>UMHI01039790.1_pt1 | contig 27403 bp, 22 predicted proteins | sample 1965481 | NCBI WGS metagenome assembly UMHI01 (sample SAMEA4836093, study PRJEB28245) | human gut metagenome | biome: gut microbiome; material: fecal sample | place: Denmark | collected 2008 | reverse complement strand
TCACCGGAAATGCTGAACGGGTATCCGCCGGAATATGCACTTTTCGGAACAGACATTCAGGCGGATTTTCGGATTCTTTCTTTGGGAGGAGTCTTGCCAGGTGCCCGAACCCATCAGTTCGTAGTCGGCCGAGCAGATGCGGACAGACAGTTCGGTGGTACCGGCCGGAAGTTCAGGAAACAGGATTTCCACCACCAGCAGGTTGTCGGCATATTCAGGTGCGTTGAGATTATCGTTCTCAGTACGCATAACACGTAAACTTGGATTTTTCATAAAACAACAAATGATTAAGGATTGTATGGAAAATGATAAAAAATAATTCCGGATCAGGAATGTCCGGAATGGGGTAGAGTACCTCTGGCTTCCCCGTCGAAGGAGAGGTATGGATACAAAAATGTCAAAGAGCCCAACAAACACTGCTACCTCCCGGCAGCCGCACAATCTTCATGTTTCTTCCGAAGCGCCATAAACAGCCTACCTCGTCAGAGCGACACGAATCTTTGTTTGTTTTACCTCTTTGACCATCATTTGTTGTTGAATTTGCTAGATAGAATTCGATTCCTTTTGAATCGCCGCAAATATAAGTATATTTTTTGAGTATTCTTCGGTTTTCAGAGAAAATATTTCAGCCTGAGAAATTAGGCGACGAGTTGACAAGGCTTTTCCGTTCCTCCAACGAATAAAAAAACAACTCACTTAAGGTACGATTAAAAGACATTCGAGTATCAACTCAAAAGCAGAATTTCTCGTTTCAATTCCATAAGGTACGATTAAAAGATCCTGTCGAACTCGGTTGGAATTCCATTTATCAGTTTCAATTCCATAAGGTACGATTAAAAGTTCCAAAAACTAAGTTTTCCTTTCACATTGAGAATGTTTCAATTCCATAAGGTACGATTAAAAGATGTCGGCCCGTTTGATGTCTTCGTATGTCACAGGTTTCAATTCCATAAGGTACGATTAAAAGATGTTGGCCCGTTTGATGTCTTCGTATGTCACAGGTTTCAATTCCATAAGGTACGATTAAAAGAGCCGTGACATGAACGTGTCAAAGACAAAGGTGCTGTTTCAATTCCATAAGGTACGATTAAAAGTGAACGCTGCAACAACGAGATAAGCAAGATTTTCCGTTTCAATTCCATAAGGTACGATTAAAAGAATGAAGACACAATATGAAGGATTGATTGATATAGTTTCAATTCCATAAGGTACGATTAAAAGTTCTTCGGCGAAATGTATCTGCTGTCCATCGACAGTTTCAATTCCATAAGGTACGATTAAAAGTTAGGTACCGCAGCCGGTCTTGCGTCCGGAATTTTGTTTCAATTCCATAAGGTACGATTAAAAGAACGAAGCATTACAGGACTACAGAGACTATGCTTTCGTTTCAATTCCATAAGGTACGATTAAAAGCATTGCGGAACTCGCCGAAGGTAAGGTCAGCCCCAGTTTCAATTCCATAAGGTACGATTAAAAGTGCAGTGACCGCATACATCTTCACCTCCGCATATAGTTTCAATTCCATAAGGTACGATTAAAAGAACGGAGCATTTGACTTTCTTATGTTCCATATTAGGTGTTTCAATTCCATAAGGTACGATTAAAAGGCAGCATCAGTTCATGGGCTGTCAGTTTCATAGGTGTTTCAATTCCATAAGGTACGATTAAAAGATAGAAGAAATGGCTCTCACCAACAAGGAAGAAGCCGTTTCAATTCCATAAGGTACGATTAAAAGGCCGAGTGTCTCACTTCGTGAGGCTTTGATTCTGGTTTCAATTCCATAAGGTACGATTAAAAGCGGATCTCAGATGCTGTACGCACTGAAACTGTTCTAGTTTCAATTCCATAAGGTACGATTAAAAGAAAGCATTTCAGCTTATACAGCCTGTCTGAATTCTCGTTTCAATTCCATAAGGTACGATTAAAAGACCGAAACAGCTGACGAAGGCTTCCATTGCGAAATCGGTTTCAATTCCATAAGGTACGATTAAAAGGGGTCGGACACCTGCACGTAAGGCATCAGTACGCAGTTTCAATTCCATAAGGTACGATTAAAAGCAGTTTTCGATGCCGTTTTCTGTGTGCTCTCTGCTGGTTTCAATTCCATAAGGTACGATTAAAAGCTCAGAGCCCAAGGCATAATACCATGCTACCGTCGTTTCAATTCCATAAGGTACGATTAAAAGTACCCCTAAATACAATAAAGGAACAGTTAATTTAGTTTCAATTCCATAAGGTACGATTAAAAGACAGCGTGACTTGAACTTTTCTATCAGCTTCTCGTGTTTCAATTCCATAAGGTACGATTAAAAGTTTGCTATCATGCAGCGGTCGGGTTCCGGCTGATGAGTTTCAATTCCATAAGGTACGATTAAAAGAGATAATGGAAGTTCCTCATTGCACATTGTGTTAGACGTTTCAATTCCATAAGGTACGATTAAAAGTAAACCTCAAACGGATTTACCTGCTGCTGTTTCTTGTTTCAATTCCATAAGGTACGATTAAAAGCATTACCGCAATTCTTTTCCATTATCCAGCGTTGCTGTTTCAATTCCATAAGGTACGATTAAAAGCTGCGGCCCTATGATACCGTCGGTCTTTCCGAAACGTGTTTCAATTCCATAAGGTACGATTAAAAGGCCACCTCGCAACGGAATTTCACCTGCAGTTTCTTCGTTTCAATTCCATAAGGTACGATTAAAAGTGGAAATGAATATTTCCTATTACGATTATGACCAGAGTTTCAATTCCATAAGGTACGATTAAAAGTTGCTATAATTAGCTTCTGTAATGTATCAAATCTGTTTCAATTCCATAAGGTACGATTAAAAGTCCGTCCGTACAAACACGGAGATAAATCCTATTGATGTTTCAATTCCATAAGGTACGATTAAAAGCCTTCAAACTAATATAAAAAATATATTAGTTTTCAGTTCATTAGCTTTGACAAATATATAAAAAACGAATCAAAATATTGTCGATAGTCAGTCATAAAAGAAGTACTGACTATCGACAATATAGGTAAATGGCTATGTATCAATAAGTCAAAGGACGTGTGCTATAAGACTTGTTATATTGCAAGTGGTAAAAGCTTTACATCGACAAGAATGAGCTATAGAAAAATATCGATGCTGCTTCGTTCTTTTCCTACAATCTGTTTGTCAAGGGCTTTCTGTGAAGGCCCACTGAAGATGATGATACTATCTTCATTCTTATCCATAAATTTATCACTTTGCATCAGCAGTTCTTTCAGTTTTGCTTCAGATATTTCTCCCTCGAATACAGAATTTTGTATCCAGTTCAGATATTTTCGGCAGAGCTTAAGCATTTTGTTAACTCGTTTCTCACCGAAATCGTATACTAGAATTACATACATATGATGTCAAATTATATTACCAATACATCTTGAATGGCTTATATTCTTCGATGGAGAGAAGATGTTTGGCCAGTTTATAGCATTCTAATTTTATCAGGTGCCGGTAACTGACCGAACGCTTCAATGAACGGTGTTGGATGGTTTCCTGAAGCCGGTCTTCGATGGCTTTTATGAAAATCTTTTTGCCCGAAGTATTCAACAGGCATCTGTTCAACTTACGGTCGAAATGTTTTGTTTGGATCTCCTTTTTATTGAGTACCTTGAAGACTACCCGGTCAACAATGATAGGCTTGAATATTTCGGCAATATCCAAAGCCAGTGAGTACCGACGTTCACCTGGTTTATGCAGGTAGCTGATGGTCGGATTCAATTGTGTCTGGTGGATGGCACGCAGGCATAGGGTATAGCATACCATGTTACCGAACGAAATCAAGGCATTCACTTCGTTACGGGGAGGCTGTTTGGACCTGCCAGCCATTTCGAGATCGTTGATGATTAGATTAAAGGCCTCGTAATAGTATTGCCGGATTTGCCCTTCTATTCCCATCAGCTCTTCTACACTGGTAGTGTCTTTGATTTTTGTGCTGAGTTGTTCGATAGGGGAGATAATGTCTACCATATCTTTACCACGACGGTCGTAGTATTTCAGATTCTTGACCATGTTATAGGCAGCTCCTTCGATAAATTTTTGGGCGATGACCAGTCGCTTTTTCTTATCTTGATAGTAGGACGTTTGTGTCAATAGCATTTTTCCGGACAATAACGAGTCGCGGGGCATGAACGAACCGGTGTAATTCTCATAATAATCGAAGAAATGAACCGCTACGTCCTTTTGTCCTAAAAAATTAAACAAGGAGCTGTTAGCACGCAGACTACCGAATACATAGAATTCGCTGATGTCTTCTATCGGCAGGTAACGTGATTGTGCATCTGGAGAGGGTATTTCTCCATCTTCTGATACCGGTGTGAATTTTAGGGTATTGTCCTTGCGTTCCAGTATGCCTGGATTGAACAGGTAAAATGTTTTTTTCATTCTTCTTCCTCCCTGCTATAACAAAATTCATAATAGCTGCAATTCTTGCAGATTCCTTTTTTCTGTAAGGGTGGACATGCATCATCGGAAATGATTCGGACGATATCTGTTTTCATATCTTCGATTTCCGACCTGTCCAGTTCGCTCAAGAAAACTTCTTGTGTCCGACGAAGAGTAGGGTATTCCAGTATGCCGGTCACATCTGCTATTCCGTTCTGCTCGAATACATAAAGATAATATTTCAGTTGCCATTCATGGGCGATTTCCACTTTATTCGATTTCTTGATTTCGTGGATAACCTTGTTTTTGGCATCGTAGAAATCTACTTTGATACCGTCCAGCTCTATCTCTTCGTACTTGGCGGAACGTTGTGGATAACTGTCTTCGTGAATGAGTTTCCCTTCGAACACCAGGTCGGAAGTGTGTTCGAAATTAATACCATTGGCAAACAGCCATAACTTACGTTTGCATACTTGGTAATAGTTGAAATGTGTGCCGGTGATTTTCATATAAAGTTGAAATGTACCAATGACTTTTCAAAAGGTCATTGGTACATGTAATTAGTCATTATAATTGATGTTCATAGTCAAATGCCATCATTCTGCTTATTAGAGAATTCTTTGCATTTTCCAATGCCTCGGCAGATTCCGATTCTGTCACAATGTAGCTGGCACAAGGCAAAGCAACGTATAATTCAGCACCCGCATTCTCATCCACTATCGGTTTAGCCTTTGGCTTTTCACCATCATCAATCAATTTCGCACGGATAGCAGAAGCTATTGTGTTTGCATTGTCACTTATGGCAACCGCCAATGTTTCCATCAAACTGAATGTACGAGCCTGATTGGAAGTGATTCTCCAGTTTATTAAGGCATCCGCTAATGCAGGGATTACTTTCTTGCGCTCTTCTTTAGGCAGGACCAAACAATTACCAAAGACATTCACGCTTTCTACCCAGCCTTTTTCTTTCAAAGAACTAATCATTTCTTTTGTAATCTCCGGTTCATGCTGATTCGTAGATACGCAAAATAAAGTACGCAAATCAATCGCAATATCATAAACAAAAAGACCAGTTGTCCTTTTGTTATCCGGAATCCAAATTCTACGGTTCAAAGAACGATTATTTTTATCCAAAAAATCTTCAATTTCTTCTTCTGTCAATAATTTATTAGTTCCCTTTATACGAACATTTACAGGATGATAATCAGGATGATCGCTTCTATCAAACGAAATACACTCTTCATCAATTCCAGCTAATAAAGGATGCAATGGACGCATAGCAGATATAGACAAAGGGCTTCGACGTTTTAATACACTTTTTTCATCTTTCTGCTCTGACTCCTCCTCATTATCACTACTTATAGCCATATTTTTGGCTCGCATCCACCCACCAATAAGCTGATCTACATAGGTAGGATTACAAGTAGCCCAAGGCTCTTTAGGCTTCAATATCTTATTATTCTCCTTTTTTATTTCGATTTCATAATTGAATGTAACAGGGGATACTGGTACATTCAAATTATCTGTCAACAACTGAAGGACAGACCTTTTAACCTGTTGACCACTTGAAAGAGGTAAATACTTATTAAACCGAGCATCATAATAAGTCTTTTGTCCCTTTTGAACACAAAAAACTGTATGCTCTGCATGTTTCAATGCACGCAAATAAATGTAAGGATTCATAATCATTTCTTTTTAATATTAGTAAACGTTGCGTAATGAAATCTGATTAAAGTAAGAAAATATGGTACATTGTCAGAAGGCATAGTATTAACAATTGAAGCTATTTCTTTCAATTTCTCCACATTATCTGCACTTTCAACGACATTGACCATATTTTTCATAAAGCTCATCTTATTGTTTGCTTCCAACACCATCCTAACTTTATTCTCATTCACCGTTTTAGCTCTTTTAGCACTTGAACATTCATAAAGCTCAAATGCAAATTCTTGAGCTTTATCCCATAATTCTTGATTGTTTAACATTGCCATAATCCAACTTTGATATACATTAAAATTTATTATTTGTTCTTCCTTATCGGATAATTTTGGTATTTCTCCTTCCAAATATTCCTTCAATCCTTTAGGTTCCATTGCATAAAGACCAATTACTCCTTTTTTACATCCTTCCGAGAAAGCTTGAGCAGTTCCCCATAACTTCTCAGCTTTTCTCCCCGATTCTATTCCAAAAAATTTTGTATACAAATCAACAGGAGCTATAATTTGTGATAAATCAAAAGGAATAAAACCAATAGTTATATTCATTTTTCCAAATCCATATACATATCCCAATAATTTTATATTCTTATACTTACGAGCTATACCTATTAAGATTTTTGTCCATGAAACTGTTTTTATAGTAAAATCTTGTCCTTTCAATACAAAAGGATTAAAATTCGCCATATAATTATTTTTATCAAAACCTCTACTGTATTTATGCGATAACCAATTGCCATTCCATGTTACAATCTTATTACCAGGCAATTTTTCATTATTATTCAGAAGTTCCCTATAAATATTCCATCCATCATATATGTCAAGAAGTATATTTCTATCATAAAATAGAATAGACAATCCACCTTTATAGTCTTTTACATTACCTTCTATTCCTACTCCAAGTGCTGCCCCAAACCAAGAGTAAAAAACATCTTCTCTACTTATCTTATTAGAAAGATTTGAAACCTGTCCCGAAGTTGTAGCAAATTCCTTTTCATCAGATGCAGGATATCCAATAGCCACACTTGCGTCAGAACATCCTTTTTCCATAACCTTGTTTATAAAAGTATTTAACTTTTGTTTTCTTTCTTCTTGCGTCAAAGTCTCAATCTTCTGTTTCTTTCCCTTCCCTAACTGTTCTAACTGAACAAAAGGAGAATTTTGCGCCCAATACAGATACTTATTACTATCAAAAAACAATGGATAAAAGACTTCTAAGAAAAACTGCTCCGCACTATACGAAGTACCATATCTCGCATTATATGCTTCTAAAAATATTTTACCAATAACAGACGTTACCATACTTACAACATTTCAAACTGTTTATAATACTCAGGTTTGGCGTAAGCCAAATCCAATCCCATACTTTCAGTATAACTTTTATCCGGCACTATAAATGGATATGTTCCCATCATTACGACTTGTAGACGATTAAATCCAACAGATTTAAAACTCATGGGTATCTCCATTTTAGTCCGTTCACTACTATCTCCTTCTTTATATGATTCTACATCCGATTCCAAAATACAGGATACAGAATTGATATTCAGTGCCTCCAACAAAGCCGATTTGGCACGGTGACATAACTTCTTAAGTATCCATTGATTATCCTTGAAAATGACACCTGAATAATCGATGTTCATGAAACGGGTATCAGGGTAGACCTCATCCAACATCTGTTGAACCTTGTTTTCTTCCAAGACTGTACCATTGGGTAGAACTGCATAACTTCTCTGAAGGACCTCTTCATCGTATGGCAGTGCGTCATTTCCCGTATAAGGAGCCATCACATAAATCGGTTTATAATGGCCTATCGTTTCACGGCTACGTTTCCTGTTTATCCGACCAAATCGCTGAATTAAAGCATCGATTGGAGCGCATTCCGTTATCATCATGTCAAAACTGATGTCAAGACTAACTTCAACGACTTGGGTTGATACCACTATACATGCTTCCTTACTGATGTTATAATGGCTCCTCAAACTATTTTCCAAATGTTGACGGTCTATCCTTTTGAAATGACTATGAATTAACATGATAGGAATGTCTGGATAATCCGCTTGAAACGACAGATAAACAGCTTGGGCTCTTCTAACCTGATTGCATACTACTAGAATCTTCTTATTATCAGAAAGAGCTTTTTCCATTGCTGGGAGAGCATCCTCCAATTCATTTATTTTATGAATCTCATGCCTATTAAATTCATTCAACTGATCAGAAGAAAGATACACCTCATATACCTGTGACGGTCCACCAAGTATTTCTAATATCCGATTATATAAAATCCGAGGCATTGTGGCTGTTCCCACATGTATTCTACATTCAATATTTACCAGTATTTCAATGATCCTTAATACGATAGCTTGTATTTCACTAGAATAAGTATGTATCTCATCCAATATAACATCACATCTATATAAATCGGCCAGCATTGCTTCATATCCTTTTACTCCATAGACAATAGAAGCCATCTGATGAGGGGTCATCACTTTAACGGAGGCACCTATGTGCCTTTGCATAATACGTTCTTCCCATTTCCCCTGTTCCAATTTCAGATTAGAAGCCGCATGCAAAAGATGGATTTGTGCGTTCGTATCCTTTAAATCTGATTTCAAGCGGTCATACATAGCATTAATCGATGCCTGGAAAGGCAATGTGTAAAAAATACGTCCTTTACATCTCCTCAACAAGAAATCCGTTTTTCCAGCTCCTGTCGGTGCTGTAACAAGCGTATGTTTACGCGCATCATCAGCCTTACATAAAGACAAAGGATACAAACTGTTTTGTCTACAATAGAACGACAAATCCGGTAAGATAAATAATTTGCCAATTTCATCTTCTGTTTTATCACCCAAAGCTGATGCCAAATGATCAGCTCCCATCAAAACTCCTTTCCATACAGAAAAACCTAAACCAATCTTTTCACAATAGGATAGCGCATAATTATAATTATCTTTTGCTTCGTCTAACGTAATCTCATGAACGGTTAAGTCCAATGAAGACAATATACCTAAAGCATCAGGAACCCATAAAGCAAAGTCTTTGGAATGGATACCAAAACTGTCTTCCATATCTTCCAAGTCCAGCAACCCCAGTTCATGTATATCTTTATAAATAGATTTATGGTGTGCCGCTATCATTTCGACTGCGACCTTCCTTTCCTTCTCTTCTAAAATTGAAAGAAAGAACAAAGAAGCAATCTCATGCCTGAAAATAAAATCACAAGGGCGCACATACCCATGTTTCAATGTCTTCTGGAAAACAGTACTTGCCTTGCCTATATCATGCAATATGGCTCCTTTTCTAGCTAAAGAAGCGTCAAGTCCGATATTGCGTGCTATCGCTTCGGCAGACATTGCAACTAAAAGCAGATGTTCAGACAGAGGAATCAAACCATTATCCTCATGCTTGGCTAATATGTAATCATATCTATTCCCCATAAAATCACAATATAGATTGGCCGTCTATTTCCAGCCAACCGTACATCGGTGTATTATCAAACCGATTGTATCCAACCATAAAAGATTGTTCCGACTTACCAAACCGCATTTCAAACCCCTTAATGGAATTAAAACTACTTTCATCCATTTCTTCAATCATAGAATCTGGAAGGAGTATATCTTCATTACGGCACAAACAGACATGTTGCTTGCTTGCCTTTAATGCCTCATCATAATCTGCAAATGCCAAATACAATATGGGGTCAATCATAATTCCCCGATTCAGGACAGCCTTTTCCCGTATTTTTTTCTTGCCATTGAATCCCCTCGTTTGAGTCTGTTCTTGCTGCACATCAATGGATGAGTAAGATAACCGATAACGTTTTATTTTACTTATCACACCATTTTGAGTAAGAGTCTCAGGAAAGAGTTTCTTTTCGATGCCTTCCAATGTTGACGGAGATAAAAACTGTTGACTATATGTCAATCCGTCACGAACAGCTGTCCAAGGTTTTATAAAACCAAACTTTCCTGTATATTTGACAACGTAATACATGATATATTGATTTTTTCAAGTTAGTATATTGCTCCAAATCCAATGCCTGTAGAGTTGCCTATTCCAACATTCCAAGCAAAAGCCTTTGTTTCAGGTTTCCCTTTTATATAGATAGGACATAAACTTGCTTTGTTTCTTATATTGTGGTAATTGATATACTTGATTTTTTTCTTTTCATATGTTAAATCAAATCCTATTTCAAGAGTCTCATCGCTAGGTAGGCCAGCCTTTTGCATTTTATGAAGTAATGTCTCTTTCATTAGATCATTTGATTCAGGATCTTCGAAAGTGTAATGTTTGTCCTTTAGATTTCCAGGAAAAAATCTTTTCAGGAAAATAGGACTGCCTAAAGAAAAAATTTCTTTAGAATTGAAATCGGGAGTTTCTTCAATTGATATATCTGTTATTCTCATTCCATTGAATAGTTCAGGTGTTCTACGTATTTTATCTATTATTATTTTAAGCTTTGCATCATCATAAAAACTAATAAACCAATATGCTCCATCAGTAAAATTAAATCCTTTTTCAACCTGCTTGCCATTATGTAGCCATGAAAATGAATACAAAGACATAATATCATGCAACTCGTTTTTCCCTAACCATTTATGTATTGTACCAACTAATTTCTGTTGGTAATTAAATGGGATTGTTTGGGTATTTGCTGTAGTTCTTAAATGTATCCTCATATTTGTTGAATATTATAGCTTTATTTTAATACTTTTCAACGAAAATAGGAAATTTAAAGGAAATATTTTCTTTATCCAGTATGTTTATCAACACCTTCCTTCACACCCTTTAAACATTTTGCCATACAACAACAATTATACGGATAAAATCCATTATATTTACACATCCGATTATCCTTGTTAATCTAGCATACTATGAAAAGAATTTTTACAAGCCTGGCAGCAGTAGGATTGGCGCTGGCTGTCTATGCGGCGGATGGAAATACCTCCGTTGCCGGAACACCGCTTCGGGTGATTCCGATACCTGAAAACATCGAACTGGAACAGGGTGTGTTTACCGTTCCCGAGCAGGGAATGACCTGCTACATCGAGGGAGAGCAGACGGAGGACCTCACGGCTTACCTGCGGCATTTCCCCTTGAAATGTACGCGGGTGGAGAAAGCGGGAAAAGCCGATGTGGTGATAAAAATAACTGACACGAAACGGCGGAAGGGAACACAGGAGGACCACCGTAACGGGGAGGGATATTCCCTGCAAATTACTCCGGAACGGATTACGGTACGGGCCGCCGGAGAGGCCGGGGCCTTCTATGCCCTGCAAACCCTCCTGCAGATGACGGAAGAGGGGAAGAACCGCCGGCTGGTGTGCTGTACGGTGGACGACCGGCCGCGCTTCGCATACCGGGGGCTGCACTTCGACGTGTCCCGCCATTTCCGCTCCAAGGAATTCCTGATGAAGCAGATGGACGCCATGGCGCTGCTGAAGCTGAACAAGATGCACCTGCACCTGACCAACGGCACCGGCTGGCGGCTGGAGATAGACCGCTATCCGCGATTGACGGACTTTGCGGCATGGCGGCCCAACCGCTCGTGGATGGACTGGTGCGAGGCCGGTACCCGGTATTGCGAGAAGGATACACCGGGAGCCTACGGCGGTTACTATACGAAGGAAGATATCCGGGAACTCCTGGCTTATGCCGAAGAACGCCACATCCAGGTGATTCCGGAAATCGAGATGCCGGGACATAGCGAAGAGGTGCTGACGGCTTATCCGGAACTCTCGTGTACGGGTGAACCGTACCGGCATAGCGACTTCTGCGTGGGCAAGGAGGCTACCTTCACCTTCCTGGAGAATGTGCTGACGGAGGTCATCGACCTGTTCCCCTCGGAGTATATCCACATCGGGGGAGACGAGGCGGGAAAGGGCAGCTGGAAGACTTGCCCGGATTGCCAGCGGAGGATGAAGGAAGAGGGTCTGAAGGATGTGGACGAATTGCAGAGTTACCTGATTCACCGCATCGAGGCGTTCATCAATTCCAAGGGAAGGAAGATGATAGGTTTCGACGAAATCCTGCAAGGGGGACTGGCCCCGAACGCTACGGTGATGTCCTGGCGCGGAACGGAAGGGGGAATCCGGGCACTGAAGTCGGGACACGACGTCATCATGACACCGGGCAGCACCTGTTACCTGGACTATACGCAGGACGCTCCGTTCAAAGAACCGGTCTCCATCGGCGGGTATACTCCGCTGGAAAAGGTCTATGGCTACGAACCGGTGGAGGAGGGGCTGACGGAAGAGGAGGCGGCTCATCTGCTGGGCTTGCAGGGCAACCTGTGGTCGGAATACATCACGGAGGATGACCATGCCGAATACATGTATTATCCGCGGGCCTTCGCCATTGCGGAAATCGGCTGGAGCCGGCCGGAACGGAAGGAGTACGAGGATTTCCGCGACCGTTCGCTCGGACTGATTGACCTGCTCCGGACCAAGGGTTACACGACCTTCGACCTGGCCAACGAATACGGGGAACGGCGGGAGAGCCTGGCTCCGCTGGAACATCTGGGAAAGGGATGCAAGGTAATCTACAACCTGCCGTACAGCCCGCAATATCCGGCCGCCGGAGAATCGACTCTGACCGACGGTATCTGCGGAGGATGGACCTACGGCGACAAGAAGTGGCAGGGTACGCTGGAGGATATGGATGTAACCGTCGACCTGGGCAAGGTGCAGCCGGTGCATTACGTAGGGGCTACGTTCATGCATTCGCCGGGGGCGTGGGTACATGTGCCGCAAAAGGTGGAGGTATCGCTATCGGCAGACGGAAAGACTTTCACACCGGCCGGAACCGTCTGGTGCGACATCCCCGACGATGTGCCCAAATTGCTATTGAAACAATACGGTACGGTGTGCCGGGGAGAGGCCCGTTATGTGCGCGTGCATGCCGTGAAGAATCCTCGTCCGGGAGCCTGGCTGTTTACTGATGAAATCGTGATTAATTAATAATGAATAACGGGGAAGCCTTGTCACCTTGTTAACTTGTCCCCTCGTCACCTTTTGACGTCAAAAAAGAAAAAGTAAAAGAGCTTCAGAATGAAAAACGCCCTTTCCGAAAAAATCATCCAGACTTTCGGGAAGAGCGTTTCTTAAAATATAGAAGTTGTATTGAGCCGGCAACGTTTTGCGTGTAAGTCTAGTTTGTGTAGTGGAGATATATAATGCAATAAGCTGTCTAGTCAACGTGTTGTGATACTACCTAATATACGAATGGCTTGCCAAAGCTCAATACCTGTTATAAATAAAAATGCCGATGTGTAAGTTATCCTGAAAACCAATCCTGAAAAAATCTCTCCCTTTTTCTAAAACTATTACCCGAATGAATAATTTCCCAGCCCCGTAAAAATAAGAAGTATATCTGAATGATCTATGGAGAGTGTCTGTGCGAGGTTAAATAAAAGGAGTTTTGTTTTTGATTACGGGGCCAAATGTACCACTTTTCCGGAGAAATCTATCAGTTTACGAAGGGAATCTATATATACTCCATGATTTATTGATTTATGTCAATTGAAAAACAGGAGGCGTTACCGGAAATCTCTTCCCTGCTGCGGCTGGAACAGGCCGGTTACATACAGGAAGAAAGCCTTTCCCGGTCAACATTCGGGACGGCCTCTTTGCCTGCATGTACGTGGGTTACTCAGAGTACCCGTATCACCCGTATCTCGCTCCGCGAATTGTCGATGCGGTTTACCTGAATCTGTGTCTTGATGCGCTCGCGCAGCCCTTCCACATGGCTGATGATGCCTACTTTCTTCCCGCCCAGCTGGTGCAGCCGCTCCAGGGTATCCATGACGGTATTGAGGTAATCTTCGCTCAGCGTACCGAACCCCTCGTCGATGAAAAGCATATCGGTAGAGAGCCTGTGCTGGTTGAGGGAGGAGAGGCCCAGAGCCAGCGACAGGGATACCAGGAAACTTTCGCCGCCGGACAAGGTCGATGTCGGCCGGGCACTTCCGCCCTGGTAATAGTCGCGTAGCAGGATGGTGAGCGAGCCTGCCTGGCAGGACAACTCGTAGCGGTCGGTCAGTCTGCGCAGGTAAGTATTGGCACCGTTCAGCAACTCTTTCAGGACAAAGCTTTGGGCGATGTTCCGGAACTTGGTTCCTTTGGCGTCGCCGAAGTGGAAACTCAGCCGTTCCCATTGGCGGTAGATTCCCTGGAGACGGTCGGCCAGGGCCTGTTCGTCCTTCAGGCGGATGCGGTTCTGGGCGTCGGTCGTCAGGCGGTTTTCCAGTTGGCCGATTTCCTGGTAGATGGCGGCAGACTGGTTGTCCAGTGTCTGTTGTTTCTCGGCCAGTGTCCCGATGGTTTCTCCGGCTTCCAAGGCCGGTTTTTCCGTCTGGTGACGCTCCAGTTGTCCGGTGGTCTGGCGGAGCGCTGCTTCGAGAGAAACGGCCTTTTCGCGTGCCTGCTGCTGGCCGGAACGGAGCCGCTCGATGCTTTCGGCGGTACAGAGAGAGAGTTCCTGAAGTTGTTCGCGGGTAAAGTCGGGATGCTTTTCCAGGAACTGGAGCAGGGATGTTTCCTGCTGGCCGATGGACGTCCGGAGCCCGTCTTGTACCGTTCTCAGGTTCTGGCATTCTGTTACGAACCGGAACCAGGCTTCATGGAGGCCGGGCAACTCGCGGGGAGTAACCGGGGCGTTGTCCTTCCAGTGGGGGAAGGCTTCCTGTACCGATTGGCGGAACGGTGTCAGGCTTGCTTCCAGCCGCTCTCCGTTGTCTGCCTCTTTTTGTAGGCGGACGATGTCTTCCTGTATCTGCCGGTAGGCATCGCTTGCCTGCCGGAGGCGTTGCGTCAGGGCTTCGGCGTTTGCCTTCCATTGTGTCTCCCAGTCTTTCCACAACATGCCGGAGCGAAGCTTTTTCAAGGCCTCGCCGATGATTTGTTCCTGGCTTGTCAGAAAAGAACGTACAGCCTCTTCCTTTATCCTGCACTCGTTCAGCCGGGTTTCTATGGCTTTCAGCTTTCGGTTGGCATTGTCCAGTTGTTTCTGTACCTTGTCTTTCTCCTGTTGCCGGTCTTTCAGCTCCTGTTCCGCCTGGCGGATGTCGATCAGCTTTTGCCGGATGCGGTTCCGTTCCTGATCGAGCGACTCGGCATGTTGCTTCAGGAACTCGAGTTCGCGGACGGTCAGTTGTGTAAACGAGTATGGCGCACATAGCTGGAGAGTCAGCCGGAGCTGTTCCTGGTACCGGTTTCGGGTTTGTTCTGCAACGGCCGTTTTCTGGCGGTAGAGCTGCTGGTACGAACGGAGGTTGGCATCGTTTTCGTGAACCGCTTTTTCGGCCAGTTCGCAGGCCTGTTTCTTCTGTTGCCAGTTTTCGTACACCGGTTTGAGGGAGGACTGGAAATCCTGGTCGGTAGGCAGTGCCTTAATCTCTTGGCCGCAAACCGGACAACGGTCGCCGGGGTGAAGCCGGCTCCGTGCTTCGCGTGCCCAGTCTTCTACGGCTTCCTTCTGGCGGTTGTAAAGCGTTTCGGCCTCGTTCTTCTGTTCCAAAGCATGCTGGTACGCCTGCTGGAGTTCCTGGTGGCGGCCGGTATATGTAGCCAGTTGCCTGCCGATGTCGGTAAGGGCGTCCTGTTCTTCGGTTTCCTTCTTCTGCTGTTCCAATAAAAGGCTTAGCGCGTTTATGGCCCTGGTACAGGTATCCCGTTGCTGATCGTTCTGTTGCTGGGCGGCTTGTGTGTCGGAAGGACGCAGGGCATCCAGAGCCGTTTGCCGGGCGATTGTTTCCTGCTCTTTCGCGGATAGCAGCTCCTGCTGTTCACCGACAAATCTGCTTCCTTTCTCGAACGTTTCCGCCTGTTGCCGTTTCTCTTGCTCGATGGATGCCAGTTCCGAGGTCTTCTCCTGCCGGTTCCGGCGGGCGTTTGTCGCCGCCTGCAATTGTACCAGCAAGCCTTGGCTGGCTTCGTACATCGGGGCGAACGGGGTCTCCTGCCTCAGCTTCTCTTCCAACTGGTGTAACTGGGCCTGGAGGTCCTGCCGGTGCTTGGCCAGCCATGCGTCGCCGGAAGCCAATGCCTGTCTCTGCTTCGTCAGAAGGGCTTCCTGCTCTTCGGATTTCTGTTGCTGGCCGTACAGGGCCTTCAGTTGGCGGAGGCACTCTCTTGCTTCGCTACTGGTGTTCCAGGCCGCGATGAAACGGTCGGTAGCCAGGAAGGCATCCGAGGCAAGAATTTCCTGTTGCTGCTTCCAGTCTGTTTCCTGGTGGGCGATGGCTTGTTGTAGTTCGGCTTCCTTCTTCAGCCAGTCCATTTGTTGCCGGACGGTTTCCAGTTGCCGTTTACAGGTCAGGGCTGTCGCCTTTTGCCGGTCGATATCGGCTTTCAGGGTTTCTTCTTCTTCCGGTGTCAGCAACCGGATGCCTTCCAGCTTTTGTTTCTGAAGTTCGTATTGTTGTTTCTTCTCTTGTGTCAGGGTATAGATTCTTTCGCCCAGAGCAGAATAGATTTCTGTGCCTGTAAGCTTTTCCAGGATTTCTGATTTCTCCTTGGCCTGGCTTTGAAGGAACCTGGTAAAATCGCCTTGAGCCAGTAGGGTAGTCCGGCAGAACTGTTCGAAGGATAGACCGATGGCGGCGGCCTGTTCGGCCATGATTTCTCCGCGTTTGGTGTACGATGTCTGTGTCTTGCGGTTGTCCCAGGTCCATTTGATGTCCTGGATGGCGGTGTTTGCCTTCTTGTAGGCACAACTTACGTACCAGCGGGCGGTGTAAGGAATTTCGTTGGTACCGATAAAATCGAGTTCCACCCAGGCCTCGCCGGTATTGCGGCGCATCAGCTGGCGCTTGTCGTTGATGGCTACGCTGTCCTTGCTCTTGGAGAACGTGTGGTGGGTGTCCCGGTAGTTTTCGTTGGCCGACTGGTACATGCGGGGGGTATCGTTGTAGAGTGCCAGGCAGATGGCATCGAGGATGGTGGTCTTTCCGGCGCCGGTTTCTCCGCAGATGAGGAAGATGGATTCGCCGGCCAGCGGTTCCTGATTGAAATCGATGGTCGCTTCTTCGATGGAGGTCAGGTTATGGATGGTAAGTTTCTGTAGTTTCATGGAAGGTAAGGGAATAGGTTCATTGTAACTGTTGTTCTTCGCGTACGGTATCGACAACCGTTTTCAGCAGGCGGCGGAGTTCGTCGTCCATCGGTTCGCCGGTGGCCTCTTCGAAATAACGGTCGGCTACGTCAAGCGGTGACTGCTCTTTCAGCTCCTGGATGTTGAGGGAAGGGGCCGGCGCGGAAGTGGCGGACGATTCCCGCTGGGTACGGATGTAGCAGAAGCGGCAGACTTTGTTTCTGACTGCCTGCGAGGCCTGTTCGTTACAATCCGGACTCAGGTAGTCTTTCAGCAATACGTTCAGCCGGATATAGGCCGGACGGTCTGCCGGGAACGCCTGTAGTTCCTTCAGCGCCGTATCGAAGGGAGCCGGGGCTTTGGGGAGTGTCACCAGTGGAATAGGGTTGTCAATCGGGATAATCTCCAGTGTGGGGGTATCTCCGTGCCGGACCAGTTCTACGCAGGTGATGGAGTGCGGATAGGCCTCATCGAAACTGACCGGCAGGGGCGAACCGCAATAGCGGGCGAACCGCTCCGTCTCGCGGAGTGTCTGCGGGCAATGGATGTGTCCCAAAGCCAGGTAATCGTAACCCTCGCCCAGGGTCTCTACCGGCAGGTAATCCATGCCCCCTACCGTTTCGTCGTGTCCGGTAATGTCTGAACCCGCTACGGCCAGATGAGCCATGAGGATGACGGGAACTCCGGCGGTATTCCGTTTTCCGGTTTCCTGGAGCAGGGTCCGGAAGAAATCGGTCTGGCGTTCGTCGCGGGGAACGTCGGGATGCAGGGCCGGGAAGTTCTGCGGATAACAATGGGGAACTGCTATTACGTAGCCGGTCAGTTTGCCGGAAGTGTCTGTCAACGGAACGATATGCTTTTCCCAGAGAATCCGGTCGTCTTTCCGCTTGATGTTTCCGATGACCTGCACCCGGAAGTGTTTCCAAAGGTTACTGTCTGTTTCCAGGCGGGAACTGCTGTCGTGATTGCCGGCGGTTACTACTATCTGCATGGTCGGACAGGCTTCGTGGATGGCAAGCATGGCATCGGTATACATGCGTTGGGTACTGGCAGAGGGAGAAGAGTAATGATAGATGTCACCGCTGACGAGCAACGCGTCCGGTTGGTGGGTACGTACGGCCTCGGTAAGTTGTTTCAGGAAAGCCTGTTGCTCGGTGGTACGGTCGAAATTATAGAGACTATGGCCTAAATGCCAGTCGCTGGTATGTAGAAACTTCATAAGAGAAAACTGGTTTAACGGAGATTTGATTCTTGCAAAGATAAAATTTTTATCCCTATCTTTGCATCCGTTCATGAAAAATTGACTGGAATGAAACCACAGATACTGGTAGGTGCTGCCACCTCAGGCAGCGGAAAGACGACATTTACCATGGGACTTCTCCGGGCTCTGAAGAAACGTGGGCTGAAGGTACAGCCTTTCAAGTGCGGACCGGACTATATCGATACGCAGTTCCATGCCGTTGCGGCCGACCGGGATTCCATCAACCTGGATTCCTGGATGGCCAGCCGTACGCATATCCAGCATATCTATAACCTGTATGCCGAGAAGGCGGATGTCTGTGTGACGGAGGGGGTAATGGGGCTGTTCGACGGTTATAGCCGGATGCAGGGAAGCACGGCGGAAATAGCCCAGATATTGCAGGTGCCTGTTATCCTGGTGGTGAACGCGCGTTCGTCGGCCTATTCTGTCGCTCCTTTGCTTTACGGTTACAAGCACTTCCGCCCGTCGGTCAAGATTGCGGGGGTTGTTTTCAACCAGGTGGCGTCTGCCGCCCACTTCGGCTACCTGAAGGATGCCTGTAAGGATGCCGGACTGGAATGCCTGGGGTATCTGCCCCAAGCCGAAGGATTGCGTATGCCTTCCAGGCATTTGGGACTGACCTTAACCGCCAAACGTCAGATGGATGAGGTGATCGAACGGGCCTCTCTGTTGGTGGAGCAATATGTGGACATCGATAAGCTGCTGATGCTCTGTACCCGTATCTTCCCCTGCCAATACACCCTTCCTTATACCTCGGAAGTAGGTGTGGAAAGTATGCACCGTCCTTCTGCCAGACTACGCATTGCCGTGGCCCGCGACGCGGCTTTCAATTTTACATACCGGGAGAATCTGGACCGTCTGGCGGAATTGGGTAAGCTTACTTACTTCAGCCCTGTATACGGGAGTGACTTGCCGGAGGCCGACCTGGTATACTTGCCCGGTGGCTATCCGGAACTTTTTGCCCGCCAGCTTCACCGCCGGAAACGGATGATGCAACAGCTTCGGGATTATGCCGAGGCCGGAGGAAAAATACTGGCGGAATGCGGGGGAATGATCTTTCTCTCCCGCTCATTGACCGTACGTCAGGGAGGAACGGCCTATGAAATGACTGGTATCTTACCTGTTGATTGTACGATGGTCGATGCCCGGCTGCATTTGGGATACCGGCAGATGGACTATCAGGGGCTCACGCTGAGGGGGCATGAATTCCATTATTCTTCGGTGGTTTGTCCGGATGTGGTTCCCTCTGTAGCTCGGTTGCTGAATGTGAAAGGGAATGAAGTAAGTACCCCGTTGTACCGTTATCGGAATGTGATAGCCGGGTATACCCATTGGTATTGGGGAGAAACGGATATATTGAAACTTTGGGATGAGGATAAGAGATATGGAAAATAATATGCATGCTGATAACAACCATAAGATACCGTTGCGCCCGTTAATGCTTGCCGGAACCGGGAGCGATGTGGGAAAGAGTGTCTTGGCTACCGCCCTGTGTCGTATTTTCTTGCAGGACGGTTATCATCCGGCTCCTTTCAAGGCTCAGAACATGGCCTTGAACTCGTATGCTACCCCCGAGGGACTGGAAATCGGGCGGGCACAGGCTGTACAGGCCGAAGCGGCCGGGATTCCCTGTCATACGGATATGAATCCGTTGTTGCTGAAGCCCAGCTCGGACCATACCTCACAGGTCGTTCTGAACGGAAAACCCATCGGCGACCAGCATGCGTATGATTATTTCCGGAAGGAAGGACGTGAAGTGTTGCGGCGGGAAGTACATGCGGCTTTCGACCGCTTGGCCGCCCGTTACAATCCGATTGTGATGGAAGGAGCGGGAAGCATCTCGGAAATCAATTTGAGAGATACAGACTTGGTGAATATGCCGATGGCCCGCTATGCCGACGCAGATGTCATTCTGGTGGCGGATATTGACCGGGGAGGCGTGTTTGCCAGTGCCTACGGTTCCATCGCCTTGCAGCTCCCTGAAGACCGGAAACGTATCAAGGGAATCATCGTCAATAAATTCCGGGGAGATTTGCGGTTGTTCGAATCGGGCGTGCAGATGCTGGAAAATGTCTGCAAGGTTCCGGTATTGGGTGTTGTTCCATACTTCAAGGATATCCATATCGAGGAAGAAGATTCCGTTGCCCTGTCTCAGAAACGTCGGGAGGCCATGGAAGGAAAGGTCAATGTAGCGGTTGTATTGTTGCGGCATTTGTCGAACTTTACAGACTTCAATATGCTGGAACGCGACGAACGGGTCAATCTCTTTTATACAAACAACAAGGCAGAGTTGCAGAAGGCCCACATCATCCTGTTGCCGGGTAGCAAGAGTACCTTGGCCGACTTGTATGAACTCCGGCAGAACGGAGTGGCCGAGGCTATCTTACAGGCCCGCCGTAACGGTGCTACCGTTATGGGTATCTGTGGCGGATACCAGATGATGGGGCAGGAGGTGCTCGACCCCGACGGAGTGGAAGGAGGAATCCGCAGGTTGCCGGGATTGGGGCTGTTGCCGGTCTCTACGGTTATGGAAGGAGAGAAAATTACCCGACAGGTACGTTTTACATTCCAGGGAGACAAGGATTGTCAAGGGTATGAGATTCACATGGGGCGGTCTGTGAAAGTAGGGGAGTCGCCGGCTCATGCGGTGGCCCTTCTTGAAGACGGGACCCAGGAAGGATGTCTGGTAGACCGGAAATGCCTGGGAACTTATCTGCATGGCATTCTGGACAATCCGACGGTAATCGACTGGCTGGTGGAACCTTACACCCAAATACACGCCGGAAAGCCGATGGATTATGCCGCTTACAAAGAAGAACAATATAACAAACTGGCAGACCACGTGCGTGCTCATGTGAATCTGCCGCTACTTTATCAGATATTGCAAGGAAATGATTAAAGGACACGGAGATGATATTTATGCTTATCCGCATATTTCGGCTAATTTCAGTTCGAATGTGTTCGGAGGGCTCAGCCACGAGGGATTGAAGGAATACTTGATGGAGAAGATGGATTGCATCCGGAATTATCCGGAGCCGGAAGCCTTCTCTCTGGAACAGGAACTGGCAGACAGGTATCAGGCGGATGTGGAGGGAATTTGTGTAACTTCCGGAGCTACCGAAGCCATTTATCTGATTGCTCAGGCTTACCGGGAGAGCCGTTCGGCTATCCTGATGCCTACGTTCAGTGAATATGCCGATGCCTGTAGGCTACATGCACATGACGTTGTTTCTTTCTATACACTGGATAGTCTTCCTTCCGAAGTGCGGATGGTCTGGTTGTGTAATCCGAACAATCCTACCGGAGAAATCCGTGAGGCCATGCGTTTGCGCAAATTGGTAAAGGACCATCCCCAATGCCTGTTCATCGTCGACCAGTCTTACGAGGCCTTTACGGAACAGGAAGTGCTGGAGGTGACAGAAAGCCTGGAAGCCTCGAATCTGTTGCTGATACATTCGTTGACCAAACGTTTTGCCGTTCCAGGACTCCGTATCGGGTATATCACCGGAAATCCTTTGCTGATACGCCACCTCCGTACGTTCCGGATGCCCTGGTCCGTCAATGCGCTGGCGGTAGAAGCCGGACGGTATCTGCTACGGAATGCCCATCGTTTCCCCTTGCATCTGCATCGGTTGTTGGAGGAAAGAGAACGTGTGGCTACGGCATTGGCCGAAACGGGAGGCCTGGAGGTATGGCCGTCGGATACCCATTTTATGCTGGTGCGTATCCGGAATGGGCGGGCAGCTGCCTTAAAATCATTTCTGATAGAACAATATGGAATGCTGATTCGGGATGCTTCGAACTTTGAGGGGCTGAATGACAGCTATTTCCGGGTAGCCGTGCAGACGCCGGCGGAAAATGACCGGTTGATAGAAGGGATTCGCTCATGGATATACAGTTGCTGATAGTAGGGTGGGTGCTTCCACTGCTGATAGGGACCCTGCTGGATAAATGGTTGGGCGACCCGATGTGGTTGCCGCATCCGGTAGTGGGTTTCGGAAAACTGATTTCTTTTTTCGAACACCGGTGGAACAAAGGGAAACACCGGCGGTTGAAAGGGGCTATTGCCGCGGTTTCCTTAGTCGTGGGGACTTTTGTAGTGATGCTGGGGCTGGTTGTAGCGGCTTATCGGATATCTCTTTGGCTGTATCTGATTCTGGCGTCTGTCGGAGTCTTTTATTGCCTGGCAGGCAAGACGCTCATCGGCGAAGTGCGCAATGTGTTCAAGGCTGCCGACCGCTCCTTGGACGAGGGGCGTAAGCAGGTAGCACGCATTGTAGGCAGAGATACCGCGCAACTGACCGGCCAGGAAGTACGTACTGCTGCCCTTGAGACTCTGGCGGAGAATCTGAGCGATGGGGTGATTGCTCCGCTCTGCTGGTATCTGATGGCTGGGATTCCCGGTATGATGACCTATAAGATGATTAATACCCTGGATTCGATGATTGGTTATCGGAACGAACGGTACAGGCTGTTCGGAACGTGGGCTGCCCGCATGGACGATGTAGCCAATTACCTGCCTGCCCGTCTGACGGCCTTTTTGATGGTACTGGCTTCCGGACGCCTGGGACTCCTACGCTTCGTCTGCCGGTATGGAAAGGAACATGCCAGCCCAAACTCCGGTTATCCGGAAGCTGCTTTGTCCGGCATCTTGAATTGCCGTTTCGGGGGGCCGCATAACTATTTCGGTGAACTGGTTTATAAACCTTATATCGGTACAACTGAGCGGGAACTTACTACCTTCGATATGCTTCGGTCTGTCCGAATTAATCGCCTGGCAGAAGTAGAGATGGTCCTGTTGATGCTCCTGTTGTTTGCCGGAATAGGGTATTTCTGCTAGCTACGCTAGAAGTCAGAACTTGAAACTGATGCTTCCATATGGCAGGCATCCGTTTCCCCAGCTTACCGAATAGAAGTTCAGCAAATCCTCTTCGGTAGGGTTTCCAATTACATTATACAGACCGCATCGGAAAAGTAGCAGACTTTTCTGAAAATCCCGTCTGTAGCTGTAGCCGATATCCATCCGGTAGTTCAATGGCCGGCGTAGTTTCCGGAAGTTGGCGGCATCTACCGGCTCCCAGTCATCCATGTCTATGATTTTGCCAGAGTGGACTAGCCCGCCTACAGAAAAGGTAGAGCGTTTGCCCAGCCTGTATGAAACGGCTCCGTTCCATTGGTGGGGAATATCGAATACGGAAGGCAGGTTTCCCCGGTCGCTGAACTCATCGAAGCGTTCCAGGCTCCGGGCGTAAGTATACGACATTTGGAACGTCCAGTTTCTCCACCGTTGCTGGAGATAGAATTTGACCCCGTAGCTGTTCCCGTTTCCTACCATGATGTATTGTTGCCATCCGTTATCGGAATAGAAGATGTCGGGGTGTAATGCAATCAGATTCTTCCGAGTCTTATAATAAGCCGACAATTCCAGTTGTCCGTTTCTCAGATAATGTTTCCATCCGGCTTCATAGTGGTCCGATGAACGGGGCTTGTAGCCATTGATACTGGGCATCCTGAAATCAGTGGGCAGAGCTATGCTGCCGAGCCGGAGATAATGGTAGAATTGCTCCATTCTGGAAAAACTCAGATAGAGCAAATCTGATTCTGCAGGGGAGTACCGTACCGAAAGCCTGGGTTGTATGCTATAATACGATTTTGATTTTCTAGGCAGGTAACCGACAAAGTTTATTCCGATTTGTGCCGTCAGGTCACGGGCCAGCCGTAGGTGGTTATCATAAAACAAGGCAAACTGATTGACCGGTTCGTGGCGGACAGACAATTGGTCGTCTCCATCGGTCAACTCATAATAATCGTATGTGTATTTTCCTCCCCATCGGGCACTATAGAGTGCATCTGCACTGTAGCTGAACTCTGCTGATACATTGGTGGAACTGATTCCGCTTTCTATATAGCGGTCTTCATCGTAGCCCAAAGCGCCGGCATGTACCCGGTTGGTGTGTGAGGTATGGAACGCGGCAGCTGTGTAGCTTACTTTCCCTTTGAAGCCGGAATATCGTAGCTGATAGCTTTCGTTTCTCCAATGGAGGAGAGAGAGACGGTTTCCGTATTCATCCGGCATATGATATTCGTCCCATGCTCCATAGGCAAAAGCTTCCAGGCTTTGTGAAGGAGTGATGGCATAGGTCAGTTTGGCCTTGTAATCGAATGAAGAATGGTTCATACGGTGCTCTTCAGAAAGAAGTTCGTCGAACAGGTCGAGCCAGCTTCTACGGACAGCTACCAGATAAGATAGTTTTTGTTTGATAATCGGCCCCTCCAAAACAACCGATGCCGCCGGCATATCCAGGCTGACGGTCCGTGTATGTTTCTGCTTGTTTCCCTCTTTAAGCCTTATTTCTGTAATGGATGACAACCTGCCTTCAAACCGGGCAGGAAAATATCCTTTGTGAAGAATGATGCTTTTTACCGCGTCGCCATTAAAGACAGGAAAAAGATTGTTCAAATGTCCGGGATGATAGATGGGAACCCCATCCAGCAACAGGAGGTTTTCATCGTTGCCCCCACCGTTTACCTGGAAATTATCGCCTGATGGTGTTCCGGTGACTCCCGGTAGAATCCAGATTTGCGAGAACAGGTCATTCCCGCTGAAAGACAGGAGGGTGGCCGGAGTCAGTTCATCCAGTTCATCTCCTTGTTTATGGGATTTGACCGTAACTTCATCCAATTCAAAAAGTAGCGGATTGAGTTTAGGAAATAACCGGCAGTCCCGACCGATATAGATTGATTGCTCATAAGGCTGATAGCCCATGTAGCTGATACTCATTTTATAGTGTCCTTCAGGGATAAGAAAGCGGAAGGTTCCGTTTTCATCGGAGAGCGTATATCGTTTTCCGTCGGAACTGTTTTCTAATAGGATTGCGGCTCCGTATAACCGTTCGTCACTTCCGGTTTCGGATACTGTACCACTGAGGCAGAAAGTCTCAGGACGGACTATCTGTATCAGTAACTTGTCTGTGGCTGGTGAAATTGTCCGGATGCGGTAACCTTTCAGTATTTCCTCTAGAAGTTCTTCTACTGTCATGTCCCGGGTTTGTTCTATCCGTCGGATTTTATTCAGGTTTATCTGAGAGGGGTTATAGGAAAGTGTGATCCGTTTTTCTCTTTCAATCCATCGGAACCATTGAAGCACTGTAGCCGAAGAGGCATTCACATGAATGCGCTCCTCAGCTATCGTACTCTGTTGAGGCTGGATTTGCCCATATCCTCCCGATACCAGTATACAGAGTATCAAGAATATGCTTGTCCGTTTATTCATAATACAGCCTGTAGTGTTTTCCTTTTTCTACAGTGTCGCATTTGCATCCGCAGATAAATGTCAGTTCTTTTAGAATGTTATTGATATTGTCTGGTTTCAGACGGGTCGTAATGGCATCTTGTTCAAATCCTTTGTCCAGTTCGATACGGATACCGGTATGCTTTTCGATTTCCTGTACAGCCTCCGACAGGGGAGTATGTGTAAAGGTCAGTACCGTAGCATTTTCACCGAAAAGTTCTTCAGCATTATCTATGCGGCCGGTCTTCATGGAACCGTTGGCTACTTCTACCTGTTCGTTGGCGGTCAATGTCGTTTCCTGTCGCTCTGTTGTCACACGCACAATCCCGTTTTTAACAAAGACTCCAGCTTTGGCCTGCTCTTGCGCATCGACCAGAAAAGAGGTACCGAGTACTTCTATTGAAAGGGCAGAGACGGTTATTCTGAATGGTTTCCGGTCTTTCTTTACATGGAAGAAGGCTTTTCCTTCCATTGTTACTTCGCGGGTATTTCCTGATTTGTAGGTAAGTCGGGTATTGGGGTAAAGGGTTACCTCGGTACTGTCAGGGAGCAGGAGATGATTGATACCGTTCGTAGCATTGGCATAATGTTTCAAAGCTTCCTTCGTGTCAGTCTTCACGTTATACAGGATTCCGATGATTGCAATAAGTGCTACAGAAGCGGCGAAAGCCAATTTGGAATAATTCCTTTTCCACTTGATGGATAGAACTTTCCGTGGCTTTTCTTCAAGTTTTCCTTCAATCTTGTTCCAGGCCTTTTCTGCGTTGAAATTGGGTAAAGAATCTGTTTCTAAAGGTGTATCCATCCATTCTTTCAGTTGCTGATATTCATCTGCGTTCGAACGTATCCATGCTTCCAGTGCTTCCTGTTCATTTGTCGACAGGGGCTCATGGGAAAAATGTTTTGCCAGCAGTCCGTTTATTTCTTCATTGTCTTTCATTGGTGTATATAGTTTTGGATGGTTGATATGAATAGAAAGAGATAAGTTATCAGCATCGGAGGGCAGGAAGCAGCGTATGCACGTAGCAGCCTGATGGCTTTGCTCATCTGGTTTTCGACTGTTTTTTCTGAAACAGCCAACTGCTCGGCGATCTCTCTGTATTTCATGCCTTTCAGTTTAGCCAGAAGAAAGATATCCCGGCATTTGGGCGGTAATGTAGCAAGGGCTGCCTGGAGTCGCTTTTCTTTAAAGGATTCGTCTTCAGTCTCTTCGTCCGGGAGGTTGCTTGCAACTCCTGGATTATCTTCGATAGAGACGGTATCTTCCTGTCTTTTCCTCAGGAAATTGATGCAACGATGTTTGATTGCGACGGTCATATATGCCGCAAATTCTGAATCGGTCAGTGAATCCTTGTCTTTGTCCCATACATGGATGAAAAGTTCCTGTACGATGTCTTCAGCATCGTCGGAGTCCGATACATATCCGTAGGCTATGCGGCATAGCCTCGGATAATGTGCCAGAAACCGTGCTTTGAATCTCTCTTTTCTTTCTTTATCCATAGCAATCCTTGCTGTCTGTTGTTGTCTAGTTAGAATTTCAAGCTTATGCCGGCAGTAAGGAATCCTTTACTTCCTAAACCAACTTCTACAAGTAAACTTCCAATTTTAGGGTGCCCCCTTTTAGACGGGCGC
>UMHI01007679.1_pt1 | contig 27675 bp, 23 predicted proteins | sample 1965481 | NCBI WGS metagenome assembly UMHI01 (sample SAMEA4836093, study PRJEB28245) | human gut metagenome | biome: gut microbiome; material: fecal sample | place: Denmark | collected 2008 | reverse complement strand
AAGACTTTCTAATTAATGATACCGACACCAATTATGTGCGACTTATTCAGGAATGGGAAATAAACGAGAATGGGTGCATTCCTTGGTACAAATACAAAGAAGCTTCTTACTCATCGACTTGGTATTTAAAAGAGGATAACACTATATATCAAAACTTTCCGTTAGATTACAACTATTCTAAGCTTAAATATCATTGTTACCTCAAACTGCTTGATTCTTTACCGGTGTTTTGCGGCTTTGGTGTGTCTATCCGTGAGGCGAGAATGGCTGCTTGCAAATTAGCGTATGAGTATTTAGAGAAAAATGATATGCTTCCGTCTATCCGTGACGAAATTGAAAATCCTAACCGTGATGATGCAATTAACCAACTTGAAACATTGGCTCGCAGAGGTTATTTTTCCATTCCTACTTATGAGTTCAAGGAAACATACGATGACAATGGTAATCCCATTTGGAATTGTGAATGTCATATAGCGGAAGAAGATTATTACTTTGATGGGACATCCTCATCAAAAAAAAAGGCAAAGAAAGATTCTGCTTTTAGAATGCTTTTATATGTACTCGGAATGGAGGATGAATAAAAATGGCTAAGTGGTGTTTTAATTATGAGTCCGGCGAATATGAATACATCGAAAAGGATGGCTTCAGTATTGACCGAGGCGAATATGTTTACAATTGGGATGATAGCGAATATTGTCGTGAAGAGGAAGAATGCCGTAATTCTTTATTTGATGATGAAGATGACGACTGACCCCAGATACTAAAACAATACCAATGTGCGATTTGAAAATTCGCATACTCGCACCTGCTTTTCGATTTTGCTAAACTGTAATCGAAAGGCAGGTGCATTATTTATGTCACGGTTTATCGAAGAATTTTACTACGGAAATATTGATCCGCAGGCACGCAGTACAAAAGAAAATAAAGCGGTGCAAAAGCAAATGGAAATCCTGATGAATAACGAGGATTTACTGACCAACGTCCTGACCGACAAGCCGAAGAAATGGTTTCTCGACTATGTGAACGCTTGGGGTGTTGTCAACGGCGAATCCAATCTCGATAGCTTCATTATGGGCTTCCGACTCGGAGCAAACTTCGCCTACGAAGCCTTTGTAGAAACAAAAGCACCGTTTGAAGATTTGTTAAAGGAGTGATGATATTGAAACAGGAATTATACATCGTCAGTTTGCCGGACTATTCTGTTCCTCCAATAATATCAGGTGCTACAAAAGAATATGTCGGTACAAAAGAAGATATTGACGATGTAATCCAAAACGGTGAGGTTGTAATCACTAAACAAGGCGTTGTATTATCGGAGACGACTTATTATTGCCTTGCCGCAGAACATACTTTCATTAACACTTACGGATTTGATTACACTATTAAGACCGAAAAAACTGAAGCTGCAATTGTATACTTCTATAACGGAAAACAGTATATGAGATGTGTCAAAATTAAGATGAAAGACTTGCAGATTGGCGTCGATGGTCAGAATTATTACAAACCTGATTCCTTTATGGGACACCCGAATATACTTTTCATCGAAAACGGTTGGCTATGCTCAAAACTCTTTGCTGTAGAGCAAGTATTCAAAAGCAAGAGAGATTGCTTATTAGATATCAATAACCCTTCACCAATCAAGTTTGAGTGTTTTTACACCGATATCTTTGGTGACGGTTAATGAAGGAGTTTTACAATATGAAATCGTTATTTGTACAATCCGGCGGCACATACACAATGCAAGGCGATTACCGCTTGCCTAATCTTACTGTACCCGCCGAAGAAGAACGCCCTATCGGCGTATGGGGACAGCGCCGACTTAACTACCTAAAGCATCACCGTAAAGTCTTATATTATAATCTGCTCACTTCCGGAAAGCTCCATTCCCACCTCGCCGATGTAGAGGAAGAAGCACAAGAACTTTTTCTTCGGTTGGTAAAGGAGTATGCAGAAAATGAAAGCGTAACAGAACAGCTCAAAGAGGAGAATCCCATAGAATGGATACGAAAGATGAATAACATCAAAATGAGAGTGCGAGAAATGGTTAATTTGGAAGTAATTTTCACATAAACGGAAGCACGCCTATCAAGTTATACGCTTGACGGGCGTGTTTTTTTCCCTATTTAGTTCATTATCTGTGATGTTTTTCTCCGCTCTATTTTCCGTCATATCTTTTTCGGTAGGGGTATATGGTAACTAATTCCAGCATTGTCGATTTCTATGTAATCTTAACCCAGTATTTTGATAAGAGATGCAGCAATAATATTAACTTCTTCCTCTGTGTTATATTTTCCAAGCGATATACGAATTGTACCCTTGGCATAATCTTCGTTAAGCCGAATTGCTTGTAAAACATGAGAAATCTCCGTATTTACGCTGTTGCAAGCAGATCCAGTTGAAATACTGATTCCCATTAAGTCCATACGATGAAGAATTGCTTCTCCATCTTTGCCCGGAAATGATAAGCTCAGCAGACCAGGTAGTTTGTTGTTTCCGCCGTTGCACTTATAAATAATACCGGCCTCATCAAGTCTTGATAGGAGTTGTTTCTCCAAAGTCAAAATATGCTGCTGGTTCTGCTTCAGCAAATCACAGTTTGCTTTTAAAGCCGTAGCCATTCCAATAATCGCCGCTATATTTTCAGTTCCTGCCCGAAGTGCGTTTTCTTGCATACCACCATCTGCATAGGGCTTCAGTTCTGTACCCTTGCGGATATATAAGAATCCGACGCCTTTAGGACCATTAAACTTGTGAGCTGAAGCTGAAAGAAAATCAATGCCAAGCTTATGAACATCGATTATAACATGGCCGACCGCCTGCACTGCATCCGTATGAAAAAGTGCGCCGTGCGCATGAGTAGTTTTGCAAATCTCACGGATGGGTTGGATACTTCCAATCTCGTTATTGGCAAACATAACTGACACCAGTCGTGTGTTGTCGGTTATGTGCTTCTCCAAAATCTCTGGAGTGATGTATCCATCGTTTGTCGGAAACATATAGGCTACTGGATAACCAAGCCGTTCAATCGAGATGCAAGAGTGCAAGATGGCATGATGTTCAAAAGCGGAGGTTATCATCGGACACTTCTCAGAATCAGAAAGAGCAGAACTTTTGATTACCCAGTTATCGCTTTCAGTTCCACCCGATGTAAAATAAATCTCATTCGGTTCTGCATTGATACAAGCGGCAATGATTTGTCTAGATTCCTGTAATGCCTTTTTGGGTGTTCGTGAAAAAAAATACGGCTGAGAAGCGTTACCATACTCATCGAGCAAATATGGCTTCATAGCCTCAAACGCATCTTTATCCAGTTTTGTTGTTGCCGCATTATCGGCATAGATATGTCGCTTCATTAGCTAAAACACCTCACTTGAACAGTGTGCAGCCCTCGTTCTTGAATTCCTCAATCTTGGCGAGCAATTCCTCTTCGGTTACTTCAAGATACTCCGCCATACAGGCCAAGCAATAAAAAGCTGTAGCTTTCTTATCAATTATCTTTTTAGTAAGGCCTATTTCATCCTTTGTCAACGGAATTTTTCCGCATACATAACACTTTTTTGCTTCCATGTCACTCAGCATCTATGCCGTAAATCTTAAATGGCGGCAAATCCTTTCCGGCATACTCTACATCAAGTAAGCCAAGCTGATATTTAATCGTATCTCTCATCCTGCGAGCACGGTCAAAGCAGTATCTTTTAAATTCTCTTGGTGTTATATCTTCCATACGCTGAACATTCGGGAAGAGCAGTTTCAGGTATGCCGTAGCAATTCGCTTAACGGCTTCAGTATCACGCGTGTCGGCTCCTTCTGGTACAACAATATATTCGTCCACGATGCTCCTGTAGGTCATATCACTGCGAAGTTCATGCATGATTGAACAGAAGTATTCCGAATTCAACGCCCATCCATTTACCTTCAAATCGTCTTTCATGCGTGGAATATTCCATCCTTTAATGAATCCGTGAAATCTTTCAATCAATGCTGACTCATGGAAAACGAGCGGCAACTCAGTGAACATATTCTCATAGCCGTCTGCATCCATGATTTCCTTGCGGATGTTACCGCAAAGTACCATACCAGCATCTGCAGTTCCTTTATAGTCGCCCACGGTAAATGTGCCCTGTTCCAAATAGCCTTTCAAAGCAGCCCGCATCTCATCGGTATCGGTAAAGGAAATTGTCTGCACTTCGTCCAGAGTGACGAAATCGCTCCCAGAAATCAATCCCTCTCGGCGCTTTGTCTGGTCATAGAACATTTTGGCGCGGCTCATAACACCACCACTGGAAAGCCATCCATATCGGCTGACATTTCCAAAAAGATATGATTTGCCAGTACCCTTTGGAGCAAGCTCGATCAGATTCAGGCGCTTTTCAACAAAAGGAAGCAGCCTGGTAAGCATAGTGAGCTTTTCTTCTTCGGTTTCGTATCCGGCGGCATTATAATCAACTGCACCAAGGATAACATCAATCCATTCGTCTATAGTGAATTCTTTGCGGGCCTCTTTGTAGTCCTCAAGGTCAATCTCGTAAGGGCAGAAATTTTTGAAAGAAACAAGCTTGATTTTTCCATCTTTAGAATTTTTGGCTTTAGACGATTTTTTTTCGTACTCAAAGGTAAAATCAAAATCGTCTGGCGAGCGATATCCAAGCTCCACCATTCCCCATATATCTCTTCCTTTTACAAGGTCATCTTTGCATGAATCCCACACATCGCTTTCAATGATAGTTTCTTTAAATCCCAAGCCGAAATCTGGCAGAGCAAAAGAAACCTCGCCGGTTTTGATGTCAATATTTACAGATACCTTGGCAAGAAATTTTACTGTCTTACCTTCAATAACAATGTCATTTTTTATCGCATTCCAGTCGTCTTTTCTAGGAATAAATTTTTTGACAAATCTGGCAAGATCGTCTTTATCAAATTCCCCCTCGTCATCCTCGAACTTTTTCAGCAACCAATCGCGCATAAAGGCAGGAAGACTCAGTGTGGAGAAAAAGTTAGTTTTCTTCAAATCTTTATAGACGACCATCTCGTCAAAATTATCTCTTAGCTTTTCGGAAAGCTCCATAGTTCTCCTCCTTAGAATTCATCACCAAAATCGAAATCATCTTTAACTGTAGCGGTCTTGCCCCTCACCTTGAAGGAAACACTACCGATCAAATCAGTCCCGTCAAAAACATCGGCCGTGTACGGCTTCGTCTTTGCCCGCTTAATATCTTTAAGTCCAAAGGTGTAATGTGATCCATCTTCTGATTTACCTTGATAAGGTTTATCCTCGATCACAAGACTGATGTTGTTCGGCGACTCCACATCTGAGATGTACAAGTTCAGCGTAACACCATCATGCCGATCTGCAGTAATATCGTCAGGATGTATAACTGTAATCTGAACGCTTGCTTGCTTTTTCAGTGTCAGCGTAATTACAGGTACAACAATTTCCTCAAGGCTGGCGCCTCCATGAACTTCTACATTGGCAGTGCGGCTGCCACGGAATCTGCCATAATCGGAAAGAATAATAAATCCGTTATCCTCAACCTTGTAAGGAACATCGCATCCATCGAAAGCCTTGCAGCAACGTCCAGAGTGTTCACCCTTGGTGTCGGTTTCATACGGCACTTCCTGCTTTTTTATAACAGCCAATCTGGAAGCGCCGTGATCGCTTGCAATAACAAACGATTTGCAGTTATGCATGCCGAGCTCCATCGCAGCAGTATTCAGAGCTTTTTCGATTATCTCAAGCTCTGCTGGAATATGAATCGGGTCCTCATCATCCGTAAAGAAATATCCACCCTTGTCCTTATGCTTGATGTTGTCAAGCTGCTCTTCTTTGTATTTTTTGCCGCCCGTCCATTGTTCATAGAACTGCTTGTTTATCGATGTAATTGTCGGCAAATCGGAGCGGACAATATCTGTATGAATCGAAAGACCCTTTTTCTTCGCAAGGGCGGTAATATAAGACAGGTACTCCACGCCTAATGCGTCGATCCAATACAGGAAAGCACTGTTCTTGTCTGCAATAGCCTTGATTGCATTGTCCCTTGTGGGTAGCTGCGCATATGAAATGCCAGATGCATACTTCTCAACGAGCTTGACAAAATCATCTGAAATGCGATTCGAAACCTTTTGATGCTTATAAGAATCAAAGTATTCTGTCAATTCGCTTGCAAGTACAGGGCAGTCAAATATATATTTCTTCAGATATGCATCAAGAGCGGGATATACATAGGATATGGCTTCACTAAAGCCGTTCCGTGCCACCCACTTAACTGCAGTCTTCTTTTCCAGTAGTGTATTGTCGGTCAGGCGATAGATGCTCTCTGCCGGGTCAATTTCATTTGCCTTCACAAAGATGGCAACATCCTCTTCTGGGAAATCTTTTAGCAGTTTTTTTCTCTCATCATACAACCGTCTAAAATGCGGGTCTTTATGGGAAAGCTCCGTAATCTTTATCATAAGATTGGTTTTGAAATCCTGAAAACTCAGAGTTTCATCAACCACAAGTTTCAGGTAGGCATTTTGTATCTGGTTCGCATTTAATTTGAAATACAGGAAAACCAGCCAGTTTCGATACTCAAGGCCGGAAACTGCCAAGCGCAAATCGTCAACAATTCTTTCGTCAATGCCGTTCTTATCAAATACGGTCTTGATGTCTTTACCGTATTTATTTAGATCCTTCAGAAGCCGCTGCCACTGTTCTTTCGTACCGAGCCCGATATCAAGTGTAAAGTTCTCAACAAGAAGCTTTACAACAGAATATGCTCCTGAGAGGTTAGATATCGGAAAGAGGGTGTTATCAAGAACCAATGAGGTACTTGCATATACATTTCCACAAGCGCCGTCTTCCAGTGCTCGTAGCAAATGCTTTACACCGTCATTTGCAACAAGACCAACATCTTCCGGTGTATTCGTAATGGATATGTTCGTGAGAGAATTGGCGGAGATAAATGCTCTCTGCTGGTCCACTATCTTGTTATCATCACGAATGATTTTCGTGGCCTGAATAGGAACCCCCCTCAGCAGAAGAATGGCTCTTGCATTTCCAAGGGTGGTATTCTTCAACCTACGTAGTTCCTTCTCTGCAATGGCGGGTCCTCTGAGTGCAAGATATTCACCAAGACCGACGACGACAAACTTGTTGTTTCTATAATCCACATCGGAAGTTCGGAAATAATCCACCAGCTCATCTACGCTAGGAAATTTATCATCCTTGAAGCAGAAATCACTCATTCTTACAATGGAGATATCCACTTGCTTCAATTCTTCCAGTACAGAAGAGTAGTCTTCATCACCAACTACATAGAAAAACGGCAGTCCTTTTGCAGTTGATATGTAGTTTTGCACTTCTCGGCAAAGCATATCTTACTCCTCCTTGTTAATAATGATCTTGATGCCAAGGCCCATATCCTTTCTGACAATGTCTGTCAGCCATTTCTTTAGTTCTGCATCGTCCATGCCTTCGATGATGTCGACAACCTTATCACTGCCGCCTGCATTATATTCAGCGTTCGCCATACTATCAACCTTGCTTCTAATAGAAGGGTTGTCATTCCATTCATAGGCGCTAATCCCAGTACTTTCCAGTGCGTCTCTTACAGCATTCATATCTGAAATTAGGCTTGTGTAATCACCAATAATATGCTTTGCAAAGCACTCATCACGATAATCAGCGGAAGCAATATCATCAAAGAAGTCAGCTTTCTGAAGAAATTCCAAAGCCTCCTTGATATCCGCTTCGCTTTGCGTGCTACTGTTAAGTGTAGTAAACACTTTCTTTGCGGCGATATACTGAGTATCTTTCATACAGCACAGAATTGGCGTACGGTGTTTTTCAGACCATACACGAGGATTTTTACTACCTCCGGTCTTATCGCTCCACAGCTTATAAAGTTGCGACTTCACCTGATTCTTTCTGTAATCTTCTGCAGCTTTTTTCACGGTGGCATTGCTTGCTGTGGAGGAGACAGTAAACATCTCAGATGTGATGGAATTCTTGATTTCCTCACATTCTGCCTCAGTAAAGCCTTCTAGATAGGGAGCATATATATCCATAAAAACTGATAGAGGATTATTAAGTATCCCCCGAATATCAGCCATATGATTGGTCATCTCATCAAGGAATGACTTTACATGCTCTGGTAGCATATCCTCGTAGTTTGCAATGCGAAGTAAACTGTAGAAAAACTTATCAAGTGCAGGCTTTTTAGCCTTGACGGACTCGCAGGAGAAACCGATAAACTTCAATGTTTCTCGCCATTCCTTAAATGCAGCATCCTTGGAATGAGCAGTGACATTCAGAAGAATATTGGTAGACTTCACAACTTCATATTCAGTTATGAGTTTTCGGATTTCATCTTCTCCAGTCGACCCAATCCAAAGGGCAGAATACTGAACGCTGAATAGTTTCTTAATATCCGTCATGACGGAATCATCTGCACCGATTTCTTTGGCAACATTCAACAGCTTGCCGCCCTCAAAACGTTCAAGGAATATATGCATACCCTTCTTGCAGTTGTCAAGAGTGAGCAGTGCCTTCAGATTTTGCGCGGATGACGGCCGCTGAATCGCAATTTTACCGATTTCATTGGCCACATCGTGTGCATCATCGCCTTTACTCTGCACGAGCTTAATATAAAGCTTGACAAGGTCAAATACCCCGGAAGTGTCCACATCTTCCAGGCACCAAACAGGATATGACAGGTCTCTCATTTTTGAAAGAACGAGCGTACCTGCCTGCTGGGGTGAGGAGCATGTGTTGGCGGTAATATTCCATGCGTTTTCCGTGAGCTCATAGAATGCCTTTTCCTCTTCGGTCAAGCTGACAATATAGGTTGATTTAGGACTCTTACCGATATAGTTTCCAATCATCTCAGAAAGCTTGTCCGGCGTCATGGAATCTCTGTGTCCTTCCGCATCCATAGAACGATATGGCTCTGTACTGTATTCTTTCAGCAGGAAACCGGTAATGAACGCAGAAAGGTTACAGACGGAAAAGCCAAATGTGGTTTCCAAGTGATCATAAATTTCACCAATTGAAATCTTACCGCTACTCTTGAAGGCATCTTCAATCATCTTGTCAACAGATTTTTTTATGATGACGATATGCTCACCAGCAAGAGACTCGTCCTTCCAATATTCATTCTTGCCCCAGAATTTGCCCAGAATGGACTTTTCACATCCGGCAATCAGACCCTTGATCTCCATTACGCCCATACCGTATTTTGCAACGGGCTTCGGAGTAGTGAGCTTCAACTGAGTTTCGGAAAGACCCTTTGTAAAGTCTTGTACATGCTTGAATCGATTTAGGACAATCGTTTGCAGAATAGTCTGAACAGCGCCAGCGCCTGTTGCTTTTTCACCGTCCTGATTTGAATAGGTAAAGACGATGAACTGTCCGTCGTGAATACGCTCCTTCCAATCACGCTCCAGTACATCTTTTGCCTTTTTTGCATTTTCTTTTGACTGCTGTCCGTTGTTGCCATTGTAATACATTGACATAGCGGAGTAGTCTACATACTGCTCAAAAGCTTCTAATCCCAAAGGTGTGGACAAAGCATCAATAATAGCAATGTTTTTATATGCAGGATCTGCGATGGTTTTCTTTATCAGGGTGCGGAAACTTTGAGCTTCTTCGTCGGTCTTTGCCAGCGCAAGCACAGCATAAAAATGCCAGTCCACATCTTTGTTCTTCAAGGCATCCATAGCTTTCTTGAAATCTGACATAGTTACAACCGGCAGTTTGCCGCTTTCCAAATCCAGCGCGTAGCGAAGCTTCAGCGCAGGAGGAAGGCTGAGTGCCGTTGCAACAGCAGCACCTTCCGAGACGAGCTTGGCAGTTGTACCTTGCTTTTCACGGATATCCTTCTTGAACGCCTCAATCTTGGCGCTATCACCTGCAAGAACAGCGGCGGAATAAACTTTTTTGCCGTCCGCAATCGGATTTTCAATCAAGATACCTTTCTTTACCAGAGCTTTTGCGATGCTCTTGCAGGAGGATTCTAGTTCGCCGGTATCGCCTTCAAAAGCATAACTGAGATTTTGGTCCGTAGGCTTTAGAATCGGCAGTGCACCGCCCAGTCGCTGGTCAATAGACTGCATAATCAAAATGGTCTTCAGGACGATTTTTTCTTTATCATTTAGTTGTGTCTGCTGAGGGAAGGTGTCCAAAATAAGCTTGATGTCTGAGGACAGGTAATCTTTGCCCTTCTCATAGAAGAAGTCCCAGAGCATATCCACGGTTAGGAAGGGTCGGTCGGAAAGCGGGCTGGTATTCTGGATAAACCACTGGAATGCCTTGACATCCATATCCTTCGGCGTTTTGATAAAGTCAAACATACTACGCTGATTGGACTGGAAAGCAGAGGCAATATTTTTTAGAACGAGCGCCGCAATTGGATGAATAGGTAAAATATCCCGCATCACATTCTCACCGCTAATATTTGCCGCTTTGATAACGGCATTTCGGGCATTCGTCACATAAGAATTCAAATCTCCGGTCATCTGTACCCAGCTCGCTTTTGCGGCGGGCTTTACGCTAAATGCATGACCGATAAGGTCAAAGGCGATGTTGTCAGGCAGGGTGATTTCCACCTTATCAAAGCGTTGCTGCACAACAGACCAAGGATTAGTCTTATCTCCGCTGTCATACTTTTTTGCAAGGGAGGATAAGGGATGCGTAACGATGACGAAGTAGAATGGTTTTTCCTGACAGATGGAAACAATTTTCTGAAACTCGCCCAGAGATGTGCTGTTCTGACGGAAATAGTCACTGAATTCGTCCCAGATAAGAACGAGCTTAATATTATTTTTATCGATAATATCCACAATCCAGTCACGCAGGGAATCTGCGGAAAGGTCGAGAGCTGTAATGCCCTCTTCTGCGGCAAGACCGAAAATATTATCCATTAGAGAGGAAACATCGTTGCTCTTTTTCAGTGTGTTGATAATCTCATCTGCAGAGGACTGAGAAAAGGTGGACATCCACTTCGGCTTCTGAAGCAGAGCGTTCATAAACTGATTGTGAATCGGATCTTCCAGCCAAGCAATAACGCTCTCTTTCAGGGAATTTTCACCCTTGTATGAGACTTTGTTCGTATCCAAGGCCTTCTTGATGCTTTCCTGCACCGCAAAGAAAAGCTGTTGTGGTGTGGTAATGCTTCCGGAGGCATAGCGGTATGCCGTCACAATGCCTTGCGCCTTGTGACCGATAAGCTTTTCTAGCAGAACAGGATTCTTTTTCAGCGGTTCAAACTTGTCCCAATATGCTCTAACTTCATTTTCCGGCACCTCCAGTAGCTTTTTGAGTGTATAAGCGCACTGAGATTTACCGGTACCGTAAGCACCGTGAATCCAAATGGAACGATTTGTGTTGCCACTCAGCATTTTTTCCGTCAGAGTGAGTAGGTCAACAAAGGTCTGATGGGGGTAGGTAGTATCCCAAGCCGCACCGCTGTTGATGGCGGACTCGTCAATGCAAGGAAAATACTTTTCATTAACATCAAAGTATTCGCAGTATTTCAGATTCTGTACCGGCATCTTATAATTCCTCCTTGAATAGGTTCAGCACATCGTTGCTGGTCTTATCCCGCAGGGTGATGGTTTGCAGATCATTAGTAAATGTTGCATTGATGAATGCTGGGTACGCAGAGGAAAGCCCTAAGAGAATAGATTTAAGCTCCTCCTCATCATACAGACCGAAGATACGCACCGGGCTGACACCATCACGCTCAACAGATTCGTTGAAGAGATAGGAAACATGGAACTCCTTGTCCATGTTGCACTTCTCGGCAAATTTATAAAGTGCATAAAGTACAACCCGATTATCGCTGATGGAGCACTTGGTACGCACCATATCATCGTCATCAGTTACATAGCCGAAGTTCAAAACTGTCCCGAACGGAGTATCTACGATACGCTTATATGCCTTTGCTATAGATTTCGCATCCTTTGGCTTAACTTCAAGTGAAATAAGCATTTCTTCAATCTGCTTACGTTCATAAAAATAGCCAACATCCATATTTTTGATATACCAAGCAATTTGCGGATTCTCCATTGCAAGATTAACTAATACAAGCCCAAGAGCAGTATCTGTCTCCCATCCGATATTGCTTATCAACTCTGCAAAGTCAGTAAAATGGTTTTTCTCATTAAGACCGGCATCTCTGAGAAATCTTCTGAACATGTCATACATCATGGGACCAAGTGTATGCTCTGTAAAGAAATCCTCCTTTAATTCAAAGAACGAAACTAACCAGTCACGCTTTGGCGCATGGTCAGCAAACGAGTTTAAGCTTTTCATACTTTTTCCTCCTCCTTGTGGATGGCGAAGCGAATGGAACAATAGACATCCACTTTCAATCATATGGCATTGATAGCAATGCAAGCAGTTGGTTATACTGAGTTTTCCATTGATAAACTTAATACAGCCATTTCTGCAGTTTGTTTCACACACCTGACATGCTGAACAGTATGCTGATTTTCTGAAAACCTGCTTAAATAATCTTGAAAACTTTGGCTTTTCTACAGATAGCCTTTCAGGTAGAGAAACGATATATCCATTTTCTGTATTCTCAACTTGAAACGCAATTTCTTCACCTTCATAGCGTACCGTGTAACCGCTATCGGTTTCCGTAAGCATCCCTAATGTCTTTATCCATTCTTTCCAGTCCTCATTAGGGCTCGTAACGGTTATTGTAATAAAGCCATTTGTTATATTCTCTGCACACCGAAATTTATTTTCCTTTAAATCTCTACCATTATTTCTTGCGCACCAACCACCGTTTGTGATATAAGAATTGACTTTTTGGGGATCTGATGATAGGTAAGATTTTTTGATATATCCTACATATTCATCAATATCCTGCGTGTACGCATTCCTTCTGAAATAGTCGCTTGCTCCTCCACCCATAGGACAGAACAAGCATCCTGCACGAGAATTGCCCTTTTTATAGGCATTATTTATGTTGAGATGATTCAGAAAGATGTACAGCCATATCTCTGCAGACGTCCATTCCAGAATAGGATTGAAACTGTACTGACCTTTCTGCTTCTTCCCAAAATTTTCGTAGTCATATTTGCTTCGCGCCAAGCTTTCGTGTGCTCGAACACCGACAAAGTCCATGCCAATATAGTCATCTTTACCGGTTATTTCCCTCATTTTCAGAGTCTGTGGCGTGCTTTTATGTACGCTACAGCACCAGCGAAGTACTCTGGCAGGCGGACCAAAAAGCTCCCATGAATCTTTGGGTTCAAAATGCGAGCGGGCAATGTAGAATGAAGTGCCGTCTGCTTCACACTGTTTTTTTGTTTCTTCTACTGCCTCATAGGTATCCGGAAACTCCATGCCGGTGTCGCCGAAGATCACAACAAAGCTACCCTTTGGCAGTGCCTTTTTCACAAGGTCCAACAGTACTGCGCTGTCCTTACCTCCGGAGAAAGCCACATGAAAGATATCCAGTTTGTCCTTAAACTTTTCATACTCCTTAACAATTTTCTTAACGGTGGAATCCTCTATAACAGTAAGTAGGTCCTCGTTGGCGGCACACATGGCTTCTATATCCATCTGCTCCAACTTAGCGCCATCAGCCTTGCCAAAGGGAATCGAACCGTTTTCATCTCTAACTGGCTGAAGTTCCGGCGCAGTATAAAGGTCACCGCCTTTTGTCTTGGCTATCTGTACACCTCTGTACCAGTAAATATTAGATTCTGCCCACATATAGGGCACATCGTTCTGTTTGTCGTAATCCCAGTATTTATCAAAACCAAGAATGTCCAACTCCGCAGCGTAAATGGGTCTTGGCTCCTTGGAAAAATTCGTAGGAGTGGAATTCAGTATGATTCCCCCTGTCTCCGAATCAAAAGTATAGGAATACATACAATCACCTCTCTTTCCGTAATTCCGACGCTCGCTGTGCGATTTCGCCCAGCTTGGCGTATTTGCTCTTGGCCATATAGCCCGTGTTGAACAAGTATTGTCCGATAACCTCCGATGACAGTTCTACATCGGTCCTCGCAAGGGCAATGGCGAGCATTTCGTTGTATTTCTTATTAAAATCCTTCTCTGCGATAATTCCAGCATTTTTGTCGTTGAAATGAATCACATGAAGGCTGTATTTTCTACTGTACTTATAGCAGAAGCTTTCCAGCAGATAATGGTTCCAGTTCTGCCCGCAAAGCGGGAACATAGCAAAGGTGGTCACATCCCGAATTGCACGGAAGTTATCAGTAATAAATCCAGCCAGCACTGTGTCAATCTCATCTATAGAGAAATTTACAAGCCGATTGGCCACAAAACGGTTTTTGTCTACCCGCACCATATCGTCATAAAGCGCTTGAAATGCATATTGACGGTTTATACCTCCGGTCAATTCTACCACCTTATCTGAGACTTCGTCAAAGGTGCATTCGGCTTTGTCCTTTATGTACTGCTTCAGCAGCATTACGGCATCCAAATCAGATTTTTCCTTTGTAAGGATTTTTCCGTTCAGATGATATTTGCCGGACAGTACTTTTTTATATATTGCATTATATATTGCGGTCTGCGTAAGCTCGTAGTTCTCTTCTTCAATACTGCCCAAAGGAACATCGCAAAGCGAAGCAAAACCGTTCTTATCATAGCTCTCGTCCACAAAGTCAAGAATTTCTTCTTCATCGTCTTTTGTGATGCGGAAACGGTCGATAAACAAATATTCTCCCTCGGAGGCCAATACAAAAAGGTCATTTCCCGATATCACACGCCAGATATTTCCTAGCGGGATGTACGGCAGACGATCATTCAGTCTGTATACGCTTTCCACCGGATGTGCTCCCCAAATTCGCTTTAACTCATCGGTGACGGCATCCTTTTCAGAACATCTGCTACCTTTGACCATGAACTTCTTGGAGAAGGAACACCCTGAGATATTATGCTGAAGATACTCCTTGAGCATATCGGGAGAGGTAATAACATGGGACTCCATCCATTCCTGCTCGTTTTCAAACAGACTTTCATAGTAAATAACGCCTGCGCCAGAGGAAAAAATCCCGTCAACGATGCGCTGAAGCTCCTGCAGCATATCATCACTTTTGCAGTAAACCTTGTCGTCAATAACGGTGCCGGAAGACAGGATAGAAGCTTTCAAAGCTTCGTCTTCTTCCGGGAGTGTGATTCCCATCGCATCCGCAAACTGACGGAAGCGCATGAGCTCCCTTATGGAATCATATTTGAATCCGTACTCATAGTGCTGTTTCAGCACGGCGACTATTTCACTGTTTGCTTCTGCCGGAGCAGTGATTTGATTATCATTTCTTTTTCCGAGAGATGCAGCAGCTTTTTCTGGAATATCAGCACCTATGAATTCCAGTAGCTTGTTAATAGCAGCGCTGAAACGATTATGCTGGTTATCATTATAGCTAATGAAATCAGGATCACTATACAATTCGGATGCTGTTGCGATAATCTTTTCTTTATCTTCATTGAATAACGAGTAGGATAAATACCCATTGTCAATGGCATAACGTTCCGCACTTCTGATTGAGGAAACATAAGAGACGCAAGTTTTGTCTGCAAGCTTGGCAGTATTCTGTAAATAGGCAAGAAATTCGGCCTCGCAAGCAGTCGAGGTAGGGGCATTTGCCGACATCGAATGTTTAGATGCTGTCGTCCCAGCTTCCTGTTCCGTCAAAGTGGCAAAAGTGCTCAGCGACTTTGCAGAGGGTTCAATCACAAGCATATCTGAATCAGTCGCTTGATCTGCCTTTTTTGAAAGCTGTGAGCAATATTGCATATAAGTTTGAAAATCATCGTTTATATTTTTGATGAGTTTTCTGTTCTTAATTTGGAAGATTTTATTCTTTCCAGCAGCCTCATAAATAGTTGTCAACATTGCCGTATCTGTTATATCAAATATCGAGCCTGATATCAACTTAAAGACAACAGCGAAATGTTCCATCTTCAGGATATTTTTCTCTATCCACTTGCATCTCTGGGCGGGAAGAACAGATGCAGCCCACACCAAAAAAGCTTCTTTGTTATTTTGCTTGGCCGCAACCATACTTTTTGCCTCCTCAAGTATTTCAATATATCGTTCTGCATCTGTGCGGTATAGCTCTACCGTTTCCTCAAACAGACGAGTGGCAGGAACATAAACTTTTTTGCCTTTATATGCGGAATCAATACTCTGAATTTGGTATGAAATTCCGTTTTCGTTTCGATAAATATCATCAATTTCAGTACCACGATTTGTTGCCATCCTGCGTAAATCTGCAGAAATTCGCTTAATAATTTTTGTCTTTGGCTGATTTGTATTCAACCACTCAAGGTAACCGTCAAGAAGAATAACGGCTTCATATATATCCCATTTGGGTTGCTTATTACCCGATATCATGAGTGCCTCTTTTCGCCCATTGGACTTTTAAATTTATAGTACGCCTATCTAGTTCATAATTAATTAAACAAGTATTTCCCACTTACCGTAGCGTTTGCCGCTTTCACGGCGGATATAGTTCTTATCCTGCAGGGATTTCATCAGCCGCTTTATAGTGGCAATGGATTTCCCGGTTGCTTCAACAAGTTCTTGCTGTTTCATCGTAGGGTTCTTTGCAACCAATTCTAAAACAGCAAGTTCTTGTAAAGTGCAGTCCAAAGTATCAAATTGATACTTTGAAACTTTAGGATTGATACTTTGGGAAGCGTTTTCATCCACAAAATCAACGTGCATATAGCGATTTTTTAATTCGTAGCTTGTACCGAGCAGAAGGTTTGAGAAAAACAGTTCCAAAAATTTTGTTGTGGAATGAATGCCTTTTTGCAAATCGTTATAGTTTGCACGAACCAGTGCGTTACGGAAATACCAAGAGTTTTCACGGAACGCATCGTTATTGACGCGGAACCCAAAGGTTTTCATATACTTAATCATAAACACGGCGGTGGCTCTTGTGTTACCTTCGCCGAAAGGGTGAATCTGCCAAATATCCGATGCAAATTTTGCAAGGTGCTTTACCGATGCTTCCACCGACAGTCCCTCATAGGAAAACTGTTTTTCGGTGGCAAAATCATAATCCAAAGTATCTTTTATACTGTTATAATCTGCATAGATAACTGTTTCACCGTTTAGTATCCATTCCTTTTTGGAAATGTTATACTTTCGGATTTGTCCGGCGTGATCAAATACGCCTTCAAACAATCTGCGGTGGATGGTAATCCACTCGGCAGGAGAAAACTGAAACGCTTTTTCGCCCAAAAGCTTCGTTATTCTTGCAGATACAATATCCGCCTCTTTTGTTTCATTTTCGATTTCTGTGCGGGTGGTTCTCTGCTCGTAATAGCTGTGAATACGCTTTTGAGCTTCATCAATGGTGATTTTGCCCTCGATGTGTTCCTTTGCGGTGTCCAGCAAATAATCAGAGGTTTTCAGCCCGTCAACCGCCTGCAAGCCGATAGCAGTTTGCCAAGCTTCGCTTTTTTCGGCTCTTTCAGGCTCACCCTGCTTTATATATTCTTCAAGTTCAAATTGCCAATTCTTGTCGGGCATATTTGCACCTCATTTCTTACAATTCTTCCGTCTTAAAGGTCGTATAACCCTCATAGTAGTAGCTGTGGTCGATACCTTTCATATAGACCTCACGGCTATTGATTTCATCGGTCAGCGCCGCTTTTAAAATGTGTTTGATTTCGATATCTTTAATGGGGCTGCGTTCCATTGCGAGCAGATAATCTTCTTTATCAACCTTGCTCCAATCGACAACCTTGCTGATTTCATTTTTTAAGATGTGGTCGAGCCAAATGCGAGTGCTGCGACCGTTACCCTCACGGAACGGGTGTGCGATGTTCATTTCCACGTACTTCTCAACGATCTCATCGAATGTGGACTGCGGCATTTTATCAATGTTGTGGAGAACCGCTTGCAAGTACATTAAAGGCGCAAAATGGAAATTGCCCTTTGCAAGATTGACTGTGCGGATTTCGCCGGCGAAATCAAAAATATCTTCGAACAGATACTGATGGATTTCCGCAAGTCCTGCAAATGTGCCGACATCAAAGGTGTCAAACAGTTTTCGGTCAAATAATTGTGCAGCTTTCTTTTTGCTGATTCGTTCTTCTTCACGGGCAAGGTCAGCAGAACTGGTCAGCCCTAAATTATTTTCAAGTGCCATATTGAATCTCCATCGTTGTTGGTGGTGTGTAACGCTATATTGTAAACTTGCCTTTACGCTTTCAGCATCTCACCATATTCAATAAGCGTTACATTACCCATCTCTGCCGCTTTATCCACACAGCCCTTTGTGAAGCCTGTTTTGGCAAAAAGATAAAAATGCTTTTTCTTATAGTTAAACAGACTACTACGCTCTACAAGAGTTTCCAGAACACCGAGATCCACCTTTTCATTTGTCCATTTACATTCGGCAAACAGGGCTACATCTTTGTCAGTTCCCATAATGTCGATTTCTTCCTGCGTTCTGGTTTTTGAATTTGTGCCCCACCAACGACCAAGGTCACTGAAATTCACGGCGCATTTCCCATCAAGCAGCAGCTTCCAAAGGTACTGCCTGCAAATTTCCTCAAACACAGCGCCCATATAGGAGGAAAGCTCAGGAGCGATGCGCCGGTATGCAAGGTCGGTTGCACCACGGGAAATGACCGAGGTGTTCTCCGGCACAAAGCGATACCAAAATCGGAACATATTGTCCTCAATGGAGTAAATGGTCCTGCGGCTTGATTTTTCACCGTAGGGCGATTCTTTTTTTACAATGCCCAACGCAATCAGGTTCTTGATGTAGGTGGCGCACACGCTGGTATCTTCATCTATTTTGGTGGAGATTTCATTCATTTTGGAGCAGCCGGTGGCAATCGCTGTAATGACCGCATTATAAATCGCCGGTTCACGCACCTCCTGTTTTAAGAGGTTGTTCGGCTCTTCAAAAATGGAAGAGGAAGGATTCAAGTGGGTATTTTTAATATTCTCCTCAATCGAAAGGTTGTCATCCATCTGCATCAAATACTGTGGTGTTCCACCGACAACTCCGTATGCCAGCGCTTTGTCAACATCAGAAAACCTTGTAAAATAGCGGCATGCTTCAAAAAAATCAAAGGGATTAATCTTAAGCTGTGCCGTCCTTCTTCCGTAAAGCGGCGCTTTATATGCCAGAACATGATCCTCCATATATGACATGGAAGAACCGCAGAGAATCAGGAACAATTTGGAGTCGTCCTTGTTTTTGTCAATCAAAAACTGGAGCGTGGAGGCAAGGCTCTTGGATGCACGGGCGACATAGGGGTATTCATCGATGACAAGCACAAGCCTTTTCGTTTTCGCCAGTTCAAAAACATATTCCAGCGCTGCCTGAAAAGAGGCAAAGGACGAATCAACAGCGGTTCCCGTGCTATATTCCATGATACATCTTGAAAAGTTATCTAAATTTTGCTTTGCGTTGGTTTCCACGCCTGTAAAGAAAATAGTGTCTTTATCCTTTGAAAACTCGCTGATGAGGGCAGTTTTTCCCACCCGACGGCGACCGTAAATAACCGCAAATTCAAACTTACCGGAATTGTATAACTTATGAAGTGTATTTAATTCCTGCTGCCTTCCTACAAACATTAGCGCACCTCCAAGCGATTAGTGATTTACGATTTACTTAATTATAATCAACATCTACCGTGCTGTCAATAGCTTTTACAACATTTACTTAATTATGATTTACTAAATCGAGTTTTATTTCTTCTTCCTATTTGGAAAGCTGGCTTCAAGCCATTCTTCAAAATCCGCAAGGGTGATTTTGCCGTCGGAGCATTCGTCACGCTTTGTCATCGCCTGATACTTCCACTTTTTGAAATCAGGCTCTTTAATTTGCCTTACACGCACACGGGCGGCATAACGCTTATAATACTTTTGATACAACGGGATGGCGGCATTGTCCGCCATTTTCTTTTTGTAGTTTTCCTGTGCGGCTAAGTCCTGACAGTTACGGGTTTCGCCCTCGGCAATGCGGTCGCAGTAGTTGGTGTCGTAGTTGCCCTTCATAATGAAATACTTACCGCAGCGTTTGCATTTGCGCATTCCGGTGTCGGACTTCAATAACTGTATCAACTCAAACTCAATTTGCTGTTCAATACTTTCGCAAATACAGGTTTCGTATTCATCAGCTTGCATTACGGACAAGGCAATCATTTCCGGCATAGTAAAACCAAGCTTGTCCAAATTCTTTTGAATACTCGAATCCACCTCGGAAACGGCAGCCATTTTTATATTTAAATCAAAATCACTATCTATATAGCCGTCAAGCACATTTTCTATCTGATGTTCGGCATCAATGATGCTGATGCTATGCACAATCGTTCGCTTTTGCTCTGCCGGCAAGCCGAGTTTACGGCAATATCCGGAAAATCTTGTTTTATGGGTAAGATGATTAAAAAATCCGTCGCAAAAATTCTCGTCAAATGTCGCCTCGATTAAATTCAAGAGATTACTTTGTATTTCTTTAAGATATTGATAGTAGTCCGTCAACTCCTGTTCTGAACAATGAAGCAGAATAGGCGGAAATTCCGCTGTAAACAGGGAAGCATCTATCAATGGCTTAAAGCGTTTTTGCGTTTCGGTTAAAGCCAAATAATAATACAATTTCTTTTCTTCTTCGGGCAGTGAAGAAATATCCAGACTTGCCTCATTGGTAGGCAAGTCTTTTTTTGTGCGATTCAAGCATTCATTATATGCCGAATCAAAATCGGCGTAGAGAAAATTCAAAATTCCTTCGCCCGGTGCAAAAAAGACGGAAGCGGTGTTCATCGGTGAAATATAAGCTCTGCTGTCACCTAAAGGAAGAAAGTCAAATGCGGAGTTTATTTTTTGCGTTACGGCTCGCAAACGGGCAAGCGTATCGGCAGTATCCTGCTTAATTTGAGCAATTTCGCCGTCCGATAAAGCAAATTCTTTTTTGCCGGTAACAGCCAGAGCAATCGCTTCTCGCTTATCTGCGTCAATAGCATTAAACAGTTCAAGGAGCTTCGAATAGTTGTACTCGTCATTTACTGACAGCACGCAGGACTTCTCATCATCTGTCATATACCATCTGTTTGGAGCAAAGCCAAAGGACACAGCGCTGTATTTATTTTCTGTTTGAAGTAGGTTCCCGCTCATTACCAAGACCTCCGTTTTAGAAAATGAGAAATTTCGAATTGTTGGCAAATCTATATCACTACAAAGAACATTATACAAAAGTATTGCCTTCGTGTCAATACATAGCTATAATAAATTTGCAAATCAAGATTTCATATTATTTGATTTTCTAAAAATTGAATGACCGTCCGAATGGGATATGACTTTGCGATGATACGAGCAGGGCAACGCCGCCGAGATGGGGGCAGGGATAACAAAAACGACATTCGGGTAAAACGGCGGCGGATATCGGCGGCAAGGGATTCCTCAGCCGATATTCGATTTTACATAGCTGTAAAGGAGGAATGAATGCTATGAAAAAAACAGAGCTCAAAGAGCTATATCAAATGATGTTTCCGAATTATCCGGACATTGTAACCGTCAAACAGCTTCAGGTAATGCTCGGCGTAAGCCGACACCTTGCCTATAAGCTGATTAACGACGGCGAAATACAGGCGGTCAAAATCGGATCATCACTCAAAATTCCGAAGGTCAGCGTAATCAATTTCGTGACTGAGGAGCGAAGGGAGGTGAAACCGAGTGCCTGAAAGAATAGAACTTACCCCGTCACAGCGGACACGCTGTAACCGCCTGATTCGGCGGTTTTGTGCCAATTACGATAACGGCAACTGTCTACCGCTAGACGAGGGAGACGGGTGTGTTTGCGTGCAGATGATTTCGCTTTCCCTGATATGTAAGTATTTTCGGGGCGCGGTTTTACCCGCCGACAAGGAACTGTATGCGGAAATTTTCAGACAGCGTACTTATCATTGCGTCGAGTGCAAAGCGGCTTTTGTGCCCAATTCCAACCGACAAAAATACTGCACGGCGTGCAGTCGAAAGGTTCACCGAAAGCAGAAAAATGAGAGCGCAAAAAAGCGCCGAGCGGACAGTTAGGGGTGCTGAAACGCCCTGTTTACAAGGGCTTTTTTGAGCCGAATCGGGGCTTAAAGGGTAAATATACTAAAACCCTCGATTTCGGCTTTCTAACTGTCCACAAAAAAACGAAAGGAAGATTTTTTATGGAAAACAAACTGAAAACCGTGGATGCGGAAACGCTGTTATCCACACCGATGAGCAAAACAGTGTTCATCGTCGACAACCTTATTCCGCAGGGCGTCAATGTCATCAGCGGAGCCTCCAAAATCGGCAAAAGCTGGCTGATGCTGTGGCTGGGGCTTCAGGTATCGCAAGGCCTGCCCGTTTGGGGACTGACGACACAGCAATGCGATGTACTGTATTTAAGCCTTGAGGACACGCAGCGGCGCATTAAGGACAGGCTCTATAACCTGACCGACACAGCACCGAGCAATCTGTATTTTGCTGTGATGTGCGGACTCATCGGCGGCGGACTGGAGGAACAGATTACCGATTTTTTAAGCGACCACCCGAAAACAAAGCTTGTGATTATCGACACGCTTCAAAAGGTGCGTGATACCAAAGGCGGCGCCGGAAAAACGGGAATGTACGGAAACGACTACGATGACATTTCCTCAATAAAGCGAATTGCAGACGAATACAACATTGCCGTTCTTCTTGTTCACCATCTGCGAAAGCTGAAGGACAGCGACGATCCTTTCAATGAGGTCAGCGGCTCAACGGGAATTATCGGTGCGGCGGACACCAACTATGTGTTCAAACGCAAGCGAAGTACAAACGCCGCTACGCTTTTAGTCAGCGGTCGTGATATGGAATATCAGGAGCTTACCTTGCAGTTTAACAACCTTGTTTGGGAGCTGGTAGAGCAAAAAAACAGCGAGGATATTCACAAAGCGGAGCTGCCGAAATTCCTTTTTCGGGTGGTGGATTTTATGGAAAACCGTGCCGAATGGGTGGGAACGGCGACCGAATTACTTGCCGAAATGAAGGAGACCGAAACCACGCCCAATGTGGTTACAAAGTACTTAGGGCAGTTTTCCTGCGAGGTTTTGGAGCCTGTGGGCATTGAATACCGAACGAAACGCACGGGCAAAAGCAGGCTTATAAAGCTTATACGAAGTGACGGTGGTGACGAAAATGACAACGATTTCACTATATAGCAAAAAGCCCGTCACAACCGTCATTGCCGTCACAAAACAGCGAGGGGAGGTGGAATTATGCGAAGCAAAACGCTCGGAATCAATGTGCGCGTGACCGCTGCCGAAAAAGAAAAGCTCAACGAAAGCGCATTTTATTGCGGACTTTCTCTGTCGGAATATCTCAGAAGATTGGGGCTTGGAAAAAATGTAAAAGCCGCAACCGATGAGAAAATCTACAAGGCTTTTCGGCTGGTTAGGCAACTGAAAAAGGATTTCGATTCACTCGAAAGAAGCGAAATTCTCTATCGGATAAACGCAATAGAAAATTTGCTTAAGTAATAAAACGAAGCGGAGGATATAGTCTGCACAATCTTTAGCAAGCAGACCGTTTGTACTCCCAAACGGTAAAAACTTGTTAGGGTGCGTCTCGCCTGCCGGCTCGGTCGGTGCTTCAAAGCGTAAACGCTTTGAGGTCTCGCACCCTAAAACCTCTTGCAGAAAGGAAAGATTATGAACAAAAGAATTAAAAAACAGTTTTGGCTGTCACCCAAGGACGCCGAAGAGCTAAAACGCAAGGCAGAGCTTGCCGGACTTACCGAAACGGCAGTCGTCCGATTGCTTATCCGAGACTACGAGCCGAGAGAAAAACCGGACGGTCGTTTTTATGACGCAATGCGAAATTTGTCTGCTATCGGCAACAACATCAATCAGCTTGCCGCCAAAGCGCATACGCTGGGATTTATTGACGTGCCGATGCTGAAAAACGAAGCCAACCGCTGGCACCGCTTTCAGGCGGACATTGAGGCGACCTTCTTACGCCCCGCCGAAAGCAAGCTCAAATGGAAATAACGAAAGAGAGGAAAATGGCAATGAGAAAAACAGATTTTACCTTACCTAAGCTGGACGATTTATTCACCACGCAGGAAATGCGGGACGATGCAAAGCTGGAGCGTGTGCAGAATATTCCGCTTTCAGAACTGCACCCGTTCAAGGATCACCCCTTTAAGGTGCAGAACAACGAGGAGATGGAGCGAATGATTGAAAGTATCCGCAAGGTGGGCGCAATCACCCCGGCGCTTGCCCGACCGCTGCCTGACGGCGGCTATGAGTTAATCTCCGGGCACAGGCGGCTTGCGGCTTGTCAGGTGCTCGGGATTGAAACAATGCCGGTTATCGTCCGTGAGATGTCCGATGACGAAGCGGTGATCGCAATGGTGGATGGCAACCTGCAAAGGGAAACAATACTGCCAAGCGAAAAAGCGTTCGCCTATAAGATGAAGCTGGAAGCGATAAAACATCAGGGTGTAGCTTCTGCCCAACTTGGGCAGAAGTTGTTGAGCGTAGAAATTGTGGCTGATGATGCAGGAGAAAGTCGCAATCAAATTAAAAGATATATTCGCTTAACTTACTTAATCCCCGAACTGCTTTCAATGGTAGACGAAAATAAAATTGCTTTCAATCCTGCGGTGGAAATATCGTACTTAGATAAGTCGGAACAGCGGGTGCTGCTGGACGCTATGGAGCTGAACGACTGCACGCCGTCCCACGCACAAAGTATTAGGTTGAAAAAGTTAAGTCAGCAGGGCGTGCTGGACGATCAGATGATTTATGCGGTGATGTCGGAGGAAAAGCCGAATCAGCAGGAGCAGATAAAGTTCAAGCGTGAGGATTTGAAAAAGTATTTTCCGGCAGGTTACACCGACGAGCAAATGCGCCGGGACATCATCAAGGGCTTGGAGCTGTTAAAGCGGCAGAGAGAACGAAACCGTGATGCACGCTGATTCGTATTGATACGAATACGGCAAAACAAATCGCACAGTAGAGAGAACCTCAAACCGATGGTATACTGGTGCTGTCGGTTTGGAGTTCTGTTCTGCAAATTAAAATTATTGGAGGAATTATAAATGGTAGCAGGACACTTATCCGTAAAGCACGGCAACTATTATGCCGTACTCAACTACAAAAACGCCGAGGGCATACGAAAAACAAAATGGATTTCCTTGGGACTTCCCGAAAAGGGCAACAAGCGCAAAGCCGAAGCCGAGCTTGCAAGGCTGCGGGCGGAATTTGAAGTTCCCGAGGAGGTAGGTGATTTAAGCAGCGATATGCTGTTTGCCGATTATCTTCTCGAATGGCTGGAAATCGCCAAAGGGCGGCTGGCTGTTGCGACCTATTGTTCTTATACGGCAATGATAAAAAATCCTATCGCCCCATATTTCCGTAAGAAGAAGCTAACGCTTCGTGAGCTTGAAGCAAGGCACTTGCAGATGTTTTACTCCGAGCTGCTCAAAAAGGTCAAACCGAATACCGTCATTCACTACCACGCAATTATCCATTCGGCACTCAAATATGCGGTGAAGACCGATATGTTATTGCAGAATGTGGCGGACAAGGTTGACCGACCTAAGAAAAACGATTTTCAGCCTGTATTTCTTTCGGCAGAGGAAATGCAGAAAATGTTTGAAGCACTCCGAGGGACAAGGCTGGAGCTTCCTGTACTGGTCGCCGCCTTTTACGGCTTTCGCCGTGGCGAGGTGCTGGGATTGAAATGGGACGCTATCGACTTTGAGCGTGGCACGATTTCGGTCAAGCGCACGGTAACGACAGTTTCTGTTGACGGAAAGCATAAGGAAATTGAACAGCAGTCGGCAAAAACAAAATCAAGCTTACGAACCTTGCCACTTATCGGCAGCTTTCGTGACTACTTTATGCAGGTGAAAGAGGCGCAGGAGCTGAACAAGAAAATCTGCGGCAACTGTTACAACTACGAATACGACGGCTTTGTGTTCGTGGACGAAATGGGCGAGCGCATGAGAGCGCAGTATCTTACCTGTTCTTTTCCAAAATTTTTGGAGAAACACGGACTGCGCCGTATGCGCTTTCACGATCTTCGGCATAGCTGTGCATCACTACTGCTTGCAAACGGCGTACCCCTCAAGCACATTCAGGAGTGGCTCGGGCACAGCGATTTTACCACGACGGCAAATATCTATGCGCACCTTGATTACAGCTCTAAAATTACTTCGGCACAGGCGATGGAAACAGGGCTTGCTTTGCCTGAAAGCGGCGATTTCGGGAGCCGATGGGAGGATGGCGAAGCCCAAATTTAGGAGAGCAAAAAATGCGGTATGCTCCGACCGCTTGTTTTTGGAAAATGACATAAGAAAAAAGCCTGCAATCGGCTTGATTACAGGCTTTTCGGTGGCGGAGGGTAAGGGATTCGAACCCTTGGTCCGGTATGAGCCGGACAACTGATTTCGAGTCAGCCCCGTTATGACCACTTCGATAACCCTCCGTGTATATTTCAATCCGCTTTTTCTTCGCTCAAATTTCACTGGGAAAATTTTTGGAGAGAAAAGCAGGAGAGAACACTGAAAAATATTCGATTTTTGATTTTGAAAACCCTTTAGTATCAAGGATTTCCGGCGGACGAAACGACCAAGCAGCCCTAAAATTTCGAGTCAGCCCCGTTATGACCACTTCGATACCGCTGCATATTCAGTTCGCTGTTATCAGCCAAACTATTATGCCATAACTTTTTGCGTCTTGCAAGGTCTTTTTTCGCATTCGGGGCATATTCTGTGCGTATGAAGACTGTCTATTTATCGGTACGCCTGAAAAATTACGAAAATGCGCTCGCGCTGGTCGGTGCGCCGCTCGCCGAAACCCCGGAGAACGCGGACGTTTTGCTGCTGCCCGGCGGGGGCGACATGCACCCGCGCTTTTACGGTCAAACACTGAACGGCTCGGAAGATCTCGACGAAGCACGCGACGCGCGTGAGCTCACGCTGATTGACAACTTCCTGTGCGCGGGAAAGCCTGTCATCGGCATCTGCCGCGGGCTGCAAGTCCTCAACGTCTATTTTGGCGGCACGCTGCGTCAGCACATCGAGGGCCACAGTCAAATTGACGGCGTTGACCGGCTGCATGCCATCAACACCGCGCCGGGCCTTCTGCGCGAGCTGTACGGCACGCGCTGCACGGTCAACAGTGCACACCATCAGGCCGTCTGGCGGCTGGGGACGGGGCTTCAGGTCTTTGCCTGCGCGGAGGACGGCACGGTCGAGGCAGTCGGCCACAGGACGCTCCCCGTCTTTGCCGTGCAGTGGCATCCTGAGCGGCTGTGCGGCGCGTTCGCGCGGCCGGAAAGTGCTGACGGTGCAAGGCTTTTGTGCGCTCTACTCAGATAACATAAAAAAGCGCAGAAAAATTCTGAAAAAACGTTGACAAAACGGGACACTGATGCTATTATAACAGAGCTGACGATTTTTGCGGAGGGCGCATGCAGGTGTAGCACAATGGCTAGGGCACCAGCCTTCCAAGCTGGGGATGCGGGTTCGATTCCCGTCACCTGCTCCATTCAATTCGCGCCAGTAGCTCAGTTGGATAGAGCAACTGCCTTCTAAGCAGTAGGCCGGGGGTTCGAATCCCTCCTGGCGTACCATTTACAAGGCGCCCCTCAGCAAAGCAGCAAATATCGCACGGATACAGAATATGTGGTGGGTGTAGCTCAGTTGGTTAGAGCACCGGATTGT
>UMHI01006083.1_pt1 | contig 28025 bp, 29 predicted proteins | sample 1965481 | NCBI WGS metagenome assembly UMHI01 (sample SAMEA4836093, study PRJEB28245) | human gut metagenome | biome: gut microbiome; material: fecal sample | place: Denmark | collected 2008 | reverse complement strand
TTTTTCATTTCAGCTATTGACTTTTGTTTGCAGGACTCCTCGTCACGGTCGGCGAGCACGACCTCATCGGTGAGTGGCGCTGCTCCGCCGCGCCGGAGTGCCGTTATGAGATCGTCGAGCGCGATCATGAGATGCGCGCGGAGTACTGGGGCGGCTACACGCGCCACAACGTGCTCTGGCAGCAGCGCTTCGACGCGGACGGTGTGCTGCTCGACGAGAAGCCCGTTGTGCGCAACGACGCCATCATGATGTATTCGCCCTACCTCGAAGAGGGAGGCGCGAACGAATAAACGAAAGCATCTGCCTTGCGGCAGATGCTTTTCTGCTATGCTGTGCGCTCGCCGTCCGTGCGCTCCAGCCAGCCGCTGCCCTCGGTGATGCGGGCGACGAGGAAGGAAGCGACATAGTCGCCCGCGGCGTTGACCATCGTGGCGGGCGGGTCGACCAGATTCCCGATGGTGACGGCGATGGGGTAGGCAACCGCCATCCGGTCGGGGAAGAAGAGCGAGCAGAGGATGAATTCGGCGATGTAGCCGCCGCCCGGGATGCCGCTCATGGCGACGGAGGAAAAGACCGCCACGGCCAACACCTCGGCAAACAGTCCCGCGCCCTCAAACGGCAGGCCGAACACGCCGAAGAGGAACGCGACCTTGAGCACGCAGCTGAAGCACGAGCCGTCCATGTGCATCGTCGCGCCCAGCGGCAGCACAAGATCCGCGACCTCGTGCGGGATGCCGCTGTCCTCCGCGGCCTCCATATTTGCCGGAATGGTGGCGACGGACGAGCAGGTGCCGAGCGCGGTCACCGCGGGGCGCAGGATGTGCCGCCGCAGCCGCCGCACGCCCTCGCGCCCGCCGCCGAGGTAGGCCAAAAGCGGGAAGGCAAGCAGCGCGTAGACGAAGCAGAGCGGGTAGTAGGCCAGCATCGCGCGGGCGTAGGACGCCGTGATCTGCGCGCCGTAGCTTGCGACCATCGCGGCGAAGAAGCCGAAGAAAGCGATGGGGGCGTAGCAGCTCACGAGCGAGACCATCTTCAAAAGGCACTTTGTCGCGTCGTCCAGCACCCGCGCCGTTACGGTATCCGGCCCGCCGCAGGCGGAGACCGAGAAGCCGAAGAGCAGGGAAAAGACGATCAGCGGCAGCATCGCCCGCCGCGAGAGCAGCGCAGAGAAATCGTTGACGGTGAAGAAGTTGACGAGCAGCGTCGCAAGCGGCGCCGGATCGTCCACCGTGCCCGCCGCGGCATCGGTCCACGGCGTCAGCACCGGGGGAAAGACACGCACGATGACCAGCATGATAAAGGCCGCAAGCAGCCCGGTGACAACGAAGACGCCGAGCGTCGCGCCGAGGATGCGCCCCGCCCTGCGCCGCGAGCGCGTATTGGCGATGCTGCCCGCGAGCGAGCAGAACACCAGCGGCACGACGAGGCAGAACATCATGTTGATGAACACGGTGCCGAGCGGCTCAAGGCAGACAGCCCCGGGCCAGGCCGCGCCGACGGCGCAGCCGAGCGCGATGCAGGCGAGCATCGCGGCAAGGAAGCCGTAGCTCCGATAGAAGGAATGGGTCATAAAAAGCCCTCCGATCTCCCAGATTTTTGTGTCTATCTCTATCCATAGCGGGAGACAGGCTCGAATATGACCGAAAAATTTGGAAAAAGGGCTTGACTGTCAAGTTGCTTTATGCCTTACAATGCGGTATCATAGCATTGGGAAGGATCGGCGCAGAGCGCGGAAGGAGAGCCTATGAACATCAAAGAGATCGAGGAGCGCAGCGGCCTGACGCGCGCGAACATCCGCTATTACGAGCAGGAGGGTCTGATCGCTCCCGTGCGGCGGGAGAACAAATACCGCGACTACAGCGAGGAGGATCTGGAGACGCTGCTGCGCATCGCGCTGCTGCGGAGCCTCGGCTTCTCGCTCGAGGAGATCCGGAGGCTGCAAAGCGGCGAGGCGGACTTTGCCGCCGCCATGCGGGAGCGCAGCGCGGCGCTGGAGAGCGAGGGTCAGCGCCTGCTGGCGGCGCGGAACGTGTGCGACGCCATCTCCCGCGAGGTGACAAGCTATTCCGCCTTACGGCCGGAGGACTACCTCAACAGCTTTGAGTCGGACAAGACCGCGGAGCGGCGGGACATCGTCGAGCCGCACCCGTGGCGGCGTTACTTTGCCCGTGCAATCGACCTCACGCTTGTGGGTCTCATGGTCTCATTCGTGCAGTTCGTGCTGCTGCACCATAACCTTGTGAATATTTCCAAAGGAGAGAATGTCCTCTGCGGTTTGGCCGGATGGGGACTGCTGGTTCTCATCGAGCCGCTGCTGCTCGCGCGCTTCGGCACGACCGCCGGCAAGTGGTGCATGGGCATCACCGTGACGCGGCCGGACGGCGAACGACTCAGCTACAGCGAAGCGCTGAACCGAACGGCGCTCGTGTGGTTTTACGGCGCCGGACTTGGCCTGCCGCTTGTGGAGCTTGTGTGTAGCTACCTCAGCTACCGACGCTATACGCGGGGCGAGGAGCTTGCGTGGGAGGAGGGCAGCGTCGAGCGCTTCGACGGGCGCGGCACGGGAAAGATGGCGCTGCTCTGCGCGGCATGCTGGGCTGTGCGCGGCACGCTGACCGTCGCTATGGTGCTTGCCGCCATGCTGCCGCCGAATCGCGGCGAGCTGACGGTGGCGGAGTTTGCTGAGAATGTCAACTATTACCGCACCTTCTTTGATTTCGGCACGCGCTGGACGCTCGACAGCAGCGGCGAGTGGGTCGAGAACGAGTATGAGAATGTGATCTATTTCGGCGGGGGCGGCGAGCCAACGCCGTTCAGCTACACGGTGGAGGACGGCGTGCTCCGCGCCGTGCATTGGGCATATACCGAGACGGCGGAAACGATCTACGGCACGGGCGATGAGAATGCCCGCATGGCGTACCTCGCGCTTGCTGCGGCGCAAAAGGGCACGAGCCTTTTCAACATCCGCGGTGTGGTAAAGCAGATCGGCTCGAACAGCTGGGCGGCCGATGCCGACTATTCCGCCGCGTGGAAGAATGTCGAAATGCGCTACGACGCGCGGATCGAGGGGGAGTATTATTACAGCGAGGGCTTCTTCCTCTCCGTGCAGGACGGTCAGCCCATCACGGTCACGCTGACCTTTGACGCAAGGCTCGCGGAATAACGGGGAAAAGGGGAAGCGGCGGCACAGGGCTGTGCCGCCGCCTTCAAATTTTATCCCCGTGGGGGTTGCAGGGAGAGATTTTCTGTTGTAAACTAAAAGCATACCAAAGATAAGGGGAATCCGATCCATGCAAGAAGCAACGCAAATGACCGCTACCAAACGCCTTGTCCTCACCGCCGTGAACATCGCGCTGTGCCTTGTCCTGCCAATGGCATTCCATTCCATCCCGAACGGCGGCAAGATCATGCTGCCGATGCACATTCCCGTGCTGCTGTGCGGCATGGTCTGCGGCGCTCCCTACGGCGCGGTCTGCGGCCTGCTTGGTCCACTGCTCTCAAGCATTCTCACCAGTATGCCGACGGCGGCCCTGATGCCTGCCATGATGGTCGAGTGCGCGGCCTACGGCCTGACGACCGGCCTGATGCTGCGCCTTGTACGCACGGGGAAGACCTATGCCGACCTCTACCTTTCGCTCGTCGCCGCAATGCTGGTCGGCCGCCTTGTTTCCGGTGTGACAAAGGCTCTCTTTTTCATGGCAGGACAGTATACCATGCAGGCATGGATCGCCGCGAGCTTCGTCACGGCGCTGCCGGGCATCGTGCTCCAGCTCGCCGTCGTGCCGAGCATAGTTTACTATCTCATGCGCGCGGGACTGATCCCGCAGCGCTACCCGAGATGAGGAAAGAGCCGCGAGAGGACAGGCGCTTGCCGCCTTTTTCGAGCGCCGCAGACGGAAGACCGGCATCCGCGTGTCGGACGGGCGGCGCTGCCGGGTGACAGGCTCTTAACGGAAAATTAGCAAATATAGCGGCTTTCTTAATTTTCTGACGCAAAATCTTGTGCTTTTTTGATTGCGGGACCTGCGCGGCAGACGTATAATACCCTCACTTGCTTTTTGAAATGGGGGTCACTGCTATGCTTGCGCAGGTCATTGCGATCTGTATTTTTCTCGGGATGTTCCTTCTGATCATCCTCGATCAGTTCGAGCGCCATGTCATTACGCTCGTCAGCGGAGCGCTGGTACTTATTCTCGTCTTCGGCGTTTGTATGCACTCGCCCGCGGCGATCTGGGAGGCGCTCAATCTCCGCTCGTTCTTCACGGCGGGCTTCTGGTACGGAGCCGGTGAGGAGAGCACGGCGGGCATCAACTGGTCCACCATTCTCTTCATCGCGGGCATGATGATCATGGTCGAGGGGCTTGGCAAGGCGGGCTTCTTCCGCTGGCTGTGCCTGTCGCTCGCAAAGCTCGTTCACTACCATGTGGTGCCGCTGCTCATCTGCTTCATGTGCCTTTCGGCGGTGCTTTCGATGTTCATCGACAGCATCACGGTCGTGCTCTTTCTCGCCACCGTCACGCTCGAACTGGCGCAGACGATGAAGTTCGACCCCGTGCCGATGATCCTCTCGGAGATCTTCTGCGCGAACCTCGGCGGCGCGGCGACCATGTGCGGCGACCCGCCGAACATCATCATCGGCACCTCGCTTGGCTATACGTTCTTTGACTTCATCGAAAATACCGGCGCGATCGTCGCAGTCTGCTTCGCGGCTGTCGCTGTCTATTTTTGGCTGTGCTTCCGCAAGGAGCTGCTGCGTGAGGAGCGCGCGAACGGCGGGCCGGTCGTCTGCCCGGAGCCGTCCAGCGCCATCACGGACCGCAGAGCCTTCGGCGCGAGCGCTGCCGTATTCCTGCTGGCGGTCGTGCTGCTTGTGACGCACGCGCAGACGGGCCTGACGGTCGCCTGCATCGGCGTGATCGTCGCGGCGCTGACGCTGCTTGTGATGGCGCTGTCGCACGGAAGGGCGACGGTGCTCGAGGTCATCCGCGGCGTGGACTACAAAACGCTGCTCTTCTTCATCGGCCTGTTCGTCTCGGTCTGCGGGCTGGAAAAGACGGGCGTGCTGGATATCATCGCGCGCTTTATCACCAACATCAGCGGCGGCCATGTGGCGACGATCGTCGTCATCATTCTCTGGCTCTCCGCCGTCACCAGCGCCTTTGTGGACAATATTCCCTTTGCCGCCACGATGATCCCGGTCATCCGCTCCATCGCCGCGGTCGAGGGCATGGACGTGGACGTGCTGGCATGGGCGCTGTCCCTCGGCACGGACCTCGGCGGTAACGCGACGCCCATCGGCGCGAGCGCGAACGTGGTCGGCACCTCAGTATCCGCCAAGGGCGGCTATCCCATCGGCTGGGGGCGCTACTGCAAATACTGCGTGCCCGCCACGATCCTCGTGATGGCGGTGTCCACGGTGTGTCTGTTCCTGCGCTACCTCTGAGAGAAGAAAGGAGTATACCACGATGAAAGACCAGATCATCATTACCATGGGCCGTGAGCACGGCAGCGGCGGCCACTACATAGCCGACATGATCGCCCGTGAACTCGGCATCAAGCTCTACGACAAGGATTCCATCGAGTCGGAGATCGTCTCCGAGGGCTATAGCGAGGAGCTGATCCGCCGGATGGACGAGAAGCCGGTCAACTTCTTTGCCTCCCGCCGCATCGGGCGCTTTTCCAATTCTCTCGAGGTCAACGTGGCGGAAAAGACCTTTGATATGATCCGCGCCAAGGCGGCGAGCGGGGAATCCTTCCTGCTCATCGGCCGCTGCGGCGAGCAGGTGCTCAAGGACGATCCGCACCGCGTCAGCCTTTTCATCGGCGGCGATCCGCACGCCAAGCTCTGCCGCGTGATGGAGAAAAAGGGGCTCTCCGCAGAGGAGGCCATCGAGGAGATCCGCACGGTCGACCACCAGCGCAAGGCTTACCACAACTACTACTGCGAGATGAAGTGGGGCGACGCCCGCGCCTATGATCTCACGGTCAAAAGCGACGTGCTTGGCATGGAGGGTACGGCGGAGATGCTGATCCGCTACATCCGAGCCTTCCAGGAAAAGGACTGAACAAGAGAAAGAGGAAGCCGCGGCAATGCCGCGGCTTCCTTTGTTTTCGATTCCGATGTGCGCTTACAGCAGCAGAATGCCGGCGTCCGCGCAGGTCTTGAGGGTGTCGTCGTCCCAAAGGCTGACCTGCACCTCGCCGATGTGGGCGGTGCCGATCATCAGCATACAAAGACGGCTCTGACCGATACCGCCGCCCATGGTGAGGGGCAGCTCGCCGGCGAGCAGCATCTTGTGGAAGGGGAGCTCCCGGCGGTCGTCGCAGCCGGAGACGGTGAGCTGGTGGTCGAGGGACTCGGGGCTGACGCGGATGCCCATGGAGGAGATCTCAAACGCACGGCCCAGGACGTCGTTCCAGAACAGCAGATCGCCGTTGAGCGTCCAGTCGTCGTAGTCGGGCGCGCGGCCATCGTGCTTGATGCCGGAGTGCAGGGTAAGACCGATCTGCATCAGGAAGACGGTGCCGTGCTCACGGCAGATGGCGTCCTCGCGCTGCTTGGGGGTGAGGTCGGGGTACTTGTCCTCCAGCTCCTGCGTGGTGATGAAGAACACGTCGCGGGAGAGCTTGGTGTGCAGGCTCGGGAAGGCGATGCCGAGCGCGTCGTTCGTCTCGACGATGGCGCCGACAATGTCACGCACCGTGCGCTTGAGGTAGGAGACGTTGCGGTCGCCGGCGTCGATGACCTTTTCCCAGTCCCACTGATCGACGTAGATGGAGTGGAGGTTGTCCACCTCTTCGTCGCGGCGGATGGCGTTCATATCGGTGAACAGGCCCTTGCCGACATTGAACTCGTAGCGCTTGAGCGCCAGACGCTTCCACTTGGCGAGGCTCTGCACGACCTGCGCGTTGTGGCCGACGTCGGGGATATCGAAGCTGACGGGACGCTCCACGCCGTTGAGGTTATCGTTCAGACCGGAATTTTCTTCCACGAAGAGGGGAGCGGAAACGCGGCGCAGATTGAGCGCGTTGCTCAGGTTGACCTGAAAATTACTCTTGATGAATTCAATGGCGCGCTGCATCTCGTAAACGTTCAGCGGCGTGTGATAGTGGGCGGGAATGTAGGTCTTGCTCATTGCCGGTTCACTCCTTCAAAATATTTGTATGTTTGATATGGATAAAAAACACAAATTTGATTATAGCAAGTTACACAAAAAAATCAAGAAGAAAATGTGTAGAAAGCGTAAAGTTTCTTTGGACCGAAATCCCTTGACGCTGCGGGCGAAAAACGGTATCATAAGCGGAGTCTACAGAAGAAACAGCGGAGGAGATCGGATTTGGAAGAGAAGAAGTGGAATGCGGGCAGCATCGGCCTGACCTTTGCGGGCTCCTTTCTCGGCGCGGGCTATGTGTCGGGGCAGGAGCTGTGGCAGTTTTTCGGCTCGTTCGGCGGCGGGGGACTGCTCGGTGTGCTTGCGGCGATGGCGCTGCTGGCGGTGTTTGGGCTGGCGCTGATGTACATCATTTCCCGCACCGGCATCGCGGAGATGGACGCGGTGCTCGTGCCGTGGGAGCGGCTGGCGTGGCTGCGGAAGCTGTCGTCTGCGCTGCAGCTGATCTTGCTCTTCGGCGTCATAGCGATCATGTACGCCGGCGGCGGCGCGCTGCTCGAGCAGCTTTTCTCGCTGCCGACGTGGCTCGGCCGGACGCTGATGGCTGTGCTCGTGACGCTTGTGGCGCTGCGGGGCCTGCGCGGCGCGGTGGGAGCCTTTTCGCTCATCGTGCCGGTGATCGTCGCGCTCACGCTGATCTTCGGCGGCATGGCGCTCGCGCGGTACGGCGTGAGCCTTCCGGCCTTCGGCGCGGCGGAGGGGAGCAATCCGCTCATGCGCAGTGCGGCCTTCGGCGCGGTGACCTTCGCTTTCTATAATTTCTTCGGCTCGGTCGGCATTTTAGCGCCGCTCGGAGAGGCGGCATCCTCCAAAAGGGCGGCGCGCCGCGGCGTGCTCCTCGGCACGGCGCTGCTTCTGCTCATCGCTTACAGTGTGCTGCTTGCGGTGATGGCTGTGCCGGAGACTGCGGACGCGGAGCTGCCGATGCTGGCGCTCGCCTACGGCCTCAGCCGCCCGCTGGGCTATGTCTACGGCGTTTTGCTCCTGCTGTGTATGTACGGCTCGGCGCTGTCCATGACCGTCGCCATCACGACCTACGCCTCGGCGCGGTCGGAGCGCGTGGAGAAGCGGCGCGGATGGTTCATTCTCGCGCTGGGAGCGCTGGGCTACGCCGCGAGCAGCGTCGGCTTCGGCGACCTCATCAGCGTTGTCTATCCGGTCTTCGGATATTGCAGCAGCGTGTTCATCGTCTGCCTGCTCGTCCATGCCGCGCAGACGCGAAAAAAAGAATATAAATTTTTTGAAAATTCAGGAACAAAAGAGGAAGAAATTTCGTCTTAAAAACAGCACAGAGAAATGGTTACATTTTGTATCCAAATTGTAACCATTTCGCAAAGACTTCTTAAGAAACCTGTGTTATACTGTATGAAGTGTATTACACACAGCAAATCCGGGAAAGGAAGAACAGCAACATGGAACAGACGATGGAACCCGTCGCGCAGACGACGCCGGCGCAGAGCGCCGTAGAAACGCCTACCCCTGCCGGCGCACCGGGCAGCGCTCCAACGCCGCCGAAGAGCAGGAAAAAGCGCAAAAAGACCACACGCCGCATCATCGCACTCGTATTGGTGATCGCGCTTGGCTTCGGGCTTTACCGGCACTTCGGCAAGAAGGAAGGCGCCGGCGAGCAGCAGGTCGTGAAAGACACGGTGATGTACGGCTCGATCACCTCCACCGTGGAGGGTAGCGGTATGGTCAAGGCAAAGAACAGCGAGACCATCACGCTTGCCACGGCAGGCACCGTGACGGATGTGTTTGTCACCGAGGGCCAGCAGGTCATGGCGGGGGATCCGCTCTTTACTTACGATTCTCCCGCTGCGGAGAAGGAGGTGCGTGATGCAAAAGCGGACATCGAGGGTTATCAGAAGAAGCTCAATGCGGCCTACAAGGATATCGCGGCGCTGACGCTGACGGCGCCCTACGCCGGTAAGCTGCTTGAGACCGCGCAGCTCACGGTGGGCGACGAGGTCAGCGGTCAGAAGGTCGCGACGCTCGTGGACGACACGCGGATGCGCCTGACGCAGTATTTCAGCTATGCCTATGAGGGCGAGCTTTATGCCGGACAGACCGTGCAGGTCTCGATCCCCGCGCTGATGGCGACGGTCGAGGGCACGGTGGAAAAGGTACATATGGTCAAGCGCGTGACGAGCGAGGGCTCTGAGCTCTTCAGCGCGGAGATCGTGGTCCCGAACGCGGGCGTGCTCGCCAAGGACATGGAGGCCTCCGCCACGGTGGCCGTGAACGGCGAGACGGTCTATCCCTATGAGACCGGCAAGCTCGACTACTACCGCACGAGTGAGCTGAGCATTCCGTCCGGCACGGTCGTTTCCACCAATCTGATCGACTATCTCTCCGTTTCCGCCGGCCAGCTGCTGGTGCAGGTCAACGGCGAGAACACCGAGAACACCATTTTCGACCTTGAGCAGAGCCTGCAGTCGGCACAGAAGAAGCTGGAGGAAGCCGAGAAGAACGCGGCCTACGCCAACGCGGTCGCGCCCATCGACGGCACGGTCATCGGACTGAGCATCTACGCGGGGCAGGAGGTCACCGGCAGCACCGCGGCGCTGACCATCTCCGATACGAGCACCGTCACCGTCAGCGCGACGGTCGACGAGCGCAACGTCAGCTATCTCAAGGTCGGCATGAGCGTCAACCTCTCCCAGTGGAACGGTCAGAGCTTCGGCACGATCAGCTCCGTCAGCCTTTCGAGCAGCGCCAATAACGGCGTGGTGACGTATCCGTTCACCATCGAGGCGGACAACACGGAGGGCACGCTGCAGGTCAACAGCTATGTCGATTACAACCTGACAGCCAGCCAGAGCGACAACTGCCTGGTCCTGCCCATTCAGGCGGTCCGTACCGTCGGACTCGAGGACGGCACGAGCGCGACGGTCGTTTATGTGCAGGCGGACAGCGAGCCCGACAACATGGTCCAGATCCCGTATATGGACGAGGAGATCCCCGCGGGCTTCTACCCGGTGCAGGTGGAGATCGGCATTCAGGACAACTACAACGTTGAGATCAAGTCCGGCGTGGAGGAGGGCACCGTTGTCTTCACGCAGATCATGTCGGATAACGTCTGGGGTTAAGCGTATGGCAAAGCTGATCGAACTGCGAAACGTCTATAAGATCTACTCCGAGGGCCTTGAGAGCGAGGTCCGCGCGCTCGACGGCGTTTCGCTTACCATCGACCGGGGCGAGTTCGTCGCCATCGTCGGTCAGTCCGGCTCGGGCAAATCGACGATGATGAACGTGCTCGGCTGTCTGGATGTCCCGACCTACGGCGAGTATCTGCTCGACGGAACGGACGTGAGCGAGCTGAGCGATACCCAGCTCTCACGCATCCGCAACAAGGAGATCGGATTCATCTTCCAGCAGTATAACCTCATTCAAACGCTCTCCGTGCAGGAGAATGTCGAGCTGCCGCTGGTCTATCAGGGCTTCGGCATCGACGACCGGCACGAGCTGGCCATCGAGGCGCTCGAGCGCGTCGGCTTGGCCGACCGCCGCAAGAACAAGCCCACGCAGATGTCCGGCGGCCAGCAGCAGCGCGTGGCTATCGCCCGCGCCATCTCGACGCACCCGCCCATCATCATGGCGGATGAGCCGACCGGCGCGCTGGACTCCAAAACGGGCCTTGAGGTGCTGAAATTCCTCCAGCAGCTCAACAAGGAGGGCAGCACCGTCATTCTCATCACGCACGACAACGGCATCGCCGCCACCGCGCGGCGCTGTGTCCGCCTCGCCGACGGCAAGATCATCGAGGACCATGAGCAGGAGGTGGATTGGCTGTGAACATTTTACAGGCGTTCAAAATGGCATGGAAATCCATCGCCGGCAAGAAGGGTCGCAGCGCGCTGACCATTCTCTCCATCTTCATCGGCATCGCCGCCGTCATGACCATCGTTTCGGTCATGGAGGGCATGAAGGAGGAGATGATGAAGCAGCTCAACGCGATGGGCTCGAACCGCCTTACCGTTTATATGTATTCGTGGATGTACGACGCGGACGGCAACGACATCAGCCCCGACTATTTTCCGGATCTCTATGACTACTGCCAGAGCATGAAGGAAACGGTCGTCGGCGTGACGCCGAACAGACAGGCAAATGCCACCGTGGTCTACGGCACGAAGAACAGCGCGAACATGGAGACCAAATACGATGAGCAGTGGAACCTCATCAGCGGTCCGCCGACCATCTATTTCGGCTCTGACCAATACAGCGCGTGCAGCAATCTGACGCTTGCCAAGGGACGTGACCTTGCGTATCTCGATATGCAGAACTACAATCAGGTCTGCGTCATCGGCGCGGAGGCGGCGAAGATCTTCTTCGGCACGGTCGATCCGGTCGGAAAAGAGGTCAAGATCAACGGTAACAAGTTCACCGTGGTCGGCGTTTACGCCCCGCGCGGCGAAGAAGGGGAGAACAGCATCAACCAGATGGATAACATCTTTGTCATCCCCTATACCATGACGCGCCTGCTCGGCGGCAGCGTGGACCAGTACACGGTCAAGGTCCGCAGCAGCGAGGATATGACGGAGGTCACCTCCCGCCTCGGCGGCTTTCTCAAGGGTCTGATCCCGCAGGGGACCGGCGGCTATGATGTGTACAACGAGGGCCAGTGGCAGCAGTACCAGAACGAGACGATGAACACGATCTCCATGGTGCTCGGCGGCATCGCCGCCATCTCGCTGCTCGTCGGCGGCATCGGCATCATGAACATCATGCTCGTCACCGTGACCGAGCGCACCCGCGAGATCGGCATCCGCCGCGCCATCGGCGCGCAGCGCGCAAGCATCGTCACGCAGTTCCTGATCGAGGCCGGTATGCTCTGCGGCATGGGCGGCGTGGTCGGCATTGCGGTCGGCACGGTGGGAAGCGTGGTCGTCAGCCGATTGATGTACCAGATGACCGTTTACCCGCCGGTGTGGGTCGGCCTCGCGGCGTTCGCGCTGAGCGTCGCGCTGGGCGTGCTCTTCGGCAGCTACCCCGCCATCAAGGCATCCAAGCTCCAGCCCGTGGAAGCGCTGCGGGCGGAATGAGAGGAGAAAAACTATGAAAAAGAGAGTATTTTCCGCGCTGCTCGCTCTTGTGCTGACGCTCTCGGCGGTGGTGCTTCCCGCCTCGGCGGCAGGCAGCTTCTCCGATGTGTCGGACAAAAAGACGGCGCAGAACGTGGAGGTGCTGCGGCTGCTCGGCGTGGTCGAGGGCAACGGCATCGGGCAGTTCAATCCCTATGCGCAGCTCACCCGCGCGGAATTTTGCAAGATGCTGGTCACACTGATGGGCAGCAGCGATGTGCTGCGCTATAAAACGGTGACGATCTTCCCCGATGTGCGCGCGAGCCACTGGGCAGCGCGCTATGTCAACTATGCCGTGCGCGGCGAGAAGCTGCTGTCGGGTATGCCGGACGGCACCTTCCAGCCGGATCGCGCCATCAGCTACGGTGAGGCTGTGACCATTCTCATGCGCCTGCTCCGCACGGATGCGGACGCGGCCTCGGGCGGCATTTGGCCGGAGGGCTACATTGACCTTGCCAAGGCCTCCGGCGTGAGCGCGGGCGTGGAGCTTGCAGGCGGCGCAGCTATTTCCCGCGCGCAGGCGGCGCAGCTGTTCGTCAATGTGCTCGGCGCGAAGGCGACGAGCAGCAGCACCGATAAGGACGGTGAGACATCCACAACAACAAGGGTCTACAACCCTGCAAACTGTGTCTCGCGCGAGCGCGTAACGCTGATAGCCCTCAACGGCAATACCGCGCGGGTCTCCGGCGGGAAGAAGAACAGCTATGACCTTGTGCGCCCAAGCTCCGCCACGGTGCTCAACGGACTCAAGGGCGATCTGCTGCTCGATGCGGACGGCAAGGTCCTGACCTTTGTTCCCGTGGTAAGCAGCACGACAGGTGCGGCGGTGAGCAATGCGGCGGTCATTCTCTCGGCGGATAAGTCCACGAGCGGTATCAGTGCTTTGACGGGCGGCAGAACGGACTTCGCCGTTTACCGCAACGGCGTGCTCAGCTCCGTTTCCGCCCTGCGCAGAAATGATGTTGTTACCTATGACGCCTCGTCGAACACGCTTTATGCCTGCGATACGCGCGTGGCAGTGTATTATGAGGCCTGCGATCCCTCGCCCAGCGCGCCGAGCAGCATCACGGTGCTGAATGGAACGCAGTTCACTGTCCTGCCCACGGCGCAGGAGAGCCTGAGCAAATTCAAGCCCGGCAAGACCATGACGCTTCTGCTCACAAGCGACGGCAGCGTGGCCGGCGCCGTGGACAGTGAGAGCTCGGCTCGCGCGAATGCGGTCGGAGTTGTGGATTCCAACGGCAAGCTCCAAATGTTCTGCGGCAGCAGCATCATCGAGATCGCCGGGACCTATTCCGAATACAGCGGCAAGCTTGTCGGCATCTCTGCCTCCAAGGATAAGACGGTCAGCCTGTCGGCCAGATCCGGCGGTGCGAGCGGCAACTTGGATGTCCGCGAGGGAACGCTCGGCAGCAGAAAGCTCGCGGATAATGCGCTGATTTATGTGGACGGCGAGCTCAAGAGCCTCTCCGAGCTTACAGAGGTCATCATTCCGCAAAGCCAGATCATTTACGCCCGCACGAACAGCAGCGGCCAGATCGACCTGATCGCGCTGAGCGGCACAGCCATCAATAACACGATTGTCTATGGTCGTGTTAAAGAAGTTCTTGAGAATCAGACAGAAGGAACAGTTTCTGGTCGCAAGATTACCATAGAGTGTGGTAAAGGAAATGATGTGTCTTACTTGACAGGCTTTACCGCAAGCGTTGGAAATTTCGTAGAAATTATTGAAGGAAAAAATGAAGTTTCCGAAAAAATCATTTCTTCCTTGACTGTACTGACTAAATTCAGAAATGTCCAAACCTCTGCATGGGTCGGTACAACGGCGATCAACTATGGTGGGAGCACTTATAATGTGCCCTCCGGCGTTCTGATCTGGAACCGCGACGGCCAAAGCTGGTTCACCGGCGGCGTGGATGCGGCGATCAGCTACGGCGGGACGATGAATCTTTATGTAAAGGACGGCATCGTTCGCGCAATTGAGATCGGCGGTTGATCCTCCGGAACCAATATGACAAACAGGAAGCCCACAGCTTTTGCTGCGGGCTTCCTGTTTGATTTGTAGCATTGCGTCAGGATGTATTAGAGCACCATCGCCAGCAGGCGCGGCGTCACATAGGTCTCGATGAGCGCCGCCGCGGCGAGCAGCGGCAGGATGACATAGAGGAAGAGCGTCGAGACCTCGGAGAGCGTCCGCAGGATGCGGACCTCCTTGTCTCCGCGCACGCGCGCGGTCACGCGCGAGCAGAGGTACAGCCCTGCCGCGCAGAAAAGCACGAGCGCGGGCAGCTCAAAGACGCCGTGGGGGAGGATGCCGACGAGGTAGACGCCAAGGCTTGAGCCACTGCGTACATAGTACGCGCCCAGCGCGCCGACCAGAAAGAAGTTGAAGCCGAGCGGGAAGGCCGCAAGATAGGCAAAGGGGACAAGACCCCAGAGGATCGCCGAGAATGCGGCGGTGAGGTTGTTGGCGAAAATGGCGGCCGCCATGTCCTTCGTTTCAGCGGTCGAGCTGAGGCCGGCGCTGTCGATCGCCTGCTCGAGCACGCCCATGACGTGATCGGTCAGCTGCGGAAAGAACCACGCGGCGGCGAAGCCGACAAGCGTGAGCAGCGGCGCGACGATGGCGGCACGGCGCGCCTCCTCGCCGTAGCCGCTCTGCCACGCCTCGGAAAGTGTGCGCCGGAGGTAAGAGCCTAATTCGTTCATCCGCCGAGCTTTTCAATGCCGCACTTCACGCGGCGGATCGTCTCGTCCTTGCCGAGAATTTTACAGATCTCGACCGCGCCGCCGGGGGTGACGAGCTTACCGGCGCAGGCGATGCGCAGGGGCCACATGAGCGTGGCGTTCTTCACGCCCAGCTCCTCCGCGAACGCGATGAGCATATCGTGGATGCCGTCGGTGGACCAGTCGTTCAGCGCCTCGAGCTTTGGGAGGACCTTCTGCAGCATCTCGAGCGACACCGCAGCGTCGGTCTTGGACTTTTTGTTCGTGTAGAACGCGAGGTCGTAGTCGGGGAGAGCGTCGAAGAAATCGACCTTCTCGGGAATGTCGGTGAGCCTTTCGCAGCGGGCTTGCAGCAGCGCCGCGATCTCGGAAGCGGAGTACGCCTCATTCTTCACGCTCTGGCGGATGAACGGCTCGGCGGCCTTGGCGAAGTCCTCGGGCACCATATTGCGGATATAGTTGGCGTTGAAGTAGGTGAGCTTTTCGATGTCAAAAATGGCGGGGGACTTGGAGATGCCCGCGATGTCGAAGGCCTCGGCCAGCTCGGACATGGTGAAGAACTCCTGCTCGGCGCGCTCGCCGCGCGGCGACCAGCCGAGGAGCGCCACATAGTTCAGAATGGCGGGCGTCAGGAAGCCCTGCGCCTTGAGGTCCTCATAGCTCGGGTCGCCGTGGCGCTTGGACATTTTGTGCTGGCTGTCGCGCATGACGGGGGAGCAGTGGACGTAGGTCGGGACCTCCCAGCCGAACGCCTCGTAGAGCAGGTTGTACTTCGGCGCGGAGGAAAGGTACTCGCTGCCGCGGACCACATGAGTGATGCCCATGAGATGATCGTCGATGACGTTGGCGAAGTTGTAGGTCGGCAGGCCGTCGCGCTTCAAAAGCACCTGGTCGTCGAGCGTTTTGTTCTCCACCGTGATGTCGCCGAAGATGGCGTCGCGGAAGGTGGTGGTGCCCTCCTTGGGGATGCGCTGGCGGACGACGTAGGGCTCGCCGGCGGCGACGCGGGCCTTTGCTTCCTCAAGCGGCAGGTCGCGGCAGGGATCGTCCGCGCGGTCGAACTCGCCGGAATCCTCGGCGCTCTCCGTCTTTTCGCAGAAGCAGTAATAGGCGCCGCCGCGCTCGACGAGCAGCTCGGCGTATTTGCCGTAGGTGTCGCGGCGCTCGGACTGAATGTAGGGAGCCACGGGACCGCCGACGTCGGGGCCTTCGTCGTGGTCGAGTCCGCACTCGGCCAGCGTGCGGTAGATGACGTCGGTCGCGCCCTCGATGAGGCGGCCCTGGTCGGTATCCTCGATGCGGAGGATGAAGGTGCCGCCCGCGTTGCGCGCGATGAGCCAGGTGTAGAGCGCGGTGCGCAGGTTGCCGACGTGCATATAGCCGGTGGGGGAGGGAGCGAAGCGCGTGCGGACCTTGCCGTGCGGGATCTTCGCCTCCATCTCGTTGAAGTACGTCATATCAAGGGACATGGGGTGACCTCCTGAAGCAAAAATTTCAGTGTTCTTCAGTTTACATTTTGTGCCCGCGCTTGTCAAGGTTCTCTTGTCTTTTTAGAATAAGTGTGATATGATATCAAATTGAGAATATAGGCACTTCCAGCGCCCTGTGCGCCAATCACGATAGAAACGAGGAAAACCATCATGGAAGCAAACGCTCCGGCCAAAAAGAGAATTTTCAGCGGCATCCAGCCCAGCGGCGAGCTGACGCTCGGCTCCTACATGGGCGCCATCAAGAACTGGGTGAGCCTGCAGGAGGAGTACGACTGCCTGTACTGCATCGTGGATATGCACGCGATCACCGTGCGCCAGAATCCCGCCGACCTGCGCCGCCGCTCGGTCAACCAGCTCGCGCAGTACATCGCCTGCGGGCTTGACCCCGCGAAGAACATCATGTTCATTCAGAGCCATGTGCCCCAGCACGCGGAGCTCTCGTGGGTGCTCGGCTGCTACACGCAGTTCGGTGAGCTGAGCCGCATGACGCAGTTCAAGGACAAGGCCGCCAAGCACGCGGACAACATCACCGCGGGCCTGTTCACCTACCCGGTGCTGATGGCGGCGGATATTCTCGTCTATCAGGCTGACCTCGTGCCGGTCGGTCAGGATCAGAAGCAGCACGTCGAGCTTTGCCGCGACATCGCGCAGCGCTTCAACGGCGTGTACGGCGACACCTTCACGCTGCCCGAGCCGTTTATCCCGAAGATGGGCGCGCGCGTGATGAGCCTCGGCGACCCGACGAGCAAGATGTCCAAGTCCGACCCCGACGGCTGCGTTTACATGATGGACAAGCCCGAGGATATCATGCGCAAGTTCAAGCGCGCGGTGACGGACTGCGACGCCTGCGTGAAGTTCGATAAAGAGAATAAGCCCGGCATTTCCAACCTGCTTTCCATCTACTGCGCCGCGACCGGCAAGACCGTCGCGGAGGCGGAGGCTGAGTTTGCCGGACAGGGCTACGGCATCTTCAAGCCCGCCGTGGCCGAGTCGGTCATCGAGCTGCTGCGCCCCATCCGCGAGGAGGCCGAGCGCCTGACGGCGGACAAGGCATACCTTGAGAGCGTTTACAAGGATGGCGCGCAGAAGGCGTCCTACCTCGCGGAAAAGACGCTGCGCAAGGTCTACAAGAAGGTCGGCTTCGTCGCCAGGTAAGAGGGAACATGGATATTCAGAAAGAGCTTTTGCTTTGGGTGGGCGCCGCGCTCGTGTGCGCGATGGTCGTGAGCTTCATCATGTGCCCGCTCGTGAAGTCGTTTGCCTATAAGATCGGCGCGATCGACGTGCCGAAAGACAGCCGCCGGATGCACAAGAAGCCGGTGCCGCGGCTGGGCGGGCTTGCGATCTTCCTCGGCTTCATGGTCAGCATCCTGCTCTTTGTCCACATCGACCACCAGATGAAGGGCATCCTGCTCGGAGCAGTCATCATTGTGGTGCTCGGCGTGGTGGACGATATGACGCCGCTGCGCGCGAAGTTCAAATTTCTCGTGCAGATTTGCGCGGCGCTGGTCGCCGTGTATCACGGCGTGGTGATCGAGATCCTGACGAACCCCAACGTCTTTTCCGACGCGCCCTACTGGTCGCTCGGCTGGATGAAGTATCCCGTGACGGTGCTGTGGATCGTCGGTGTGACGAACGCCGTGAACCTCATCGACGGGCTCGACGGTCTGGCCAGCGGCGTTTCGACCATCAGCGCGATGACGATGCTCGTCATTGCCATTCTTGTCTCCGAGCAGCAGGTCGCCATCGTGATGGCGGCGCTCGCGGGCGCGTGCCTCGGCTTCATGCCGTACAATAAGAACCCGGCGAAGATGTTCATGGGCGACACCGGCTCGACCTTTTTGGGCTACATTTTAGCGACCTATTCCATTCAGGGCCTGTTTAAGTATTACGCTATCGTTTCGTTCGCGGTGCCGTTTCTGGTGCTGGGCCTGCCGATCTTCGACACGGCCTTTGCCATCGTGCGCCGCGTGGCGCGCGGGCAGAGTCCCATGACGCCGGACCGCGGGCACATTCACCATCGCATGATGGATATGGGACTCAACCAGAAGCAGACGGTGGCGGCGCTGTATGTGGTGAGCAGTCTGCTGGGACTGTCCGCCGTCGTGCTCACGACGAGCGGCGAGCTGAAGGCAATGCTGCTGCTCCTTACGCTCGCGGCGGTGGCCTATGTCGCCTCGCGCGTCATTTTCCCGCGCGAGATCGCGGAGACTGCCCACGAAAAGGAACTGGAGCAGGAGGAAATGCAGGCAAAGTCTGCCGCGCCTGCGCCGGAGGAGAAGGAAGAAAAGCATGAAGAAAATTAAAGTGATGAGCGTCTTCGGCACGCGGCCGGAGGCGATCAAGATGGCTCCGCTCGTCAAGGAGCTCGCGCGGCGCGAGGGCATTGAGAGCCTTTGCTGCGTGACGGCGCAGCACCGCGAGATGCTCGACAGCGTCATGCAGGTCTTTGACCTCAAGGCGGATGCCGACCTCGACATTATGACCCCGCGTCAGACGCTCTCGACCATTACCTGTAAGTGCCTGACCGGTATGGACGAGGTCATCGACCGCTTTGCGCCCGATATGATCCTTGTCCACGGCGATACCTCCACGACCTTTGCCGGTGCGCTCTCGGCCTTTTACCACAAGGTGAAGATCGGCCACGTCGAGGCGGGGCTGCGCACCTACGATAAGTATTCGCCCTATCCCGAGGAGATGAACCGTCAGCTCGTCACGCGGCTCGCCGACCTTTATTTCTGCCCCACGGAGAATAACCGCGCGAACCTTGCGCGCGAGAGCGTGACCGAGGGCGTGTTCGTCACCGGCAACACGGTCATTGACGCTTTGAAAACAACGGTACGCAAGGACTATCGCTTTACGACAGAGCTGCTCAACGAGCTGGACTACGCGAGCAGGAAGGTCATCCTTGTGACCTGCCACCGGCGCGAGAATTACGGACAGCCGATGGAGGACATCATGTCCGCGCTCGCGGAGCTTGCCGGGACGCACCCGGATGCGGAGCTGGTCTATCCGGTGCATCTCTCTCCGGTGGTGCAGGAGTGCGCCCACCGGCATCTGGACGGCATCGGGAACGTACACCTGATCGCGCCGCTGAGCGCGGACGAGATGCACAACCTGATGGCGCGCTGCTATATGGTCATGACCGACTCCGGCGGCTTGCAGGAGGAGGCCCCGGCGCTCGGCAAGCCGGTGCTTGTCCTGCGGCGCGAGACGGAACGCCCCGAGGCGGTCGCCGCCGGCACGGTGAAGCTCGCGGGCGTGGAGCGTGACGCGATCCTTGCGCTGGCAAATGAGCTGCTGAATGATCCCGCCGCCTACGCGGCGATGGCTCGCGCGGTCAATCCCTACGGCGACGGTCACGCCTGCGCGCGCATCGCGGACGCGATCGAATGGTACTTCGGCCTGCGCGCGGAGCGGCCGGAGGATCACAGGGCTTAAAGGACTGCGGTGGAAAGGAGGCGGCAGGATGGGAAAACAGAAAATGACGCCGATTGGCATCGCGTGCATCCTGCTGGTCCTGCTCGTCGTCGCCTTTATGGTGCGCGGCAGTCTGCGTGAACCGGAGAAGATCGTGCTGCCGCCGGAGCCGAGCACAACGGAGCCGAGCGGCCCCACCGTGGACAACGAGGCCGTTGACCGCGTGGAGGTCCGGCCCGACACAGTGCAGAGCGCCATTGAGGTGCTCGCGCGCCCGCGCGTTTACACGCGCACCATCACGGTCGAGCGCTACTGGAGCGGCGGCAGCGGCGTGAGCGTCATCACGGCGGCTGCCGCAGACGGCTGGCTGCGGCTCGACGTCACGGAGACGGACGGGCAGACCCGCCATGTCATCACCGGCGATGATGCGGTTTACATATGGTACGGCAGCAGCCGAAAGGTCTATTCCGGCGCCTCCGCGCTCACGCAGGATGCGGAGCAGGGGATATTGACCTATGAGGACATCCTCGCGCTGCCGCCGGAGCGCATCGCAGCGGCGGATTACCGCGCGCTCGAGGGTGTGAACTGCATCTATGTGGAGACCGAGCCCGACGAGGCGGGCTATGTCGAGCGCTACTGGGTCAGCGTAAGCTCGGGACTGCTTGCCGCTGCGGAGCGCGAATGCGACGGCGCGGTCGTCTACCGCATGGCGGCGCTGACGGTCAGCTACGACGGCGTGGACGCGGAGGATTTCACCCTGCCGGACGGAACGGTGCTCTACGAGCCGGTGACCGCAGCGCAGACAACAAAACAAAGCGAAAACGACTGACCGCCGGTCAGTCGTTTTTTCATAGAATAAGCAGCAATCCGAGAGCGATGAGCAGCTCGTCGTCCGCCTTTTCCTCAAAGAGGAAGAAGAGCAGGAGCAGCAGCATCAGGTCCGCGCCGTCGAGATCTTGCAAATGGAGCTTTTCCAAAAGACTGTCGAGAAACGGAATGCCCTCGCGGAACGCGCCGCTGTCGGCCTCCGGTCCGCCGCCGTTCGGCGGGGGAGGAGGCGTATCCCGCGGCGGCTCCCTTGGGGGAGACTCGCGATGCGGAGGCGGCGGTCGGCGCGGCTCCTCCTGCGGGACGCAGGTGTAAACGCCCTGATCGTTGCGCAGATAACGATTGTACACGGCTACTCCTCCCGCGTCGTCAGAAATACCTTGGCCAGATGGATGAGCTTGGCGAGCTGCGCTGCCCGCGCGACCTTGTCGCGCCGCTTGTCGCGCAGAAAGGGCTGCAGCGCGTAGAGGAGCGCGGAGGTCTCGCTGCTCTCGTTCCGGTTCATCTGGCTCAACACCGGTAGGAGCCGCGATAAAAGCGCGGGATCCAGCCCGCCGGTGAGCTGTGAGAGCATGGCGTTCAGGTCGCCCGCGCCCGGCATGGCATTTCCAGCCGCTGCTCCGCTCTGCGGCGGGGGAGGCGGGGCAGCGCTCCCGCCGTCCGTCGCTCCCGCACCTGACTGCGACAGGCTCTGCGCGAGCTGCATGACCTGCGCCATCGCGTCCTGGTTGGAGAGCAGACTATTGAGTTTGTCTTCCAGCTCGCTCATGCGGCCCGCCCTCCGTTTCGCTTATTTTTTCGCGCTCTCGCTGATGCGGCTCATCACCGCCATGCCCTCGGGGCTTTGCATCAGGCTCGAGAGCATCGCCGCGAGCTCCTTGGTGTTGCCCATCGCGGCGCTCTGCGCCGCGCGGTTGAGCGCCGCGCCGCCATCCTGGCGGGTGAGCATCTGCATGAGCTTCTGTCCGTCGCCGGATTGCAGGAGCGACTGCGCCATGGCGGGATTCCTGCGGAATTTTTCAATGAGCTGAGCGGTATTTTGATCCATGTCCGTGCCTCCGTTCCGATTCGTTCAAAGCAGTATATGAGCGGGAACGAAAAAACGTGCCTGCGAAATCGCAGACACGCTTTCCGGTTTTCTGTTTTATGCCTTCTTGCTCTGCGCCTTCCCGAAGTCGCAGTCGGCGCGCAGCGGGCAGCCGTCGCAGTTCGCCTTGCGGGCGGTGCAGCGGTCGCGGCCGAAGAGCACCATGCGGTGGCAGAAATCACTCGACTCCTCCGGCGGGAGGACGGCGCGCAGCTGCTTTTCCACGCTCAATGGGTCCTTACTGCCGTCGGTGAGACCGAGACGGCCCGTGATGCGGATGCAGTGCGTGTCGCAGACATAGGCGGGCTGGTGGTAGATGTCGCCGAGAATGAGGTTCGCGGTCTTGCGTCCGATGCCGGGGAGACTCGTCAGCTCCTCCATCGTGCCGGGGACCCTGCCGCCGTACTTTTCAAGGAGAATTTTCGCGCACTCGACGAGGTCTTTGGACTTGGTATTGTAAAATCCGCAGGACTTGATGGCTTCGCCGACCTCTTCATAGCTGGCATTGGCGAACGCATCGAGCGTCGGGAACTTTGCGTACAGCGCGGGGGTGACCATGTTCACACGCGCGTCGGTGCACTGGGCGGAGAGCCGCACGGCGAAAAGCAGTTCATAATCTTTTTGGTATTGCAGCGAGCACAGGGCGTCGGGGTAGAGCGTCTTCAGCGCCTCAACGATACAGCGGACAGCGGCTTTGGATTTCATGGGGTGACCTCCCGAATCATTCTTGCCAAAAGCATACCACACATTTCCCAAAAAATCGACAGAAAAAGTGTGGGCAAACGAGAAAAAATATGCTATGATAAAAGCACCGGGGAAATGGAGGTGCCGCCATGCGCTTACTCTTCAAGCAGCGCTTTTTTTCATGGTTCGACAGCTATGACATTTATGATGATAACGGTGCGACGGTCTTCACGGTCGAGGGCAAGCTCGCGTGGGGCCATTGCTTACATATCCTCAACGCCGCCGGCGAGCACATCGGCACAGTGCAGCAGCGTGTGCTGACCTTCCTGCCGAAATTTGACCTGTATGAATTCGACCGCTGCATCGGCACGATCAAAAAGGAATTTACGTTTTTTGTGCCGCATTTCACCGTGGAGGGCAGCGATTGGGCGGTCGAGGGGCAGTTCATGGAATGGGATTACACCATCGTCAGCGCCTCGCGCGGCACGGTCGCGACGATCGGCAAGGAGCTGTTCCACTGGACGGACACCTACGTCATCGACGTGGCGGACCCTGCCGACGCGCTGCACGCGCTGATGGTCGTGCTGGCCATCGACGCGGAGAAATGCAGCCGCAGCAATTGAGGAGGGGATAGCATGAGCACAAGACCGCTTGCGGACGAAATTCGCCCGCAGCGCCTGGACGAGGTCGTGGGCCAGCGCCATCTGATCGGACCGGGCGGCGTGCTGCGCCGTCTGATCGACGCGGGCACGAGCGCGAACATGATCTTCTACGGCCCCTCCGGCACGGGAAAAACGACCATCGCCAACATCATCGCCAACAAGACGAATAAAACGCTCTACCGGCTCAATGCGACGACCGCGAGCTTACAGGACGTGAAGGATATCATCGCGAGCGTCGGCACGCTGATGGCGCCCGGCGGCATCCTGCTCTACCTTGACGAAATTCAGTATTTCAACAAAAAGCAGCAGCAGAGCCTGTTGGAGTTCATGGAGAACGGCTCCATCACACTCATCGCGTCCACGACGGAGAATCCGTTTTTCTATGTTTACAACGCGCTGCTCTCGCGCTCGACGGTGTTCGAGTTCAAGCAGGTCGAGCCGCGTGAGATGCTGCCCGCCGTTGAGCGGGCGCTCGGCATCCTCAAGGAGCGCAGCCCGCTCCCACTTGCGTGGGAGGAGGGCGTGCCCATGCTCCTCGCGACCCAATGCGGCGGCGATGTGCGCAAGGCCATCAACGCCTGCGAGCTGCTTTATGAGGCGGCGGAGACAAAGGACGGCGAGCTTCTGCTGACAAGCGAAGACGCCTTACAGGTGGCGCAGCGCAGCGCGATGCGCTACGATAAGGGCGGCGACGCGATGTACGATATGGCGTCGGCGCTGATGAAGTCGCTGCGCGGCAGCGACCCCGACGCGGCGCTCCATTACCTCGCACGTTTCCTCGAAGCGGGCGACCTCGTGACGCCCTGCCGCCGGCTTTTGTGCTCGGCGAGCGAGGATATCGGCATGGCATACCCGCAGGCGGTCGCCATCGTGAAGGCCTGCGTGGATACCGCGATGCAGCTGGGACTTCCCGAAGCGCAGCTGCCGCTGGCGCAGGCGGCGATCCTGCTTGCTACCGCGCCGAAATCCAACAGCGTGGTCGAGGGCATCAACGCGGCGTGGGCCGACGTCAGGCACGGCAGGACCGGCGATATTCCGCGCGAGCTGCAAAACGTTCACGCGGACTCTACGGGCCTCGAGCGCGAGCAGGGCTACAAGTACCCGCACGAGTTCCCGAACCATTGGGTGAAGCAGCAATACCTGCCCGACCCGATCAAAAACGCGGTCTACTATCGCTACGGCGACAATAAGGTCGAGCAGGCCGCGGCGAAATACTGGGAGGCGATCAAGAATGCCGATGGACATTAGGCTCCGTGACAGGGTCGAAATGAAAAAGCTGCACCCCTGCGGCGAGAAGATCTTTGAGATCACACGCGTGGGTATGGACGTGAAGCTCAGATGCACCGGCTGCGGCCATGAGGTGATGCTGCCGCGCGCCAAGGCAGAGAAGGGCATTAAGAAGATTCTCGAACGGGAGGAGAAAGCCGATGAATAAGAAAACGCGCGCGATGGCGCTCATTCTGGTGGTCGTGATGATCGTCTCGCTGCTCGCGAGCATGGTCATTCCGTTTCTTGTATAATGAGAATTGAAAACAGGGCCGTCCGTACATTTTGTGCGGACGGCCCTGTTTCGTCCTTTTTCCGCGTCCGCGCTGTGGTATGCTGACGGCATGGAGGGGGGTGACCGGCATGGTGGTCTACTGGGACCTTGCGGCGCTGGTGAACGGCGCGGCGGACTATCTGCTGCTGCTGTCGGCGGCGCGGCTCGCGGGGCGGACGGTGCCGCGGCTGCGGCTCCTCGGTGCGGCGGCCTTCGGCGCGGCCTACGCCGTGCTCCGGCTCGTTCTGCCGTGCTCGCCGTGGCTGAACGCCGCGGCATTCGTCGGGATGGCGCTGCTCGCCTTCCGCGGCACGGGGCGGGCGCTCAAGCTGGGACTGCTGACGCTACTGCTCTCCTGCGCTCTCGGCGGAGGTGTGCTGCTGCTCGGTCAGTGCTGCGGCTCGCTCGGGCGTGTCGCGCGCGGCGTGATCTTTGCACAGCTTCCGTGGGGCGTGCTGCTCGGCGCGATGGGCGTGACCTATCTACTGCTCTCGACCGTTTTTCGCGGCGGAGCGCGGCACGACGGCGGGGAGCTGCTGCGCGTAAGGCTCACGCGCGGCGGGAAGACCGTCACGCTTCGACTGCTGCACGACAGCGGCAATCTGCTCACCGATCCCCTCACCGGGGAGAGCGTTCCGGTCATCGGGCAGAGCGCCCTGCGCGCGCTGCTGCCGGAGCGCGAGGAGGGTTACATAACGCTTTCCTGCACGACGGCGGGCGGCAGCGGGACGCTGCGGGCGTTTTACTGCGACAGCGTTCGCGTGAACGGCAGGGACTTGGGACGGCGGCTGGTCGCCGTTTCGCCGGACATTTACGGTGACAGCGGCTTTCAGGGCGTATGGCGCATGGAGGAACAGGAGGGGGCACATGAGTTGGTTCAGGCGGCTTTGGAATAGGCTTTGCGCGTGGCTTGCACGGCACGGGCTGCTGCCGCGCGCGGGGATCTTCTACATCGGCGGCAGCGACACGCTCCCGCCGCCGCTCTCGCGCGACGTGGAGGCACAGATGCTCGCGCGGCTCGACGAGGGCGACTTTGAGGTGCGGCAAATTCTCATCGAGCACAACCTGCGGCTCGTCGCCTACATTGCCCGCCGCTTCGACAACACCGGCATCAACATCGAGGACCTTATCTCCATCGGCACCATCGGTCTCATCAAGGCCATCAACACCTACCGCAGCGACAAGAACATCAAGCTCGCGACCTATGCCTCGCGCTGCATCGAGAACGAAATACTCATGTATCTGCGCAAGAATGCCAACCAGAAGGTCGAGGTCAGCTTCGACGAGCCGCTCAACACGGACTGGGATGGCAACGAGCTGCTGCTCTCGGATATTCTCGGCACGGACGGCGACACGGTGCTTCGCCCCATCGAGGACGACGTGGACCGCCAGCTGCTGACGACCGCGGTCAGCCGACTTTCCGAGCGCGAGCGCGAGATCATCACGCTGCGCTTCGGCCTCGGCGGGCGGGAGGAAAAGACGCAGAAGGAGGTCGCCGACTACCTCGGCATTTCGCAAAGCTACATCTCAAGACTGGAAAAGCGTATCATCGCGCGGCTCAAGCGCGAGATTCTCAAGATGTCTTGACAAATCGGTCAATATTGCATATAATAACAGCCGAAAATGCAAGGAAGCGGAAGAGTACGCAGCTCACGAAGCACAGAGAGAGGGCGGATGGTGCAAGTCCCTCGTGAGCGGGCCGCCGAAGTCACCGCGGAGCAGCCGGGCTGAACGATGCAGTAGGCCGGACGGGAACTCCCGTTACAGAGTCGCGAGTGTCCGCCGACCGGGCGGGAATTCAGGTGGTAACACGGACTTTTTGGTTCGCCCTGAGCAGAAATGCTCAGGGCGTTTTTCTTTGAAAGGAAGGCTCTATGGACTACTTTGTGCTGCGCTTTGACCACAGCTACCGGAAGGAGGATTTCCGTGCGCTGAGCAAGCTCGCAGGTAAGACAACGCGCAAATGGAGCAGCCGCATCATTTCCGTATTCGGCTTCGCGGTTGGACTGTTTGCGTTCCTTTCCGGCATCCTGATGCTGTGGTCAGACCGGGAAATATCCGATCTTACTGCAACGCTGCTGCTCTTTGGCGGGCTGTGTTTGGTGCTCGGCTTTTTCCGCAACCGCCTGAACGCATGGGGTGCAAGAAAGCAGTCTCTTCAGGTCGAGAACCTAACGATGAAGTTCAGCGACGAGGGGCTGGCGCAGAGCAGCAGCAAGGCCGCGGCATCGGTGCCGTATCATGCGTTCGAGCGCTTGTATCACTATCGGGACCGCTATTTCCTCTTTGTGGACAAGCTGCACGCCTATATCCTGCCGGAGGATCGCTTTGTGGTCGGCGACAGCGCGGACTTCCGCGCGTTCATCGAGGCCAAGACCGGCAAAACGGTGGAATATATCTGAGCGAAAATCAAAACGATAACAGGAGAGAGAAGATGAAATTCGTATTTGAAGCCAAGGCGAGCGACTACGACCTCGCCGCCGAGCAGGAGATCCTGCTGCGCCACGTCAGCAACCGCAAGCGCAACTGGACGAGGGCTGTCATACTGTGCGCGGCGACGGTCGTGCTGTGCGTCCTGATCGTCGTATTCCGGCATAAGGACATGACGGAGGCCGTGCAGGTCGCGGCGCTGGTCGTCGGCGTGATCCTGTTTCAGCAGGGCTATCTGGACTACACGAGCGGCAACCCCAAGGCGTTTCTCAAGCTGCTCTACCGTGGGCGGAGGGATCAGACCTACGCCGACCTGAATAAGGTGCTGCGCATTGAGATCACCGAGGACAGCCCCGCCGTTGAAATTTACAACGAGGACGGCAAGGTCGGCGAGTGGGACTTCCAAAATCTCAACCGCGTGACCGAGAGCGACCGCATTTTTGAGCTTTGCCGCGGCGGCGGGCGTTCCAGACAATACCTTGCGCTGCCCAAGGACGCGCTCCGCGAGGGCACGGTCGAGGAGTTCCGCAGCTGCATGGATCGCTGGCTCAAGGGCGATAAGACCGTGGAATACTACGACATTTCCGAGCGCCGCCAAAAGCAGCTCATGAAGGCCAAGTATCAGCTTTTCAAGCATTAAAAATCAGAAATTTACCATAAAGACAGGAGAAAACCAATGAAAGAGCTACCGAAAGTGTATGAGCCCCAGCAGGTTGAGGGCCGCATCTACCGGATGTGGATGGACAACGACTGCTTCAAGGCGACCCCGGACCCCGACAAGAAGCCGTTTTCCATCGTCATGCCGCCGCCGAACGTCACCGGCCAGCTGCACATGGGCCACGCGATGGATGCGACGCTGCAGGACATCCTGACCCGCTTCAAGCGGATGCAGGGCTATGAGGCG
>UMHI01076441.1_pt1 | contig 28687 bp, 20 predicted proteins | sample 1965481 | NCBI WGS metagenome assembly UMHI01 (sample SAMEA4836093, study PRJEB28245) | human gut metagenome | biome: gut microbiome; material: fecal sample | place: Denmark | collected 2008 | reverse complement strand
GCGAGGACTTCCGCCAGATCTCCTACGCGCGTCTGGCCTGCGTCAAGACGTTCATGGGGCTTGGCTTCGAGGGCTACCGGCAGGCGATCTTGTTCCTGAAATCGTATATAAATGCATAATTCCGGTTTATTATTCATCCGGTAGCCGCGTGCGGCTGCCGGATTTTTCTATCATTCTGCAAGTTTTCATTTTTCATTCTTTCATCATTTTGCATCGATTCCGTCTTAATTGTGCATATATCCGCCAATTTTTATGAACAATGCAGGATTTCCGTTGCGAATCAGAATTTCGGAAAAAAATAATTTCACAAAATGACGATTTGCTTATTGAAAAATGCAGCTGCATGCAGTATACTTTATCACAACAAATCATTGCACCGGAGGAATACATATGAAAAAGATCCTTGCACTGCTTCTCGCGGCCGTCCTCGTTCTGGGCATGGCTGCGTGTGCCGCCTCGACTGAGGCTCCCGCTTCCACCGACGCATCGGCTTCGACCGACGCTCCGGCTTCGGCTGACGCTTCGGCTTCCACCGATTCGTCCGCTTCCACGCCCGCTGCTTCCGGCGCGAAGCTCCGCTTCGTCACCGGCGGTGAGTCCGGCACGTATTACGCGTTCGGCTCCGTCATCGCGCAGCACGCCACCAACAACGCAGGCGTCGACGTCGTCGGCCTCGTCGGCAACGGCTCGCAGTCGAACGTCTTTGAGCTGGACGACGGCAACGCGGAGCTGGCCTTCTGCCAGTCCGACGTTATGGCCTACGCCTATGACGGCACGAACATCTTCGCCGATACCGGCGCGGTAAAGTGCTTCTCCACGGTCGCTGCTCTCTACACCGAGCAGGTCCAGATCGTCACCACGAACCCCGAGATCAAGACCGTTGAGGATCTCAAGGGCAAGAACGTCTCCATCGGTGCAGCCGGTTCCGGCGTCTACTTCAACGCCATGGACATCCTCGGCGCCTACGGCCTGTCCGAGAGCGACATCAACCCGACCTATCAGTCCTTCGGCGACAGCGCCGATGCCCTGAAAAACGGCCAGATTGACGCGGCGTTCATCGTCGCGGGCGCTCCCACCACCGCCGTTACCGACCTTGCCACCACGAAGGACGTTTACCTCGTGTCTCTGGACGACGCACACGTCGAGCAGCTGCTCGCCTCTTCCCCGTACTACACCAAGGTCACCATCCCCGCGGACGTCTACGGCCTTGACGCCGACACCGTGACCGTCGCGGTCGGCGCAGTCATTCTGGCGCGCGACGACGTTTCTGAGGACGTCATCTACAAGCTCGTCGCTGATATCTTCGACAACGCAGCCAGCCTGACCGACACCCACGCAAAGTACGCCGAGGTTGATCTCGAGTACGGCGCGTCCATCACCTCCGTCCCCTATCATCCGGGCGCTGCCAAGTACTTCGCCGAGAAGGGCATTGAGGTCCCCACCAAGTAAAGCTTAACGCGTTTTACACACCTTTTACAACTACGGCAGGGGTTCCCTGCCGTAGTTGTCGCGCAAATCTGAAGAAAAGAAGGAGAGATGCCCCTTGTCCAAGACTCCCGACAAGAACACCCCCGTAACCGCCAACGACGACGCGCAGAACATTGCCGCCGACGTTGACGAGGTCATGCGGAAATATGACCGCGAATCCAACACCCGCGTCTGGTCCGGCTGGCGCGCGATCGTCATCAAGATCTTTATGGCGGCGTTCGCCCTGTTCTGCATCATCATGACGCTGTTCACCACGTGGATGCCAGAGATCCGTCTGCCGCTGTTCATGGGGCTGATCGTCATCGCGGGCTTTTTGAACTTCCCGGCCAGCAAGCACCATGTGCGGCCCAACTATCTGCCGTGGTACGACATTCTTCTCATGGTCGTAGGCGCAGCCTGCTTCTTCTATTTTGCCTTCAACGCCATGACGATGATCCGCCTTGCCACGCGCATCCAGCCCATCCATGTCGCCATCGGCTGCGTCGGCATTCTGATCCTGGTCGAGCTGTGCCGCCGCTGCGTGGGTCTGCCGATCCTCGTCGTGGCCGGTCTTCTGATCGTCTACGCGTTCTATAACCAGATGAGCTACAACGCCACCTTCTATCAGGCGCTCAAGAACATCATCTACAAGCTGTTCTACACCACGAGCGGCGTCATCGGCACGCCGGTCAACGTCTGCTATACCTACATTGTCCTGTTCATCATCTTCGGCGCGTTCCTGGAGCGCACCGGCATTGCAAACTTCTTCATTTCGTTCGCGAACCGCCTTGCAGGCTGGTCCTCCGGCGGCCCGGCCAAGGTCGCGGTCATTTCCTCCGCACTCTGCGGCATGGTCTCCGGCTCGTCCGTCGGCAACACGGTCACGACCGGTTCCTTCACCATCCCGATGATGAAAAAGACCGGCTACAAGCCGGAGTTCGCGGGCGCGGTCGAAGCCGCAGCCTCCACCGGCGGCCAGATCATGCCGCCGATCATGGGCGCAGCCGCGTTCCTGATGGCGGAGTACATCGGCATTCCGTATGCGCAGGTCGCCGTCAAGGCCATTCTCCCGGCCATCCTGTACTTTACCGGCATTTTCATCGCCGTCCATCTGGAAGCCAAGAAGCTGGGACTGAAGGGTATGCCCAAGTCCGAGATGGTCTCCTGGGGCGAGCTTGCCAAGCGTGCCTATCTCATCATACCTCTGGCCCTGCTGATCTTCCTGGTTTCCTCCGGCAGCCGCACCATGCAGTTCTCCGCGGCGGTGTCCATTCTGGCCGCCATCGTGGTGGGCTTCCTGAACAAGGAGGAGCGGCTGACCTTCGGTAAAATCGTGGAGGCACTGGAGGCCGGCGCCAAGGGTGCCATCACCGTGGCTGTGGCCTGCGCCATGGCCGGTATGATCGCCGGCTGCATCACTGTCACCGGTCTTGCTTCCATCCTCATCAACGCCATCGTGCAGATGGCAGGCGACGCTACCATGATCGGCCTGCTGCTGACGATGATCTGCTGCATCATTCTGGGTATGGGCGTGCCTACCACCGCCAACTACTGCATCATGGCTTCCACCTGTGCCCCCATTCTGGTGCAGATGGGCTTCCCTCTGGTGGCGGCTCACTTCTTCGTGTTCTACTTCGGCATCGTGGCGGACATTACGCCTCCGGTGGCTCTGGCTGCCTATGCCGGCGCCGCCATTGCCAAGGCCAACCCTATGAAAACCGGCATCAACGCCACCAAGCTGGCCATCGCAGCCTTTATCGTGCCATACATTTTTGCCTACAGCCCCGCTATGCTGTTTGACAATGTGAGCAGCGCATTTGAAGTAGTGCAGATCGTAGTCAGCGCCCTCATCGGTCTGTTTGGTGTGGCTGCGGCTTTGAACGGCTTCGTCTATAAGAAGATCCCCATGCTGTTCCGTCTGGCGATGGCTGCCGGCGGTCTGTGCATGATGATCCCCGGCACCGCATCGGATGTGGTTGGCCTCGTGATGGTCGGCGGCATCGTGCTGATCCAGCGCATGAGCGCCCGGCGGCTGGCTGCCTGATCTCCCGGATCCAACAAAAAATGACCGCACTGCCCGCAGCTCCGGGCGGTGCGGTCTGCTGTTATCAAAAAGTTTTTGCAAAAAAGGAAACCTTTTCGCAGTTGAATCCGTCTATTACAAATGAAAGCGGTTTTGATGGAATTTGTTACTGTTTTGTTGTTGATTTACCCTATTGGCTATATTAACATCAGTGAGCGAAGGTGAATATGCCTGTCGGCAGCCCTGTTTGGGCGCTGACAGCACTGGATCGGAAACAAGCGGGCCTCAGCCCGGAGAATCGTAAAAGGAGAATATATCATGGCAGAGATCATGGAAGAGAAAAAGGAGCTGACCCCGGCGGAGACAGCCGCTCCGGCGTCACCGGAGACCCCGGCGAAAAGGGCAGAAAAAAGCACGGCAGACAAGAAAAAGCGGCGGCGTACGATCCGGCGGATCGTTGCGCTGGTGGTCGTGGCCGCCCTGATCGCAGGCGGCGTGAAATTCTTCAAAAAGAAGGACGGCAGCAGCGAAGTGGGCACCGCCATGGTGTCCTACGGTGCCATCAGCTCCGAGGTGGACGGCAGCGGTCTGGTAAAGGCCAAGAACAGCGAGACTATCAGCCTGACCACTGCGGGCACGGTGATGGATGTATTCGTGGAGGAGGGACAGAAAGTGGAGCAGGGGGACCCCCTGTTTACCATTGATTCCCCCAATGCTGCCACGGAGGTCCAGAAGGCCCGCGATGAGGTTGAGGGCTATCAGAAGCAGATCAATACGCTGCAAAAGGACATTGCGGGGCTGAATCTTTCTCCGTCCTACGCCGGAAAACTGATGGATGTTGTGACACTGAACCCCGGCGACGAGATTAGCAAGGGCACCAAGGTCGCCGTCCTCGCGGACGATACCCGGATGCGGCTGGAGCAGTATTACAGCTACGCCTACGCCGGGGAGCTGAAGGCGGGGCAGAAGGTGCAGGTCTCTATCCCTGCCCTGATGACCACCGTGGAAGGCACGGTGGAGGCTGTTCACATGGTCAGCCGCATCACGCCGGAGGGTTCTAAGCTGTTTTCCGCCGAGATCGTGATCCCCAACGAGGGTGTGCTGGCCAAGGATATGGTGGCTACTGCCACTACGATTGTGAACGGCGATACCGTGTATCCCTACGAAGCCGCTAAGCTGCAATATTACCGGGTGGGAGATTTGAACTCCACCGTCAGCGGCACGGTGATCTCCAGTAATCTGGTGGACTATCTCGCCGTAACGCCCGGTCAGGTTCTGGTGCGGATCGACGGCGAGGACAGCGAGACGGAGATCTTCACCGCACAGCAGAATCTGGAAGAGGCCCAGAAGAAGCTGGAGGCCGCCCAGAAGAATCTGGACAACTGCAATGCGGTGGCTCCCATTTCCGGTCAGGTTATCGGTCTGTCCGTGACGCCGGGGCAGGAACTTCAGGCAAACAGCACCCTTGTGACCGTTTCCGACACCTCCACCGTGACCGTCAGCGCCACCGTGGACGAGCGGAACATCAGCTATATCAAGACCGGCATGCCCGTGAACCTGGACCAGTGGGGCACCAGCGCCTTCGGCACGGTGGAGACGGTGAGCCTGTCTAGCACCGTGAATAACGGCGTGGCCTCCTATCCCATCACCATCTCCGCAGACAACACGGATGGCAACCTCCAGGTCAACAGCTATGTGAACTATCAGATCCAGGCCAGCCAGAACGACAACTGCCTGATGGTGCCCATCCAGGCGGTGCGTACTGTGGGGCTGGAGGATGGTTCTTCCGCCACCGTGGTCTATGTGCAGGCAGACAGCCGGCCGGACAACGCGCTGGAGCTGCCCTATCAGGACGAGGAGATCCCCAGCGGCTTCTATCCCGTTCAGGTGGAGATCGGTATTCAGGATACATATAACGTGGAGATCAAGTCCGGCGTAAATGACGGCGACACCGTCTTTACCCAGATGATAACCGATCAGGCGTGGGGTTAAGCCATGGCGAAACTGATCGAACTGCGGGATGTCTATAAGATCTACGGCGAGGGCCTTGAGAGCGAGGTCCGGGCCCTGGACGGCGTTTCGCTGGATATTGAAAAGGGCGAGTTCGTGGCGGTGGTGGGCCAGTCCGGCTCCGGCAAGTCCACCATGATGAACGTGCTGGGCTGTCTGGACATCCCCACCCGGGGCACTTACCGTCTGGACGGCGTGGATGTCCGGGAGCTTTCCGACAAGGAGCTCTCCCGCATCCGCAACAAGCAGATCGGGTTCATTTTCCAGCAGTACAACCTGATCCAGAACCTGACGGTGCTGGAAAACGTGGAGCTGCCGCTGATCTATCAGGGCATCGATCCCATTGACCGGCGGGAGCTGGCGATACAGGCGCTGACCCGCGTGGGTCTCGCCGACCGGGCGCAGCATAAGCCTACCCAGATGTCCGGCGGCCAGCAGCAGCGTGTGGCCATCGCCCGGGCCATTTCCACCCATCCGCCCATCATCATGGCGGATGAGCCTACCGGCGCATTGGATTCCCGGACGGGCCACGAGGTGCTGGGCTTCCTCCAGCAGCTGAACAAGGAGGGCAGCACCGTCATTCTCATCACCCATGACAACGGGATCGCCGCCACGGCCCGGCGCATTGTGCGGATCGCGGACGGCAAGATCATCGAGGATCACCCCCAGGAGGTGAATTGGTATTGAACATCGGGCAGGCATTTAAGATGGCGTGGCGGTCCATCTGCGGCAAAAAGGGCCGCAGCGCCCTGACCATTCTCTCTATTTTCATCGGTATTGCCGCCGTTATGACCATCGTTTCCACCATGGAGGGTATGAAGGCCAAAACCATGGAGCAGTTTGCCGCCATGGGCGCCAACCGCATTGAAGTGAGCGTTTATGCCTATATGTATGATGAGGGCGGCAATCCTATCAGCAAGGACTATTTTGCCGGATTGTACCGCTTTTGCTCCGGACTGAAGGAGTCCATTATTGGCATTACCCCCAAGGGCTCATCCAACGCCACGGTGGTATACGGTACGAAAAACAGCTCCACAATGGAGTGGAAATATGACCAGCAATACAACGTGGTCAGCGGTCCCCCGCAGATCTACTACGGCTCCGACCAATACAGCGCCTGCAACAACCTGGCAATCGCAAAGGGCAGAGACCTTGCGTGGCTGGATTGCGAGAAATACAATCAGATCTGCGTGCTGGGCGCGCAGGCGGCGCGGGTCTTTTTCGGCAGCGCCAACCCTGTGGGACAGATCATGAAGGTCAACGGCAACAACTTTGAAGTGGTGGGCGTGTATGGCGCCCGCGTGGAGCCAGATACCCCTTCCGCTTACCAGACGGATAACTTTATGATCCTTCCCTACACCGCTACCCGGCTGCTGGGGGATACGGCCCCCACAGAATTTTTGGTAAAGGCCAAGGATGACGCCAGCATGAAAACCGCCATCACCGAGATCGGCGGGTACCTCTCCGGCGTGGTGGATCAGAGCATGGGCGGCTATCAGGTGCAGAAGGAAGGCTACTGGCAGGATTATCAGAACCAGCAGCTGACCATGATCTCTCTGGTGCTGGGCGGCATCGCCGCCATCTCCCTGCTGGTGGGCGGCATCGGTATCATGAACATCATGCTGGTGACGGTGACGGAGCGGACCCGGGAGATCGGTATCCGCCGGAGCCTTGGCGCACAGCGCAGCAGCATCGTGGCCCAGTTCCTCATTGAATCCGGTATGCTCTGCGGCATGGGCGGCATTGTGGGCATTATCTTCGGCACCATCGGCAGTCTGGCTTTGGGCAAGATTTTGTTCCAGATGACCATTTTCCCCGCCACTTGGGTGACGCTGGCGGCCTTTGGCCTGTCGGTAGCTCTGGGCGTGCTGTTTGGCAGCTATCCGGCGGCAAAAGCATCGAAACTCCAGCCTGTGGAAGCTCTGCGGGCGGATTAAAGGAGAGAGACTTATGAAAAAACGAATTTTGACCTGGCTGCTGGCGATCAGCATGCTGGGCTCCCTGCTGACGGTGCCTGCCGGGGCGGCGGCTGTCACCAAATTTTCCGATGTCAGCGACAGCTACACCGCCACCGCCGTGGAATCTCTGCGGCTCATGGGCGTGCTGGACGGCTACGGCGACGGCACCTTCCGTCCGGACACCGTCCTGAACCGGGCGCAGTTCTGCAAGATGGCGGTTTACGCCATGGACGGCAGCGGCGAGTTGGGACGGTATTCCACCGTTACCATCTTCCCGGACGTGAAGCCCTCCCACTGGGCGTCCGCCTACATCAATATGGCGGCGAGGAAGGGGATTATTTCAGGCTTTGCCGACGGTAAGTTCAAGCCCGGCCAGACCGTGACCGCCGGACAGGCGGTGACGATCCTCATGCGGGGCCTGGGCTACAAAGACGAGGACATGGGCGGCGTGTGGCCCCAGAGCTACATGGCGGAGGCCCAGACCAACGGCCTTTTGAAGTCCACCGGTATCACCTCCGCCTACGCGGGCCTGACCCGCGCACAGGCGGCCCGGCTGTTCCTGAACCTCTTTGAGGCCAAGCACGGCAAGGGCGATGCCCTGTTCAGCTACAAAGTGGGCGAGGAGGTCTACCTTACCGCCGTGGACGGCGGTAAGGGCACGATGACTGCCGGCGGTAAGTCATATACCATGGCGCATCCCGTTGCCTCCACCAGCCTCATCGGCTCCAAGGGCAAGGCGGTCCTCAACAGCGCCGGCGAGATTCTGACCTTCCTGCCCATCACCGGCAGCAATGGCGTTTCCAATGCGGCGGTCATCATCAGTGCCAACGGCTCTGTTGCCGGACTGGATTCTCTGGCGGGCAGCACCAGCTACAACATTTACAAGAACGGTTCTCCTGCCACAGCGGCAGACCTCAAACGGTATGATGTTGCGACCTACGCCTCCGCCACCAATTCCATCATCATCAGCGACACCCGGGTGTCCACCTACTACGAGGACTGCAAGCCCTCTCCCAGCAATCCCGCTACCATTACAGTGCTGGGCGGCAAGGAACTGAATGTTCTGCCCACAGCGGCGGATTCCCTGTCCAAGCTGAAGCCTGGCAAGCAGATCGTCCTTCTGCTGACGGCGGACGGTCAGGTGGCCGGTGCCGAGGATGCCAACAATACCGGTGCCCGGGGCAATGCCATGGCGGTGGTGTCCGAAAAGGGTGATGTGCAGTTGGTCTGCGGCGGTGCGCTGCTGAACATCGGCACAGCGAGCGAATACGCCGGTCAGGTAGTGTCGGTGTATGCCGACAAGAGCGGCCTGAAGCTCAACAAGATCTCCGGCGGTGTCGGCGGTGACCTGCTTCCCAAGGAAGGTACGCTGGGCGGCAGAAAGCTGGCGGACAACGTTATGCTCTTTGACGGCGGCAGACAGATCGCCCTCAGCGAGCTGAGCCAGACCGGCGTTAACTCCGGACGCATCTCCTACGCCCGGACCAACTGGGCCGGTCAGGTGGACTTGATCGTGCTGAATAACGGCCTTGCAGGCGATATGATTTTTGGCCGTGCAATTGTGGACAGCAAGTATGATCCGACAACCGGCAAGGAGACAAATCGCACCATCACTGTCGTCTGCAGCGACACGGAGAAATACGGCCCCATCAACAGCGGCAATATTGTCAATACCGGCGCCTTTGTGGCGGTGAAGCTGAACAAGGCCGGAACCATGTTCACCAGCTTTGATGTGATGAGCAAGCTGAGCAACGTCTCTTCCAGTGCCTGGATCGGCAAGACGGCAGTGAACTTCGGCAGCCGGACCTATGAGGTGCCTGCCAACGTCCAGTGCTACAACGCGGACACCGGCAAGTGGATGACGCTGGATGATGCCAAAGCCTACGGCGGCACCATGAACCTCTATGTTTATGACGGCGTGGTCCGCATCGTAGAGATCAAGGGCTGAGAGCGAAAAGCATCCTCCTATATTTCCCATAAGCGACCCGCCCCGGCACGTTTTCGTGCCGAGGCGGGTTTTACGATATTGCGGAAAACTTCGGCAAAAAGGACCCGGATGCGGCAGCATCCGGGTCCCTTCTGTATAGCACAGATGAATTTATACAACTTGGAATAGATAAAACTTCAGATAATCCGTTTCGTCCACGCCCCAGAGGATGGGATGGTCGCAGCTCTGCTGCCGGGATTCGATCTGCCGCAGCTGTACCCCGGCATCGTGAGCGGCGGAGCGGAGCATGGCCTCAAATTTTTCCGCCGTGGCGAAGTGGGAGCAGGAGCAGGTGGCCAGATACCCGCCTCGGGGCAGCAGCTTCATGGCCCGGTAGTTGATCTCCTTGTAGCCGGTGATGGCGTTGGCCACGGTTTTCCGGCTCTTGGTGAAGGCAGGCGGGTCCAGGATGATGAAGTCGTACTTCACCGGTTCCTTTTCCAGCTGGGGCAGCAGGTCGAACACATTGGCTGCCACGCAGTCCATAATATCGGATACGCCGTTGCGCTCCGCGTTGGCCCGGGCCATCTCCACGGCGGATTCCGACACGTCCACCGCCGTTACGTGCCTGGCGCCGCCCAGGGCGGCGTTCAGGGCGAAGGAGCCGGTGTGGGTGAAGCAGTCCAGCACGGTCTTGCCCGCTGCGAGACGGCTCACCGCCCGGCGGTTGTACTTCTGGTCCAGGAAGAAGCCGGTTTTCTGGCCGTTTTCCACGTCCACCAGATACTTGACCCCGTTTTCCACGATCTCCACCACCGGGCTGTCCGGCACGGTTTCGCCGGGGAGGGCGTACCAGCCCTTGCCTTGGGGCAGGCCCTCCTTGTCCCGGAGGGCCACGTCGTTCCGCAGGAACACGCCCCGGATGGGCTGGCCGTCCTGCCGCAGAATGTCCACCAGGGCGGGTAGCAGGGTGTCCTGCAAGCGCTCCATGCCCACGGACAGCACCTGCACACTGAGCAGATCGTGGAACTTATCCACCGTCAGACCGGGGAAGGCGTCCGCCTCGCCAAAGATCACCCGGCAGGCGTCCAGGTCCGCCGGGTCCATGACGGATTTCCGGTAGTCCCAGGCCCATTGCAGCTTCCGCCGCCAGAAGGCCTCGTCAAAGCGGTCGTTGGCATTTCGGGAGATGAGCCGCACACGGATCTTGGACTGCTGGGACAAAAATCCGGTGCCCAGATAGCGGCCCTTCTTGCTGATGACATCCACCAGTCCGCCGTTGGCCGTTTCACCTTCTATGTTCAGGATCTCCGCGTCATACACCCAGGGATGCCCCTTGACGATGGCGTTTTCCGCCTTGGGGGTGACGGTATAAGTGGGATAGCCACGCTCTATTTTCATAAGCTGTGCTCCTTTTAGGCTTGATTTCCGGGCCAGTATAGCACAATTCCGGGGAAAACGCCATACTATGAAGCAGACAGAATTTCACCATAACAAAAATCTCTGCACATTCATCATCTGTATGGGAGGGAACTCTGATGCCCATTGTGTTTTTAAGTCCGTCCACTCAGGACTGGAACCCTTATGTCACCGGCAGCGGCAGCGAGGAATACTGGATGAACCGGATCGTGGACGCTATGGAGCCGTATCTGCGGTCCAACGGCATCCGCTACCGCCGCAATGACCCGGACACCTCGGCGGGGGCCGCCATCCGGGAGGCCAACAGCGGCTATTATGACTTCTATCTGGCACTGCACTCCAACGCCATCGGAAACGGCTCCGCCCAGACCTCCGCCCGGGGCATTATCGCCTTTTACTATCCCGGCAGCGCCGGTGGGCAGCGGGGAGCGGAGCTGATCGCCAAAAATCTGCGGGAGATCTACCCGCTGCCCGACAAGGTCACCATCCGCCCTACCACCGCACTGGGAGAGGTGTCCCGGTCCCGGTTTCCGGCGGTGCTGGTGGAGATCGGCTACCATGACAACTATTCCGACGCCCTCTGGCTGGAGAGCCATGTGGAGGATGTGGCCCGGCAGCTTGTCAAGGCATTGACGGAGTATTTCGGCCTGCCTTTCATCCAGCCTATGGACCCGAAGCGTGGGACGGTCCGCCTGAGCTACGGCACACTGAATCTCCGCGCCGCGCCGTCCTCCGCCGGTACGGTGATCGCCAACCTGCCAAACGGCGCGGAGGTGACGGTTTACGGCGAGTGGAATGGGTGGTATGTGGTGCAATACGGAGATCAAGTGGGATACGCCGCCGCAGCCTATATCGACGTATAGGGAGAAAAGCGGACCGGCTGCGGGGGAAAAGCTGATCCGGTCAAAATTTGCAGCAAATGACTTGACATAACTACGCCTTCTGATTAAACTATATAGGGATCATTATAGGCGGCAAAAGGGGTGTCCGCCTGTTTGTGTTCTGAACCGTACCGGCCCGCTGACTGGTGGGACGGACGGTGAATTTTATGGCATTTTTCGCCAAAGTCAAAGAAAGGAGTCACAGTTTATGCTGACCGTGATCATAGGCGTTGTTGCCTTAGCCGGCGGCTTTGCGGGTGGCTTCCTTTATCGCAAAAAAGTATCTGAAAAAGAGATCTCCAGCGCCGAAGAAGAAGGCCGGCGCATCGTCAACGAAGCGATCCGCAACGCCGAGAGCAAAAAGAAGGAAGCGCTGCTGGAAGCCAAGGAAGAGATCCTGAAAAGCCGTACTGATTACGAGAAGGAAGAAAAATCCCGCAGAGCCGATCTGCAGCGGCAGGAAAACCGTTTGCAGCAGAAGGAAGAAAATCTGGACCGCAAGCTGGAGACCATTGAGAAGAAGGAAGAATCTCTGGCCCAGAAGCACGCGGCCATGGAGAAGGAACAGGAGGAGATCCGCACCATCAAGCAGAGCCAGACGGCTATGCTGGAAAAGATCTCCGGCTTCACCGCTGACGAGGCCAAGGAATACCTCATTCAGCAGGTGGAGAGTGAAGTGACCCACGAGACTGCCCTCAAGATCAAAGAGGTGGAGTCCCGGATGAAAGAGGAATGCGAGACCCGCGCCCGCGAAGTGGTGGCTCAGGCCATCCAGCGCTGCGCGGCGGACTCCGTGGCCGAGCTGACCGTCAGTGTGGTTCCCCTGCCCAATGACGAGATGAAGGGCCGTATCATCGGCCGCGAGGGCCGCAACATCCGCACCATCGAGACTCTGACCGGTGTGGATCTCATCATCGACGATACACCGGAGGCCATCACCGTCTCCTGCTTCGAGCCGGTCCGCCGGGAGATCGCCCGGCTGGCACTGGAAAAGCTGATCGCTGACGGCCGTATCCATCCCACCCATATCGAGGAAATGGTGGAGAAGGCCCGCCGTGAGGTGGAGGCCACCATCAAGGCCGAGGGCGAGCGCGCCATGTTCGAGTGCGGCATCCGCAACCTCCACCCCGAGTTGGTGAAGATGTTGGGCCGTCTCCATTACCGCACCAGCTATGGCCAGAACGTTTTGCAGCACTCCATCGAGGTGTCCCACATTGCCGGCATGATGGCCGCCGAGCTGGGTGCCGATGTACAGACTGCCAAGCGGGCCGGTCTGCTTCACGATCTGGGCAAGTCCATCGATCACGAGATGGAGGGCACCCATGTGCAGCTGGGCGTGGAATTCGCCCGGAAGTACAAGGAGAAGGAAGAGATCATCCACGCCATCGAGGCCCACCACAACGATGTGGAGCCCCGGACCATCGTGGCTTGTCTGGTGCAGGCGGCGGACGCTATTTCTGCGGCCCGTCCCGGCGCCCGGCGCGAGAATCTGGAGAACTACATCAAGCGGCTGGAGCAGCTTGAGAGCATCGCCACCTCCTTCCAGGGTGTTGAGAAGGCATATGCCATTCAGGCCGGCCGCGAGGTCCGTGTCATGGTGAAGCCCGAGCAGGTCAACGAGGATCAGATGGTGATCCTGGCCCGCGACTTGGCCAAGAAGATCGAGGAAGAGATGGAATATCCCGGCCAGATCAAGGTCAATCTCATCCGCGAGACGAAGTGCGTCGAATACGCAAAGTAATAAACCGTCGAAAAACTCCCCCAAGGAATCGTTCCTTGGGGGAGTTTTGTTGTTCCAAGTGAGATTTGCGGCGGCGCGGTCAGTTGGCGCAGCGGCGGAGGATCGCTTCCATATCCGCCTCCTGAATCTTGACAAAGCCGCCGAAGGGGAAGCCGTTGGGCTTTTCGCACCGATGGGCTACCATGGCAGGAATGTCCTCCGCCCTGCCGCCTACTTCCTCCAGCGTGGCGGGCATATCCAAAGTGCGGAAGAAGTCCCGCAGACGGCGGATGCCAGCTTGCGCCGTGCGCTCCGGATGGGCGAAATCCATTTCACAACCGAATACGTTGACGGCGAACCGGGCAAAACGCATGACATCATGGCCGCAGACGTATTTCATCCAGGCGGGCATCACCACCGCAAGCCCCGCACCGTGGGCGCAGTCATAGAAGGCGGACAGCTCGTGCTCAATCTGGTGGCTGGCCCAGTCCTGATCCCGGCCGATGCCGCAGGAATTGTTGTGGGCCAGCATCCCTGCCCACATGAGGTCCGCATGGGAGGCGTAGTCACTGTGATCCGCCAGCGCCTTGGGGGCGGCGTCCACAATGGTTTTCATCACGGCCTCGCACAGCCGGTCGGTGAGGGCCACATCCGGCGTGTTGGTGAAATAGCGCTCGCACAGGTGGGCCAGCATATCCACCGCACCGCAGGCCAGCTGATAATCCGGCAGGGAATAGGTGTAGGTGGGGTCCAGCACGGAGAATTTGGGCCGGATGAGGTCCGTTTTGGGGCAGCCCCATTTCAGATTGCCGTCCTCCTGCGTGATGACGCAGCTGTCGGAGCCTTCGCTGCCGGCGGCGGAGATGGTCAGCACCGTGCCAACCGGAAGCGTATGTTCAATTTTGGCTTTTCCGGTGAAGAAATCCCAGAAATCGCCGTCATAGGGGACGCCCATGCCGATGGCCTTGGCGGTGTCGATGACGCTGCCGCCGCCGATGGCCAGCAGGAAATCTACCCCCTCTGTCAGGGCAAGATCAATGCCTTCATACACCTTGCCGCTGCGGGGATTGGCCTGAACGCCCCATAGCTCGCACCAGGGAAGTCCGGCCTCCTTCAGAGAGACGGCAACAGCGTCGTAAGCTCCATTTTTCTTTACGGAACCGCCGCCTGCCACCAGAAGGACCTTGCTGCCGCCAAACTGACGGACCAGTGAGCCCACGCGGCTGGCCTCTCCCTGCCCGAAGGCAAACATGGTTGGAGAATAAAAGGTAAAGTTATTCATAATTGACCTCCTATATAAATTACGGTTGTGGTTTACAGTTGCTTACAGACCGCCTCCGCGCAGCGCATACCGTCCGCGGCGGCGGAGAGGATGCCGCCTGCCCAGCCGCCGCCCTCGCCGCAGGGATACAGGCCCTGGATGGGGGACTGGCGATCGTTATTCCGCAGCAGACGCACCGGGGAAGAACTGCGGCTCTCCACGGCGGTGAGCACCGCGTCGCTCTGGTCATAGCCCTTCAGCTTCCGGCCCAGGATAGGCAGCGCCTCGGCGATGGACGCCGCCACGAAGTCCGGCAGGCAGTCCCAGAGGTTCGTCCATGTAACGCCGGGGCGGTAGCTGGGAATGACCCGGCCCGGTCCGGCGGAGGGGCGCCTGGCAAGGAAGTCCTCCACCCGCTGGGCGGGGGCAAGGTAATTCCCTTGTCCTGCCTGATAAGCGGCGGCTTCCAAATCCCGCTGGAAGGCGATACCCGCCAAGGGGCTGTCCCCACCGAAATCCTCCGGGGTGACGTTCACCAGCAGGGCGCCGTTGATGTTCTCTTTGTCACGGGCAAATTCGCTCATGCCGTTGGTCACCACCCGGTGTTCCTCCGACGCGGCGGCCACCACCTGTCCGCCGGGGCAGACGCAGAAGGAGAACACGCCCCGGCCATTGGGCAGATGGCAGCTCAGTTTATAGGTGGAGGCAGGCAGGCCGGGGTGTCCGGCGTACTGCTTGTATTGGGCGGCGTCGCAGTCAGACTGCCGCTGCTCGATGCGGACGCCCACGGCGAAGGGCTTGGCCTCCATGGGGACGCCCCGGCGGTAGAGCAGCTCAAAGGTGTCCCGGGCGGAGTGGCCGGGGCAGAGGATCAACTGGCGGCAGGGCAGCGTGTAGGTCCCCTCCGGGCCGGTGACGGTGATACCGCGCAAAGCACCGTCCCGGATGTCTAAATCTGTCAGCTGACTTTCAAACCGGATGTCCGCACCCAAGTCCAGCAGCTCCCGCCGCAGGTTTTTCAGGGCGATGTGGAGATAGTCGGTACCAACATGGGGTTTTGCGTCATAGAGGATTTCCTTTGGCGCACCGCAGCGGACCAGCTCCTCCAGAATAAAGCGGTGCCGGAGGTTCTTAGTGCCGGTGTTCAGCTTGCCGTCGGAAAAGGCCCCGGCGCCGCCCTCTCCGAACTGAACGTTGCTGGTGAGGTCCAGCTCTCCGGTGGACCAGAAGCGCTCCACATCGGCAGTGCGGTCCTCCACGCGGCGGCCCCGCTCCAGCAGAATGGGCCGTGCGCCTGCTCGTGCCAGTACCAGCGCGGCAAACAGGCCCGCAGGTCCCGCACCCACCACCACCGGCGGTACTTCCGGCGGGGTCACAGGCTCCGGGAGCTGATAGACAGGCCGGGGGGCCGCCTTGGAAACGTGCTTGTCCCGGCAGCGGCGGAGCACGGCAGCTTCGTCCGCCGCCTCGACCTCCACGGTGTAGACCATGCGGACGCCCTCACGGGCGTCGATGCTGCGGCGGAGAATGTGCAGCGCCAACAGGTCCTTTTCGGGGATCCGTAAAATGTGAAGAACGGCATTGCGCAGGGCGGAAGGACCGCCGCCGGGAGAGAGTTTCAGATTTTCGATGCGCAGCATGGCGGCACCTCCTGTTTTGATAGCTGTATTGTACCACAGGGACGGAAAAAGAAAAATGTATAAGGTTCACATTTGCTTAAAAAATTTTTCAGGCAGTTTTAAGTTTTCGGTCCTATACTACAATCAAAGTTAAGGAAGTTCCCAGCGGAACGCAGATCAGCGCCCGCTTTTCAAGGAGGTTTGACTTATGTATAACGATGAACAGAATCTGTATCACTACACCTATCGCAAGGACGGCACAGAGCCGGGCCAGCGCTATGACGCCAAGCAGCCCACCGTGGACGAGCAGCTCAACAACTACCGCCAGCAGCAGGAGCAGGCTCCGCAGCAGCCGGAGATGCAGTCCCAGGGCGGACAGGCCCCCCACAAAAACGGTAAGAACCGCGTGAGCCTGAAGATCGCGTCTCTGGCGCTGGTGTGCGCTCTGCTGGGCGGTCTGGTAGGCGGCGGCACCGCTTATCTGGTAAGCAACAGCTCTAACAGCGACACCACGGAGGTGAACGTCTCCAACCGCAAGCCTACGGAGATCCAGCTGAAAACCGTGGACGGCAAGAACCCCATGACGGACGCGGAGCTGTACGCCGCCAACGTCAACAGCGTGGTGTCCATCAACATCACCGCTACCTCTGACCCCAATTTCTTCGGCCAGACCACACAGACTGCCGGGGCCGGCTCTGGCTTCATCCTGACGCCGGACGGCTACATCGTCACCAACTACCATGTGGTAGGCGACGCGGACACCGTGAAGGTCACGCTGTATAACGGAGACAGTTATGATGCCCAGTATATCGGCGGCGACGAGGACTACGATATTGCCGTCATCAAGATCGAGGCCACCGATCTGCCCAACGTGACTCTCGGCAACAGCGACAGCCTGAACGTGGGCGATCACGTGCTGGCCATCGGCAACCCGCTGGGTGAGCTGACTTTCTCCATGAGCGAGGGTATCGCTTCCTCCGTGAACCGGGCCATTGACGTGGACGGCACCCCCTTCAACATGATCCAGGTCACCGCCGCCATCAACCCCGGCAACTCCGGCGGCCCGCTGTTCAACGAGTACGGCGAAGTGGTGGGTATCGTGTCCGCCAAGTATTCCAGCTACGCCAGCCAGAGCGTGGAGGGTCTGGGCTTTGCCATCCCCATCAACGATGTGGCGGCGATGATCCAGGATATCATGACCAACGGCTATGTCAGCAACAAGGCATATCTTGGCATCACCCCTGGCACCATGAATGAGCAGATGGCCGCTCAGTACCGCTACGATGTGACCAAGGGCGTGTTCATCTACTCCGTGGAGGATGGCAGCGCCGCTGACAAGGCGGGTCTCAAGATGGGCGATGTTATCATGAAGATCGACGGTACGGATGTGGACTCCTATCAGGACCTGGTGGCCCTGAAGAAGAAGTACTCCGCCGGTGATGAATCCACGTTCACCATTTACCGTGACGGTAAGCAGCAGGAGGTCTCCGTGACCTGGGGCGCTGTGCCTGCGGATCAGGCCACGGACAACAACAGCCAGTCCCAGCAGAGCCAGAACAATAACAGCAATTCCAACAACGGCTCCTATAATGGCGGCAATGGCTATTACAGTAATCCGTGGGATATCTTCAACTACTACTTCGGCAATCAGGGCTGATCAGCTCACGGTTTGAAAAATTCAGAAAAAGCAGGGCGCTGTGCATCGCACAGCGCCCTGCTTTTATTGTCCTCGTTTAAAATTGTTTTTACGAAGAATTACTGCTCACCCGGAAGGAAAGTACTGTCAAAGCCGTAGGGCAGCAGTTCCCGGAGGGTCAGCTCTTTGGCTTCTCCCTTGCCGTTGAGGCAGATGACCTGCATCTCCGGGGCGAACTCCTTCATAAACTGGCGGCACATGCCGCAGGGGTAGCAATAGTCCTCGCTGCGTCCGGCGATGACGATGCGGACGAAGTCCCGGTGACCTTCGCTGATGGCCTTCCCCATGGCGGTGCGCTCGGCGCAGGTGCCTACGGGGTAAACGGCGTTTTCAATGTTGCAGCCGGTGAAAACCGTGCCGTCGGTACATTCCACGGCGGCGCCCACGGGGAAATGGGAGTAGGGACAATAGGCCCGGTCCAGCATGGCCACGGCTGCGGCCTTCAATTCGTCAAGACTCATGGATAAAGCCTCCTTTTCGCGGTCAGGACGCGGATTTCGGCGTCCACTTCACGCCCCGGTTGGGGCGCACGTCCAGGTCGATGATGTCTCTGGCATCGTAGAACTGGCTGTACCAGCCGATGACCTTGTCGCTGCCCCGGAGGGTGGTGCCATCCGGGTGGAGCCGGTCACAGATCACCGCGCAGATGTCGGTTTTGATTTTGGAGTAGGAGCTGATGCCCACGGAGGCGAACACCCGGAAGCCCTGCTCCTGCAAATACTTAAAAATGGGGCCGGTCTGCTTCACGTCGTCCCCGTCAGGCCGGGCGCCGTGGGGATAATAGAGAATGGGGGTGGGACCGATCAGACTGCCCACCTCGTCCATCCAGCGCTTGGTGTCCGCCTTCACCCGCTCCAAAGAGGAGGACGAGAGATTGATGTGGCCCCAGGTGTGACTGCCGAAGGTCCAGCCGGTGCGCTTCAGTTCCGCGATGATGGGCTTCACTGCCTCACATTCCTTCAGACGGTTGGCCTCCAATTCATCATTCCAGACCTTGGTGTCCGTGTTGGTGCGGTAGCCTAAGATCCCCTGATAGCCGGTGAGGCTGAGGCTGCCCTTGGCACCGAAGGGGGAAAAGTCGGGGTGCTCCCGGACAAACTTGTCCAGAATAGTCACGGCGTCCAGATCCTGAGAGATGACCTCGTTGCCCTGAGGGTCTAGCCCATAGCTCCAGATGAGACCGTCCTCTCCCAGGATCAGCTTGTAGGTAAAGCCGTCCTTGAGCATATAGTCATAGTAGTTTACGTCATCATAGGAGAAGATCAGGGGCTTTTTGCCCTCCGGGATGTAGAGGGTGTTCCGGATCATCACCGTCTGGCCGTTGGCGTCGGTGCTTTCGCTCCATACGTCATTGATGTCCACCAGCACATAGCCCCGGTCATATACGCTTTGGAGAATTTTGTCATATTCGTCCACTGTGACCATCCAGTCATCGATGCCGTCGGCCTGACTGTCGCCGTCAAAGGCCAGCTCCGGGTAGGCCACGATGGGGTGGAAGAACAGATGCTCCACCACGCCGTCCCACGGTACATAGGTCACGCCGTCCACGGTGCCCCGGTCAACGGTGGGGGAGGAGATGACGTATGGCTCCTGCTGGGGTTCCTCCGGCTCCTCGGCAGGCTCCGGGGCGGTGTCGGGGGTCTCCGTCTGAGAAGCGTCATCGCCGGTCTGGGCGGGAGGGTTCGGCTGGGCCGTGCCGCCGCAGGCGGTGAGGGAGAGGGTCAGTAAAAGAGCTAAGAAAAGCGTGGTGATACGCCGCATAGAAACCAGATCCTTTCTGTCGAATCGTAGATGTAAGCCTCATTATATCAGTTTTTTGACAGAAAAAGAAGAACAATTCGGTGACAATTTGCGGACAATGCGGGAAAAACCGGGAGTGGCTATGCCACTCCCGGTTTTCTTATCGCTTGTCTCCCGGCTTGAAGATCAGGGCTATCACCACGGCGGAGACTACCGCTGTGGTGATGCCGCCTGCTGTGGCAGACAGACCACCAGTGAGGACACCCAGCCAGCCCTGCTCCGCCACCGCCTTTTCAACGCCCTTGGCCAGCGCGTGGCCAAAGCCCGTCAGGGGCACCGTGGCCCCGGCTCCGCCCCAATCTGCCAATGGCTGATACAGACCCACGGCACTGAGGAACACGCCGGCGACCACATAGCCCGTCAGAATACGGGCGGGGGTCAGCCGGGTGCGGTCGATCAGAATTTGACCCACGGCGCAGAGAAGTCCGCCGCAGAGAAATGCGTTAAGATATGCCATACGCCCTACCTTTCCGTGCTGACGCACACCAGATGGCAGATGCCGGGAATAGACTCCCCCTGAAAACTGGAGGTGGGAGATAGCAGCGCCCCGGTGGGGGCGAACAGGATGCGCCGCCAGCGGCCCTGTTTCAAGCCGGTGAGAAGATAGCCGTTGAATACCGCCGCGGAGCAGCCACAACCGGAACCGCCAGCGTGCATATCCTGTCGGTCCCGGTCATAGAGCAGCATGCCGCAGTCCTCATAGTTTCGGGTCATGTCCACGCCGTCTTGCCGAAACAGGTCCATTACGATCTCGTGACCCAGCTCTCCTAAGTCCCCGGTGAAAATGGCATCATAATCCGCTGGGCCGGTGTGCGTGTCGGCAAAGTAGGCCCGGAGGGTGTCATAGGCGGCGGGGGCCATGGCAGCCCCCATGTTGTTGGGATCGGTGATACCCTGATCCACAATTTTCCCGCAGGTGACGTGAGTGATATAAGGCCCCGGCCCTTGGGCGGAGAGAAGGGTGCAGCCGGCGGCGGTGGCGGTCCACTGGGCGGTAGGGGAGCGCTGGCTGCCATAGGGGACTGGCATCCGGTACTGCCGCTCGGCGGTGCAGAAGTGGGAACTGGCTTGGGCGGCGACGGTTTCCGCAAAGCCGCCGTCAATGAGCAGCGACGCCAACGCCAGTGCCTCTCCCATGGTGGAACAGGCCCCGTACAGGCCGAAAAAGGGAATGCCCAGTTCCCGCAGACCGAAGGAGGAGCCGATACACTGGTTCAACAGGTCCCCCGCCAGTACATAGTCCACATCGCCCGGCTTCAGCCCCGCCTGCTCCAACGCCCGCCGTAAAACCCGACGCTGCATGGTGGCTTCCGCCTTTTCCCACGTTTTTTCGCCGAAAAAGGAATCGTCGCACAGCTCGTCGAAATATTTGGCCAAAGGTCCCTGGCCCTCCATCCGTCCGCCGATGTTGGCAAAGGAGAGGACTGAGGGCGGTGTCTGGAGCGCAACTGTTCGCCTGCCGATCCGTTTGCTGTTCATACCATGCCTCCCAGCTGAAAGTCATGCGAACAGTATGCCCCATTTGGCGGGATCTATGAGAGGGAGACGAGAAAAACCGGACTGCGCGCCGCACAGTCCGGTTTTTTCTCGCTTATGATCTTTACGATTTTTTCTGACGGGCCTTCCGCAGGCGGCTCCGTATGGTTTGGCGGCCCCGCTTTTTGCGGATTCGGATCACCACCAGCATTAGAGCCAAAAGGATCAGAACTGCCAGCAAGACCCACAGCAGAGGACTGGCGGTCCGCTCCTGCACACAGAAGGTGACGGTTTCCCGGTCGGAGGTGAACAGCAGATAGCTGCCGTCCACGGTGCTGTCCTGCTTTTCCCAGCCGCTTTCCGTCTTGACCCAGAGGTCATAGCGCTTGCCGTCCTCCGGGAGCCGGTAGTGGACCGTGTAGGAGATAGCGGTCATATCCGGATCGTCCACCGTGACGGTAACGGCGGTGCCGGTGCGGGCAGAGCCCTTCGCATCTGTCCAGGAGACAGGTTCCGAAGTGTGGCTGACGGTGGCCCGGCTGCTGAAGCTGCCATCCACCAGGATCTGGGGAAGGGTCTGGGTGTCATCCGTCAGGGAGGAGGTGTAAGGTGTGTAGACGGCATCCAGTGTCTGACTGGCGGTGAGATGGGTATAGTCCAGGTCAGGCCAGACAGCGGAGAAACCCTTCTTCGCCGGGATCTCCGGCAGGCTGTCGATCCCCCGCCCGTACTGGAAGGGGACTACCGCTACCACCTTGCCGTCCGCCCGGAAGGTCAGTTCCATCTGGGAGAAGGTCTTGGGAACAGTGTCTCCTGCGCAGAGAACATCGAAGGCGGCGGGCTCTGCCTTCCCGGCGTAGCTGATGCCGTCAATGGCACCCAGCGTTTCGTGGGTGAACAGGCAGCCGGTCACAGAGCCGTCCTCGTCCACATCTCCCGCGATAGCACCGGTGTAAGCGCCGCCGTCCACGGTGACGAGACTGCGGCAGTCGGAGATCGTTTTGCCATAACCGGCGATGCCGCCCACATAATCCTCACCGGAAAGGGTGCATTTGGCCCAGCTCAGGCGGATGCTGCTGTCGGAGCAGCCCGCAATGCCGCCGACATAGCTGCCGTCAGTGGAGACGGCGCCGTAGCTCTGACAATCGGTGAGCTGACCGATATACGCCTGTCCCACGATGCCGCCGGCATAGTCATTCCGACCGGTGATGGTACCGCTGTTGGTGCAGCCGGTCAGAAGGGCGCGGGTCTGGTAGTGGAAATCCAAAGAATAGTTGCCGACTTTGGTCGTATCGCCGTCAGGATCGAAGTCAATCTCAATTCCCACGGAACCCACAATGCCGCCTAAATTTGTGCTGCCGGTGATCTCGCCTTTGTTTTCGGAGGCGGAGATCCGGCCGTCATGCTGCTTGGCGGGGTCGCAGGAATCGGACAGGTCCTGGAAATGATCCCGGATCTGATCCTCCTTGCTCTTGCTTTGATCCTGATTCCAGTCGCTTTTTTCGCTGCGGATCAGATTCGTAATGGAGCGGAACTGGTTGTTGACCGCTTTTAGATCGGCGATGAGGGTGTCGGCAGAGTCACTGAGCAGTTGGTTCAGAGCTTCACCGCTGTCCAGAAGGGCGTCCATGGCGTTTTGAAGCTGGCTGCCTTTTTCCGTAAGATCAGATCCGATGGGATCTATTTTGATTTCAGGCTTGTCAGCCTGCTTCCGTGTCAGTTCTTCCAGACCGCGGACCACCTGATCCAGTCGGTTCAGGGCCTTGTGGGCAGCGTTCTCCACATCCCCCAGATCCTCCAGCGCTTTTTTCAGCCGGGAAATATCTGCGGGCAGAGCATTCAGCGCCTGCCGCATCTGCTCCAGAGCGGTGCCGACCAACCGGAGGGCGGTGCTGTAGTTCCCCAGTACGTCTTTCAGATGATCCAGAGCTTCCTGAGGATCCTTACCGCTGATGATGGCATCCAGAACATCTTTTGCTGCTGATGTGACTGCCTTATGGGTCTCCCGGGCAGCGTCCCGGGCATCCCGCAGATTGGTAAGGGCTTTCTGAAAATCCTCTGCCGCGTCATTGCCGCCGGTCAGATCCTTCCGAACTTTTTCCAGCGTATCCAGCAGAGCGTCCAATGCATCCAGTGCACTGCCAGTGTCATCCAGAATGTCTGCCAGATCGTCCAGCGCCTGAGAGATCCGAGCGGAAAGTTCATTGATTTCGTCAATGTTGCCGTTGGCCCAGTCCGTCATGGCATCGGTCAGTTCCTTGGCGATGTCCTTGGTGTCCCGGACCTTGCCGGTGAGATCGCTCATCTGGGCGTGGACGGAGTCGGAAATGCTGTCGGCGTGGTTGGCGGTGCGGTCCATGATATCCTGAAGCGTATCCAGCTGGGCCAACAGTTTGTCGAGGAAATCCTCACTGAAGGTCTGCAAAACCTCCGGCTCCAGCTGGCCCACGATGCCGCCCACGTCCTTCCGCCCGCTGACGGTGCCGGTGTTGACGCAGCCATCCAGCCAGCCGGTGCTGCGGCCGGCAATGCCGCCGATGTTATAGCCGATCTGGTCGTAGCCCACCGCGCCGCTGTTGGAGCAGCTCTGGATGGTGCCCTTGGAATAGCCCGCCACACCGCCGACGTCCGTATAAGCCGGGACGTTTTCCATGGAGTTCAGCTGGGCCAGATTTGTATAGTCGGTCTTGGGATCGTCTTCCAGATCGTGGGTGTTGATGCTGCCGCTGTTGGAGCAGCGGGTCAGGGTCCCGCGGTTTTCACCCACCACGCCGGCGGTGGAATGTTTGCCGGTAACGCTGCCGGAGAAGGCACAGCCCACCAGCTCGCCGCTGGTTTCATTGACGCCTACCAGACCGCCGATGCGGTTATCACCCATGACGGTGCCGGAGGCGATGCAGTTTAAGAGCCGTCCGGCGTTGCTGCCGGCCAGCAGGCCCAGATCATCCTGATGCCCATTGGGGTGGATAGTGCCCATGACCGTCAGATCCTGAACGGTGGCGCCGTTTTGAATGTAGCGGAACAAGCCCCGGACGTTGCCACTGCCGGTAAGGGTCAGGCCGGAGATGGTGTGTCCGTTGCCTTGGAATGTGCCGCTGAAGGTGGGAATCGGAGTGAAGTCAATACTGTGGAGGTCAAGATCGTTCTCCAGGATCACAGTCTTTCCCTGGGACCAGGTATCCAGCGTGCAGTTCCGGGACAATTCGGCCAAATCCTCGGCGGTTTTGATGGTAACGGTGCTCTCAGCCGCCAGCGCGGCGGGAGCGGCCAGCGTAAAGAGCAGGGTCACGGCCATGAGAAGGGCGGACCATTTTTGAATGCGTTTCATTGGGCGTCCCCCTCCTTTCCGGTGACAGAATCCGCAGGCGGCGTGTTCGGTGTATCCTCCGGGGACGGCCCTGCTTCAGGCGGTTGGCCGCTGCCTTCCGGCAGATCATAGCTGCCGGAGGACATGATGGCGGAAATATCGCCCTTGACTACGCCATGGATCTCCGCGTCCACAAAACCGGAGATCCGGCCCCGGACACGGCCATTGACGAAGGTGGTGCCGGAGAAACGCTGAGAGGCGATGGGTGTTGCAGGGAGCTTTACCTGGAAGCTGGTCTTTTCCACGATCCGGTCGCCCAGCACCAGGATCTGAGGCAGGACGAACATGACCAGAAACATGGAGATCAGCGTGCCCCGGCTGAGGCACTGGCCAATGCCTACGATGGACGGCTCCGTGGTGATCTGCCCGATGAGGAAGCCCGCAGCGGACAGGATGGAGCCGGAGGTCAGTACCGTGGGGAAGGAGAGATCCAGCGCCTTGATCAGGGCCTCTCTGGGGCTCATCCGGGTCTTGAGGTCGGAATACCAGGTGGAAATGACGATGGCGTAGTCGATATTCGCGCCCATCTGGATGGAGGTAACGATCAGATAGCTCATGAAGAAGATGTTGGTGTGCAGCACCGTGGGGAAGGTGAAGTTGATCCAGATACTGCCCTGAATGACCAAGATCAGCAGAATGGGCAGTCCCACGGACATAAAGGTGAACACCAGCACCAGAACCACGAACACCACGGACAGGACGCTGATCATCACATTGTCTCTGGCGAAGGAAACGGACTGGTCATAGTCGCTGGTGGAGTTGCCTACTAAGTACACATCGTCGGCATCGTAGTATTTCTCCACGATGCTGTGGACGGTTTTCAGGAAGGCGAAGGTGTCGGTCCCCTCCTCCGGCAGATTCAGGTTCATGACCATGCGGGTGTAGTTGGGGCCAAGCATCTGGGTCTGGGCGTCGGTGATCTGCGTATAGGCGTCATTGATCTCCCGCTCATCCTCGTCATCCAGCGTCACATAGCCCTTTTCCTTCTCCTGATAGATAAAGAGGATCATATCCATGGCGGATACGGTATAGCTGTCGATGCCGCCCACGATGGGGCCGTAGTTATCCTCCTGATCCGCTGTATAGGCGGCGTAGAGGATGCAGGCTTCCTCGTAGGAAAGACCCATCATCTCCGAGAACTGCCGGGGCGTCAGCTTGTCGGTGAGGAAGTAGCCGGGCTTGGCCTCCACATTGGAAAGACCCATGGCATAATCCACCTCATCCAGTCCGCTCAGCTCCTTCAAAACGGCCTTTTCACTGGCGGTGTCCCCCTTGGGGACCACCAGTGCCATGATATTCTGGGTGCCGAATTCCTTTTCCACCCGGTCCGTCGCTGCCTGATGCTCATTGCGGCGAACGGTCATGACGGCGTTGTCGCCATACACATAGGGGCACTGGTTGGAGAGGAAGAAGCCTCCCACCACGCACACGATGAATACGGGCACGCCCACATGACGCAGGGCATAGACCAGCTTGCCCCAGCGGTCAATCTGGGGGATGAAGTTCTTGTGGCGGGTCCGCTCCATCGCCTTGGAGAAGAGCATCAGCAGTCCGGGCATCAGGGTGAACACGGCCAGCATACTCAGCAGGATGGCCTTGATGAGCACCAGACCCAGATCGAAGCCGATGCGGAACTGCATGAACATCATGGCGGCCAGACCGGAAATGGTAGTCAGGCTGCTGGCGGAGATAGAGGGAATGGCGGCGCTGACAGCGATGATGCAGGCCGTCCGGTCATCCGGGGCGTGTTCCCGCTCTTCCAGAAAGCGGTGAAGCAGGATGATGGAGTAGTCGATGGCCAACGCAAGCTGGAGCACCACTGTCACAGAGTCGGACACGAAGGAGATCTCGCCGAAGATGAAGTTGGTGCCCTTGTTCAGCAGCGCCGCCGCCACAAAGGTCAGCAACAGCACCGGTACCTCGGCGTAGGAACGGGAGGTCAGCAGCAGCACCAGCACGATGACCAGTGCGGCCACCACTAAGATAATGCCCATTTCCTCATTTAATGTTTCGGATTTGGAGTAGCCCACATCGGTAGAGATGTAAGTGTCATAGGGGGCCAGCAGCTCCTTCACGGCGGCCAGACCGTCCTTGGCGGACTGGTCATCGTTTTCGCCCCGGAAGGTGACGGTGATGAGGGCGTCGGCACCCTGCATGTAATCCTCATAGGTCTTGTTGGCAGCGGCGGGCAGGGTGGTATCATCCGCCGACTTGTCCGCGTCCCAGAAGTCCACAGAGGAGATGTTGTTCAGATCTTCGATCTGATCCGCCAGATCCCGTGCGATCTCATACGTCACATGAGACACGATGATCCGGGCGGTGCCATAGGTCTTCATCTCATCCTCCATCAGCGTCAGGCCCCGGCGGGTTTCCGTGGTCTCCGGCAGATATTGGGTCAGATCGTCGCAGACCTTTACCCAGCTCTGGGTGATCAGGCTGGCGATGATGGCAATGGCGTACAGAAAAAAGATCAGGTTTCGTTTATCCACGATAAACGTGGCTAATTTTTCGAAAAAATTGCTTTTTTTCGGCTGGTCGCTCATGGGAGTCCCCTTTCTATGGCGCGTTTCAACAGCACATTCACATGAAATCACTTGTATCATATCCGCAGACATTTGGAATTGCAACAGTCAAATTCGGTCATTTGTCAGAATTCTGCGCTTTTCCAGTTTTTGACTGGACGGAGCCTGAAAAAACTTTTAAAATCTATGCAAACCGCCTGTAAATGAACAATGACAGCCCCCTTGACCTGTGCTATACTCTTAACAGAACTTAACGGAATGGGGCTGTAAGATGGGAAAAAGGTATAAAACCTCCGAGACCACTTGTCAGGCCATCAGCGGTGCGCTGAAGCAGCTCATGACCCAAAAGCCGCTGGAACGGATCACCGTGGCGGAGATCATGGATACCTGTGGGATGCGGCGGCAGCATTTCTACTATTATTTTACGGACATTTACGATCTGCTGCGCTGGACCTTTGAAAAGGAAGCGCTGGAGCTTTTGCAGCAGCAACAGGGCGTGTCCCCCTGGCAGAACGGCTTTCTGCATCTGTTCCAATATATCAATCAGAATCGGGCGGTCTGCCTCTGCGCGCTGGACTCTCTGGGCAAGGAATCTTTGAAACAGCTGCTGGAGGCGGATGTCAGCAGCATCGTGGACCGGGCCGTCCGGCAGGCGGCGGAGGAAAACGGCCTGTCGGCCCACTCGCCGGAGGTGGAAGTGGTGATCTGTCTGGTGACCATTATGATGGCAGGGGCGGTGGAGAGCTGGCTCCGGGGGGAGTTGACCCAGACACCGGAGGAACTGATCCGGCGGATCGATATGATGTTTCAGGACTATATTCGCGGCGTGGCCCTTCGGCTGAAGGTTCCTGCCGCTGTATACGCATAGAAAACGAGGAGGGTGTGTTCCTATGAAAAAGCATGTGATCGCATTGGGCCGACAGTTTGGCAGCGGCGGCCGCGAGATCGGACGGAAGCTCAGTGAGTCTCTGGGGTTTGCCTACTATGACCGGGAACTGCTGAAGCTGGCGGCGGAGCGGGCCGAGGTAGGGGAGGAACTGTTCGCCGATAAGGATGAAAAGGCCGGCAACCCCTGGTTGTTCAAGGCCTTCTATCAGGGCGGCCCCAAGGTCAAGCAGGGGCAGTCGGCGGAGGATGTGCTCTTTCAGATGCAGAGCGAGATCATCCGGGAACTGGCGGAGAAGGAGGACTGCATCATCGTGGGCCGCTGCGCGGATCTTGTGCTGACGGGGCAGGATGTGGATTGCCTGAGCCTGTTTATCTGCGCTCCCTTTGAGTGGCGGGTCCATCACCGGATGGAACTGGAAAATCTGGACGAAAAGGCCGCCCGGGCACTGGTGGAAAAGACCGACGCCCAGCGGGAGAAGTATTATACGCATTATACCGGCCGCCCCTGGGGCCTGCCGGAGAATTACGACATCTGCATCAACAGCGCACGGTTGGGGATTGAACGGACGGCGGCGCTGCTGGCGGAGCATTGCCGGGAGCTGTTCAGCAACCCCTGCTGAAAGTAAAGTGAACCCCGTCAGCCGCAATGCGGC
>UMHI01078456.1_pt1 | contig 28805 bp, 27 predicted proteins | sample 1965481 | NCBI WGS metagenome assembly UMHI01 (sample SAMEA4836093, study PRJEB28245) | human gut metagenome | biome: gut microbiome; material: fecal sample | place: Denmark | collected 2008 | reverse complement strand
AATATCGTAGTATGGAAGGCGCCCAAGGCCATGCGGGGACTGCTGCGGAAGCTGTTCAGAATTCAGGCATAAGGGGTCCCCGCCGCTCATAAACTGCACTGAAGTACACTGAGCGGAAAGGAAGGATACCCACATGGAACTGGAATTAAAAAAGGAGTGTCTGGATACATACGAACTGGGAGAGCCGCAGACGCTGACGCAGGAGGAGACTGCGGAGACCATCGTCCCGGATTACTGCCCGGACATCGCCCGGATCATTTCGGCGGAGGGAGTGGTCTGCCTCCACGGCGGCACAGAGCAGGACGGCGTCACCGGCACCGTCCGGGTGACGGTCCTCTACACGCCGGAGAATGAGTCCGGCGTCCGGGCACTGGAATTCGCCATGCCCTTTTCGGCGCAAGGGGAAGGGTTGGCCGGGTGCGCCCATGTAGTGGTGGAGACGGAGATCGAGTTGCTGGAAAGCCGGATGCTGAATCCCCGGAAGATCTTCACCCGCTGCAAGCTGGTGACCCATCTGGCCGGCTGCCGGAAGGTATGCCTGACCATCTCCTCCGACGCGGAGACGGACCCGGCGCTGCTGGTGGAAAAGCGGTGCTGCGGGCAGACGATGTCTTTGCTGCGGCAGGTGGCGGAAAAGGATCTGACCTTTTCGGAGACCATGTCCCTGTCGCTGGGCCGGGAGGGTGCGGCGGAGCTGCTCCACTGCCGGGCCAACGGCATCGTGACGGAGACTAAGGCCATTGGCAACAAGCTGATCTTCAAGGGGGTCTTTTTGGTTTCCGTGCTATACCGCACCACCGGCGGGCAGCTGGCCTCCGCCAGCGCGGAGCTGCCCTTTTCACAGATCATGGAGACGGATAGCACAGAGGAAAATACCCAGGTGTCCATGCGCCTGCGGATCACCGGGACGGACATTCAGATCGACGGCTCCGATGACGAGGGCCGCCAACTGTCCGTGACAGTCTACTATCACACCATGGCCTTCCTGCGTGAGACACGGGAGGTCACACTGCTGACGGACCTCTACTCCACCGCTTATGAGACCCGCTATGAGCCAAGTCAGCTGGATCTATGCAGCCTGTACGAGTCCGTGACCCGGCGGCAGACCGTCCGGGAGGTGCTGGAGATCGGCGTGGCGGCGGAGGCGGTGCTGTCCCTGTGCGCCGACTGCGGGGCGGTGTCCGTCAGCCGGGAGGGAGAAATTACTCAGCTGCGGACGGCGGTGACGGTCCGGGCGCTGTATCTGGACGAGGGGGGCGCCTGTTTGTCGGCGGAGCGCTGTATCGACGTCTGCTGCCCCATGGAGCTGCCAAAGGACTGTACCGTGTCCGCCCGTGCCTTCTGTGGGGAGGAAATTCAGGGAACTTTGGGAGACCGTGGCATCGAGGTCCGATTCCCGGTTGATTTTCAGGTGGAGGTCTGTGGCCGGTGCCGCAAGCTGTGCGTGGCCTCCGCCGTGCTGGACGAGAGTACGCCCAAGGACCTGTCCAACGCGCCGTCTTTGATCCTGCGCTGCGTGGGCAGGCAGGAATCCGCATGGGAGGTGGCGAAGCGCTACAACACCACCATCGCGGACATTTTAGCCGCAAATCAGTTGGAGCAGGAATCCGAGATCCCCTGCGAACGGCTCCTGCTGATTCCGAAAAAGAGGGCGTAAGAAATCGAAGCCAATCCCAAACGGAAGTCCGCAAAAAGTCCGGTACGTGTCTCTTTCAAAAAAGAATCATGCAGCCCCCTTGTTTTGGCTGCCAACGCAAAAAGGCTTGCTGTCGATTGACAGCAAGCTTTTTTAGTCTCTGTATCGGATCGCAACAGGGCGACAGTTGGGCCAGTGGTTCCCGCATGGGCTCAAGAGCACTCCACCGCGACCTTGATCACGTTGTCTCGCCGGTTTTCAAAGAGCTCGTAGGCCTCTTCGATCCTGCTGAGGGGATAGGTGTGGGTGATGAGCGGCTCGGTGTCCAGTTTCCCCTCCGCGATGAGACGCAGCGTTTCCTCGCAGTTGCAGCCGTCCACGCCACCGGTCTTGAAGGTGAGGTTCTTGCCGTACATATCCGGCAGCGGCAGGATCTGGGCCTTGTCATACAGTGCCACCACCGTCACGATGGCGTTGGGTCTCGCGCACTCCCAGGCCAGACGGAAGGTAGATTCCGCGCCGGCCACCTCCAACACCACGTCCGCGCCGCCGTGGTCGCTGTTGGTGCGTACAAAATTCAGGCACTCGTCCGGCGAGACCGTCAGCACCTCCGGATAATGCCTGTTGATGAAGCGGACGCGGCTCTCATCCTTTTCGCAGACAATGATGTGCTTCGGCTGTTTCAGCATCACGCAGAGCAACGTGCAAATTCCGGTGGGGCCTGCTCCGAGGATCAACACGGTGTCCTCCGCTGTGATCTCAGAAATACGAGCCGCCCAGAAGCCGGTGGCGAGGACGTCCCCCACCAGCAAAGCCTGCCGGTCGGTGACGCCGTCTGGAATCTTGTTCAGACCCTGATCGGCGAAGGGCACCCGCACGTATTCCGTCTGGCCGCCGTCAATGCGGCAGCCCAAGGCCCAGCCGCCGTTTTCATCGGTACAGTTGTTTACAAAGCCCTTCTTACAGAAAAAGCACTCACCGCAGAAGGTCTCCACATTCACCGTCACCCGGTCCCCCGGCTTGACATGGGTCACGGCGCTGCCTACCGATTCCACAACGCCCACCATCTCATGTCCCACCGTGATGCCGGGAACGGCCCGGGGAACGCTGCCATGCTTGATGTGCAGATCGCTGGAGCAGATGCTGGCCAGCGTCACCTTCACAATGGCGTCCCGCTCGTGCAGCAGCACTGGCTTCGGCTTTTCCAGCAATGCAAATTTTCCCTTTTCAACGTATGTGTAAGCCTGCATTTCCTGATCCTTCCATTCATTTCAGTTGATTGATATATGTTACCACAGCATACCGTTTTCCGCAAGGAGAAGCAGGCCCGATGAGAACGCAGCGCTCTGATTGCGAGCCGGAGTGTTTCCAACCCTCCATTTTGACGCAGAAAAGCGCCCCGCTTGTGAGACTGGCATATCTCACAAACGGGGCGCAAATTGGGGCGTACTTATTTCCGCTTTTCCTGCCATTCCCGCAGAGGTTTCAATTCCTTGAACAGGCGCAGATAACTCTGATACCGGCTGGGCTGGAGTTTCCCCGCTTCCAGCGCTTCCCGCACGGCGCACCCCTTTTCCTTGGTATGGCTGCAATCCAAAAACTGGCACTCCCCCAAATAGGGAGCGAACTCCCGGAAGGTCTCTGGCAGGCGGTGTTTCAGCTCCAGATTCAGTTCCTCCGTTTCAAAGGAGGAAAATCCCGGTGAATCCATGATCTCCGCCCCGCAGCTCAGACGGAACAGTTCCACATGGCGGGTGGTGTGGCGTCCCCGCCCCAGCGCCGTGCTGATCTCCCCGGTCTTTAGCTGGAACGCCGGGTCCAACGCATTCAGGATACTGGATTTTCCTACGCCGGAGTTGCCTGTAAAGGCAGATAACTTACCAGCGGTCAAGGGGATCAGTTCCTCCAGACCCTCTCCGGTCTCCGCGCTGATTCGCAGTGTCGGGAACCCGGCGGCGGTATAGATGCGGTACAGCTCCTCTGCCGGGTCCAGATCGCACTTATTCAGCAGCACCACCACCTCGCAGCCCTTCAGGGCAGCGATGGCCGCGATGCGGTCGATGAGAAAGGGGTCTGTTTTGGGGATGGCGGCGGAGCCGATCACAACCAACTGGTCGATATTCGCCACTGCCGGCCGCTCAAAGGCGTTTTTCCGGGGGAGGATAGACTCTACGAACCCCTCGCCGTTTCCCAGCTCCCGGACCGTCACCCGGTCCCCCACCAAAGGGGCCAGGCCCTCCTTCCGGAATTTTCCCCGGGCACGGCAGGTCAGCACCTCCGCGCCGGTATCCACATAGTAAAAGCCGCTGAGGGCTTTTTGAATCCGTCCCTCTGCCATCGTATCAACCAAAGCTCCGCTCATAGGATTGCTTCTGATCCAGCACGCCGTCAAAGTAGACCTTCACCATTTTCCGGCCCGTGCCGTAAAGAGTGGTGCTCACGGCTCCGTCCGCCTCGTAGACAGTCTCGCTGTACTGGGGATTCGGCTCGTCGCCCACATAGATCTCCACCTTGACAATGTCCTTTCCGTTCTGGGGAATGTCCACCGTGATGGGCAGGGCGCTGCTGGCCAGTCCCGCACTGACCCGGAACTTGATGGTCGTCCACTCCGGCACGGTCTCGCCGCTGGCCGGACTCTGCCAGACAATGGTGCCGCCGGGCTTGTCGCTGTCCACTACTTCCACATCCGCGGCGTCGCAGGTCAGCTTGTAGCTTTCCAGCTGGGACAGCACGCTGTCAATGCTCATTCCCACAAAGGGCAGGACCGTTACCGGTTTGATGTCCGGGCCCTTGCTGAGGATCAGTTTTACGGTATCGCCCTTTTTCAGGATCTCGCCCTGAGCCGGCTCCGTCTTGATGACGTACCCCTCCGTGATCTCCTCGGAGAACTGCTTCAATTCCTCCGGGGCCTCCACGGTCAGCTCCAGATTGTATTCCTTGTTCAGCTTTTCCAGCAGGATACGGGCGTCCTGCTCGGATTTGTTTTCCAGATCCGGCACCTCGCCGGTCTCCTCACCGGCGCTGACCCACACCTGGATCACCAGCTGGCTGCCCTTCCGGGTCTCCCCCTTCTTGGGGTCCTGCCGGAGGATGTGGCCCTCCGGCACGTCGGCGCTGAACTCAGAGCCGGCCTTCTGGATCTCAAAAACACCTTCGATCCGGGGATTGTTCTCCGCTTCCTCGATGGTCATGTTATACAGATCTGGCACCTGATACTGGTCCACCACCGCAGGAGCAAAGGAGCCGAGGATGGTCTTGAACAGCACGATCACCACGGCCACCGCCGCCACCGTCACAGCACCCACCAGCACGCCCCGCTTGCCGCTACCGGTGCGGCGGGGCTCCTCGTCCTCGTCCCGTTCCCGGCGGGGATAATTCCGCTCCGGCTGATGGACGGGGATGGTCACCGTATGGCTGGGCATGGTGCGGATGGTCCGGGTAGGCTCGTCATTCTCCTCCGGACGCAGGTCCGAAAGGTCGAATTTCATCTCCACCTCCGGATTCTTCCGGAAGGCCTCCAGATCCGCGATCATGGCGTCCGCCGACTGGTAACGGTGCTCCAGATCCGGGGCCATGGCCTTCATGCAGATCAGTTCCAACTGCTCTGGAATATCGGGATTAATCTCCCGCGGAGCCAGCGGAATGGAGCTGAGGTGCTGGATGGCCACAGAAACGGCGGACTCTCCTTCAAAGGGCAGCCGCCCGGTGAGCATCTCGTAAAGCACCACGCCGGAGGAATAAATATCGCTGCGGGCGTCTGGCCGGTCGCCCCGGGCCTGCTCCGGGGAAATATAGTGGACGGAGCCAAGAGCCTCCTGCGTCAGGGTCTGGGCGGAATCCGCCAGACAGGCGATGCCGAAATCGGCCACCTTCACGCTGCCGTCCCGCAGGACCATGATGTTCTGGGGCTTGATGTCCCGGTGGATGATACCACGGCTGTGGGCGTGGCTGAGGCCCCGCATGATCTGGGTGATGAAGTGCAGAGACTCCCGCCAGTTCAGCTGGCCCCGCTTTTCCATATACTGCTTGAGGGTGATGCCGTCGATCAGCTCCATGACGATATATTCCATATCGCCGCCCCGGGACACATCGTACACCGATACGATGTTGGGGTGAGACAGCTGGGCAACAGCCTGCGACTCCGCGTTGAACCGGCGGCGGAACTCCTCGTTCTGCGCCAGATCGCTTTTCAGAATTTTGATCGCCACCAGACGGTTGAGGCGATGGCACTTTGCCTTGTAGACGATCGCCATGCCGCCTGTGCCGATGCGCTCCAGGATCTCATAGCGGTTGTCCAGCATTTTTCCAATGTATTGATCCATACGTCTCCCCCCTTCTTACAGCTTCTGCATCAGGACTGCCGTCACGTTGTCCGGCGCGCCCTGACTTTTGGAAATATGCAGCAGCCGATCCAGACAGGTGTCCAGATCGCCGCCGTGGACGATCTCAAAGAGCATTTCCTGATCGGTGACGGTGTTCACCAGTCCGTCGGTGCACAGCAGGATAAAGTCCCCCTGCTCCATAGGGCGGATATACCCGTCGCAGGCAGCGTTGGTATCCCGGCCCAGAGCGCGGGTGATGAGGTTCCGCCCCGGATGGCGGCGGGCCTCATCGGCGGTGATGTCACCGTGGTCCACCATGGTCTCCACCAGAGAGTGATCCTTGGTGATGCGGGTGATCCCCGCCTCCGTGATGTAATAGGCCCGGCTGTCGCCCACGTTGGTGATCACCGCGCCGTTCTCATAGGCCACAGCGGCAACCAGAGTGGTACCCATATTGGCAAGCACCGCCTCAGCCTCCGCCCGCTCCGCCACGGCCCGGTTGGCCACGGCCACCGCGTAGGCAGAAGCCTCCCGGAGCTGCTCCGGGGTCATATCCGGTTTCAGGGCCTTCTCCATCTCCGCCGCGTAAGTCTCCGACGCCAGCGTACTGGCAAGCCGGCCGCCGGCGGCGCCGCCCATACCATCGCACACCACACAGATGTCACCGTTCCGGGCGATCCGGTAAGTATCCTGATTTTCCTTTCGCACAAGGCCAGTATCCGTAACGGCCCAGGTTTTTATCATGATTCAGCCGCTCCTTTTTTCCGTTCTTCCATTTCCTTCCGCCGCAGCTGGCCGCAGGAGGCGTCAATATCTCCTCCGAGGCTCCGCCGCACCGTGGCGGTCAGACCGTGAGACTCCAAGCGCTTCTGAAACGCCGCTACCCGGCGGGAGGGTTTCAGAGGACTCTCCGCCACATCGTTCAGCGGGATCAGGTTCACATGCCCCGGCATCCCCTTCAGCTTTTTGGCGATGAGATCCGCCTGCCAGTCGTGGTCATTGACGCCATCGATCATGGCGTATTCAAAGGAGATCCGTCGCCCGGTCTTTTTAAAGTACCGGTGGCAGGCGTCAAACAGCTTTTCCACGTCATAGGCCCGGTTCACCGGCATGATTTTGGACCGTGTCTCACTGTCCGGCGCGTGGAGGGAAACCGACAGCGTCAGCTGTAATTCCAGGTCCGACAGCCGGTCAATGCCGGGGATCACGCCGCAGGTGGACAGAGAGATGTGCCGCATACCGATGTTCAGCCCGTCCGGGTGGTTCACCAGCTCCAGAAACCGCAGCACGTTGTCCAGATTGTCCAGCGGCTCACCAATGCCCATCAAAACGATATTGGAAATGGGCAGGCCGGAGTCCTTCTGGGCGAAGATCACCTGATCCAGAATTTCAGACGGTGTCAAATCTCTTACCTTGCCAGCAATGGTAGACGCGCAAAAAGCGCACCCCATCCGGCAGCCCACCTGAGAGGAAACACAGACAGTATTTCCGTGGTGGTACTGCATGACCACCGTCTCGATACAGTTGCCGTCCAGCAGCTGCCACAGGTACTTCACGGTGCCGTCCAGCTTGGAGACCTGTTTACGGGCCACGGAGGGCGCTGTGATATAACACCGCTTCTTCAGAGTTTCCCGCAGGGACTTGGAGAGATTGGTCATCTCGTCAAAGGAGGTGACGCCCTTATGGAGCCAGGTAAAGACCTGCTTGCCCCGGAAGGCCGGTTCCCCCATCTCCTTCAGGGTCGCCGTCATTTCCTCCAGGGTCTGGGATTTCAAATCGATCATATCGTCCTCGTTATTTCCGCTTCATGCGGCAGATGTAAAAGCCGTCGGTACCGTGGCGCTGGGGCCAGAGGGTCAGCTGCCCCTCCGTCTCCCCTACCGGTGCCGGCAGGGTGAAGCCGTCCCGGCAGAAATCGCTGTGCTCCGTCAGGAAGGCGTCCGTCACCTGCTCGTTTTCCTCCGGCAGAATGGTGCAGGTGGAATACACCAGCACGCCGCCGGGGGCCACATACCGGGCGGCGTTGTCCAGCAGCGCCGTCTGGATCACCGGCAGGGTGAACAGATCGTCTGCCTTTTTGTAGCGGACGTCCGGCTTCTTCCGGATGATGCCCAGACCGGAACAGGGAGCGTCCACCAGCACCGTGTCAAACCGCTCCGCCCATTCTGGACGGAACACCCGGCCGTCTCCGGCGGAGGTGGTAATAGAGGTCAGGTCCAGCCGGGCCGCGCCCTCCTGAATTCGTTTCAGCTTGTTTTCGTGGAGGTCGCAGGAGACGATCTCCCCCTTGTCCTCCATGGCAAAGGCGGCGCTGAAGGACTTGCCGCCGGGGGCGGCGCAGAGATCCAGCACCTTTTGCCCCGGCTGCACGCCGGCGATCAGGGACACCAGCCGGGCGGCGGGGTCTTGCACCAGCAGTTTACCCTCCCGGAAGGGAGCCAGCGTGGTGAGATCCCCGGCTCCGGTCAGTTCCAGACAGCCGGGAACCCAGGGGTGGGGCTTCGCGGTCACGCCCCAGCCTTCCAGTTCCTTTATCAGGCTTTCCGCGTTGGTTTTCAGGGGGTTGACCTGTACCGTCAAAGGCGGGGTATCATTATTCGCCGCCAAGAATGCCTCCGCTTCCTCCCGGCCTAAAATCGACAGCAGCCGCTTCACCAGCCATTTGGGATGACTGTACCGGATGGAGAGGTATTTTGCCTCGTCCCGCTCCGGGATGGGCGGCAGCGCCGTCTTATTTTGAGCGATCTTGCGGAGCACCGCGTTCACAAGGCCGGATGCCTGCCCTCTGCCGGAGATCTTCGCCAACTCCACGGAGGTGTTCACCGCCGCGCTGTCCGGCACCCGATCTAAATATAAGATTTGATATGCACCCAGACGCAGGATCTCCAGCAGCGGCGGCTGAAGATGATCCGGCTTCTGGGAGCAGTACGCGCTGAGGTAGAAATCCAACAACTGCTGGTTCTGGACCACGCCGTAAACCAATCGGCTGCACAGCGCTGCCTCCGGGCCCACCAAACCGTCCCGGCCTAACTGAGCTTTCAGAGCGGCGTCCGCCCAGGCATGGTTATTCCGACAGGACATCAGGACCCGCAGGGCCGTTTCCCGGGCGCCCATCAGTTGTCCCTCCGTCCGCGGTTATTGCGGCCCACAAAGATGAGCACATAGCGCAGCAGCTGCAAGGCGGACATCAACAGCGCAGCCACATAGGTCAGCGCAGCCGCCTTCAGCACCTTCCGTGCGCCGGGAAGCTCATCGTCATACAAAAGCTGTTCGTTTTCCAGCGTCTGCAAGGCCCGGTGGGAGGCGTTGAACTCCACCGGCAGGGTAATAAGCTGAAAAATCGTGGTCAGGGAAAACAGCAGGATACCCACGAAAAACAGAGATTGGCTGTACAGGACCATGCCCACCAGCAGCAGGATGAAAGAAAACTTGGAGCCGATCTGGGTGGCGGGGATAATGGCCGTCCGCAGCCGCACCGGGCCGTAGTTTTCCGCGTACTGCACGGCATGACCGGCCTCGTGGGCCGCCACGCCCACCGCCGCGATGGAGGTAGAGTTGTAGACGTTTTCCGACAGGGAAATGCTGTTGTCCCGGGGATCGTAGTGATCCGTCAGGTTGCCGGAGCAGGGCCGGATGGCCACGTTGTAGACGCCGTGGGCCCGCAGCACCGCCTCCGCCGCCTGCGCGCCGGTGAGACGCCGCCGGTTGGCAACACCGCTGTACCGCTTGAAGTTTCCGCTGACCTGCGCCTGCGCCCACAGGGACAGCAGGAGCACCGGGATCAGCAAAATGCAGTAGATATTATTCGCTAAAAAATCGCCGTAACCGCCGTAATAACCGTAGTAAGGCATGGCGTTCCTCCAATCAGATATTCATGGGATGGCCCAGCAGATAGGCCGCCGCGCTCATGCGCTTGCCGCCCTCCGCCTGAAGCTCCGTGATCCAAAGGCTCTGCCTGTCGCCGCAGGCCACCTCGATGCCCTTCTTTCCGGCGGAAAGCAGCGTACCGGGCGTCTTGTCCGTAGCCGTGCCAACGGCTGTTTTATAAATTTTGAACCGCTGGCTCGCCAGCTCTGCCGTGGCACAGGGCCAGGGGATCAGTCCCCGCACCTGATTGCGGATGGCCGCCACAGGCTTCGTCCAGTCAATAGGAGACAGCTCACGGGACAGCATGGGCGCAAAGGTGGCCTGTGTGCTGTCCTGCGGGGTCCGGGGGGCCGTCCCCGCTGCCAGCAGTGGAAGGGCCTCCGCCAGTGCCTCCGCGCCGACCTTTGCCAACCGGTCCCACAGAGAGGGCAGATCCTCCTCCAGGTCGATGGGTGTTTTCGCCGTGAGGATCACGTCGCCGGCGTCCAGTTCCTCCGCCATATACATGATGGAAACGCCGGTCTCCGTGTCGCCGTTGAGCATGGCCCAGTTGATAGGGGCAGAACCCCGATATTTGGGCAGCAGGGACGCATGGACATTCACGCAGCCAAGGGGCGGCACATCCAGAATGTCCTTGGGCAGAATACGGCCATAGGCCACCACCACGATCAGCTCCGGGGCCAGCGACTTCACCAGCTCCAGGGCCGTACCGTCCCGCAGCTTGGTCGGCTGATACACAGTCAGGCCATGTGACAAGGCATATTCCTTCACAGGAGAAAAGGTCACTTTGTTCCGGTTCCGGGGCTTATCCGGCTGGGTGAACACGCCGCAGATCTCGTGGCCGTCCTCCACCAGCCGTTTCAGAGACACCGCCGCGAAATCCGGCGTGCCCATAAACAGGATGCGCATTATTCCTCGTCCTCCAGATATTCCTTCAGTTCCTCGTCGGTGAGGAAGTGGTCGATGTGCTCCACGAACAGGTGGCCGTCCAGATGCTCGATCTCATGGCAGAAGGCCCGGGCTGTCAGGCCCTCGGCCTCCGCCTCGAACCAGTCGCCGTCCCGGTCCTGCGCCCGGACCCGTACCCGGTTGGGCCGGGTGACGATGCCCCACTTGCCGGGGACGCTGAGGCAGCCCTCCAGCCCGGTCTGTTCGCCGCTCTGGGCGATGATTTCCGGGTTGATGAGCTCCAAATATTCCTCCGCTTCCTCGTCCAGCACCAGACAGACCCGGCGCAAGATCCCCACCTGGGGTGCCGCCAGTCCCGCGCCGTTGGCGTCTGCCAGCGTCTCCGCCATATCGTCCAGCAGGTCATGCAGCCGCCGGTCAAATTTTGTCACCGGGCGGCAGACCTTTGTCAGACACTCGTCGCCCTGTTCTACGATCTTTCGTAATGCCATGAATGGCACCTCCTTGATTTGATCACGGCGGTCAGTCCGCCGCGTTATGGTCCACAAACAGATTCATGCCCCGGTTGGCGCTGTCTTTGGCAAAGTCCTTTTGCAGCCATGCCAGCATTTCCCGGGTGGCCTTGTCATTCTTTCCCACCAGTGTGCAGCGGTAGCGGAATCGGTTATTCACCTTCACCACCGGCGCGGGGGCGGGGCCTAAGACCTCCGGCTCCCCGGCGGCCAGTTCCGGCCGCCTGCAAAGCTGCCGCAGCGTCTCCCGGACGGACACGGCGGCCCGGAGCACCCGGCCCTCCTCCGTTCCGGAAACGGTGACAGTGAAAAGGTCCGCAAAGGGAGGATACCGCCGCAGCCGGCGCATCCGGATCTCGCTTTCGTAAAAAGCGTCATAATCCTGCCGGGCGGCGCACCGGATCACATCGTTCCCCGGCGTGTAGGTCTGGATCACGGCCCGGCCGGTTTTCCCTCCCCGGCCCGCACGGCCTACCACCTGAGTCAGCAGGCTGAAGGTGCGTTCCGCCGCCCGGTAATTGTCCACATACAGGGAAATATCCGCGGAGAGAACGCCCACCAGCGTTACGTTTTCAAAATCCAGTCCCTTCGCCACCATCTGCGTCCCCAGCAGAATGGGAACACGCTCCCGCTCAAAGGTCTGCAGGATCTCCTCATGGCCCCCGGCGGTGGTATCGGCATCCATCCGCAGGATGCCCGCCTCCGGGAACAGCTCCCGCAGTTCTTCCTCCACCTTCTGGGTGCCCGCGCCAACATGCTTCATCCAGCCGCCGCATTCCGGGCAGGTGTCCGCCGCCGGCTCGGAGTGTCCGCAGTAGTGGCACATCAGCCGCCCGTTGGCGGAATGATAGGTCATGGCAGTGCTGCACCGGGGACACTGGGGCACATAGCCGCACTCGCCGCACAGCAGCATCCGGCTGCTGCCCCGGCGATTCAGAAACAGGATGCTCTGCTCCCCCGCCGCCAGATTTTTTTCCAGTTCCTGCCGCAACGGGGTGCTGATCAGGCCCGGATTGCCGTTCAGGATCTCCTGCCGCAGATCCGCAATGAGGACCTCCGGCAAGGCGTTTTCGTTGTAGCGCCGCCGCAGCAGCGCCTTTTGATAGCTTCCCTGTTCCGCCGCCCAAGCGGTCTCCACCGTAGGCGTAGCGGAACCGAACACCAGCGCCGCCTTCTCCCGGACGCAGAGGTATTTGGCGACCTCCCGGGCATCGTACCGGGGTACGTTTTCCGACTGATAGCTTCCCTCCTGCTCCTCGTCCATGATGATGAGGCCCAGATTTTTCAGGGGCGCGAACAGAGCGGAGCGGGTCCCCAGCACCACGTCCACCTCTCCCCGGCGGATGCGCTTCCACTGGTCATAGCGCTCCGTCATTTTCAGGGAGCTGTGGAGCATGGCCACCCGGCTGCCGAAGTAGGAGCTGAATTTCCGCATCATCTGCGGCGTCAGCACGATCTCCGGCACCAGCACCATAGCGGTTTTTCCCAACGCCAGCGTCTCCTGCACCAGACGCAGATAGACCTGCGTCTTTCCGCTGCCGGTGACGCCCCGCAGCAGCGTGACCGACGGCTTTGCCGCCTGTACCCGGCCTAAAATCTCTTCAAAGGCCCGCTGCTGTTCTTCGTTCAAAACGATCTCCGGCCCCGGCTCCACATCGTCCAAGGACGGCACCCGCAACTCTTCCTCCTCGGAAAAGGCGATCAGTCCCGCCTTCTCCATGGCCTTCAGCGTCCGGGCGGAGGCCCCGGTATAGTAGCTGACCTCCGCTGCCGGGGTCCGTCCCGCCGTGGCTAAGAAGTTCACCACCTCGTACCGCGCCGGGGCGGAGCGGCGCTTTGGCTCCGTCAGGGCGTAGGCGTCCTCCGTGTTGACCGCCAACTCCACCATCCGGTGGGACTTATCGGCGATCTTGCGCTTGGCGTCTGTTTCGCAGGCAAGGATCTCCGCCTTTTTCATGGCCTTGAGGGGCTTTTCCGCCCCGTCGCCCAAGGCGTCCCGCAGGACGCGGATATCCGCCTTGCCGCCCTGCTTTTCCAGCAGATCCAACACCTGCCACGCGCCGGGGATGCCCACGGCGGCGGAGCGGGCGGTCTCCGGCTCCATAGCCAGTGACCAGATCTCCCGCAGACCGTACCACAGTCCGGCGGGGAGAATGGTTTTCACCGTCTCGAACACCGTGCAGAAATACCGGCCCCGCATCCACAGCGCCAGATCGATACCGGCCTTATCCAGCACCGGCTCCGGATCCAATATCTGCCGGATGGCCTTGCTCCCCGGCAGCTTCGGCTCCTGAACACGGGCCAGAATCAGGCCCTCGCTCTCCTTATTGCCCCGTCCAAAGGGCACCATGACCCGAACGCCGGGGACGGCCGCCGCTGCCAGCGATTCCGGCACCAGATAGCTATACGGCTTATCAATGGAATAGGGCGCGGCGCTGACCGCAACCTTTACCATGTCCGCGGTCTCCATGCCTCGCCCTCCTCCAATACTGTGTTCGATCAGTTATCGACAGAAATGGTCAGATCCATACCGCTGGCATCGATCTTGCCGTCCGCAACCTCATGGATGGCCAGAGTCACGGGCTTCTCGTCCAGCTGGACGCCGGCTTCCTCGGCATCGTCGGCGATCTGGCGGGCGCGAAGGGCCACCACGTTCACCAGCATATAACGGTTGGGGATATGACTTTTCAGCTTGTTCATAGCGGGATACAGCATCATAATATTCTACTTCCAATCTGCCGCTGTGCGGCTTTAATTTTTTATTGTATCAGGGAATAAACGGCGGTCACTCCGCCAGAACAGACATACGCTCCTTGGGCTTGCAGTGCTCGGCGGTGATGATGGCGTCCAGTTCCCGGACGGCGTCCTCCACCGTATCGTTGATGACAAAATAATCGTAGGTATGGGCGGTCTGGAACTCCACCTTGGCCCGGAGCAAACGCTTCTGCACCTTCTCCGGATCGTCGGTGCCGCGGTCCTTCAGACGGCGTTCCAGTTCCTTCCAGCTGGGCGGGGCGATGAAGATCTTCACCGTGTCGGGCCGCTTGCTGGTGACCTGTAAGGCGCCCTGCACCTCAATGTCCAGGATCACATCCTGCCCCTTATCCATGGCCTCATCCACGAACCGCTTGGGGGTGCCGTAGAAGTTGCCCACATATTCGGCGTATTCCAGAAACTGGTCCATGGCGATCCACTTGCGGAAGGACTCCGCATCCATAAAATGATAATGGATGCCGTCCAGTTCACCGGGCCGGGGGTCTCTGGTGGTGGCGGATACTGAAAAATACAGGTTCTTCCGCTTCTCCAGCAGAGCGCTGAGCACCGTGCTCTTGCCTACGCCGGATGGGCCGGAAATAATAAACGTTTTTCCTCTCATGATCCCTCTCCCTCTTGCTCCTTCGGGCTGAACCGCTCCGGCGGCAGCGCCGATAAAATCACGTGATCGCTGTCCATGATGAAAATGGACGCGGTCTTGCGGCCGTAGGTGGCGTCAATGAGCATACCGCGCTCCCGGGTCTCCTGCACCATTCGCTTGATGGGTGCGGAATCCGGGCTGACGATGGCCACCAGCCGCTCCTGGGATACCAGATTTCCAAAACCGATGTTGATAAGCTTCATGGCTTACTCCACGTTCTGGACCTGTTCCCGCATCTTCTCCACCTCTGCCTTGAGGCCAACCACCACCTGAGCGATGGCCACGTCGCAGCACTTGGAGCCGATGGTGTTGGACTCCCGGTTGACCTCCTGGATCAGGAAGTCCATCTTCCGGCCCATAGGCTCATCGGATTCCAGCATGGTCCGCAGCTGGGCCACATGGCTCCGCAGGCGGACGGTCTCCTCGTCCACGGCCACCTTATCGGCGTAGATGGCAGCCTCCTGCAGGATCCGCTGAGGATCGATGGTGGTGCTCTGAAGCACTTCCTCCATCCGGGCCGTCAGCTTGGCGCGGTACTCCGTCACAGTCTCCGGGGAACGCTGCTCCACCTGAGACGTATAGTTCTCAATATAGGTCAGGCGGTTGCCGATGTCCTCCGCCAGCTTCCGGCCTTCCACGGCCCGCATAGCGTTGTAAGCTTCCAGCGCCTGCTCTGCCACGGCGCACAGGTCCGCGGACACCGTTTCCAGATCCTCGTCCTCCTTCGTCACCGTCAGGACGTCCGGGAACCGGGAAAGCTGCTCCGGCGTCACCTTGGACTCCGTGCCGCAGACCTCAGACAGCTCTGCCAGTGCAGCGGCATACTGGGCCGCCAGCTCCCGGTTCACCGTGACCTTGGCCACGTCGGCGGCGGAGGCGTCCACCGTGATGAACACATCCACCTTGCCCCGGGAGATGGCCTTCTGGACGCACTGCTTCACGGCATCCTCCGCAAAGCTGTACATCCGGGGCATCTTCACGGTGCAGTCCAGATACCGGTTGTTGACGGAGCGGACCTCCACGGTGATATCCCGCTTGTTCCGCACCTCTCTCGCCCGACCGTAGCCGGTCATGCTTTTGATCATGCTGATTCCTCCTATTTTACGGGGAAACGCCTTCCGCAAATGGTCATTCTTCCCTGTCAGAGCACGTTTCCGCCGGTTTTACACGTTATTTATCAGCAGTAGCAGCAGATTGGCACACTGCCGCTGCAAAGTGACCACAGGCAGCACATAGGCAGGCACAGATTACTGCCGCACAGGTCCGTCCCAAAGGTGGTTCCGCCTGGCGTGTAAGCCTGTCGGGGGCCGTTTTCCATATAGTCCAGCGCCCGCTGATATTCCAGATTGCCGGGGTCCATCTGGCAGGCGGTCTCATAGTAACGCTTGGCCTCGTCCATCCAGCCCCGGCGGGCACATACAACGCCCTTCAGGAAATTCCACTCGGCATTGTGGTTGCTGTAATTGGTGAGCAGCGCCTCCGCCCGGCCAAGATCTCCCAGCTGGATGGCATAGCGCACCTGTTGAAACACACTGTCCCCGCCGGAGTAGCTCTGGCCGCCGTACCCGCCATAGGCGTTCTGGCGATAGCCGCCGGCGGGACTGTCTCCCCGTCCGCTGCGCTCCTTGGTGATCGCCTCGTAAGCGGCGTTGATATCCTTCATCTTCTCCTGCGCCAGATCAGCCAGAGGGCTGTCATGATAATTGTCCGGATGATATTTCCGGGCCAGATTCCGGTAAGCCTTTTTGATTTCCTCATCGGTGGCGGTCCGGGGAACTCCCAGGACCTCGTATGGATCGTTCATTCGGTTTCCTCAAACTCTCTGATATTCTTTCTGCTGGGACGATGGAACCTGCCGTCCAGCACGGCTTTCCCCACCTGAAACAGCCCTCCGTAAAAGGTGGACTGCAGGACCGGCGTCCACACGCCGAAATCCCACAGCTCAAAGGCTGCGGCCATCTGGTGGATGGAATGGTCCAGGGTCGTGGCAAAGTCCCTGCGGCTCTCCGGCGTCCATACGCCGTCTGTCAATCCGTACCGCAGAGCTACCGGATTATAATTGCCGCTCTCCGCATCTTTTTTCAAATCGTCCGCCCCGTCGATCAGGTAGATCCAGCGGCCCAGATGATACAAAAGCTGCTCCATGATCCGCTTCCGGACGGGGTCCGTCAGCTCCTCCGCAGCGCTGGAAAGCAGTACGGCAAAGCTGTCGGCGGCTCTGTCCATAGACGGGTCCTTTGCCTGCTCCAATGTGCTCAGGAGCTGAAGCTGGCGGCGCACCGCCTGATCGAATTCCGGTCGAAGGGCCGCCGCCCGTTTGTAAGCGGATTCCAGCAGACGGGCGCCTGTCCGGTATTTCAGGCCGGAGGCCCAAGCGTGATCCTCCACGCCGTCCCGCAGCTGCCAGTAGGCTAAGATCACGCTCTCGTCCGCCGCCAGCTCCATAGCGGCGGTAGGCTCTAAAAAGGGCCGTTTTTTGATCGGACTGGTATAGCACCGCCCGGCTCCCTGCGCCCCTGCCGTCCCATCGGACAGCAGGATGGCAAGATAGGTAAAATCGTAGTTCAGGATGAAGCGGGCAGCTTGTCCGTACCGCCGGGACAGGGTGTGGCACAGTCCGCAGTACATGGCGCGGAACCGGTCCAGTTCCTCCTCCGGCAGATCCCGGACGGAGGGCCGCACATATCCGAACATCAGAACACCCGCACGATGGTAAAGGACAGCCCGCCCCGGGCCTTCACCCGGCGGTCATACCAGATAGCCAGCAAAATTCCCAGCACGGCTCCGGCCACTGCCGCGGTATACTGCACCGCCACGCTGGTGCTGCAGGCCAGCATGATCAGGTATCCCGCCAGAAACAGGATCACCGGGATCAGGTAAACAAAGCTGACGATCTTGAGCATTTTCTTCGTGTCGCTCTCCACCACCACCTTCTGGCCCGGACGGGCACCGACGGTGTTCAGCGCCTTGACGTAAACGGAAACGCCGCTGACGCCGCAGCCCGCGCACTCCTCGCAGTCATGGCCGCAGGCGGACTTCCGGGGAACGGAGATCTCCGCGTGGGTATCGTCCAAAATTCTTTCAACTGTTGCAATCTGTGTCATGGTATCGCTCCTAATTTTCTGTCAAATGCTGTGGCCGCGCCAGTTCAGGATTCGGGAATACGGACCTGAATCTGATAGGTCCCGGAAACGCCGATGGTCTTTCCGTCTCCCACCCGGACCTGAGCCGGGATCATATAGGTGCCGGAGGCCACCGCGTAATCGCTGAGATCCGCCACCACCGCCACATCTTCACCGGTGATGCCCTCCATCTCCACCGCTGTGCCGAAGATCCGCACGGAGAGTTCCTGTGTCAGAAGCTCCACGTTCCGGCTGGCCGAGGCGTTTTCCACCCGGATGTTGTGAGTGGTCACATCCGCCACCGTCTTATCCGGATAGCCGATCTCCAGTGTGGCCCGGGTCACGCCGCTGAGATTCTCGCAGCCGTCCGGCACCAGAATGGCGTAGCTGTGGCTGGTGCTTTCCGTGGTCACGCTGAGCAGATCAAAGCTGTCCAGCACAATGGAATCCATATCGTTCAGAACAGAGGCGTCACCGGAAACCACAACGCTCTCCGGCTTGATGGCCCAGATCATGTTCTCCAGCTGTGCGCCGGGAGCTTCCTTGAAGTCCACCGTCAGCTTCAGCTCCTTGGTGACGTACACCGGCAGAGTCGCCTGGATCTGACCCGCCTCGGCATGGATGCCGGAGAGGTTCAGCACCTGGCCGTCCTCATCATAGAACTGATAATCCAGATCCGCCGTGACGGTCTCCTTGGTATTCTTGCCGATGTCAAAAATCACCTTGGCATAGCTGACCTTGGCAATTTCCTCTTCCTGGCCCCGGACGGCGATACTGGTCTGAGAAAGCTGGACCTTACCGGCGGAATAGCCCTCCGCCACATTGCCGGTGAGCTCGCAGCGCAGCTCCACTTCCTTATGGCTCAGTTCGCAGATATTGACCGTGGCCATATAGAGGCTCTGCTCCTCTACCGAGGTATTGCCGGAGTTGAATTTCCGGTCCGTATAGGTCAGATCCGGCTTCACGCTCTGGATGCCGGCCTCCGTGATACTGGCCAGATTGGCCGTTACCCGGATCTTGGAACGATCCAGCTGAACAATGTGCCGCCGGTTTCCCTTAAAGGTGATGTCGATGGTGGTGCTGGTACCGCTGTCTTCGCCTTCCGCCAGCATCAGCCCATTGTCTGCCAGTGCGTCCTGATTGATATACTCAATGGGGATCCCCGTAACGGTCTGGGTCACCACCCGCCCGTTGAATTCGTCCACATAGTACCAGATACCGGCGGCGATCACGATGGATAGGACCAGATACAGGATATTCCGCGGATTCTGTGTCTTACGCATCTTCCTCGCCTCCATTCTTTTTGCTCCGCAGGAGGTTCAGCAGGTTGAACTTCAGACGGTCCTCGCTGTCTTCCTCCCGGGGAAGCAATTCATTCCGCAGGAGATTTTCCAGCGTCTCCGGCTTGAGATGCCGCTTGAGCATTCCGCCGATGGCCACGGAAATGGAGCCGGTCTCCTCGGAGACGATGACCACCACGGCGTCGGAGTTTTCACTCATACCGATACCGGCCCGATGGCGCATACCCAAGTCGCGGGAGAGGTTCACGTTCTTGCTCAGGGGCAGCATACAGCCAGCGCCCAGCACCCGCCCGTGGCGCACGATCACCGCGCCGTCATGCATGGGGGCCTTGACGAAGAAAATGTTTTTCAGCAGCTCGGCGGACACTGCCGCGTCCAGCACCGTGCCGCTGCGGACCATATCGTCCAGCAGGATCTCCCGTTCAAAGACGATGAGGGCGCCGGTGCGGCTCTGGGACATTTCCGTGCATGCCAGCACCGTCTGTCCGATGGCCTGTTCCATCGTGCTGGCGGATTCCTCATGGATGAAGAAGGCCACCAGACGGCGGCTGCCCACCTGCTCCAGTACCCGGCGGATCTCCGGCTGGAACAGAATGATGAGGGCCAGCAGGCCCAGATTGACCATGCGGGTCATGATGTAATTGATCCCGTTCAGATGCAGGGCAGAGGACAGCACCAGCGCCGCCAAAAAGATCAGCAGTCCCTTTACCAGACTGGCCGCCTTGGTGCTCTGCACCAGTGTGAAAATTTTATAGAGGACAAATGCCATGATGGCAATATCCAATATATCTGAAATCCGAATGGTCAGCAGATACCGGACGACCCAGCCGCTGACCTGCGCGAACGTTACATTCATCGCTCCAACTCACCTCTCTGCGGGTTATAGGCATTCATTTTTATATTATAGAGAAGCGGGCTGTAAAATTCAAGGAAAACCGTTAAAAATTCATGGTCCGTTCAGAATTATTTTCCGGTTTCCATGGATATCCACCTTGTTACCGTTTCGGAACAGGAAAAACCCGGAGCACTGCTCCGGGTTTAGGTTCGGTCTTAGCTTCGGTCTCAGGTCTTATCTTCGGAGAATATCCCCCACGGCCTCCGCCAGCCGGTCCGCCTCCTGAGGCGTGTTGAAGGCGGAAAAGCTGACCCGGACCGTGCCGGTGTCCAGCGTCCCGGCGGTGCGGTGGGCCAGCGGCGCGCAATGCAGCCCCGCCCGCACCGCGATCCCCCGCCGCGCCAGCGCTTCGCCCACGGTCTCCACGTCCCGCCCCGGCACCCGGAAGGACACCACTCCCGCTTGGGCCAGACAGCCGGGATGGGCGAACACCTCTACCCCGGGCAGCCGGCGCAGGCTCTCCGCCGTCCGGCAGGTCAGGGCGTGTTCATGGCGCAAAATGGTCTGTGTCCCCTGTCGGCGGACAAAGCGAACGCCCGCCAGCAGGCCTGCGATCCCTGGCATATTGTGGGTCCCGGCTTCTAAGCGGTCCGGCAGGAAGTCCGGCATCTCCTGACTGAGAGAAATGCTCCCCGTGCCGCCCTCCAGCAGCGGTCTCGGGATCTGACCGTCCCCGCACAAGAGCACGCCGGTGCCCTGTGGGCCGTACAGCCCCTTGTGTCCCGGCATGGCAATATACGCCGCCCCAAGGCTTTTCATATTGATCGGCAGGATACCGGCAGACTGGGAGGCGTCCACGATCAGCGGCACACCACGGCTGCGGCAAAGCGCCGCCACCTTTTCAACGGGCTGGACAAAGCCGAACACATTGGACACATGATTGCAGATCACAACGTCCACGCCGGGCGCGATCAACTCGTCAAAGGCCCGGATCGCTGCCTCCTGATCGAACAGCGGTCCGCTTGCTGCGGACACCTTGGCTTTTAGGGCCGTCAGCGGTCGGGTGACGGCGTTGTGCTCATATCCGGAGATCACCACCCGTCCGCCGGGGGGCACCAAACTTTTGATGGCAATGTTCAGGGCATGAGTGGCGTTCAGTGTAAAGGCCACGCCCTCCGGGCCGTCAAGGCCAAACAGCTCCGTCAGCTCCGTGCGGCACCGGAAGGCGGTGTCCGCAGCCCGCATAGCCAGCGGATGCCCGCCCCGCCCCGGCGAACTCATAGAGGCCAGCGCCTCTGTCATGGCCCGCCCCACCGCAGGCGGCTTTTGGAAGGTGGTGGCCGCGCTGTCCAGATAGATCATAGGCCCACCTCCTGAATATCCCCGCCCCGCTGCACATAGATCCGCAGGGGGCCAAGTCCCTCCCGCCGCAGGATCGGCAGAGCCGCTCCCAGATCGTAGGGCGAGATCCGCACCACATAGGCGCAGCCCAGATCTGTCAGGTCACGGGGCGCCCGAAAGAGCTGGCTGCGGATCCCTGCACGGTTCAGCGCTCTTTGCATCCGCTGCGCATACGTCACGGAGCGGGCAAGGATCAGATCATATTCCACGCTTGTTCCTCCTTCTCTTCGCTCTTTCTGCGACGCGAACATACCGGCCTTGCGTCCGGTATGGCAGCGTAGAAAAAAGGAGACGTACCGAATGTACGTCTCCTTGTAATATATGCACTGTAACGGTCATTTGACCGTCTCGATCAAAGCCACGGCATGGGCCGCCATCCCGGAGCCGTCCCCGGTGAAGCCGAGACCTTCCTCCGTGGTGGCCTTCACGTTCACCCGCTCCGGGTCGATGTGCAGCGCCATTGCTATGTTTTCCGCCATCTGCTGCCGGTAGGGGCCTACCTTCGGAGCCTGCGCCAGCAGCGTGGCGTCGATGTTCACCACGGCGCGGCCCGTTTCCGCCAGCAGCCGTCCTACCTCCGCCAGCAGCTTCAGACTGGAAATACCGGCGTAGGCCGGGTCCGTATCCGGGAACAGCTTGCCGATGTCCCCCAGCCGGGCGGCCCCTGTCAGAGCGTCCATTACGGCGTGGACCAGTACATCCGCGTCAGAATGGCCCAAAAGTCCCTTTTCGTAGGGGATCTCCACACCGCCTAAGATGAGTTTGCGGCCCTCTGTCAGCCGGTGGACATCATATCCGTGTCCAATTCGCAGGTCTGTCATCAGCGTCCCTCCCGTTCCGCTAAAATAGCCTCCGCGATCACCAGATCCACCGGAGTGGTGATCTTCAGATTTTCCTCGTCGCCGTCGATGAGATAGACCACCTTCCCAAGCCGCTCCACAGCAGAGCAGTCATCGGTGACGGGCACCTCGTTTTCCAGCGCCGACTGCAAAGCCGCTTTCAGCAGATCCGTCTCAAACACCTGGGGTGTCTGCACTGCCCGGAGGGTACTGCGGTCTGGGGTGCCGGTCACGGCGCCGTCCTCGGCCACGGTCTTGATGGTGTCCTTCACCGGCACCGCCGGGGCCGCCGCGCCGCACTTGGCCGCCGCCTCCACCGTGCGGTCGATGAGCGCCGGCGTTACCAGCGGGCGGGCGCCGTCCTGCACCGCCAGCAGTCTTGCCTCCGGGGAGGCTTCCAATGCCGCCAGCAGCACGGAATGGCACCGGCTCTCACCGCCCCGCACCACCTTGCTGCATTTCGTAATTCCGTAGGTCTTGCACAGGGTCGAGATGTCCACCAGTGCGTCCTCCCGGGCGGCAATGACGATTTCGTCAATGGAATCCGCCTGCTGCAAGGCTGTCAGGGTCCGCATCAGGACAGGAACATTGTCCAGAAATTCCATCAGCTTGTCTGTGCCGCCCATACGGCTGGAGCTGCCTGCCGCCGCCACCAGCGCCGTGCAGAATGGCCGGTTGGCCTCCCTTATTTTCCGAAACAGGGAACGCATGATCCCCTCACCCCTTTTTGTCTATGTTTTTCCTGACCTGTCTTATTTCAGCAACTCTGCGAACTCGTCCTCCGTCAGTACGGGGACGCCTAACTGCTGGGCCTTGGTCAGCTTGCTGCCCGCTGCCTCGCCCGCCACCACATAGGTGGTCTTTTTCGACACGGAGCCGCTGGCCTTGCCACCCCGGAGGACGATCTCGTTCTCCGCCGTTTTCCGGTCAAATCGGGTCAGGGTACCTGTAAGCACAAAGGTCATGCCGGCAAAGCGGTCATCCACCTTCTGAACGGTGCTGTCCATATTGACCCCAGCGGCTTTCAGCCGGGCAATCAGGTCCTTGGCCTGAGGCTGGTTCAAATAATCCACAATGCACTTGGCCGTGATCTCACCCACATCCGGGATCTCCGTCAGCTCCTCTGTCGGAGCGGCGGTCAGGGCGTCCAGGGTCCCAAAGTGCCGGGCCAGCACAGCGGCGGCCTTCTCCCCCACCTGACGGATGCCCAAGCCGTAGATCAGCTTGCTGAGGTCATTGGCTTTGGATTTTTCAATGGCCCGGATCAGATTCTCCGCCGACTTCGCCCCCATGCGGTCCAGCTGGGCCACATCCTTCGCATGAAGGTCATAGAGATCCGCCACGTTGGCGATGAGTCCGTTTTCCACCAGCTGGGCCACCACCGCCGGGCCAAGGCCCTCAATGTCCATGGCGTCCCGGCTGGCAAAGTGGGTGATGTTCCGCTGAAGCTGGGCGGGACACTCCGCGCCGGTGCAGCGGAGGGCCGCGCCGTCCTCGTCCCGGACCACCGGCGCGCCGCAGACCGGGCACACCTCCGGCAGGGTGTAGGGCTTCGTCCCCTCCGGGCGCTTTGTCAGATCCACGGACAAAATCTCCGGGATGATCTCTCCCGCCTTCTGAACCAGCACCGTGTCTCCGATGCGGATGTCCTTTTCCGTGATGAAATCCTGATTGTGGAGGGTGGCACTGGTGACGGTGGTGCCCGCCAGACGCACCGGGGTCAGCACCGCCTTGGGCGTCAGGACGCCGGTGCGCCCCACCTGCACCACGATGTCCGTCACCGTGGCGTATTTCTTCTCCGGGGGATACTTATAGGCCACGGCCCACTTAGGGAATTTGGCCGTGGAGCCGAGGATCGTGCGGTCCGACAGGCTGTTCACCTTCACCACCGCGCCGTCAATATCAAAGGGATAGTCCATCCGCTCGTCGTTGATCCGGAAGATCTCCGTCTGGATCTCCGATGTGCCGCGGAGGGTCTTGTGGGGAATGACCTTGAACCGCTGGGAGGCCAGATAATCAAGGGTCTCCGCGTGGGAGGTGAATTCCCGGCCCTCCGCCAACTGCAAATTGAACACGGCGATGTCCAGCTGCCGCTGGGCGCAGATCTTGGAATCCAGCTGCCGCAAAGACCCGGCGGCGGCGTTCCGGGGGTTGGCCATCAAGGGCTTGCCCTCCAGCTCCCGCTTGGCGTTGATGCTCTCAAACACGGACCGGGCCATGTAGACCTCGCCCCGAACGATGAGCCGGGGCAGCTTTTCCGGCAATGTCATGGGAATGGAACGGACGGTGCGGAGGTTCTCCGTCACGTCCTCGCCCACCCGGCCGTCTCCCCGGGTGGCGCCCCGGACGAACACGCCGTCCCGGTATTCCAGGGCCACGGACAAGCCGTCCACCTTGGGCTCCACGGAATATTCCGCCATGGGGCCGAGGGCCTCCTCCATCTTCTCGCAGAAGGCGGCCACTTCGCCCTCGTTGAACACATCCTGAAGGCTCTCCAAGGGCACCTCATGGGCATAGGGCTGGAAGGCATCCAGAATTTTGCCGCCTACCCGCTGGGTGGGGGAATCCGGGGTGATCTCCTCCGGGTGCTCCGCCTCCAGTTCCTCCAGGCGGCGGTTCAGACGGTCATATTCATAGTCCGGGATCACCGGGGCGTCTAAAACATAATAAAGATACCCCTGTTCCGTAAGATAGGCCCGCAGAAAGGCCAGTTCGTCCTTGTAATCGGCAAACTCCGTGCGAAATTCCATGGAGCGTCCTCCTTAGTCTTTGTTGAGTATGTAATCCTTGGCGTCGCCGGCATAGGCGTCCGGGTCCGTCGCAAAATAGGTATAGGTCCCCGGCACCTCCCCCACGATCACCGTTTCCGCTACGGTGATCTCGTTGGTCACCTGCGTCACGGTGGAATATCCCGGCAGAAGGATGCTGACGTACACGTCGATTCGCAGGACGATCCGGTGCTTGGTCTGGTTGATCCCGGCGGACTCGAACTGGTTTTCAAACCGGGCCGACGAGGATCCCACCGACTCCATCCGCACGGAGATCCGAGGTCCCCGGCCCGCCAGCAGAGGCGAACCGGTCAGACTGCCCACCGGGATGGACAATTCTCTTGCGGAAACCTGATCAATGCGGCCCAAAATCAGATCCAAGATCTGGGATTGCAGCCGGTTAAAGGCCGCCATGTTGCTGCGCACCATGGTGATGCGGCCCTCGTTGTCCTTTTCGTAGCTGACCAGCTGCTCATAGGCGATCTGCCCGCTGTCGATGGCCTCGTTCACCGCCTGATAGACGATGCGGTTCACGGCGTTGGATACCCGCGTGGTGGCAAGGCTCCCCAGCAGAGGCCGCATCTGTGCCCCCGCGTACAGGGCAAATGCCAACAGCCCGGATATGGCCAACAGCAGCAGCGCCCGCCGGATCTGGGGGCCATCCGGCCCCCGGTGATAGTAGAAAAATCCGGGACCCACAGCCCCACCTCCTCCGCTTTCGGCTCTTATCAGCTTATGCGAAAGGGCTTATTCATTATTTCAGTTCGTTGACGATAGCCTTGAACACCTGGCCCCGCTCCATGAAGTTGGCAAAGCGGTCAAAGGAGGTGCTGGCCGGGGACAGGATCACCACGTCCCCCGGCTGGGAGCGGGCGTCGGCAATGGCCACCGCCTCGTGGTAGTCCGCCACGTCGAGGATCTCCAAGCCGTGATAATTTTCCGCCTGCTCCACGGCCTCCCGGATGACACCGGCGGTCTTGCCGCACAGCAGCAGCAGCTTGACGTGATCGTTCACCACAGGGCCGAGGGGGGCGTAGCTGATGCCCTTATCCTTGCCGCCGGCAATGAGGATCACCTGCTCCGGGAAGGAATTCAGCCCCGCGATGGTACGGCTGGGGCTGGACGCGATGGAATCGTTATACCACCGGACGCCCTTCCGGGTACGGATCAGTTCGATCCGGTGCTCCACGCCGCCGAAGGTCTTTGCGATCTCCCGCATGGTCTCATAGCTGACCATACCCCGCACGGCGGCGAAGGCCGCCATGTAGTTTTCAATGTTGTGGACGCCGGGCAGGAGGACGTCCTTTGTCTCCATTATGGGCGTCACCGTACCGTTGGCGGCCTCGTAGATCACGCCGTTCTCGCAGAATACGCCGTTGTCCACCCGCTGCTTCCGGGAGAACCAACGGACCTCGCCCACCGCTTTCGCGGCCTGCTCCACCGTATCGGCATTGTCGGCGTTGAACACGGCAATATCGCCGGCAGTCTGGTGTGTAAAGATGTTTGCCTTTGCATCCACATACTCCTGATAGTCCTTGTGGACATCCAGATGGTTAGGCGCCAGATTGGTGGTCACCGCGATATGGGGGCTTGTTTGCATGGTCATCAGCTGGAAGGAACTGAGCTCCAGCACCGCCATATCCTCCGGTGCGATCTCCGGGGTGTCGCACAGCAGCGGATGGCCGATATTGCCGCCCACATGGACGATCTTTCCCTCCGCCGCCAGCAGCTTGGAGATAATGGTGGTGGTCGTCGTCTTGCCGTCGGAACCGGTCACCGCCAGAATGGGACAGGGGCAGACTGCAAAGAATGCCTCCATCTCCGAGGTGATGACGCTGCCGCCGGCCACAGCCGCCGCCAGCTCCGGCACATCCGGCCGCAGACCGGGGGTACGGAAGATCACATTCTCATGGAGGTCCGCCAGATATCCACTCCCCAGACGCAGCTTGCAGCCCTGAGCCGTCAAAGCCTGCCCCAGTTCTCCCAGATCCTCTTTTTTATCCCGAGCGGTGACGTCGATCCCCCGCTCCAGAAGTTTTTCGATCAGGGGACGGTTGGATACGCCCACGCCGATCACACCTACCGTCTTTCCCTTCAGGGAGGACAGATATTCTTCAAAGGTCATAAAAACGCTCCTTTATAAAAGCCGTCTATCATCGCGGCTTTCGCCCGGTTATCATACCACACGCCGCAAAAAAATTCAATGTAAGGGATCTTTTTTTCTGTTTCTCACCGGGCCGCTCCCTCCCTTTGACCTTTTTCGATGTTCTTTCACTTGACAAGCGTCCGTTTTGCAGATACAATGAAATGTAGTATTGAAAACTATTTTTGCCGATCCACTGTCAACATCCTGTGGGTCGAGGTAGGAGTGTGTCATCATGTTGAATCTTGTCAGCGACAGCAGCTGTGATCTGATCTCCGGGGAACTCAATTCCCCTTACGCCCGTCTGACAGTAGCGCCCATGTGCCTGCACGTCGGCGGTCAGGACTATCTGGATACGCCGGAGCTGGATATTCCGGCATTGCTGAGCAAGCTGGCCCATCACCGTTCCTCTTCCGCCTGCCCCTCCCCCGCCGCCTATGCCGAGGCCTTCGAGCAGGGCGAGGAAACCGTCTGCGTGACCATCTCTTCTCAGCTTTCCGGCTCCTATAACGCCGCTATGGCCGCGAGAGATCTGGTTCTGGCAGAGCACCCGGAAAAAAAGATCTTTGTGCTGGATTCCCGTGCCACCTCCGGCGCTATGATCCTGCTGCTGCGCAAGGCCGCCGAGCTGGCGGAACAGGGTCTGCCTTTTGAGGATCTGTGCGCGGAGCTTCAGGTCTGTCAGAAGAATACCCGTCTCTGCTTCACGCTGGAGCATTTTGACAATCTGGTGAATAACGGACGGATGCCGCCTCTGGCCGGCACCCTGCTCCAGACGCTGGGCATCCGCATTGTCGCGGAAGCCACGGCCGAGGGTACGATCCGCGTGGCAAAAAAGGCCCGTGGCGAGGCCCACACCGCCAGAGCCATCGCCCAGCTCATGAGCGATGCCAAGGACTGCACCGGCAGCCATGTAATCATCACCCACTGCCAGAATCCCGAAGGTGCCGAGCGGCTGCGGAACGCGATTCTGGACCGTCTGCCGGTAAAGGCTGTGGAGATTCTGCCCTGCCGGGGTCTCACCAGCTTCTACGCCATGGACAAGGGACTGATCCTCTCTTATTGATCGACTTCCCATTGACTTTTCCCGCTGTTTTGCGTACAATAGACCCGCGAGGAAAACAGACAGTCGCGCGGAAGGGGCGAAAGACCCTTCCGTGAGGAAAGTCCGGGCTCCACAGGGCAAGGATAACGGGTAACGCCCGCCGAAGGCGACTTCAGGAAAAGTGCAACAGAGATATACCGCCGCCAAGGCTGCGCCATGTTGGTAAGAAGCCGGTGTTGATGAACGCTCCCCCAGCGGGAACCGCAGGGGTGTTGTGTGAAGAGGGACGAAGGGTCCCTCTTCGCGATTGCAATCATCCGCCGCAGCGACCGATTCCGTCAGGAATCGGCTTACCGCCAAGGCGTAGCCCTGGCGGTAAGGGTGGAAAAGTGCGGTAAGAGCGCACTCGATGGCTGGGAACAGTCCATCGCTGTAAACTCTATCCGGAGCAACACCGGTATGGGAGCAGGGGCTTCGGGTCCCAAGGCTGGCCCGGCCGCTCCCGGGGTGGCTTGAGCGTATCGGCAACGGTACGTCGAGATAGATGACTGTCAAATACAGAACCCGGCTTATAGTTTTGCTCGCGTATATACAAAAGGAACAGCGGAAATCCGCTGTTCCTTTTTCAGTGTGTCGAAAATTTTTTTGCCCCGCTGAGCAAGTTTTCAGAACTTTATAAAAGTTCTGAAA
>UMHI01056945.1_pt1 | contig 29061 bp, 25 predicted proteins | sample 1965481 | NCBI WGS metagenome assembly UMHI01 (sample SAMEA4836093, study PRJEB28245) | human gut metagenome | biome: gut microbiome; material: fecal sample | place: Denmark | collected 2008 | reverse complement strand
ATAAAGTTCTGAAAACTTGCTCAGCGAGGCGAAAAGACTTTTTCGACACGCTGAGGGGCCGGCGGTTTTGAACCGCCGGCCCTTGCGGGAATCAGTTTTTGCAGCGTCTGTTGGAGACAACTCTGGCGGGTATGGAGATGGGCGCTGTGCGAAATACCATTACACGATTGGCAGAATGACCTGAGTGATGAACTTTGCGGGGTCCTTATGCTGGGGCGGCCCCTCCAAATAGGTATGGCGCAGGATACCCTGCGGCGTCAGGCCGTGCTCCTTGGCATAGTCCAGAAGCTGGCGGCCCACGGCGGGGAGCTCCTCATACGCACCGTGGTGATAGATGCAGATGGCCCGCATAGGCGCTGTGGTCTCCACATATTCTCCCTCACTGCCCGGGGGAACGGCCACGCAGAAGGACACCTCGGCCGGGCGGTCGATAGGGAACTGGATGAAGTACATCCGCCGGGTGATATCCGTACCGTGGGCCCGCATGGCCTCCAAAGCCGTGTTGCGGAGCAGAACGGTCTTGTCCGCCACGTTATCGCTGCGGTAGGTGCGGCGGTATATGAGCTGCTGCGGCAGCTCCAGCTCCTTGACCTGAGCGGAGGATACCTTGGCCCGCTCGTACAGCTTTTCGATGTTGAGATTCAGCTGGTCCCGCATTTCCTCCATCCGGCGAATGAGCGGCATCAGATCCGTGGAATCGTTGTAGTAGTCCCGGATCTCATCCAGCGTCAGTCCCAGATTCTGCAGACTGCGGATGCTTCGCAGCTTGGTAAAGGTGTCAATGGTGTAGTAGCGGTTGTTGGTGGCGTCATCCCGCTTATCCGGCTCGATCAGCCCCCGTTCCTCATAGTGAAGGATGATGCGGCGGGTCACGCCCAATGCCTTGGCGATCTCGCCAATGGAAAACAGCTTGTCATCGCGTTTCATAAAAAACCTCGGAGTCAAAAAGAGTTCTCCTGCTGTATATCGGTGTATGGTGTACGGTTTTATGATACAAAAAATGAGGAAAAATGCAAGAAAAAAGTTTGGCTGCCGGGGGAAGCTGCCGCGATTTTCTCCGCTCGCACCGGAGGCGGCAGTGCGCGAAAAAGCGAGATCAAAACCTCTTAAATATAGCCTGCTTCGTTCCAACAAAAACTATGCGCAGGGCGGCTGCCCTGCACATAGTCTGCAATTGCGTGTCCAGAAGCCACTCACAGCGCTTCAAAATGATACCGTGGCTTGCCGAAACTCTTTTTGCCGTATTCGATGGCCTCTGTGGGGCAGTAGCAGATGCAGGCCATACAGTGGGTGCAGTCCTGCCCCCAGACGGGCTTTCCATTTTGCAGGGCGATGTTGTTGAGGGGGCAGCGCCGGACGCACTGGCCGCAGCCGGTGCAGGCATTTCCGACAGTGAAGGCATTTGCCTTTACAAGGCAGGAATAGAAGATGGGATTCACCGGCCCGCTCATAAAGCGGTCATAGAGCCTGCGGCGGGACGGGGGAAAGGCCCGGTTTTCCCGGACGGCGGCGATCACATTGTCAATGTCCGGCTCCGCTCTGGCCACGATCTGCCGGGCTTCCTCCACCTGAGGGGCGTTGAACATGGCGATGTAGTTCTCCGGCATGACGATCTGCGCCGTGCCCATACAGACAAGGCCTTTTTCTTGACAGAGGCGGCGGTTGTACCGGTCGGCATCGCCGATCTCGCTGCCGCAGGTCATGACGAACCACGCCCGCTTCGCCCCGGTCAGTTCCGTGTGCAGCAGCCAGTCCTCCACGATGCGGGGGACCCGCCAGGCGTAGGTGGGCGTGACGATCACCAGCCGCTCCCCGGTCTCCACCGGAGCGGTATCTCCGGCTTTGATGCGGTCGTTCAGGCACAGCAGCGGCTCGCCCAGCCCATCGGCAATGCGCCGGGCCGCGTAGCCGCTGTTCCCGGTGCCGGAAAAGTAAAGAATCATATCAAAATCCCCTCGCAGTGGTCGATCTCGTGCTGGATGATCTCCGCCGTCCAGCCGGTGAAGGTTTTCAGCCGGGTCTGGAATTTTTCATTCTGCCACTGGACCTTGACGGTCTGAAACCGTTTCGTTTTCCGGACGCCGGTGAGGGAGAGGCAGCCCTCCTGGGCCTCATACGGCCCGGACTGCCGGACGATGACGGGATTGAACATCACCATGTATGTCCCCTCGTTGTCAAAGGCGATGATGCGCTTGCAAACGCCGATCATGTTGGCCGCCATGCCCACGCAGCCGTCCTTATGGGCGGCCAGGGTGTCCAGCAGGTCCTGGGCTGTGGCCAGATCATCCGCCGTGGCGGGGGCGGCCTTCTGGGCGAGAAACGTCTCATCCCTGCAGATCTCACGAATCATACTGTGTTCCTCCCGGAAGCTTTTTTCTGTATTGTATCAGCCAAAGGAAAAACGCGCAAGTGTTCTCACTTGCGCGTTCTTTGCGTGGGAATCAGTCACACATGCCGTTGTGGATCACCTTACCGATGTTCCACAGGTAGGCAGCCTGACGGGCGGCCTCCAGCCGCTCCTCCGGCGTCTTGTAGCTGACGTGGGCGGTCTCCGTGCCGCAGTTCAGGCAGCACGCATACATGCACCAGCCCTGCTCGTCCTCAATATAACCGGCGCCGCGGCATACGGGGCAGTCCTCCAATTCGATCTCGTTGATGGGGTCCATGGTCATCTCTCCTTTGTTTTGCTTTTTCAACGGGAATAGTATACCACGGTTCCATCGGTATGGCAATGAAAATCGACGGGACTTTGCCGCGGGTACACTGCTGCTCCGAGGAGGGCCTCCGGCATTTGGGTGTAAAGAGCACAGAAGCCGGGAGGACCGACGGCGGATTCCCGCACCATGCGGGGAGCGCAAGCGTGATTTCTGAGCGGAAAAAGGCTCGAAAAAACAAAGAAAACGGTTGAATTTTATAAAAAACGCCTATTGACTGGAAAAGAGCAATCTGCTGCTTTCTTTATGTAAAATTTATGGGCAAACCCGGCGCAAGCCGGCAACGCAAAGCTACGGGGCCCTCCGGGCCAGCCAGCTGCCAACGGCGGACAGCCGCCATTCCCCCTGGTTCCATAGCTCCGCGCTGACCCCTCAAAGGTTCTGATGCGCATGATGCTCCGGCAAGCTCCGAAAAACAGAATAGGCCAGGACAGAGCAAGCGGCGTTCGCTGCTTTACGCTGTCCACAGAATATAAAGCAAAGGCGCTTTCAGGCATGGGTAAAACCATGTCTTGAAGGCGTCTGTTTTTTTGTTTAAACCTGCGGAAGCGGATCAAATAGAAGGAAATATAGGAGGTAAAAGTGATGAATCAGCGAATTCTTTCAATATTATTGTCACTGACGATGATGTTCACGCTGGTTCCGACAGCATGGGCGGAAAACAATGGGATTACAACAGAAGAGGAATTACGGACGGCGATCGAGAATGCTACCGGTGAAAAGAATACCATTACCTTGGCAGAAGATATTGGACTTGCTTCTACGTTGGAAATTCCAGCAGATAAGCATATCGAAATTCAAGGAGATGGACATTCCATTTAGGCTCCGGATTTGACTCGCTGATCAGCGGGCTTTTCGGCAGTTGTCGGGATCATCCAAGAACGTCCCTGCTTTACTGCTCCGGGAATCTTTCCGCGACTGCAAAGCCCGCTAACCTGTCGTTCACTAATATTCCAAAGCGCAGCCGCATCTTTTACAAACATAAAGTCAGCCATTTGCTTGTCTCCTTGAAATGATCTGTTGATTCTATTATGTCCAACATTCGGAAGAATGTTAACACGTTTCGGAAATATATCAAATTATAAATGGCAAATTTCCGAAAAGGGGCGGAATTTCCTTTTTGCCTGTGACTACTGTGCCGCAACACAGCGGAACGTTTCGTTACGCTACGCGTCGGCAAAGAATGATTACCTACTGTCAAGAGATGGTAGGCAAAAGACGTTCAATGCGGAAATGAAGAAAGCGGAATTGGCCTTCAAGCGTTTTATCCGCTTTTTGCTGGCACGGGCGGCGATGACCTGGGGCGTGGAACTGATGGCAGAAGCCTTTCGAGTATATCAATTCTATCGACAAGGGCGCATGGGGCATGTTATAATCATGAAAAAAGCGGCGAAGGGAGGCGGCGGAATGACGACAGACGAAGCATTATACCGCCGCTATCTCGACGGTGACGAGGACGCTCTGGGCGAGCTTATGGAGCGTTACGGCACCAAGCTGACCCTCTATCTGGACGGCTACCTCTGCGATCTTCACGAGGCGGAGGATCTGATGATCGAGGTCTTTGCCTATCTCATCGCCAAAAAGCCCCACATCCGGGACGGCGGCTTTCGCGCCTACCTTTACCAGTCGGCGCGGCACATGGCCCTGCGGCTGCTGCACAAAAAGCGGGCGGGAAACTGCTTTTCGCTGGACGCGCTGACGGAGGAACCGGAGGCCCGGGAGCTGGTGGAGGAAGCCGTGCAGTCGGCGGAGCGGGCGCGGCTCCTGCGAGCGTGCATGGCAGAGCTGCACGAGGACTACCGGGAGGCGCTGTTCCTCGTCTATTTTGAGGGACTGAGCCACGCGGAGACCGCTGCCGTCATGGGCAAGCGGGAAAAACAGGTGGCGGACCTCATTTACCGTGGAAAAATCGCGCTGCGAAAGCGGCTGGAACAGGAGGGGATCACGGATGCGTACAACGGCTGAACGACTGGCCGAGGCCAAGCGGCGGGCAAGGGAACTGGAGCGGGAACGGCAGCGCCGCCGTGCCCGTGGGCTCCTCTGCGCCGGTACAGCGGCCTGTCTCGTTGTGATCGTCTCCCTCGCGCTGGTCATGCCCGGCATCACGGAGGGATTTTCCGACACGGCGCTGGGCGTCGGCATGGCCGCCAGCGTTTTCAGCGGCCGGAGCCTTGGCTATCTCGTGGTGGGCCTGCTGGCCTTCGCGTTAGGCGTGTGCGTGACGGTGCTGTGTGTCCGCCTGCGGGGGCATGAGGAGGATTCGGCGGACGAGGAGCGGTACGATGATTGAGTTTTGGGACTATCTCTCGCAGTTTCTCGCCGTGACGGCGGGCTTCTGCGCCGCTTTGCGGGCGTATCTCAAAAGCCGCGAACAGCCGTGGTTTCTGCTGACCTGTTTCTACGGGACCTTCGCTCTGGGTACCCTCTACTGGACGCTGCACCTGCTGCTGCGGCAGGAGACCCCGCAGGTTTTTTACGTCTCCGACCTTGCGTGGCTGGCCAGCTATGTCTTTTTGCTCGCCCTGACGCTGACGCTGCTCGACGCGGGGGAGCGGCAGTCCCGGACGGGGCTATGCTGGCTGGCACCGGTGTTCTGCCTGCCGCAGTTCTTGCTGTACGTCACCCGCGGCGATCTGCTTCTCAACGTCCTCATGTGCGGCTTGACGATGATGCTGGCGTGGTGCGCGGTGCGGGGCCTCGTCTGGGCGAAACGGACGGAAAACGGGCGGCTGCGCCGGTTTTACGGAACGGTACTGGCCTTCATCGCGCTGGAGTACGCCCTGTGGACGGCCTCCTGCTTCTGGGTGAGCGACACCCTGACGAATCCCTACTTCTGGTTCGATTTCCTGCTGACCCTCGTTCTGCTCCTGTTTCTGCCTGCGGTGCGAAAGGCGGTGGAGGCATGACCTATATCGAAAATGTATTCGTCTGCATGGCGGCCCCGCTGGTGGTGGCGCTGCTGTCCCTCAAGCGGGGGCAGCGCGCCGCGCTGGTGTTCTGCCTTGCGGGGATGGGGGCCTGTCTGCTCTCCGCCTATCTCAACACCTTCTTCGCCCGGCTGTATCGGGCGGACGCCGTCAATGCCGCCACCCAGATCGCGCCGGTGGTGGAGGAGATCATGAAGCTGCTGCCGCTGCTGTTCTTTCTGGCAGTGTTTGAGCCGACCTTCGCCCGCTTCCGGCTGGCCGCCGTCATCGTGGCCGCCAGCTTTGCCACCTTTGAAAACATCTGTTTCCTCACGCAAAACGGCGCGGACCAGATCCTCTTTCTGCTGATCCGGGGCTTTGGCACCGGTGCGATGCATGTGGTCTGCGGGAATGTGTACGGCGGCGTCCTGCGCCCCGTGTGGGACAGCCGCCCCCTGCGGGCGGCCTGCCTGTTCGCACTTTTGTGTGTTGCCATCATCTACCACGCCATCTACAATCTTCTGGTCAGCGCCGGGGGGATGCCCCAACTCATCGCCTACTTTGTCCCGCTGCCCACGGCGCTGTGCTTCCGGCTGCTGGCGCGGAAAGCCGAGGCGTAAATACAGTCTCATCGGACCGTCCTGTTGGACGGTCTGATTCAGCGTGTCGAAAAAGTCTTTTCGCCCCGCTGAGCAAGTTTTCAGAACTTTTATAAAGTTCTGAAAACTTAGGATTTCAATGGCGCAGGACACCCTTCTTGGGTTTCCCGCGCACACCCTTCCTTTCCGTTGCGGAAAATCTCCCGCTTTATCGACAGCCTCCATCAGATCGTCCGACAGGACGGTCTGATCTTTTTTGAAATTTTTTCAATTTTTGGTGCATAGTTTTCTCCATTTTTGTCCCTATCAGAGTGTAAGGACTTTTTCGGGGAAGGAGGAAGGGGCATGTATGACACCACGGAGCGCGTCCGGCGTGTGAAGCAGACGGCCCTGCGGCTGATCCAAAAGCGGGAGCGGACGGCGCTGCGGCGGCTGGGAACGCTGTGTACCGCGCTGGCTCTGGGTCTGACCGGCGCGCTGGCTCATTTCATCGGCGGGGCACCCGGCGCCGCCGTCCAGGGGGCCTACGGCGCGACGCTGCTGGCGGACAGCGCAGGCGGCTATGTGCTGGTGGGTGTGGCGTCCTTTACGGCCGCCGCTGTCCTGACGGTGGTCTGTATGCGCCTGCATGAGCGAGAGAAACGAGAAAAGAACAACAAGACAGACAAGGAGGGAAACGCATCATGAAAAAAACGATCACCCTGTTATTGACGCTGGGCCTGCTGCTGGGTCTGCTGCCCGTGGAGGCCGCGGCCTTTGCGGGGGACATTTACCGGGCGGGCGATGTAAAGCAGGTCAAGATGGCGGACGGCTCCCTGTCCCTGCAAAACGGGTACGTCCATGTGACGCTGCATAAACTGCTTGAGACCTATTCCTATCTTACGGTGGTTCCCGCCGCGAAGCCTGACGAGGATTTTTTGTGGAACAGCCAGACGCCGCGCTGCAATTACACTACCTATAATCAAGGCGTACCGACCACCGAGGGCGTGGTGACGGAACTGAAAAGCATGACCTTTGTTTCAGAAACGCCAAATGGAAAAACGAACGCTATCAAGGCGGAGTATGACCTGCTGTCGTCCCACAGTCATGTCGCCGCACAGGTGACAGTCTACTACGAGATCGTGCAGCTCAAGGAGATCGGGCCTACGGCGAAGGACGACACTTGGGGCGTGCTGACGACCGTCGGCAGCATCCGCGTCGAAGAAAATGATCAAGTTGCTATGGGTGATCCAAGGTTTACGTGGGGCTATAACCTCAATGCCTTTACCTCCATGGGGCATCGGGCCATGCTGGAGGCTTCGGGCGGCCCCGCCATCAAAATCAGCCGCACCACGGTGCCGTATGTGTCAGATGGAACGACTCCCACGATCACCACGGAAAGTTCCACCATCACCGCGCCCGTGGAGAATCTGGATACAAAGACTGTTCCCAAGGGTTATTCCTGGTCGGGCGATAAGGACGGCGTTTACATCACCGAGGTCTATACGGACGGCTACAACTGGGCCAATCCCTTTGTGGGACTGTCGCAATACTATAAAAACGGCACCATCAAGGCCTATCTGCCGAAATGGGTCAGCGTAACGCCGGCCAGCCGCCCCGGCGACACCCGGGTGGAGTGCGGGAATGATGTCGGTTTTTATTTCGATAATGAAAATGGCAACGCAAATTCCCTGCGTTTCCTTTGGGGCTTCCGCAGCCTGACGAAGCTGACGCAGCCCATCCCCAGTGAACCGGACAAGGTCGATCCCGCCATCTACGCCAAGCGGCTGGCCGTTTTCCCCAACGGCGGCGTGACGGTGGAGCATGTGGCGGACGATGCGGCGCTCTCGGCGCTGAAGCGGCAGTACAAGAAGGACCCCGTCGCCCTCATCAACGGCGATTACAAGAGTACAGACGGCACCTCCTTTGAGTTCACCGGCGGGGCGGCGCTGCTCTCGCCCTCCGTCACGGCGACGTGGGGCAGCGGCGGCAGGCTCGTCATCCACAAGAACGGAACCGTGGAGCAAAACGGCGTGAGCCTGAGCGCGCCGACCTTCAAATTCTACCAGCCCAAAACCGGCGCGGAAAATGACCTGAAAATCTCCCTCACAAAGGATGGCTTTACGTTTGAAATCAAGCCCGAGAAGAACGACGCCATCGTCTATGTGGACATCCCCTACGCCACGGTGAAGCTGAGGAACGCCGCCGCCGACGCGGCGGGAAACCTTGTGTTCAGCGGCGAGATCGGCTTTCAGACCATCTTCGACGGCGCGGAATTTTCACTGGAAAAGCTGGGTTACGGCTTGAAGGGGAATGAATTCAAGGTCAACGGCGTCCACGCGAAAGGCAGCTTTGACACCGAAAAAATGCTGTCGCTGGAGCTTGCCAAGGTCAAGGGCGAGGTCAATACCTTCAATGGCAACAAGCGTTACGCCTTTGAACTGGAGCTGAACGTCTTTGACCTCTTTGAGACCAAGGCGGAGCTGGAGCTGACGCGCAGCAAAAAGGACGGCAGCCTGCTGCCCAACACGCTGTATTTCTATGTCAAGGCAAGCCCCGGCATCCCCCTTATTCCGCCCATTCCCGTTGGTCAGCTCAACGGCGGCGGCGCGGGCTTCATGGATCTGGCAAAAACGGTGAACGGCGACTACTTCGCCATTCCGCCCATCAAGCTGCGCGGCACGCTGACGGGCACCTATCTCCACCTCATCGAGGGCACGGGGGATGTGGTGATCGGCCCGAGTGAGATCTCCCTCACGGCAAGTGACGTGGGCATTGTAGGCGCGAAGTTATCCATCATCGATAGCTTTGGCTACGCCCTCAAGCTCAACGGGCAGGAGCGGAAATATGGAAATGAAACCTACACGGGCATCTACTTTGCCGGCTCGGAGGCGCTTGAGCTCAATCTGCCGAGTACAAAGCTTGATGTGATCGTTCTGAAATCCTCCATCGAGCTGGGGGCCTTCGGCGGCGTGAATGAGGACCAGAACAGATTGTATCTCGGCATCGGCGCCAACGGCAAGGTGCAGGGCATCTTGCAGATCCCCAGTAATTTCTTTATCCCCTGCCTCAGAGGGGCAAAGCTGTCGCAAACGGATATTCAGCTGATCATCGGCGGACAGACCACGGCTCGCATTAGCGGCGTCAGCGTCAGCGAGGGCATGAAGGATGCGTTTAATAACATCAATGTCTACCTCGGCGCGATGGCACAGACGACGAACTGGCTCTATGATGTGCGCGCGTGGGTCATTCTTCCGAATATCATCAAAACCGACTTCGAAAAGGGTAAGGGATGGGATCTTGAGGGCAAGCTGATCAAAAAGCTGCCCGAGTGGAAATGGGAGGACCACGGCGTGACGCCGGTGGTGCAGGCGGTGTCGCTTGAGGACGGCGAGGAGGCTCTGATGCTGACGGCTCTGGAGCCCGTTGTGCTCACGAACGGCAGCAGTGAAAACTCTAAGGTGATTGAGGTAAAAGTCACCGATCCGGCGGAAACGCCGTATATCCTGCTGGCGTTTGACGAGAGCGTGAGCGAGGAGGATATCAAACAAGCTCTGATTGTTACGAAAAAAGATGAGACCAACCGCATCGACATCAACTGGGTGGGTGAGGACGGTCAAATCAATTCCACCTATGAGATCAACGCAGGCACCGACCTTATCGAGAATGTAGACAGAAACAAATACCGCGTGGTGCTGCTGCGGCTGAAGAGTGGCGGGACTTATGAGGTCAATACAGACTCCCTTACGCTTGTAAGGGAGAAATCTAAGGGAGTTACCGTTACACCGTTTGAAAAGCTGGATTTGAGCTTGCATAGCGGTGAGGTAGCCGGCCAGGTCGAATACGCCGAAATGAACACAGAGTATACCCTGCGCACCTATCTTGCCGAGAAAGAGGGCGGCGCGGACTACCTGATCGACGAGCAAATTGTGACAGATTCCAACTTCATTTCCGTCACTGTTTCCCCCAGCGGCACACGCGCGCCCACGGGCGAGTACTATGTGACCTCCTTCCTAATGACGGAAAAGAGCGTTGAGGTCACCGAGAACGGAGCGAGCAAAACTGTGAACGCCCTTGCCGCCATCGACAGCTGGCAGTCTGACACCACGGTGGACTACACGAACAGCAATCAGCCTGCTGCTCCGGCAAACGTTACGCTGACCTTTGTCGGCAACGAGGTGATGAGGGCTGCATGGGAAGAGGTGCCTAATGTCGACGGCTACCGCGTGACGGTCTATCAGCTGGATTCAAAAGGCAAGTGGCAGGACACCGGCTTTGGCTATGATCTTAAAAAATCTGAAAATGGGCAGCCGCCGGCCACCTCTATCGACATGGCGCTGACCGTGGGCGGAAACGCCGTTAAGGCCAGCGGAGAGAACTCTGCTGTGTCCGTTCCCGCCGAAAATCTCGAGGCGGACAAGGACTACAAAATTGGCGTGAGCGCCTACAAAGAGGAGCCGTACTTCACGGAGAGTACAGGGGCGGGTTCTACGGAGAGCACGGAGACCGGCTCCATGGAAGGCGAGGAGACAAGCGCCGCGGAGGGTACAGAGGGCAGTACTGCGGGGAGCGGGGGAACCAGCGCCCCAAAGGCGCTTACCGCGAAGTATTACAGCAAAGAAACGCAGTCTGCCGACGATGGAGTGTTCCTGCCAGAGTACAAGGAATTGAAGATCTCTCTTAAAGTGGGCGACAAGGAGTGCGACAAAGATAACGGTGTCTTCCACGCCTATGTGGGTGAAAATCCCGGCACGCTCACCGTGATCTGCGATGATCCGGACGCCGATTTTACTGTCACGCGGATGGACGATACAGACTACCCCGTCCAACTGGGAATTAACAGAGAATGGGGAATTCCCACTTTTGAAGGCAGTCTGATGCTCAAGATCGACGGCAAGAAGGACAAGGACGTGACCAGCGAATTCCTGCTGGTGAGCCGCGACGAAACGCCCCCCGTGCTGACCCTCTCCGACCCGGTGTTCTTCGCTGATCGGGACACTGGCGAGTACACCATCACCGGCACGGCGGATGCTGGCAGCGAGATCCTCTATGGGGAAAATGGGCGCACACAGGCTGCGGGCGACGGCAGCTTTGCCATTCACGATAAATTGGGGGACGAAAGAGAAACCAACGCCTCCCTGTATCTCCGGGCGAAGGACAGCGCGGGCAATGAATCCGCACCGCAGCTGGCGCTGATCACCCGGCAGACCCGGTATGCCGTCACTGTAAACGGCAGCTATGCGGATGTCTCCGGTGCGGGAAGCTATGCGGCAGGCAGCGTTGTCACCGTCCGCGCAGGCAGCCGCAGCGGTTACACCTTCAACGGCTGGACGTCCGGCAGCAATGTTGTCTTTGATGATCCCAACGCCGAAGAAACGATCTTCACCATGCCGGACGGCAGCGTGACCGTTACGGCAAACTGGTCGAGGGACGGAGGTTCGCCCTCGTCCGGCCGGGATGACTCTGATCCCCGCTATGCCGTCGGAATTCCGGATAAGACGGAAAACGGCAGCGTGAGCGTCAGCCCGAAGAACGCCAGCCAGGGCGACCGTGTGACCGTCACGGTGAAGCCGGACGCGGGCTACGAGCTGGACAGCCTCAAGGTGTTTGACAAAAACGGCAAGGAGCTTGAACTGACCGACAAGGGCGATGGCAGATTCACCTTCATCATGCCCGCCGGAAAGGTGGAGGTCAAGGCTGCATTCACGGAGGAAGCGAAGATCAGCCCCTTCCGGGATGTTCCCACCGATGCGTATTACTACGAAGCTGTGAAATGGGCGCAGAAGAAGGGCATCACCGGCGGCATCGGCAATGACCTTTTCGGACCGTATCAGCCCTGCACCCGAGCCCAGATCGTCACCTTCCTGTGGCGGGCGGCGGGGGCTCCAGTGGTGAACTATGCCATGGATCTGACGGACGTTCCCAGTGACGCTTATTATGCGGAGGCCGTTCGCTGGGCGCTGAGTCAGGGTATCACCACCGGCACGGCTGACGGCAAGTTCAGCCCCAATGCGCCCTGCATCCGCGCCCAGAGCATGACCTTCCTGTTCCGGGCGTCCAAGGCGTCCGCCGACGGCGCGCCTGCCTTCGGCGATGTGGCCGCCGACGCCTACTACGCCGAGGCGGTGAAGTGGGCCACGGACAACGGCATCACCAACGGCACAACAAGCTCCACCTTCAGCCCCGGCAGCGGCTGCACGAGAGCGCAGATCGTGACATTCCTGTGGCGGCTGTACGCGGAGAAGTGATCGCAATATATGTAAAGCGGACTCCCTTGACTGCAAAAAGCAGCCAAGGGAGTCCCTTTTAACCTATTGCCTAATACACGATCCGAAAGTAATCCAAATATGCTTTACTGGAGTGCTTTGCGCGTCAGTCATCCAACTCCGCCTCGTGCTTGAGGACCGCGCCGGTGGCGGCGTTGATCTCGTAGCTGTACTCCATGCCGCCGGACTTGAACTCGACCTCATAGACGAGCGTGCCGTCCTCGTCGTCCAGTTCGATCTCCATGTCATACGCCTTGTTCTCGCTCACGCCCGCGTGGTTCAGGGCGATGGACTTCGCCTTGGCATAGCCGATGTCCGCGCTGCTGGACGGCTGGGCAGGCGGGGAGGACTGGGCAGGCGGGCTGACGGGCTGGGAGGGCTTTACCGTGTCATTCCGAGCGGAAACGGTGGACGGCAGGTCCTTCTGCCCGCTGAGCACTTTCCCTGTGTAAGCGTCCACCAGATACTCGAACTCGCCCCATGCCGTGTGCAGCTCTACTTCGTAGTGTGCAGGGGATTCGTCCAGTTCGGAATCGACCTCCGCTGTGACGGAGTCTATCGCCGTTGTTCCGGCATACTGCTCCGCGGCGTAGGCGGCGGCAGCTTTGCCGATGGGCATGGCAGGCGCGCCCGCTTCCGCGAGGTCCTTCAGCTCCTCCACTGAGAGCTTTGCCAGTTCGTCAAACTTGAGTGCGGAGTTGAGTGCGAGCACGTGGTTCACCAGCGCCGCTTTTCCGGTGGAAATATTGTTTTCCCGGGCCTGCTGTTCCCGCCCTGCGTCCTGCGTCAGCGTCTGCGTCAGGACGGCGGCCTTCGCTTCACTCGTCTGCAGCACACCGTCCACGGTGCTGGTCAGCTCACGCTGGAGCTTTTCCGCACGGGCGGTATCCTTGTCCTCCACTGAGATCATGATGGCGGAGGAAATGCTGTCGAGATAACCGTTGCGCACGAGACTTCCCACGATGGCATTTACCGCCACATCCAGCTTCGCCCCCTTGAGGTCAGCTCCATTGCCCATATCCGCAAGGATGGCTTTTGCATCCTCGTTGAGCGGCGTACAGACGAGAACCTTTTCGCTCCGATTCACCTTCAGCTCAATGCTGGGGTTCACATCCAGCGACACCACGGACGCCACCGCGTTCGCTCGCTGGTAGAACACGCCTCCGCCGCCCAGCAGCATTACAGCAAGGCAGGCGGCAATGAGCGATGTCCATTTTCTATTTGCCGTTTTCTTTGTTGTCATGGGAATTACCGTTCCTTTCCGCTCTTCACAGCGGGAGAGAACGCCGTTCACATCATCCGGCGCGGTCTTTTCAAGCGCCGCAGCCAGCCTCTGCTCCATTTTTTCATTGGTCATCGGGCGTCATCTCCTTCCAGAAAGCTGCGCATCTTTTTCAATGCTCTGTGATATTTCGACAGGACGGTGGGAAGCGGCAGCTCAAGAAGCGCCGCGATCTCCCGGTGCTTCAGGCCCGTAACGGCGTGGAGTAGCACGACGCGCCGCTCCTCGTCAGTGAGGCTTGCCAATGCGCCTTGCAGCAGTGCACGCTCGTCGGCGTCCAAACCGCACTCCCGCGCGGGAATGGCGTCCCATTCCTCCTCACTGAGGGCGGCATGGCGTTCCTCCCGCCGCAGGCGCATCAGGCAGAGGTTTCGGCACACGGCCAGCAGCCAGCCCATGGGTGATCCGATGAGTCGGTACTGTTCCGCGCGGTCCCACACCTGCACATAGACGTCCTGTGTGAGATCCTGTGCGTCGTGCGCGTTTTTGAGGTACGACAGCGCTAAGCCGTACACCGCCGATCTTGTGCGCTGATACAGCTCCGCCAGCGCTTCGCGCTCACCGCCGGCAATGTGGATCAGCAACTGCTGCAGCTCGTGCCGATCCTCTGCCGGAGCATATTCGGTTGTCATCAGCATACTGAGCATAGGCTTTTTTCTCCTGTCATCCGTGTAATGCACGGAAAGGACGATTTATTGCATGGGATTTTTATGATTCTTCAAGTTCAAATTGCCAGTTCTTTTCTGCTGACATAGCTGCACCTCACTTCTTGCTTAATATGCAATTCTAAAATAATCCAAATATGCTTTATACTTATCCTGTACGGTCAGGCAGGTATCTGTCAGATAGCCTTTTTCATTGTTCCATTCCTTCAATCCACGGTAATAGAACATCTTCAGATCGTCCTCAATGATGAACGGAACGATATTGTATTTCAGACACTCCTTAAACATGATCAATCTGCCCACACGACCGTTACCGTCCTGGAATGGGTGAATCCGCTCAAATTTCACATGGAAGTCCAGAATATCCTCAAAAGTCTTTTTTTCCTTGGCGTTGTATTCCGTCAGCAAGGCCTTCATTTTATCGGCAACTTCTTCCGGAAGGGCTGTATCTCTGCCGCCGACTTCATTCGGGAGTTTCTTATACTCGCCAACAGCAAACCAATCTTTTCTGGAATCGCTGGTGCCGTTTTTCAAAACCAAGTGAAGTTCTTTGATGAACTTCTCCGTCAGAGCTGCTTTTGCATGATCAATAATCATGTCAATGCAGCGGAAGTGATTTGCTGTTTCGATCACGTCATCCACATTCAGCACTTCTTTTTCTACGCCGATGGTGTTGGTTTCAAAGATATATCGGGTTTGATCGTGTGTCAGGCGGCTTCCTTCCATATGGTTGGAATTGTATGTCAATTCGATCTGTGTTTTATGGTAGATCCCACCGGAACATTTACTTGCCTTCTGTTCTTTCAGAATATCCAACAGAGTAGTCGGTTTATCTTTTCTTTTGTTGGTACGCTCCGGCTTTTCTGCGTTTTCCGGAATGTTCCATGTCTTGCCGGTAAGAAACGCACCGTTCACACGCCCCTGGGCGCAGTAATTTCTAACACTGCGCTCGGACACATCCCATTTTTTCGCTATTTCAGCAACTGAAAGATATCGCATCCATGATCCTCCACCATAAAATCCATCAAAAAACCACGTTAATCTATTACATAGTATACCATGCCATCGGCAAAAATATCAATAGCATTCAAAACGAAATTGTTGCACTTTTTGCCGACACAGGAAATGCTGCTTCTGGATATAGAAATCCGGACTCCATCGAAAATGAAGTCCGGTAAGATATTATCTATAAACTTGACCTCGATCTCAAAATTTTTGTCACATCGAGACTCACTGGTGTAGTAGTGGTGTAGTAGCACTACCTTCAAGCCTGAAAAACCTTGATATTACAGGGAATTTTAGAGATTTCTGCAAATAATGCCGTGACACACAAAAAGCAGTTTTGCCAAAACGCAATTCCTCTTATGAGAAATATAAAAATCCGGAATGGGAGCCGCTGCTTATCGGGCGGCCGTGTTCTCCACCATCAGCCTGCGGCGGTCACGCTCCAGATAGATCAAATGGATCAGGAAAGTCAGGAGCCAGCTGACCGGATAGGACCAGTACATGCTCTCCACGGTGCCCACCGCCTCGAACACGGTGTACCGCCAGACCGCCCGCAGCAGGGCACTGCCGAAGTTGTAAACCACCAGAGCAGGGACGCCTAAGAAGTAAATCCGCAGATACAGCACCGACAGGGGCAGAACGTCCTCCGGAGCGTCCGCCCAGCGCAGCAGGGGAGTGGAGAGCAGAAGCCCGCACATGCAGGCCAACAGTCCGAGAATAACGCTCAGCAAGGCGGCACAGTGTACCGTCCGGAACAGACCCCTGTCATCCTGGGCGCCGAAGTCCCGGGCGGCCATGTAGTTGGCGCCGATGGAGACGCCGTTGAACAGTGTGATGATGAGGAAAATGATGGAGGTGGTGGAGCCGACGGCCGCCAGAGAGGCGTGGCCCGCATAGCGGCCCACGATGATGGAGTCCGCTGTGTTGTACGCCAGCTGCAAGATCCCTGTCAGCATCAGGGGAATGGAAAAGCGAAGAATCGCGGGGAGCAGGGGTGCTTCCCGGGAACACACAGTTTGTTTCAACATGTTTCCTCCCGTCCGGTCCGGCAGATGCCGAAGCTCCGCCAGCTAAAGATGAGTATTGCAGAAAGGTCGGAGCTTGTCAATAGCCGGGGAAAGAGGGGGAAGCGCCGCAGAAATGGCCGTATCGGCAGATGAACGCCGTATTGACAGGAACGGGCGCGGCCCCTATAATTGTCCGTGAGAGAAATACAACCGGAAAATCGGAAGTTTGTGAAGGAGGTCCTATGAGACTGATTCGTGCGAAAAATTATGATGACATGAGCCTGAAGGCGGCGAACATCATCGCCGCGCAGGTGTCCCTGAACCCCAAGAGCGTGCTGGGCCTTGCCACCGGCTCCACCCCCATCGGCACCTACCGTCATTTGGTTGAGTGGTATCAGAAGGGCGAGCTGGATTTCGGGAAGGCGGTTTCCATCAACCTGGACGAATACTGCGGCCTGTCCGGGGACCATCCCCAGAGCTACCGCCGCTTCATGCGGGAGAATCTCTTCGACCATATCAATATCCCGGCGGACAGAAGCTTTCTGCCGGACGGCACCCAGACCGACAGCGCTTTGGAGTGCGCCCAGTATGACCGGATCATCGAGGAGCATAACGGCATCGACTTGCAGCTGCTGGGCATTGGCCGCAACGCTCACATTGGCTTCAACGAGCCGGACAGCTGCTTTGCCTGCGGCACCCATCAGGTGACCCTGACGGAGAGCACCATCGCCGCCAACACCCGCTTCTTTGAAAATGAGGCGCAGGTGCCCCGGCAGGCGTACTCCATGGGTATGCAGGCCATTATGCAGGCCAAGCGGGTCCTGCTGATCGCCAGCGGCGCGGACAAGGCGGAGGCCATCCGGAACAGCTTCTTCGGCCCCGTGACGCCTCAGGTCCCGGCGTCGATCCTGCAGCTCCACCGGGATGTCATCGTCATCGCCGATGAGGCTGCTCTGGCGGACTGCCCGGCAGAGGCGTAAGTGAATCACTGCCCGTTAAGAGGGCGGTAAACATATAGAGTTTCCCGGCCGGCAGTCACGAACTGCCGGCCGTTTTTTCATGCGGACGCTGTTGCGCACAGGCGTGAGCCGTGGGAAACACCGCACCGGCGGCGGTGGATGCCTTGCGCACCGCTGCTTGCACCTGCGGATAGATCACCATATTCTAGATGCAAAACGGTGAACTGACCGTTGAATTTTTCTTTGTTTTCCCTATATGAGTATGGTAAAATACAAGGGAAACAGAACGCACGAGTGGACCCTTTCTCTAAAAGGAGCGAATGATGGCAGGACTGACCAATATTAAAAACCAAGCGCTGACAGAGCGTATTGAGGACCATCTTTTCCAGTATATTCTGGATGAACGTCTGGCGGTGGGCGCAAAGCTGCCCAATGAATATGAGCTGGCGGACCGGTTCGGCGTCAGCCGGGGAACGATCCGGGAAGCGGTGAAGCTGCTGGTATCCCGTGGAGTTTTGCGGGTCAAGCACGGCTCCGGTACCTATGTGGCATCGCTGATGCCGCTGAAAGCCGATCCGCTGGGCTTGGATGCCATTGAGGACCGGATCCAGCTGGCGCTGGACCTGACGGACGTGCGGCTGATGCTGGAGCCGGCGATCGCGGAGCTGTCTGCCCGGAACCGCACAGAGGAGGAGGCCCAACGGCTGACGGAGTACTGCGATGCTGTGCGGAGAAGGATTCAGGCGGGGGAGGATTACCTGATCGAGGATATGCGGTTTCACTGGTATCTTGCGAAATGCTCGCACAACATGGTAGTAGAGCCGCTGATGCCGATCATCGACGCGGCGGTGGTCTCCATCGCCAATATCACCCGCAAGGAGCTGCTGACCGCGACGGTCGATACCCACCAGGAGATCCTCAACGGCGTTCTGGATCAGGACCCCCAGGCGGCCCGGGCGGCCGTGGCCCTGCATTTGGAGATGAACCGGATCGTGATCAAGCACGCGAAGGAGCGGTCAGAGAAAACAAAATAATATTTGGGAAAGCTGTTTTGGGATGTGCGATTCTGAGACAGCTTTCTTTTTTTGCCAAAGTCATCGGATGACTTTTCTTTGACCTTTCACGAAAAAAACCGACTTTTTAACGGAAATCCATTGCGTCTTTACGGCCTTTCACCGAATTGTGCAAATTTTAAAAAAAATTTGTAAAAAAGTAGAAAGCGTTTTTGATGACTTGTAATACCTCTTTCGAGATTTTATAATGCAGGCAGATAGCAAAAAAGGGAGCTGCCGGCGCTCCCGCATTGCGCAACTACAAAATTCTGATATACGGAATACAGGAGGAACTGCCTTATGTACCGCAGTGAACATATTTTGAAGGGCCTGAGCAACCAGTACTACCGCGCCACCTACAAGTCCATGGGCTTTACCACCGAGGACCTGAAGCGCCCCATCATCGGCATTGCCAACGCATGGAGCGAATGCGTTCCCGGTCACTACAACCTGCGTCAGGTCGCCCAGCGGGTGAAGGACGGCATCTACCGGGCCGGCGGCACTCCCATCGAGTTCGGCGTGATCGGCGGCTGCGACGGCATGGGCCAGGGACATGACGGCATGCACTTCATTATGCCCTCCCGTGAGCTGATCGCCAACTCCATCGAATCCATGGCCCAGATCAACCTGTTTGACGGTCTGGTGCTGCTGGGAAGCTGCGACAAGATTGTTCCCGGTATGCTGATGGCTGCCGCCCGTCTGGACATTCCCTGCATCTTCCTGCCCGGCGGCCCCATGGAGGGCGGCGTGGAGTTCGATGGCCGTCAGGCCGACCAGACCTCCAGCACCGAGGCTTACGGTATGCTCTCCGCCGGTAAGATCACCGAGGAGGAGTATGTCTCTCTGGAGAACACCGCCTGCCCCGGCTGCGGCTCCTGCTCCTATCTGGGCACCGCCAACACCATGTGCGCGCTGGCCGAGGCTCTGGGCATGACCCTGCCGGACGGCGGCACCGCTCCCGCCACCTCTGCCATCCGCATGATGAAGGCGGAGGAGACCGGCGTGAAGATCATGGAGCTGGTGGAGAAGAACATCACCTCCCGCCAGATCATCACCGACGGCGCTATCCGCAACGCCATCAAGGCCTGCCTCGCCATGAGCGGCTCCACCAACGCCGTCATGCACCTCACTGCCATCGCTTATGAGGCGGAGCTGGGCATCAAGGTGCTGGACGAGTTCGACACCCTCTCCGATACCACGCCCCAGCTCGCCAAGATGAACCCCTCCTGCAAGTACAGCATTGTGGACTTCTATCGGGACGGCGGCGTGCCCCGCCTGATGGAAAACCTCCAGTCCATGCTGGAGACGGACGTTATGACCGTCACCGCCCACACGCTGGCGGAGAATATCCGTGACCACAAGTACCTCTATCCCGCTACGGGCCTTGTCAACCACACGCTGGACGATCCCTTCGGCTATACCGGCGGCGTGGCGGTGCTGCGGGGCAATCTGGCTCCCGACACCGGCATCACCAAGCCCGGCGCGTTCGACAAGAGCCTGCATCATTTCAAGGGCGAGGCCATCTGCTTCGACTCTGAGGAGGCCGCCGAGGAGGCCATTCTGGCCGGTAAGGTCCATGACGGTCATGTGGTGGTCATCCGCTACGAGGGCCCCAAGGGCGGCCCCGGTATGCGCGAGATGTACAAGGCCATGAAGTACCTCTATGGCCGCGGCCTGTCCAAGACCACCGCACTGATCACCGACGGCCGGTTCTCCGGCACCAACAACGGCTGCTTCGTGGGCCATATCTCTCCCGAAGCCGCTGAGGGCGGCCCCATCGCCATCGTCCATGACGGCGATCTGGTGGAGATCGACGTGGACAGCAAGAAGCTGGAGCTGCTGGTGCCTCAGGAGGAGATCGAGGCCCGTCTGAAGCAGTGGAAGCGTCCCGAGCCCAAATTCAAGAAGGGCTGGCTGGGCCTGTACTGCAAGCTGGCTGCCTCCGGTTCCGAGGGCGGCGTCATGAAGTTTGACCATCTGTAATTTGAATTAGGAGGAGAAACCGACTATGGATGGAGTTACCGTTTCCGTTCTGGGCGCATTGGTGGCCCTTGCCGTCGCCATTGTGCTGATCCTGAAAAAAGTACAGCCCACTTATGCCATGATCTTCGGCGCCGTGATCGGCGGTCTGGTAGGCGGCGCCGGGCTCACCGGCACAGTTAGCTTTATCATCTCCGGCACGCAGGGCATCGTCTCCGCGATCATCCGTATCGTTACGGCCGGTATTCTGGCCGGCGCGCTCATTGAGAGCGGTGCGGCTGAACGCATTGCCGAGTCCATCATCAATAAGATGGGTGCCAAGCGGAGCCTGATCGCCATCACGCTGGCCACATGGCTGCTGACTACCGTGGGCGTGTTCGGCGACGTGGCCTGCATCACCGTGGCTCCCATTGCTCTGCAAATGGCCCGCAGGGCGGGTTATCACAAGATGGGCGTGCTGATGGCGCAGCTGGGCGCCGTCCGCGCGGGCAACGTCATGAGCCCCAACCCCAACGCTATCGCGGCCGCCGAGGCCTTTAATCTGCCCCTGACCTCCATCATCGCCGTGGGCGTCATCCCCGCCGTCACCGCGCTGATCGTGACCTCTCTGCTGGCAAAGCGCCTGTCTATGCGGGGCACGGAGATCACCGAGGCTGACATCGGCGGCGAAGCCGCGCAGCATAAGGATTTGCCTCCCCTGTGGGCGGCACTCAGCGGTCCCGTTGTCACCATCGCCATCTTGCTGCTGCGTCCCATTGCCGGGATTACCATCGATCCCCTGATCGCCCTGCCGGTAGGCGGCATCGTGGGCGCTATCGCCATGGGCAAGGCCCGGGACATGGGCCACTACTTCAATGCCGGCCTCGCCAAGATGAGCGGCGTTGCCATGCTGCTGGTTGGCACCGGCGCTCTGTCCGGCATCATCTCCAATTCCGGATTGAAGGACGTGATCATTTCCTTCATTGAGACTCTGGGCCTGCCCGGATTCATGCTGGCCCCCATCTCCGGTATGCTGATGGGCGCGGCCACCGCCTCCGCCACAGCCGGTACGACCCTTGCCAGCCAGATCTTTGGGCCCACCGTGGTGGCCAGCGGCGTAACACCTCTGGCAGCTGCCGCCATGACCCACGCGAGCTGCTTCGTCTTTGACGGTCTGCCCCACGGCTCCTTCTTCCATGTCAGCGCCGGCGGCGTCAACATGGAGATCAGCGAGCGGCTGAAGCTGCTGGGCTACGAGGCCATCAACGGCCTTGCCATGATGGCCGTCAGCACACTGGTGTTCGGCGTGCTGAAGCTGGCCGGCTGACCGGGAGGATTTCTATGGCAAAGATCATCGCGCCTGTTGTCACGATCTTCAACGAAGAGGAAAAGCCCGACTACGCAGGCAACAAAAAAGTCATCGATTTCCTGATCGAGGGCGGGCTGGACGGCATTCTTGTGCTGGGCTCCGCCGGAGAGTTCCCGGATCTGAACGAGCAGGAGCGTCTGGACTTCTTCCGCTTCTATGCGGAGTATGTCAACGGACGGGTGGAGTTGCTGGCTGGTACCGGCTGCATCCGCTATGCCGATACGCTGGCCCTGTCCAACGCGGTGTATGAGCTGGGCTACACGCCCATGGTCATCAGCCCCTACTATTTTGAGATGGATCAGGAAAAGCTGTTCGTCTACTATGACCGTCTGGCTAAGGACGTGAAGGGGGACCTGTATCTTTACAACTTCCCGCCCCGCACCGGACATTCCATCGCTCCGGAGACGATCCGCCGCCTGATCGACGTGAACCCCAACATCATCGGGCTGAAGGATTCCGTGTCCACCCCCGGCCACACCAATATGGTGTGCCGGGCGGTAGAGGGGAAGCCCTTCACCGTCTACTCCGGCTTTGACGACCAGTTCCTCAGCAACATCGCCAACAACGGGGGCGGCGGGTGCATCGGTGCGCTGTCTATCATCGTGCCGGAGATCTGGAGCAGTTTGGTGAAGGCTGCCAACGAAAGGGACTTTGATCGCACCTTCGCCCTGTACCACCTGATCCAGAAGCTGATGCCCATTTACGATATGGACACAAACTGCTCCCTGATCCTCAAAAAGCTGCTGGTGCACCGGGGACTGGAGATCAGCGACCGGGCCGTTTGCCCCTTCAACCAGATGAACACCGCCATCTATCAGAGCGCCGCAGACCTGCTGGACAGCGTGTTGGCTGAATACCGGTCCATGCGCTGACGGGAAAGCCGATTCAAGGCTGGTCCCTCAGCCGACAAATACAATAACAGTAAAAGGGCAGGGCCGGACAGAAATTTTCTGTCCGGCCCTGCTTGCTGCGTTCTTCCTTGCATCGTTTCCGGCAAATTCACAATACGGTCATTGCACCGCAAGGCGGGGCGTTGTCCAACTCGGGCATTGTGAAAAACCGCGGTTTGTGGTAAATTAAGTCCATAAAACAACGGAAAGAGGAATACACATGAAGGATTTCCGGCAGGAATTATATGAAAACGGCTATTTCCGGCAGGAGGAGCTGTGCTTTGCCGACTGCGACCGGTATCAGCGGGCAAGGGTCTCCGGCCTTTTGAACAAGGCGGCGGCCTACGCGGGGTATGACTACAACGCCCGGGGCCTGACCCATGACGTGCTGTTTGAAATGGGGGAGGTGTTCCTGCTCTCCCGGCTGGCCATGCGCATCCATCAGATCCCCATGGCGGGGGAGGTGCTGGACATCGCCACCTACGAAAACGGGGTCAAGGGCGCGCATATGCAGCGGGTCTACGAGATGAAGGATCAGACCGGTGAGGTGCGGGTGTCGGTGAAAAGCGACTGGATCCTGGTGAACCCCGCCACCCGGAAGATCATGCGGCCCTCCGCCTTTACCGCCAAGCCCATACAGACCTGTGACCGGGTCATCGACTGCCCGGACCCGAAAAAGCTCCTGCTGCCCCACGAGGGGGTGGAGGAGCTGGGGACCCGGCAAGTGGTCTGGTCCGATCTGGACGGCAACGGCCACCTTTACAGCGCCAACTACGGCGACATTATCTGGGACTACCTGCCCCATGACTTACAGGAGCGGACGCCCCGGGAATTCTACATCAATTACAACCACGAGGCCACCCTTGGCGAAACGCTGCGTCTGGTGGGCTTCCGGAATGAGGACGGCAGCTATCTCATGGAGGCCCTCGGCCCGGACGCCGCCTGCTTCACCGCCCTGTGTGTGTTTTGAGTCGCTGAATCCTTAATATACGGACAAATGTTTCTGGCAGAAACACAAATTGTTCTTGCAATTTGCGGCAAGACCCGATATCATGATATTGTAATAAGTAATACCATTGGGGCGTTTGCGCCGCAAAAGTAATGCCAAGCGGGCCTGCCGCCCATCTCTTACAAGTGAATAGGCGCAGGGGGTGCGGTGCGGAAACCGGCGCACCCCCTGTTCAAACTGCAGTCAGCCCCCTGAGGGCTGTGCCGGAATCGGGAGGAACGAACGAGGGGAGAAGCGATCGGCTGCGGAAGAAAGGAGCGGTGTATGAAAAATCTGAAAAAGCTGACGATCCTGCACTCGAACGATATGCATGGCGATTTTCTGGCCGAACAGATCGACGAGCGGCTGGTGGGCGGCGTGTCGCTCATAGGGGCAGCCGATCAGCGCGGCGCAGAGGGTATCCGCGTCCAGCGTAGAGAAACGCTAACGCTTTTCTGCCTCCGCGTAAATGTGTTCCAATTCCATGTCTCGCGCATATCCGTCAGCGCGTAGTCATTGTTCATCAGTTCCTTGTCCCGGTAGTTCCCCGCCAGATAGAGTGCCTCCCGTCTTAGTTCGTCGGAGATTTTTCCTCGCCAGTGATGCTTGTGGATGGTGTCGGTGCGGGTGTTGAACAAGCGGTAGACCGGGTGCTGCTTGTTCTGCTACTTCTGGGCAATTTGCGCCTACATCACATTTACCACACCTGTGGCTGTCAGTGTTTTCGCCGTATCAAGCGGCTTTGTTCTTTTCTGCCTTTGTTCTTGTCATTCTTTACACAGTTACTTTAGTACACGGATACTTTGATTCTGGATGGAGGCCCGGAACTGGAGGACAAATACAGTATATTTCAATAGAAAAAGCTTGCCAAAATATAGAGAATTAAACAATTTATGAATGGTTTTCACATATTGCGTTATATGTGCTTATATGGTGTTATATGCTGTTATTTCGTGTTATCTTTTATCTCTTACCTGAAGATTTTTTGAATTATACTCGCTTTACTTTTGCACCAGTTTGAAATATGATAAATCAATTAGTTATTCAGATCATAATTGAGGACAAGAATCTGCTCTCTAAAATGCACGGCAGTTTTCTTGTAAAGCTGCTGCGCTTTTGTATAAGTTCAACGGAGGAGGCTAAAATGAAAAAGAAAACTATCTATGTTGTAATTGCGATTGCAGTAGTGGCTATTCTTGCGATAGGTTTTCAGACTGCCCCTAAAACGCCTGCTTTTGACTTCGAATCAAATCCAATAGTAGATGTGGTTACAACATACGCAACAGATCCCACCGATTCATATAACAGAACCGTTCGGTGGCCAAATCAGGCGCAAATCGATGAACTACAATCCAGATTAATAAGCCTTTCAGGCACCAAAAAAACAAAAGAATTTGGTGATGCACTTACTTTGGCATCTATCGAAATTGGGTTGCATGATGGAAGCAGTATCAATTTTCAAAGTAAAAACGATGGCACCCTACAACTCATTTGCCAACCATCTTCCCAAATTATAGAAGCCAGAAATGATGGCATACTCATGCTCTTTGGCCGAGCTGACCCAAAAGTCTATCTTATTAATAACGAAGATTTCCACCACTACGTTATAAATCTGTGCAGCGGCGGAGATACGGCATTGGCAACAAAATCCGGATGAGATTTCAGCGTGTGCATCTGCGTGACAATAAAAAGTTTTCCTTATTTTTCCCTTAATGGAGTAATTTTAGTTGCTCTTACATGGTAGATGTTGGTACGGAAAAACCGCCGAAATCTCCTGAATGGATCTCCGGAGCAGAAAAGCGGAAGCGAAATGGCGCTCCCTGTCGGAGAAGGATCTCCGGCGGGGGCGCCGTTTTTGGTGCTGTATAAGTCTGCGGCCCTTCCGCAGAACTGATCCGGGATTGGCTTTTTATGGCAAAATTTACAATTCCAATTTGCCGGGATTCCGCAAATTTTTGGAAATGCTACGAAAGATAGGTCGATCTATCAAAACCGGATTGACAAAGCGCTTCGCGAGTGGTACTGTAACCACATCTTGCGAGAGGGGATGTGGACAGGATGAGGAAGATGTTCAATCATACTGTCGCAGCGGCTGCCAAGGCAGACGCCGTATCCTCTTGCGCCGCAAGCTCCCGCTCTATGATCGCCATTATTATGGACGCCATTATGGCGTCCATTTTTGTTGCCATTATTTCCATTATTGGCACAATTCCATATGGCTGGCGTGGGGTACAGAACGGTTGAGCTTGTAAGAAAAACGAGCCGAAAGCGGTCCCGCTGGTCAGCGGGACCGCTTTTTTTGCTACTTGTACGGGGAGGTAATCGATATGAAACTCACAGGCGCGCGGATCTTGATGGAATGTCTGCGGGAACAGAAGGTGGATACCATTTTCGGGTATCCCGGCGGCACGATTTTGAACGTGTATGACGCTTTATATGACTGCAAGGAGATCACCCATATTCTGACCTCCCATGAGCAGGGGGCCGCTCACGCGGCGGACGGCTACGCCCGCAGCACCGGCAAGGTGGGCGTGTGCTTCGCCACCTCCGGCCCCGGCGCCACGAACCTGACCACCGGCATCGCCACCGCGTATATGGATTCCTCCTCGGTGGTCTTTATCTCCTGCAACGTGCCCCAGAACCTCATCGGCCGGGACGCGTTTCAGGAGGTGGACATCACCGGCATTACGATGCCCATTACGAAATCCACCTATCTGGTGCGGGATGTGACAAAGCTGGCGGACACGGTGCGGGAGGCCTTCGCCCTGGCCCGCAGCGGCCGCCCCGGTCCGGTGGTCATCGACATCACCCGGGACGTGACCAGCGCCGAGTGCGACTACGAGCCGCTGCCTCTGGAGCAGCACGCTGCCTCCGGGCATCTGGCGTCTCTGATCCGCCGGGCCTACACCAGCAGCCTGAAAATGCCGGAGGCGGATCTGGACGACGTGGAAAAGCTGGTGGAGATGATCGCGGAATCCAAAAAGCCCATGCTGATCTGCGGCGGCGGCGTGGTCCGCAGCCGTGCCCACGAGGAATTCCGGCAGTTTGTCCGCCGGATCGACGCGCCGGTGGCCATTACCGTGATGGGTGGCGGCGGCGTTTCCGGCCGGGATGTGATGACCACCGGCATGATTGGGATGCACGGTTCCGTGGCCTCCAACATGGCCTGCGACAACTGCGATCTGCTGATCGCCGTGGGCTGCCGATTCTCCGACCGGGTGGCGTTGAAGCCGGAGACCTTCGCGCATCAGGCCAAGATCGTCCATATCGACATCGACCGGGCGGAGATCAACAAGAACGTCCAGACGGACCATCACATCATCGGCGACGCCAAGCAGGTCCTGAACCTGCTGCTGGAGCGCCTGCCCCAGTACGAGCATAAGGAGTGGAAGGACTTCGTGCTCTCCTTCCCCCGGGAAACGGAGTACGGCGAAAGCGAGAGCGTCCTGACGCCGAAGCAGGTGCTTTCCGCCATCGCCCGAAAATGCCCGCAGGACTCCATCGTGGCCACGGATGTGGGCCAGCACCAGATGTGGGCCATCCAGCACCTGCATTTCGACTATCCCGGCCAGCTCCTGACCTCCGGCGGCTTCGGCACCATGGGCTTCGGCCTGGGGGCCGCCATCGGCGCCAAACAGGGGAACCCGGACAAAACGGTGATCCACATCACCGGCGACGGCTGCTTCCGCATGAACGGCAACGAGCTGGCTACCGAGGCCTATTACGGGCTGCCGGTCATCACCGTGATCTTCAACAACCGGAATCTGGGCATGGTCCGGCAGTGGCAGAGCCTGATCTACGACCACCGGTATTCCCAGACGTCTCTGGAAAACCGCAGCCCGGACTTCGTGAAGTTCGCGGACGCCTTCGGTCTGAAGGGCCGCCGGGTCACCCAGCCCAGCGAGCTGGAGGAGGCCATCACGGAGGCGCTGGCGGAAAGCGCTCAGGGCCGGGGCTACGTCATCGACTGCGCCATCAACGCCGACGAGATGGTGCACCCCATGGTCAACGGCGGCCATCACATCACGGAATTCCTGCTGAGCTGAGGAGAGGAGGACAACATCATGGAAACGACATTACGCACCTTTTCCGTCCTGGTGGATGACGAACCCGGCGTGCTCTCCCAGATCTCCCGGCTGTTTTCCCGCAAGGGGTTCAACATCGAGTCTCTGGCCGTCGGCCCCACGGAGGAACGCGGCCTGTCCCGCCTGACGCTGGAGGTCCTGACGGACGATCAGCAGACGGAGCTTTTGTGCAACCAGCTGTCCAAAATGGTGCCGGTACATTCCGTCCGGTTGCTGGCGGAGGAACACTCCATCCGCCGGGAGATGGTGCTCTGTAAGGTCCGGGCGGAGGAGCGGAGCGTCCGCAGCGAGCTGATCCAGCTGGCCAACGTGTTCCGGGCCTCCATTCTGGACGTTTCCTCCACCTCCATGACTTTGGCGGTCATCGGGGAGGAATCCAAAAACGAGGCGCTGACGGATCTGCTCCGGGAGTTCGGGATTCTGGAAATGGTCCGCACCGGCATGGTGGCGCTGGAGCGCGGCCGGTACACCATTCAGGACGAGCGGAAGGAAACGCTGGAATTCAATCTTGGAAAAATGCTGTAAATCGGGCATTTATCATTTATTTCAACACAAAACCATTATAAAAAGGAGAAATCTACCATGGCTAAGATGTATTATGAAAAGGATTGCGACCTGAACTATCTCAACGGCAAGAAGATCGCCGTGATCGGCTACGGCTCTCAGGGCCATGCCCATGCCCTGAACCTGAAGGATTCCGGCTGCGAGGTCTGCGTGGGCCTGCGGGAAGGCTCTAAGAACTGGGCCCAGGCGGAGGCCGCGGGGCTTACCGTCAAGACCGTTGCCGAGGCCGCCAAATGGGGCGACATTGTGATGATGCTCATTAACGATGAGGTGCAGGCCGACGTTTACAAGAAGGATATCGCTCCCTATCTGGAGGAGGGCAACGCTCTGGCCTTTGCCCACGGCTTCAACATCCGCTACAAGCAGATCGTGCCTCCCGCCGGTGTGGACGTGTTCATGGCGGCGCCCAAGGGCCCCGGCCACACCGTCCGCTCCACCTATGTTTCCGGCAAGGGCGTACCCTGCCTGGTGGCCGTGGAGCAGAACGCCACCGGCCGGGCCTACGAGATCGCGCTGGCCTACATCGCCGGTATCGGCGGCGCTCGGGCAGGCATCATGGAGACCACCTTCCACGATGAGACCGAGACCGACCTCTTCGGCGAGCAGACTGTTCTGTGCGGCGGCGTGGTGGATCTGATGCAGTGCGGCTTCGAGACGCTGGTGGAAGCCGGTTACGCCCCGGAGAACGCCTATTTCGAGTGCATCCACGAAATGAAGCTCATCATCGACCTCATCAACAAGGGCGGCGTGGCCGCCATGAATTACTCCATCT
>UMHI01074844.1_pt1 | contig 29294 bp, 25 predicted proteins | sample 1965481 | NCBI WGS metagenome assembly UMHI01 (sample SAMEA4836093, study PRJEB28245) | human gut metagenome | biome: gut microbiome; material: fecal sample | place: Denmark | collected 2008 | reverse complement strand
TTGGTATGACAACGAAATCGGTTACTCTAACAAAGTATTGGATCTGATCGCTCACATGGCTTCTGTAAACTGCTAATCAGTATTACAAACTATATGACGGAAAGGGCAAGCTTACGGGCTTGCCCTTTTTTTATCTCTTTTCTTATAATTTTGCTCACTTCTCCCGTCTGTGTGCAGAAAAAAACCTATCTTTGTGAATAAATCAATATGCTGACTTATGAATTATGATCTGATAACCATTCTAGGCCCTACAGCATCGGGTAAGACACCGTTGGCGGCGGCATTGGCTGCACGGCTGCGGACGGAGATTATCAGTGGAGACAGTCGTCAGGTTTATTGCCGGATGGATTTGGGAACGGGAAAAGATCTGGCAGATTATGTAGTAGACGGATGTCGTATTCCATATCATTTGATTGATATTGTGCCTCCTGGTTATAAATATAATGTATTTGAATTCCAGCGTGATTTTCTTACAGCTTATGAATCTATCCGTAAACGAGGAATGATTCCGATTTTGTGTGGTGGTACGGGTATGTATCTGGAGTCGGTTTTGAAAGGTTATAAGCTATTGCCTGTTCCGGAAAATCCGGAGCTGCGGAAACGCCTGGAAAGTAAATCGTTGTCTGAACTCACGGAAATATTATCTACATACAAACAATTGCATAATTCAACAGATGTAGATACGGTAAAACGTGCTGTCCGTGCCATTGAAATAGAAGAATATTATTTGCAGCAGCCTGTAGACGCCCGTTCGTTTCCGGAAGTGCATAGCCTGATTGTAGGAGTGGACATTGATCGGGAATTACGTCGAGAAAAAATTTCACGCAGACTCCAACAGCGTCTGGATGAAGGAATGGTTGATGAGGTACGTAAGTTGTTGGATAGTGGTATTTCGCCTGAAGATCTGATATATTACGGTTTGGAATATAAATATTTGACCTTATATGTTACAGGAGCAATGACTTACGAAGAGATGTTCCGTCAGCTGGAAATCGCTATTCATCAGTTTGCCAAACGGCAGATGACGTGGTTTAGAGGGATGGAACGCAGAGGCTTTACGATTCATTGGATAGATGCTACCCGCTCGATGGAAGATAAGGTAGCTGAAATCATGCAGCTATTGGATAAATAACTTAAGACGCATTACATTAATGACTAGATTATGGCGGTAGAACCAAACAGATGGGGAATCATCTATAACCCCAAAGCCGGAAGTAGAAAAGCTCAGAAACGCTGGGTGGCCATTCGCGATTACATGGAAAGCCGGAACGTTCAGTTTGATTATGTCCAGTCGGAAGGGTTCGGGTCTGTAGAAAGATTGGCCAGAACTTTGGCTAATAACGGATACAGGACGATTGTGATTGTGGGTGGTGATGGAGCAATCAACGATGCAGTCAATGGAATAATGACTTCGGATGTACCTGACAAGAAAGAAATAGCTTTTGGTATTATTCCTAATGGTATCGGTAATGATTTCGCCAAGTATTGGGGACTGGATTCTGATGACTATAAAGGTGCGGTGGATGTTATTATCAATCGTCGTTTGCGTAAGGTAGATGTAGGAGTCTTCAGTTATTTTGATGGCGACAAGCATGAGGTCCGTTATTTCCTGAATGCTGTATATATGGGTTTAGGGGCCCGTATCGTGTTGATTACTAATGAGACTAAACGCTTTTGGGGAATACCGTTTATTTCATACCTGTCTTCATTGTTCTTGGTCGCCTTTGAACGTAAACTGCATCGGATGCACTTGAAAGTAAATGATGAACATATCCGTGGCAGAATTATGGCTGTAGCCATAGGAAGTGCCAGAGGATATGGCCTGACTCCAAGTGCTGTCCCTTATAACGGATGGCTGGATGTTTCAGTGATTTATCGTCCTGAATTACGTCAGTTGATTTCCGGATTATGGATGTTGCAGCAAGGACGGCTTCTGAATCATAAGACAGTGAAGCCGTATCGGACTCGCTGTGTGAAAATTCTTCGTGCGCAGAATGCAGAAGTAAGTTTGGACGGACGGCTTTGGATGGATCGTCATTTTCCGATAGAGGTAACCATTGCGCCTGAGGCTATCACGTTGATAATTCCTAATTAATAAATATGATACAGACTATAGCAGATTTAAAGAATAGTGAGAATTTTTTCCTGTTGGCGGGGCCATGCGTGATTGAAGGCGAAGAGATGGCATTGCGGATTGCCGAACGGGTAGTGAAAATTACTGACCGTTTACATATTCCTTATGTTTTTAAGGGGTCTTATCGGAAAGCGAACCGTTCACGGTTGGATTCGTTTACAGGGATAGGGGATGAAAAAGCACTGAAAGTATTGGCTAAAGTGCGTGAAACCTTCGGAGTTCCTGTTGTTACAGACATACATGCGGCAGAAGAGGCAGCAATGGCTGCCGGGTATGTGGATATATTGCAGATACCGGCTTTCTTGTGCCGACAGACGGATTTGCTGGTTGCTGCTGCCAAAACAGGTAAGATTGTGAACATAAAGAAGGGTCAGTTTCTTTCACCTGGTGCTATGCGTTTTGCTGCGGATAAAGTTGTGGAAGCTGGAAACTGTCAGGTAATGCTGACGGAGCGTGGTACAACTTTCGGTTATCAGGATTTAATTGTTGATTATCGCGGAATTCCAGAAATGCAGTCATTCGGTCATCCGGTGATATTGGATGTTACGCATTCATTGCAGCAGCCTAATCAGACTTCGGGGGTAACCGGAGGAATGCCCCAGCTGATTGAAACGGTAGCGAAGGCTGGAGTAGCGGTAGGAGTGGATGGCCTGTTTATGGAGACTCATGAGAATCCTGTGGTAGCAAAGAGTGACGGCGCGAATATGTTGAGACTGGATTTGCTGGAAGACTTGTTGGTGAAACTTGTCCGCATCCGTCAGGCTCTCAAATGAATTTGTTGGAATGGGAATTCACCTGCCTTATCGAAGCAGGGAATTCCCTTTTAGAGTATCTGAAACTTTTTTGGGGGTTTAAATAAAAAACTACCGGTATTTAATAGCTTTTTTCAGTTGTTTGTGGCTGTATATTTTGTCAGATACTTTGTTGGCTCATTTATCTATCAGGATAGGTAAGGGCAGTTTTGAAGTGTTTTTCAAATCGTTCGGAAATAAAATCGAAGCATCTTTTTCATTCAATTCATTTTTTTTGAACTCATGGGTAGATTGGTAGTTCCTTTCAGACAGAAAGTTGTAATAATCTTGAGTATATTGCTATCTGTTGTAGCAGTGGGTGTTCAGGCTCAGAATGAGGCCTTGATTTCTCCCGAAGAATCAGAAACTCTGCTTGAAAAGATTACAGGTAAAGAGCGTGAGATAGACTGGGCACATATGAATGTACAGTTTGCTACTTCGGCAAATGTCGAGTTCCTGAATAAGGAATTCAGTGAGGCTGCATTCAAGGTGAATCGTGTCCGTCTGGAGGTGTTAGGTTCATTCAGCAAGAAATTTTCCTATCATTTCCGTCAGATTCTGAATGTACATTCTACTCCAGGATATTCTTTGGATAATTTGTCCGGTTCGGTAGAACTGGCTAATGTAGGGTGGACATTGAGCGACAGGCTACAGTTGACAGCCGGCAAGCAGGCTGTACAGTTCAGTGGCTATGAATGTTGGGTTAATGCCATAAAGGTTCGTTATTACTCAGATTTCAATAATTATCTTCCTTGTTATCAGGTCGGAGTAAACCTGGCTTATAAAGCCAGTCCAAATCATGAGCTTAACTTCCAGATAGTCAATAATCGGAACGGTTCGAATGATGAACTGTTCAGTTACGGCCTTCCGGCTGGAGTAGAAGAGTCTAAGGTTCCTCTGTTGGGTACTGTAAGTTGGGACGGTTATTTTATCGATCGGGCTATGCAATTACGTTATTCTTTGTCGTACGGACAGTTGGCACGTAATCGGAATGTGTTTTATTTTACATGTGGAAATGTGTGGGATAAGAAACCTTTTCTGGGATATATTGATTTCATGTACTCCCGGGAAGGTCTGGACTCTAAAGGATTGATTAGTCAGTTGACTGCAGCAGACGGAAATGAAGGTCGTACAGTCAGGAATGTAGAATATTTTACAACTATCGGCAATTTGGATTATAGGGTCAGTCCCCATTGGAATTTGTATGTAAAAGGGGTGTATGAATTGGGTAATGTATTTCGCTCTTCGGATGGAATTCAGTCTGGTAATTATCGGCGGACGTGGAATGCGCAGCTTTGTGCCGAGTTTTTCCCAATGGAGGAAAGCGGTTTGCTGTTGTATCTACATTTACTCTACAAGCATACTCATCTTACTGAGCGTGCCCGTAGATGGGGCGCGGAAGGTTTTACCGAGCAACGTATTTCTCTGGGACTTGTCTATACTTTACCGGTTTTCTGATTTCAAATTGATTTATATCGGAGAATCCTTGGTACATATATCAATAAAAAACTATATCTTTGTGGCACGTAACATAACGAAGAAGTTTAAAAAGAACAAGAAATATGCTTACTATCAAACAGATTACAGAAGATACCGAAAAGGTTATCAAAGGATTGGAGAAAAAGCACTTCGCTCATGCCAAGGAAGCTATTGCCCAAGTGCTTGAATTGAATGACAAAAGACGTAATGCGCAGAATCAACTAGATAGAAACCTGGCCGAGGTAAATGCTACATCGAAGGCTATCGGAGCTTTGATGAAAGAAGGGAAAAAAGAAGAAGCAGAAGCTGCAAAGGCTCGTGTGGCTGAAATAAAAGAGGCTAGCAAAGGATTGCAGGCAGAGATGGATCAGGCTGCTGAAGATTTGCAGAACTTGTTGTATACTATTCCGAATGTGCCTTATGATGAGGTTCCTGAGGGTGCTACAGCAGAGGATAATCTGGTGGTAAAGATGGGAGGAATGGAAACAGAACTTCCGAAAGACGCACTGCCTCATTGGGAATTGGCCAAAAAATATAATTTGATTGATTTTGACCTTGGTGTGAAGATAACAGGAGCCGGATTTCCTGTGTATCGTGGAAAAGGTGCCCGTCTGCAGCGTGCTTTGATTAACTTTTTCCTTGATGAAGCCCGTCAGTCTGGTTATGAGGAAATTATGCCTCCAACTGTTGTAAATGCTGCTTCTGGTTATGGAACAGGACAATTACCTGATAAAGAAGGACAGATGTATCACTGCAATGTAGATGATTTGTATCTGATTCCGACAGCAGAGGTACCTGTGACAAATATCTACCGTGATGTAATTCTGGATGAAAAACAGCTACCGATTAAGAATTGTGCATATACCGAATGTTTCCGTCGTGAAGCCGGTTCGTACGGTAAGGATGTACGCGGTTTGAATCGTTTGCATGAATTTTCAAAAGTAGAATTAGTGCGTATTGATAAGCCGGAACATTCCAAACAGTCTCATCAAGAGATGTTGGACCATGTAGAAGGTCTGCTGCAGAAGCTTGAACTGCCATACCGCATCCTTCGTCTGTGTGGTGGAGACATGAGCTTTACTGCTGCCATCTGTTATGACTTTGAGGTTTATTCAGAAGCTCAGAAACGTTGGCTAGAAGTAAGTTCTGTTTCTAATTTTGACACTTATCAAGCCAATCGCTTGAAATGCAGATACCGCTCAGCAGACAAAAAAACTGAACTTTGCCATACCTTGAATGGTTCTGCATTGGCTCTTCCTCGTATCGTTGCTGCTTTGTTGGAAAATAATCAGACTCCGGAAGGTATACGTATACCGAAGGCATTGGTTCCGTATTGTGGATTTGATATAATTGACTGAAAAGGATTTCCTGACATGTAAATAGAGAGGCTATTCGGATTTTGCTGAATAGCCTTTTTCTATACTTTTTATTTTCTTCTTGAATGACGTATCTTGGATAATATCAGGTCCTTGAAGAAAAAATAGGAGGATTGCAACAATGAATAGCAGCTTTATAAGTATGTTATGTAACATGGATTTAACAATAAAAATTATTTTCTACCGTTTAGATAATATTTTTTTAGATTTTTCTTGGAAAAAAGCTGTTTTTCATTTTGTAATCATTATTTAATTACTAATTTTGAGGTGAAATAAGAAAAATATTTTAATTAAACGAAATCTAAGTATAACCTTAAAATAACAACTATGAGTTATTTACGATTTGATAAAACTTTAATGACAAACCTGGAGGAATCTCTTCCGCGCGAGATTCTTCGGACTAACCGTTCAGGTGCGTATCATTGTTCTACCATTGTAGATTGTAATACTCGCAAATATCATGGTTTGCTTGTCATTCCGATACCAGAATTGGATGACGAAAACCATGTGCTGTTGTCTTCGTTGGACGAGACAGTGATACAGCACGGTGCTGAGTTTAATTTAGGGCTTCATAAGTATCATGGTGATAATTTTAGTCCTCGCGGTCACAAGTACATTCGTGAATTTGAATGTGAAAAAGTTCCTACTACGTGGTATCGGGTAGGAGGAGTCATTCTGAAGAAAGAAAAGGTTTTTGTTCATTATGAAAACCGTATCCTGATTCGTTATACTTTGGTGGATGCCCATTCAGAGACTACTCTTCGTCTCAGACCGTTCCTTGCATTCCGGAGCGTACGGCAGTATACACATGAGAATGCACAGGCTAGCCGTCATTATGATTCGGTGGAAAACGGTATTAAAACCAGTATGTATCCTGGCTATCCGGAATTGTATATGCAGTTGAACAAGGAGAATGAATTCCATTTCCAACCTGACTGGTATCGGGGAATCGAATATCCTAAAGAGCAGGAAAGGGGCTATGATTTCAATGAAGACTTGTATGTTCCTGGATATTTTGAAGTGAGCATTAAAAAAGGTGAATCAGTTGTCTTTTCTGGTGGAGTTACGGCAATGCAGAATACAGCGGATCTGAACAACTTGTTTGCAAAAGAGGTGGAAGAACGTACACCTCGTGCTGATTTCAAGAAATGTTTGATTAATGCGGCTCACCAATTCTTAAATAAACAAGGGGAGGATTCTTATATACTTGCCGGCTATCCTTGGTTTAAATGCCGTGCGCGTGATATGTTTATCTCATTGCCGGGATTGATGCTCTCTGTTGGAGAAGTAGAGAAGTTCGAACAGGTAATGAAGACTGCTTCACGTGCCATCTATGCTTTTATGAACGGAGAAGATACACATCTGAAAGTATATGAAATGGAGCATCCGGATGTGCTGTTGTGGGCAGTATGGACTATTCAGCAGTATGCGAAGATGGTTTCTTTGGAAGAGGCAAAAGCTAAGTATGGAACTTTGCTGAAGGATATAATGGCTTATCTGACTGCCGGAAAGCATCCTAATATGCGGGTGGATGATAACGGTCTGATTTATTCTGAAGGTATTCAGAAGGCTGTCACTTGGATGAACTCATCAGTGAATGGCCGACCGGTTATTCCACGTACGGGATACATTGTTGAATTCAACAGTTTGTGGTATAATGCGTTGAGATTTACTGTTGATACACTGGCTGGTTGCGGCTGTGATGAACTGATTGGAACATGTGCTGCTATTGCAGAAAAGGCAGGTAAGTCTTTCATCGATACGTTCTTGAATGAGTATGGATATCTGTTAGATTATGTAGACGGGCAAATGATGGATTGGAGTGTACGTCCTAATATGATTTTTACTGCCGCCTTTGATTATTCACCATTGAACGCTTCTCAGAAGAAGGGTGTGGTTGATATCGTTACTAAAGAATTGTTGACTCCGAAGGGGTTACGTTCGTTGAGCCCGAAGAGCGGTGGCTATAATCCGAACTATGTAGGCCCTCAGTTGCAACGTGATTATGCTTATCATCAAGGTACAGCGTGGCCGTGGCTGGAAGGATTCTATCTGGAAGCTTATTTGCGTATTTACAAACGGAGCGCTATCTCCTTTGTTGAACGTCAGATGATTAATTTCGAGGATGAACTTACCTGTCATTGCATTGGTTCTATTCCAGAATTGTTTGACGGTAATCCGCCTTTCCGTGGTCGTGGTGCCGTATCGTTCACGATGAATGTAGCTGAGATATTACGAGTCTTGTATTTGTTGGAAAAATATAACTATTAAAGGAGGAGCCTGTATGAAAGTATTAATGTTTGGATGGGAATTTCCTCCCAAAATTTACGGTGGTCTTGCTGTCGCTTCTTACGGAATCACAAAAGGATTGAGTTTACAGGGGGATGTGGAAACTACGTTCTGTCTGCCAAAACCTTGCGGACAAGAAGAGAAATTCCTGAAAATTATCGGCATGAATCAAGTGCCTATCGTATACCGTGATGTGAATTATGATTATTTGAAATCACGTCTGCCGGAATACATGACACCTGAGCAGTATTATGCTTTTCGTGATCATATTTATGCTGATTTTTCTTATATGCACGTCAATGATTTGGGATGTATGGAGTTTGCAGGTGGATATCCACAGAACCTGCATGAAGAAATCAATAATTTCTCCATAATTGCCGGTGTCGTTGCCCGTCAGCAGGAATTTGATATTATTCATGCTCATGACTGGCTGACTTATCCGGCGGGTGTACATGCCAAGATGGTTAGTGGAAAACCTCTGTGTATTCATGTGCATGCTACTGATTTTGACCGTTCCCGTGGAAAAGTTAATCCTACGGTTTATGCGATGGAAAAGAATGGAATGGATCATGCAGACTGTATTATGTGTGTGTCTGAATTGACTCGCCGTACGGTAATTAACGAATATCATCAGAATCCTAATAAGGTTTTTGCTGTACACAATGCTGTATATCCGCTTTCTCAGGATTTGCAGGATATTCCTCGCGTAGAACATCCGAAAGAAAAGATTGTAACCTTCCTTGGACGTATTACGATGCAGAAAGGTCCTGAATATTTTGTAGAGGCTGCTGCGTTAGTATTGAAACGTACACGTAATATCCGTTTTGTGATGGCTGGTTCTGGAGATATGCTGAATGCCATGATTAATCTGGCTGCAGAAAGAGGTATTGCCGACCGTTTCCATTTCCCGGGATTCCAACGTGGACGTCAGGTGTATGAAGCTTACAAGAACAGCGATGTGTTTGTTATGCCATCAGTTTCTGAGCCGTTCGGTATTGCACCGTTGGAAGCTATGCAATGTGGAACACCTTCTATCATTTCCAAACAGTCTGGTTGTGGGGAAATCCTGGAGAATGTAATCAAGACAGATTATTGGGATATTAATGCCATGGCTGATGCTATTTACGCTATTTGTACCTATCCTTCGCTTTTCAAGTATCTACAGGAAGAAGGACGTAAGGAAGTGGATGGAATTACATGGGAAAAAGTGGGCTGGAAGATTCGTGGCCTATACGAGGACGTATTAAGAAATTACGCTAAATAATAAAATCTGATTGCGATATGAAAACAATTTGCCTTTATTTTGAGATACATCAAATCATACATCTGAAACGTTACCGTTGTTTCGACATTGGTCGTGACCATTATTATTATGATGATTACGAGAATGAACGTTGCATTACTGAGATTGCTGAAAAAAGTTATATCCCGGCTTTGCTTACACTGATTGAAATGGCAAAAGCCAATGCGGGTGCATTTAAGGTTGCTGTTTCGCTTTCTGGAGTAGGACTGGAACAACTTGAAATTCATGCTCCAAAGGTTATTGAACTTTTGCAGAAATTGAATGAAACAGGTTGTGTGGAGTTCTTGGCTGAACCGTATTCACATGGTTTGTCTTCTTTGGCTAATGAAGATTGTTTCCGTGAAGAAGTTGTACGGATGAGCAATAAGGTAAAAGAAGTCTTTGGACAGACTCCGAAAGTATTCCGTAATTCCAGCTTGATTTATTCTGACGCGATCGGTGGTATCATTGCGGAAATGGGCTTCAAGGGAATGCTTACAGAAGGTGCAAAGCATGTATTGGGATGGAAGAGTCCGCATTATCTGTATCATTGTGCAGAAAATCCGAACTTAAAATTGTTGTTGCGTGATTATAAGTTATCGGATGATATCAGTCTGCGTTTCTCTAATTCAGACTGGAATGAATATCCGTTGTTTGCTGATAAATATATGGATTGGATTGCTGCTTTGCCAGAAGGTGAGCAGGTAATCAATATCTTTATGGAATTGCAGACTTTGGGTATGGTTCAGCCGTTGTCATCAAATATTTTGGAATTCCTGAAAGCTCTTCCGGCATGTGCCAAGGAAAGAGGTATTACGTTCTCTACTCCGACAGAAATTGTTACTAAACTGAAATCTGTTGATAAGGTAGATGTACCATATCCATTGTCATGGTCAGATGAAGAAAGAGATGTCAGCTGTTGGTTGGGTAATGCCATGCAACGCGAAGCTTTCAATAAACTGTATAGTGTAGCAGAACGTGTACATTTATGCGATGATCGTCGTATTAAACAGGATTGGGATTATCTGCAGGCCAGCAATAACTTCCGTTTCATGACAACTAAGAATACAGGCCTGTATCTGTCACGTGGTATTTATGATTCTCCTTTTGATGCGTTTACTAACTATATGAATATTTTAGGAGATTTTATTGCGCGTGTCAATTCGTTGTATCCAGTTGATATGGATAATGAAGAGCTTAATTCTTTGTTGACTACCATTAAAAACCAAGGTGAAGAACTTGCTCTGCTGAATGAAGAAATTAAAGGTCTGCAGGAAGCGTTGAAGAAAGCAGAAGGTGAGAAGCCTGTAGCTGAAAAGAAAACAGCAAAGAAAGCCTCTGCAAAGAAAACTAAATAAGTGTGCTGATAAGTTTCTATAGTATATTTATTGGTTAACATCAGTCCCTATATCCTCTTGGGTATGGGGACTTTTTTATGGCTTTAGGCATCGCATCGTTACAAAGGATAAGAATATTTTCCCCTTAACGTAATTCCAGGTTATACTGACTATCGGGGAAGATCTTATATAGGAAGTTTTTAAAAGAGAAGGGCATTCGTTACAATTCAAAACGAATGCCCTTCTCAGAAAATATTTTATCAAGTTCTTTTATTGTGGTATTTCCATTGATAAAAATTCCATATCATTATAGTGTTTTACCTCATTTCATCTGTGTAGGTTTAGTAATAATTACCTTAATATTCAATGGTTCCTCTTCTGTGCCACGTACGAGGCGAGCTGCATTGACTTCCATGTCATGTGAAATACTTACCACGTTCTTCTCTGAGTCAAGTTCGGTTGTAACAGGTATCAGTAAAACTTTGTCCCAATTTTCGTCTTTTTCTTCTTCGTTTCTAATTTCACTAAAGATATAGCTGACCAATCGGTTGAGCTTGCTGAAGCTGTAAGAGTTGGTACTGCTGTCATAGGAAGCAAGGAAAGACGTAATGTTGTCGTTCTTTTTGTTGTTTTCAAAAAACGAAATCATTTCACTTTTGCGTACCAGCAACAAGTTTTGGGGAACTCCCATTTTATAAGGTCCTTCGTCAGTTGACTTCATTTTAGTGAGAGAAAGCGTAATCGAATTTAGCGTGTCTTTGCTTAATTCTTCATACATGGTTTCCAATGGAAGAGTTACTTCGGTGCATAGTCCTGCAGGGGTTTTCAGGTATGTATATGGGTTGTCTTCTTTCACGAATTCCTTCAACTTGTCTGAATTCTGCATACGGGTAGACATGAAGATTTCCTTAGTTGCAGCAAACGGTACATTCATGTAAACTACAGAGTCGACTTTTCCGGATACATTTCCTTTTGTAAGGTATTTCACTTTCATGCGTAGCCAAATATCACCGATATAAAGCACAGAACCTTCTCCATGGGTCGTGTGGATATAGAATCCTTTTAAGACATTGTTGATGAAAGCATAAGCATCATCAAAGTTATGGTGGTTGTTTTCTTCGTATTTACGAGTCAAATAATCACAGAAATCTTTTCCAAGGTCCATAGAGATACTGCCATAGTAGTCGTCATCACTTTTGGTGGAATCGGCTAAAGCTACATTGTAGGCTGCATAGTCTTTTACAGCTAGTGGTGCTGCGTTCTTGTTGTAGAAATCTTCCGGATTGAATGAAGTATAATATAATTGTTTGTCTTTTCCATTGTCGTTGATTACGGTATTCAGTGTATCTACCTGTACACGTAAAGTAGCTATAGAATCTCCGTAATAGCTGTTGTAGTAAAGTTCCAGCGTAGTTTCTTCGATTCCTTGGAAAGTGTCTGGGAAACGCTGCCCTTCTACACAGTTTATTTGTGTAATGAATTCGGCAGAATATTCTCCGAATTCAGGGTCGGTATATTTTCCTAGGTACGCACTGCTGGTACGTGAATAAATAGAATCCAACAGGTTGGTACATGTTGTCACGTTGTATGTTTCAGCAATAGCGGGTATTTCATCTGCGTTGGCTACAAAGTCACCTATTCCGGTGGTTGAGTCGTCACAGCTATAGAGGGTAGCGGCAAGTCCTAATGCTGCCAGGAACTTGAGTTTCATTGTTTGTTGGTTTATTGATTATTTATTGTCTGCATTATCCCACACTTGATCGTAGAATGCATCGCATGCATCTGCGAATGTGTCTGCAGGTTGATAGTCTAAAACAGGAATATTCAGTTTACGTGCGTAATCCAGCACATTCTGGTTGATGGTTTCACTGTTCTGAATGACACCGTCTGAATAAGTTACTGCCAATTTGTAGAGTTCTTCATGGTTTACCGGAGTCTTAATCATATTTATATCTTCCGGTGTGATGTCTTTTAGCATCAGCTGGCTGGTGAAATTATCGGCCAGATTCGATTTGAATCCGTCACTGTACAGAGAGAATACTACTTTTGAATCTCTGAAAGAAGGTTCGTCATAATATACCTTTTTAATGTATAGCGGTACCATAGCACTCATCCAGCCATGACAGTGTATGATATCTGGGCACCAACGAAGTTTCTTGACAGTTTCCAATACACCTCTGGCATAAAAGATAGCGCGTTCGCCGTTGTCTTCATATTCGTTGCCGTTTTCGTCTGCAGCCATTAATCTGTGTTGGAAATAATCATCATTATCAATAAAATATACCTGGCGTCGAGCTGCCTGAATAGATGCAACCTTGATAATCAGTGGATGATCGGTATCATCAATGATAAGATTCATTCCTGACAGGCGAATCACTTCATGTAACTGGTTTCTTCGTTCGTTGACATTGCCCCATTTTGGCATGAAAGTACGGATTTCCCGACCTTTGTCTTGAATGGCTTGAGGTAAATCCTGGCCTATGGTTGCTAATTCACTTTCGGGTACGTAAGGAGTAATTTCTTGTGTAATGAATAAAACTTTTTTAGCGCTCATGTTATTATAATAGTTGCTCAAAATCAGTTGCAAAGGTAATAAAAAAATGCCTATTCAGAAAATCCGTTATTTGATATTATTCCTTATAGTTTGTTAATGTATTGTGAAACAGTTTTTTATTGTAGCCGTTTCGTAAGTTTTGACAACGTAACTTTTACGAAAAGTATGCTATTTTTCCTTTTTCATTTCCTTATATGATAAAAAAGGATTTACTTTGCACCTGCTTTTGTGAATAACAGGCAGAAAACAGTAAAAACAAAGATATCAAATGAAGTTAATTCAAACAATTGGTGAACTCCGTGCTGCTTTGGAAGTATGTCGGAAAGAGGGGAAGACAATTGGTCTTATTCCTACCATGGGTGCTTTACATGCAGGTCATGCTTCGTTGGTGAAACGTGCTGTAGCTGAAAATGATGTAGTCGTTGTAAGTGATTTTGTGAATCCTACTCAGTTCAATGACAAGAATGATTTATTGAAATATCCCCGTACATTGGATGCTGACTGTGAGTTGTTGGAATCTTGTGGGGCTACTTATGTTTTCGCTCCTTCGGTAGAGGAGATTTATCCGGAACCGGATACACGTACTTTCAGCTATTCGCCGTTGGATACGGTGATGGAAGGTAAGTATCGTCCGGGACATTTTAACGGTGTTTGTCAGATTGTGAGCAAATTGTTCCTGATAGTAGAGCCTACGCGTGCTTATTTTGGTGAGAAGGATTTCCAGCAATTGGCTATTATCCGTGAAATGGTACGGAAGTATCCTTTTGATTTGCAAATTGTAGGTTGTCCTATTGTACGTGAGTCTGATGGTTTGGCATTAAGTAGCCGTAATGCACGTTTGAGCGCAGAACAGCGTGTTCAGGCTTTGCAGATTTCAAAAACTTTGTTTGATAGCCTAGATTACGCAAAAACGCATTCGCTCACTGATACTAAACAGTTTGTTGAAGAACGGATTGCCTCTTCTGAAGGTTTGCGCCTGGAGTACTTTGAAATCGTAGATGGTACATCATTGCAGTCTGTGGCATCATGGGATGAAAGTTCCTACATTGTAGGATGTATTACGGTATTCTGTGGTGAAGTACGTTTGATTGATAATATTAAATATAAGGAGTGATGGCCATGATGATAGAAGTGTTGAAATCGAAAATTCATTGTGTAACGGTAACGGAAGCCAATCTGAACTATATGGGTAGTATTACTATCGATGAAGATTTGCTGGATGCAGCAAACATGATTGCAGGTGAGAAGGTACAGATTGTCGATAACAACAATGGAGAACGTTTTGAAACTTACATTATCAAAGGTGAGCGTGGAAGTGGATGTATCTGTCTGAACGGAGCAGCTGCCCGTAAAGTACAGGTTGGCGATGTGGTCATTATCATGTCATATGCTTTGATGGATTTCGAAGAAGCTAAACAGTTCAAACCGTCAGTCATTTTCCCGGATAGAGAGACCAATAAATTGATGTAATTTCTTTTAATTCAGAGATTACAGGTATAAGAATCCCCCCATCGTTTCTCATTTTAGAATGTGTTGGGGGGATTTTCATATTGTTCCTGATGATATCTCAGGAAGCTTTTTCTTTGATAATGCCGGTACGATAGGCTACTAACAGCTTTTTCAAATCCTCTATCTGAATGGATAGTTCGCGACCTTTGTCGGTGTCTTTTACCATCATTCGTTTGGTGCTCAGTTCTACAATCTGAGTGGTAGATTTGATGTCCTGTCCTTCTTCGATGGCTTTTTGGGTGGATGTGAAAGGCTCGTGTTGCACCAGCTGGAAACCACGGGAGTGGTAGACTAAAGTATAGCCGGCAATACCGGTTTCCGGCTGATAGGCTTTGGAGAAACCTCCGTCAATGACCATCAGTTTTCCGTTGGCCTTAATGGGCTTTTCACCTTTTACGGCTTTTACCGGTACGTGTCCATTGATGATATGCCGATGTTCGCCTTCCACGCCGAATTCATCCAGAATCATATCACAGATATCCTCGCGGTCTCTTAATGTGTAATAGGCTCCTTTTATCTCTTTATGAGTACTCTTGTCTGTCAGGAAATAGCGCTCAAAGGTAGCCATTTTACTCTTGTCGAAAGCCGGAGAGTCTTTCCCACACCAGAGATACCAGATGTAATCGAGGGCAAAGGCTTTTTCTTCGTTGTCATCGTCAGCAAAGTAGGCGGTACGGATGAGCTGTCCGGTGCGGTTCAGCAGTTCTTTGCCTTTGTACTTTCTACCTAAAATGTCTACCTCTTTCAAAGTACCATCTTCGTTCAGCGGCATGGATGCATGGAACAATAGATTGGAATTGCAGACATTGAACATGCAGCCATAGCGGAACAGGCATTTCATATGTTTCCGCAGTTTCTCACTTCGAGTAAATGAGTAATGTAGTTTTTGTACGATTTCAGCTTCTTCTTCGCTTAGCTTGTATGGATCTGCCGGATCTACTGTCGGGAAGAAACAGTCACGCATTTCATACTCTTTCCCATCCATGATAAATTTCTTTTTGTCAAAATCGATATGGTGGAGTAGTAGACGGTCTTCCATATGGAATTCCGGACGACGGCGGATAATGTCAGCCTCCAGCTTGAACTGGATGACACTGATGGCCTTGTGCATTTGTCCCATCAAACGCAGTGTCTTATTGTTATAGGGATTATTTTGGGGGTCGGTTTTAGGACCGAAGAATTCGCAAGGGTCATCGGCATAGGTTTCCATGGCAAAGGTAGCCAGTGGAAGTAGATTGATGCCGTAGCCGTCTTCCAAGGCGGCAAGATTACCATAACGCATAGCCAGACGAAGTGCATTGGCTATGCAGCAGTCGTTCCCAGAGGCAGCTCCCATCCAGAGAATATCATGGTTCCCCCATTGGATATCGAAATTATGATAATCACAGAGAGTATCCATGATGATATGAGGTCCCGGACCACGGTCAAATATATCTCCCAGAATATGTAGTGAATCGATGGTCAGCCGCTGTATCAGGTTACATAGCGCAATGATGAAGTCGTCGGCACGGTGGGTGTCGATGATGGTGCTGATAATAACATTGATATAGGCTTCTTTATTTGGATCCATACTGCTTTCGTGGAGCAGTTCCTGGATGATGTAAGAGAATTCGGCAGGCAATGCTTTGCGTACCTTTGAACGGGTATATTTGGAAGATACATTCTGGCATACCCTTACTAGTTGGTTCAAGGTAATTACATACCAGTCTATCAAGTCGGTTTCCTTCTCCTTTACCAGTTGCAGTTTCTGTTCCGGATAATAAATTAATGTACAGAGTTCTTTCTTTTCCGCCTCACGCAGGGTATTGCCGAAAATCTCATTGACTTTCCGTTTGATGGCACCTGATGCGTTCCGAAGTACATGCTGAAAGGCCTCGTATTCTCCATGGATATCAGCCAGAAAATGTTCTGTTCCTTTAGGTAGATTCAGGATAGCTTCCAGGTTAATGATTTCTGTACTTGCAGCTGCAATAGTCGGAAATTTATGTGAAAGCAGTTCCAGATAGCGGAGGTCCTGCTCAATCATTTCATTGGTTATCTGCTTGTAGATTTTCATTGCGTATTTAATTTTGAGGGTTCTTGTAGATTATTAAAGGAATAACATTAGTATCAGTTGTGCGATAATAACCCGCACAAACATACCTAGCGGATAGACTGTTGCATAGCTGACAGCCGGGTTGTCGTTAGGGATGATGTCATTGGCATAGTTCAAGGCCATTGGATTGGCCATACTTCCACATAGCATCCCACAGGTATTTCCGAAATCCAGGTGGCAGAGTCTCATCGCTACCAGTGCCATGATGACTACGGGTACAAAAGTTATCAGAAAGCCTAATCCTACCCATAAGGCTCCTTCAGGACGCATGACTGTTTCGAAAAAGTGTGAGCCGGCATCCAGTCCCAGGCATGCCAGATATAAAGAAAGACCGATACCTCTCAGCATGAGGCTGGCACTTCGTGTTGTATAAGTCAGCAGATGGAACCTCGGACCATAGGCTCCTATCAGGATACCTACAACGATGGGGCCTCCTGCCAGTCCAAGTTTGACAGGAGAGCTGATACCTGGAATTACTACAGGTATGGACCCCACAATAAGGCCCAATACAATGCCAATGAATATGGAGGCCAGGTTGGGATCCTTCAATGTCTTTACCGTATTTCCCAGCACTTTCTCAACATTTTGAATGGCAGCAGCTTCTCCTACTACAGTCAGACGGTCGCCTAGTTGCAGAACCAGTCCTGAAGTAGCCAGCAATTGTACGCCACTACGTAATACACGGCTGATGTTTATTCCATATGTATTCCGTAGGCGGAGTGAACCCAGTTTTTTCCCGTTGATTTCCGGGCGTGTGATGACAATGTGTTTGGATATGAGCTGGCTGTCGATAGCATTCCAGTCGATGTCTTCCTTGTTCCAGTCACGATTTTCTTGTTCTCCGAACAGAATGGTCAGGGTGGGAGCGTCTTTTTCTGTGGTAATTACCAGCAGGCGGTCGTTCTCTTTAACTATTTTGTCGGAGGTTGGAATACTTACAGCTCCATCTCTCCATAAACGTGAAATAACGAATTTGGGATAACTTAACTTGGCAATGTCCTGAATACTCATATTGAATATAGCAGGATTATGTACCTGAAAAGTTGCAATGTAAGTGTGATTCGGGTCTTCGTGCTCATGATTCTCCATATCAGCTTTTCTTACGAAAAGTTTTCGTACCAGGATAATAGCGAATATAACTCCCAGTACTCCTAAAGGATAAGTTACGGCACAACTTAATGCGGCTCCACTGGTTGGCTCTCCCAATTGTTTCAAAGTCTGCTGAGCAGCACCTAGTGCTGGAGTATTGGTAGTGGCTCCGCAGAGTATGCCTACCATATCTGGAAGTGAAACAGGTGTTACTTGGCAGAGAGCGATTGCCATGCAGGTACCCAACAGAATAACACCTAATCCGAGAAGGTTTAATTGGCAGCCTCCTTTCTGGAAGGAACTGAAGAATCCAGGTCCTACTTGCAGTCCTAATGCATAGACAAACAAAACGAGTCCGAAACTTTCTGCATATGACAACATTTGCGGATCAATGGAGAATCCCAGATGTCCGGCCAGGATACCCATGAAGAAAACAAAAGTAACTCCCAACGAGATGCCACAGATGTGGATCTTTCCAAGGGCAAGCCCAATGGCCGTTATCAGTGATAAAATAACGACTGCTTGAAGGGCTGAGTGTTCGAAGAATAAATTATATAGCCATTCCATGTTGCAAAGATAGGTACTTTTCTATTTGGGTCGGTTTAGCAGGCTGTATTTTTATACGTTTATTTCTGAAATATTTTTAGAGGATTGATGGAATTTGTTTTTGAAGAGGTATGTCGTGAAGCCTGTATAAGGAGGGAAGTCAATCGTAAGTCGCATAGAAACAGAGGATTCTGTGATATATACCTGGAAAATGTAGCAAATTGTCAGAAAATGATAAAAACGGCCGAAGGTATTGACGCCTCCGGCCGTATGATATTCTTCTATAGTTTCTGAAATGATATTAACGGATAAACAGAAGTTCCCGATACTTAGGTAAGGTCCACATCTGGTCGTCCACAATCAGTTCGAGTTTATCAATGTGGTAACGTATTTGTTCCAGCATCGGAGCGATGGTGTCGTGATAGGCAATGGCCTTTTCACGTTCCTTTTCAATCTTGTTGGCTACTTTACGAGCTTCAACCAATGCGTCTACACGTTCTTTGATATAGGCTGTGTGTTCTGCTATCTGCTTGATAATAGCCAGATTCTCGGCAGAAAGTGCTTTTGCCTCTTCTTCCGGGAACAAAGATTTCATCTTATAGGCATTGTCTATCAGTTTGGTCTGATATTCAATAGCTACCGGTACAATATGGTTCATTACCAGATCTCCCAATACACGGGCTTCAATTTGAATTTTCTTGGTGTACATGTCCCACTTCACTTCATTACGGGCTGCCAGCTCTTTACGTGTCATGACACCGGTAGATTCAAATATTTTAATACTTTCTGGCTTCAGATAATTGTCGAATATAATCGGACAGCTGGTTTCGCAATCCAAACCACGGCGTTCTGCTTCTTGTTTCCATTCTTCACTGTATCCGTTTCCGTCGAAGCGGATAGGTTTACATTCCTTGATATATTTACGTAATACCTGTACAATGGCAGAAATTTTAGGTTCTCCTTGCTCTATGAGTGCATCTACTTCTTTCTTAAATGTAATCAGCTGGTCAGCCATTGCCGTATTCAGCGCAATCATGGCACTGGCACAGTTCGATTCTGAACCTGGTGCACGGAATTCGAAACGGTTCCCGGTGAAGGCGAACGGAGAAGTACGGTTACGGTCTGTGTTGTCTATCAGCAATTCAGGTATTTGTGGAATATCCAGTTTCATACCCTGTTTGCCTCCTAATGATACCAAATCTTCGTTAGCACTTTCCTCCAGATGGTCAAGTACTTTACTTAATTGAGTTCCAAGGAAAGAAGAGATGATAGCAGGAGGTGCTTCGTTGGCTCCCAGTCGATGGGTGTTCGTTGCACTCATGATGGATGCTTTCAATAATCCGTTATGGTGGTATACGGCAGTCAGTGTATTGACTACAAAGGTAATGAAACGCAGATTGTCTTCTGCTGTTTTACCTGGAGCCATCAGCAGTACACCTGTGTCAGTGCCTAATGACCAGTTGTTATGTTTTCCTGAGCCGTTTACTCCTTTGAATGGTTTTTCATGCAACAGCAAACGGAAGCCATGGTTGCGGGCTATTTTGCGCATCAATGACATAATCAGCATGTTATGATCGACAGCCAGATTACATTCTTCATAGATTGGAGCTAATTCAAACTGGTTGGGAGCCACTTCATTGTGTCTGGTTTTTACCGGTATACCTAATTCCAATGCCTGAATTTCCAAGTCTTTCATGAAAGCAGCTACACGGGTAGGGATAGCACCGAAATAGTGATCTTCCAACTGTTGGTTTTTAGAAGCTTCGTGCCCCATTAAGGTACGTCCTGTCAGCAGGAGATCTGGACGGGCAGCATACAGACCTTCGTCAACCAGGAAGTATTCCTGTTCCCAACCAAGGTAAGTAATGACTTTCTTGACGTTCGGATCAAAATAATGACAGACATCGACTGCTGCCTTGTTGACAGCTCTTAATGCTTTCAATAGAGGAGCTTTATAGTCAAGTGATTCACCGGTATATGCAATAAAGATAGTGGGGATGCATAAGGTATCATCTACGATGAATACAGGAGAAGACGGGTCCCATGCACTGTACCCACGTGCTTCGAATGTGTTTCGGATACCACCGTTGGGGAATGAGGAGGCATCCGGTTCCTGTTGGATAAGCAGTTTTCCTGAAAATTCTTCCAACATACCGCCTTTGCCGTCGTGTTCCACAAAGGCATCGTGTTTTTCTGCTGTGCCTTCTGTTAACGGCTGGAACCAGTGAGTGTAGTGAGTGACTCCCATTTCGATAGCCCAACGCTTCATACCGTTCGCTACTTCATCGGCAATACTGCGGTCAAGAGCCGCTCCATTATCGATTACATCGATGAGCTTGGCATATACCTTGCTAGGCAGGTATTTGAACATCTTTTCGCGGTTGAAGACATATTTCGCAAAATATTCGCTGGGACGTTCAGCCGGAACTGCTACTTCAACAGGTTTTTTGTGAAAAGCCTCTTCTACGACTCTGAATCTTAATTTTGACATAATACCTAAAGTTTATTTAATGGTTTTGAAGTTTTTCCTTTATTTTATAAATAGTGACAGATTCTTTTCATTCCTTCTTCACATTGTTTCCGGTCATTGAATGCGGTCAGGCGGATATATCCCTCTCCACTTGGTCCGAAACCGATTCCAGGGGTACTGACCACTTGTGTATCGTAAAGTAGTTTTTCAAAGAATTTCCAGGATGTCATACCATCAGGGGCTTTTACCCATAAATATGGAGCATTTTCTCCACCGAAAACTTTCAATCCGGTTCCTCCTAAAGCTTTTTTCATGATGTGGGCATTCTCCATATAGTAATTTATCATTGCTTTTACTTCTTCTTGCCCCTCCGGAGTATAGATGGCTTCTGCTCCCCGTTGGGAAATATAAGATGCCCCATTGAATTTGGTAGTCTGTCTGCGTAGCCACAGTTTATTCAGTGAAATCCGCTCTCCGTTTAAGGTAGCTGCTGTTACTTCTTTCGGAATGACGGTATAGCCGCATCGTACCCCGGTGAAACCAGCCGTCTTCGAGAAGCTTCGGATCTCAATTGCCACTTTCTTGGCTCCTTTGATTTCATAAATGGAGTGGGGAATTTCTGGTTGTTGGATGTAAGCCTCATAAGCGGCGTCAAAAATAATGAGGGCGTCATTCTTAATGGCATAGTTTACCCATTTTTTCAGTTCGTCTTTAGTGAGGACAGCTCCTGTCGGGTTGTTAGGGAAGCAGAGGTAAATAATGTCGATACGTTGTTTGGGTATAGGGGGAATAAAGTTATTTTCCATGTGGCAAGGAATATAGACTACATTGCTCCATTTTCCTTCTTTATCAATGTAGCCGGCTCTACCACTTGATACATTTGAATCGATGTAAGCCGGATAAATAGGGTCGGTTACTCCGATACTGTTGTCATGACGCAGAATATCTCCCAAGTTACCAGTATCGGTTTTAGCACCATCGCTGATGAAGATTTCTGATGCTGATAAAGAAACCCCTCTGGAGGCGTAATCATGTTTTAGAATAGCTTCAATCAGAAAATCATATCCTTGTTCTGGACCATATCCATGAAAGGTCTCTACTTTACCTAAATCGTTAATGGCCTTACACATGGCTTCGCGGCAAGCAGCAGGAATCGGACGCGTTACATCGCCGATACCCAGATGAATAACTTCAGCTTTGGGGTGAGTTACCTTAAATGAATTTACCTTTCTGGTAATATCAGTGAATAGGTAATTATCCAGAAGCCTTAACAGATGTTCGTTAACTAATGCCATGCCTGATGTTTTGTCCTTATTCGTGGCAAAATTACTAAATTAGTGTCAATTATAAAAGGACTGGCTTACTTTTCTCTGTGAATTATCGTCCTGTTAACAAAAAAGTCTGTGTTGAAAGAAAATTTTGATTATTATCTTCCTTTTTGTCTTGATATAGGTCAAGAGATTAATTTTTTTTCTATTTTTGCACCGCAATTTTAATATTTAAAGCACCATGAGTTCAACGCTGTCTGTTAGAAGTAAACAGGTTTATAGAGAGATTAAAGACTATTTGCTGATTGCATTAGGAATGGTTATGTACGGTATTGGTTGGACCGTTTTTTTATTGCCGAGTGATATACCTTCAGGGGCTGTTCCGGGAATTGCATCAATTATCTATTGGGCAACAGGATTTCCTGTCCAGTATACTTATCTGATTATTAATTTTTCTTTGTTGCTTTTGGCTTTGAAGATACTGGGACTGAAATTCTGCCTGAAGACTATTTTTGCTGTGTTTATCTTGACTTTCATCCTGTCGGTTATCCAACATTTTGTGACGGGGCCGTTGATTCATAATCAGCCGTTCATGTCATGTGTGTTAGGAGCTTCTTTCTGTGGGGCAGGTATTGGTGTCGCATTTTCAGCTAACGGAAGTACCGGAGGAACAGATATTATTGCGGCCATCGTCAATAAATATCGGGATATTTCTTTGGGAAGAGTTATTTTGATTTGCGATGTCATTATCATTACTTCCAGTTATCTGGTGCTGAAAGATTGGGAGAAAGTGGTATATGGATATGTTGTATTGATTATTTCTAGTTTTATGTTGGACCAGGTGGTAAACAGTAGCCGCCAGTCTGTACAGTTCTTTATCATCTCTTCCAAGTATGAAGAAATTGGTCATCGTATCAATAAGGATATTCACCGTGGTGTGACTTTTATTGATGGAGTAGGTTGTTATACTCATAATAACGTCAAATTGATGTTTGTATTGGCTAAAAAACGTGAATCGAATACGATATTCCGTTTGATTAAAGATATTGACCCGAATGCGTTCGTTTCTCAAAGTGCTGTTATTGGTGTATTTGGAGAAGGTTTTGATCGGATTAAAGTGAAATAATGATGACTACAATGACCAACATAGAGGCGGCAAGGAGGATTGCTGCCGAAAATCATGTTCTTTTGAGTAAAGAGTCACTTCATGCCTTTGCGGAAATATTGACTCCCCATAAATTCAAAAAAGGGGAACGGGTGTTGGATGCGGGCGATGTGTGTGTGTCCATGTTATATATTGAAAAGGGCATGACCCGTCAGTTTTATTTTAAGTATGAAAAAGACTTGACAGAGCATATCGGTTACGAAGGTGGTGTTATCATTTGTCTGGAAAGTTATTTCAAGCAGGAACCTACTCGCCTGATGATTGAAACATTAGAACCTACGATTGCATGGGAAATTCCTAAAAAACAGGTAGAGGAGCTGGCTGCCACAAATATTGAAATAGCTACTCTATACCGCCGTTTCTTTGAAGAGTCACTGATTGAGTCGCAGATAAAAGCCGATACCTTACGTTTTGAACCGGCACATGAGCGCTATAATAAATTATTGCAGCTCCATCCGGAAATCTTGAAGCGAGCTCCGCTGGTATATATTGCGTCGCTGCTTCAGATGACTCCCGAAACATTAAGCCGTGTTCGTTCTGCCGGACTGAATGCTTGATAGCTTTAAAATAAAACTAATCCGGCTTCGAACACACCTTTATCTTCAAACTTGTTTCCTTGATAGGTCTGGGTCCAGTTGTAGCCTCCTGCTGCAAAGATACCCAGACGTTTCAGTATCTGATATTCCAGACTGATACGTGGCTCGATGGCATACATACGTGCAGGAAGTCCTGCTTGTTTGTTGTCGAGCGTTTCGATATGGTAGTAACCTATATCACCATTGAGTGTCAGTCTGGAAGTAAGAGGAATGTATATTCCTGCGCGGTAGAATCCGCTGAATGAGAAGCTCAGATTTGTGTCCAGATAGTAGGCACCTGCACCTAGTTGGGTGTAAGTATAGCGGTTTTTAAAGCGGACCGCAAGATTGGCTTTGTTGGCATTCCCGCCGGAAATCAGCATTTGAGTACGGGTTTGAGGCTTGAGGTTGACAATTCCCCACTGGTGGGCAGTACTGTCAGCGCTGATGTTGACAATTCCTACCTGAAGGCCACTTCTCCCTTCGTTACTGAAATTGGCGATGCCCAATTGAAGTCCCTTGTTCTTTTCACTATAGTTGGCACAGGCCAGCTGTAGTCCCTGGTTGGTAACACTTACATTTCCTAATCCTGCCAGCTGTACTCCTTGACAGGATTTTCCTGCTACGTTCAGCAAGCTTGTTATCTGTGCTCCTTTGCTGTCTTCACCGCAGGCATTCATCAGGCCTCCGATGGCGATCCCCTGATAATTCTTGCGGTTGATGTTCGCGAGTCCTGCCAGATGAAATCCTGTCGCATTTTTTCCTGACAGATTGATAAGCCCGCTGATACTTACTCCGTTTAGAGAAGTTCCTCCTACGTTTCCCAAAGCAGAGAACTGTATACCGCTGACTTGTTTTCCACCTATATTCATCAGGCCACTCAATGCTACTCCATTCAGGTTATTCCCGGTGACATTCGCTATACTGCTTATGACAACTCCCGAAGTGTTCAGACCGGAAATGTTAGTAATACCAGATAACTGGAAACCATAGGCGTTTCCTTGTACGGTGCTGGAGATAACATTAATTCCTACACCGTTCAGCTGGGAAAAATGACTCAGTAGTCCGATATTCAGATAGGTTTGTTTAGGGTCTTTGTGGTGGTTGGTAATATTCAGAGAAATATTCGGACCTTTCTTCAGTCCTATTTGTTTCTGTGCCTGTAGTGGGGATATTCCTGCCAGGCAACCACCCAGCAGGAACCACGCCATTGTTCGTACGTTCAGTTTCATGTCATTATTTTACGTCTTGGTAGAGGAAGCGTTTGATACTCTTCTTAGGAGTCTTTTCAAACTCTTCCGGATAGATTTTAACACGTGCTATCTGTGAATATGCCGGAAGCTCTGCATTGACGGCTACCCGGTTGGCTTCCATGGCTTTTTCAATATCTGTCTGACTGAGTCCGTTGGCATAAGCTTCTTCAAAGTCAGGATAGATAAGTGCTACGAGTTTGTTGTCGCTTTGTTGGATAACAATATTTTCGCAGACATATGGCATGTTGCTCAGTTTTTCTTCAATCTCTTCCGGATAAATGTTCTGTCCGGAAGGTCCTAGCAGCATGTTCTTGCTTCGTCCCTTAATGAATACATTGCCTTCTTTATCCATAATTCCAAGGTCACCGGTATGAAGCCATCCTTCGGCATCGATTACTTGTGCTGTAGCTTCCGGATTCTTGTAATATCCTAACATGACGTTATCACCTCGTGTCAGGATTTCTCCTACAATGTGTTCCGGGTCTTGACTGTCAATCTTTACTTCCATTCGGGGAGCGGCTTTGCCGCAGGAGCCTGCCTTGAAGAATTTCCAGTCTTCGTAACAGATGATTGGAGCACATTCGGTCATACCGTATCCTACGGTATAAGGGAAATCGATGCTACGGAGCAATTTCTCTACGTCCTGGTTGAAGGCTGCTCCTCCTACTATAACTTCATAGAAATTACCTCCAAAGGCCTGTACCATATGCTCGCGGACGGTCTCTTTGATTTTGTCATTGATGACAGGAACCCGGAGCAGAATTTTCATCTTCAGGGTTTCCAAGGTAGGAAGTACATTCTTCTTGATAATTTTTTCAATAATGAGTGGTACGGCGATGACAATGTGTGGCTTCACTTCTGCAAAGGCCTGGAAAATGATTTTCGGGCTTGGCATACGTGTCAGGAAGAAAATATGGCACCCTGCGCAGACTTCGTAGATGAATTCGAAGGCCAGACCGTACATGTGTGCCATCGGCAGAATGGATATCACCCGACTACCGGCTTTCAGATTCAGCACTTCGAAAGCGAACTGGGTGTTCGACCAAAGCGCACGGTAGGGAATCATGACCCCTTTGGAGAAACTGGTGGTACCAGAGGTATAGTTGATGACTGCCAGTTCTTCTGCTTCATCACGCCGGTAGGTGACGTGCTCCTTTCGGAAATTCTTAGGAAATTTTTTGCCGAATAGCTCATTCAGGTGTTCCCGTGCATATTCCAGACGTTCGCTCCGGCATACTTGAAGGGTGAAGTCGGTCATCAGAATGATGCCTTCCAGATTGGGCATGGCAGCTTCGTTCAGTGATTCCCATACTACATCCCCTACAAAGAGTAGACGGGCTTCGGAATGATTGATGATGTTGTGTATGTTGTCTGCCTTGAATTCATGAAGAATCGGAACAGCCACGGCACCATATGTCAGGATAGCCAGAAATGCTACTCCCCAATGGGAGCTGTTTCGGCCGCATAAGGCCACTTTATCGCCCGGTTGTATTCCACTTTCAGCTAGTAGGATATGCAGTTTCTCTATCTTGCGGGCCAGATCTTTGTATTGGAGAGTGGCGCCTTTGTAGTCAGTCAGGGCATCCATGTCCCAATTCTTTTTGATGCTGTTTTCTATAAAGGCTAAAAAACTTTTTTCCATGTTATCGGTATTGTTGATTGCACAAAATGTAATGTACTGTGCAAATATACTTTTTTTCCAGGTTTTCCCAACGTTTTTCCTGGAAAACAGCTTCTTCTTCACAAAAAAATCCGGAATGAAAGGATTGTATGATAAAAAGCCGTTCATTCCGGAAGAGCAGTAGAAAAACAAGAGTTGTTATTATAGATTTACTCTTCGTGATTGCTGTAATATTTCATGAACTGGGTACGTTCAAATGGATTGATTTCACCAGCTGCAGCGGCATTCATCTTTCCTTTGAATTGTCCGATGGTTTCGTACTCGTTCTCATCCATCCAGGTAGCCAGTTCCTTTTTCATTTCTTCGATGGTCTTGTTACCATATTGGTAGATGGCACTGCAGATTTCTACTGCTGTCGCACCTGCCAGAATGGACTTGATAACTCCTTGGCCGCAATGAACTCCACCAGAAATAGCGTAGTCTATTTGAGGAACTTCGGCAGACGAGATAGCTGTCCAACGGATACGGTTGGCCAGTTCACTCGGTGAACTCATAACGTTTGTAGAGCGGAATGTCAGATCTTTGATATTGATATCCGGTTGGTAGAAACGGTTGAACAGCACTACAGCTGCGGCTCCATTTGCATAAAGTTGGTTGATTAAGGCAACCGGGTTTGTCAGATTGTTCCCTAATTTCATGATGACTGGGATGTTGACTGCTTTCTTGATATGGCGCAGAATGTCGATATGTTGTTGCTCGAATGCTCCGAAAGTATATTGTTTACTGGTTTGTAATGCCAGAATGTTGATTTCCAAAGCATCGGCTCCAGCTTGTTCCATCAGTTTGGCAAAATCAACCCACTCATTGTCACTGTAGCAGTTGATGCTGGCGATGATGGGAATAGTACAGATTTTTTTAGCTTCTTCAATGATACTGATGTGTTCATTTAAAGCATGTGAGCGTACATATACTCCCAGATAGTCGTCTGCTTCGGGAGATCCATATCCCTGCATCTGTCCGGTCTGCATATTAATCTGCTCTTCAAATACTGATTTTAATACTACGGCTCCGGCTCCAGCCTGTTCGAGCTTCTGTATTTTTTCTGCGCTGTTGGTCAGTCCGGAACTACCGATGATAATCGGGTTTTTCAGTTTCAGTCCCGCAAAAGTTGTGTTAAGTTGTGCCATATAGATTGATTTAATAGTTACGTTCTCCGAAAATTTTGCTTCCTACACGTACCAATGTACTTCCTTCTTCGATAGCTAATTGATAATCATGCGACATTCCCATGGAAATTTCCTTGAATGTATCTGTATCTGTAAAATATTTCTGTTTCAGTTCCTGGAAGAAATCATGTAAGGTTTTGAATTCCTGTCGGATCTGCATCTCATCATCAGTGTTGGTTGCCATTCCCATTACTCCGCAGATACAAATGTTGTTCAATGTTTTCCAATTGCCTTCGTCCAGCATATCGCGGCATTCTTGTAGTGAAAAACCGTATTTGCTTTCCTCTTGAGCTATATGAATTTCCAACAGACAAGAGATTTTACGTCCTGCTTTGGCTGCTTGATGATTAATTTCTGTCAGTAGTTTGTAGGTATCGACGGCGTGAATCATTGCTATGTATGGAGCGATATATTTCACTTTATTGGTTTGTAGGTGGCCGATAAAGTGCCACTCGATATCTTTGGGCAATGAGGCATACTTGTCTGTCAGTTCCTGTACTTTGCTTTCGCCGAATATACGTTGTCCGGCTGTATATGCTGCTTCTATCGCTTCCTTGGGATGAAACTTGGAAACAGCCACCAACCGTACCTGTTGCGGAATGTCCGCAAGTACTTCTTTCAGATTTTGTTGAATGTCCATGGTGGCTATGATATATAGGTGATTACCGGTTTGCTGCTTCCGGAAACTCTGGTTTTACGTCCGGTTCTGCCGAATAAGGATATACATCCATGATGGCCGTTTCGGCAATAGAGGCTATGCTATAGTCAGCCATACTGCCTTGCATGCCTTCATCCAGTTTTTTTACAGCGTCGCGTAAATCTGCAGCTTGTACCAGCATGTTGGTGGCAGTCTTTTTTTCAGCTCCACTTTTTTCATCCAGGGTGATGAAATACAGTTTACATTTGAACCAACGGTCTGCTGCGTCTTCCTCGCAAGGAAACAGTTCGCTGTAGTTTGCACGTTTGATGTCGGCTACGGTAAATTCTCCACTGATAAAAGGAGTTATTTCTTCGATAATACGCGATTCAGCTTCTGTAAAGCTAAGTGCGTCAACCAAATAGGGCTCCGTTACTTTTTTCGTCATTCCATTTTCGGCGACTTTTTCATAACGGATTTTGCACTCGAACCAATTATGCATCATAATTCAATGTCTTCTTTAAATTTAAAAATAAATCTTCGTGCAAAGATACGAAAAATCTCTGGAATAACCTCGAAAAACGGGAGAAATGACGCT
>UMHI01047044.1_pt1 | contig 29701 bp, 26 predicted proteins | sample 1965481 | NCBI WGS metagenome assembly UMHI01 (sample SAMEA4836093, study PRJEB28245) | human gut metagenome | biome: gut microbiome; material: fecal sample | place: Denmark | collected 2008 | reverse complement strand
AATCTGCTATGCTCGATGCCATGTTTTAGAATCGAATTAGTATCACTTGTGCTTTTCGGGCGAATCTGGTATACTGGATGCAATCCAACGGAAAGGTCGTGCGGATATGCCGGATTTGCTCCCTGCCGCCGAAGCGCTGGCGGAGAAACGCTGCCTTGTCACCCTGCGCAATCAGCCGGATTTTGTGCTGCTTCAGCCTATTGACGCGCGGAACACGCTTTCGCAGGAAATGCCGCTGCTTGCCGCGCAGACGACGCGGAGCTTTCTGCACGTCGCGTTTCCGGTGGAAGCGTGGAATGTGGATTTGTCCCCGTGGGACGCGCCGCCTGTGTTCGGCAGGGAAGCCTTCGGGCACGGCGCGGCGGATACGCTCGCGTGGCTGCGGTTGCGCCTGATGCCGGAAGTGCGCGCGAAGTACGCGATTTCGCCGGATGCGCCCGTCATCCTCGGCGGATATTCGCTGGCGGGGCTGTTCAGCCTGTGGAGCGCGGCGCAGGTGGATGATTTCGCAGCCGTCGCCGCGGTATCGCCCTCCGTCTGGTTTCCCGGCTGGCGCGCATATGCGGATCAGCACGCGCTTCGCAGCCGCGTCGTCTACCTCAGCTTGGGCGACCGGGAGGAAAAGAGCCGCAATCCCGTGCTTGCGAGCGTCGGCGACGCCATCCGACGGGAGGACGCACGGCTCAGCGAGCGGGGCGTGCGGCATACGCTGCAATGGAACGTTGGAAATCACTTTCAGGACGCAGAGAAGCGCTGTGCGGACGGCTTCGCGTGGTGCATGGCTCAACGAAAGGCAGAGGGGAAAAAAACACATGAACATGAAACAGTATGAAACGTTTGAATTGCGCTTCGGCGGAGAGGCCTTGCCGGACGCGTGGGCGCAGATCGACCTGACGGCTACCTTCTCCTGCGCGCAGGAGTCCCTGACGGTCAAGGGCTTCTATGACGGGGAAAGCGACGGGCAGGGCGTTTATGTCGTGCGCTTCCTGCCGCAATATGCCGGCGTTTATCGCTATCAAGTCCGCGGCGCGGTCATGGCGGAGGGCGAAATTGTCTGCGAAGCGTCCTCCACGGAGGCGCACGGAATCGTCCGCGCCGTCGGCACGCACTTTGCCTTTGCGGACGGCGCGCCTTATATTCCCTTCGGCACAACCGTCTATGCGCTTATCTCGCAGGACGACGCGCTGGTGGAGCAAACGCTGCAATCCCTTGCCGCCGCGCCCTTCAATAAGCTCCGCCTGTGCGTTTTTCCCAAGGATTACGACTACAACCACAATGAGCCGCCGCTGTACGCCTTTGCGCGCCGCGAGGACGGCTCATGGGACACATCGCGTCCAAGCATCGCCTTCTATCAGCGTCTGGAACGCATCCTTCGCCGCATCGCCGCGCTGGGCATTCAGCTCGACCTGATTCTCTTCCACCCCTATGACCGCTGGGGCTTTGCCGCCATGCCGCAGGCGGATAATTTCCGTTATTTAGACTATCTGCTCCGCCGCCTGTCCGCCATGCCGGAAATCTGGTGGTCGCTGGCCAATGAATACGACCTGTGTATGCCGAAGAAAACGCTTGCGGACTGGGAGGCGCTCGAAGCCTTTGTCGCCTCCTGCGATCCGTATCATCACCTGCTGTCCTGCCATAATTGCTTCTGCTTCTGGGATTTCAAAAGAAAAGACGTGACCCATGCCTCCATCCAGACTCGGGTGCTGACGGAAATTCCTCGTTATCTGCGCGAATACGGCAAGCCCGTCGTCATCGATGAATGCTGCTACGAAGGCGACCTGCCGCATATCTGGGGAAGCATATCCGGTCAGGAGATGGTTCGGCGCTTCTGGCGCTGCTATGTCGGCGGCGGCGCCTGCACGCACGGCGAAACCTTTTTGTCGCCGGACGACGTGCTGTGGTGGGCACGCGGCGGCGTCCTGAAGGGCGAAAGCCCGAAGCGCATCGCGTTTCTGCGCCGCGTCATCGAGGAGCTTCCGGGCTTCCTGTCGCCGCTGGAAAGCGTATGGGAGGAGGCCGAGCGGCAGGACGAAGCGCAGCGTCCCGACTGGATTCGCCCCTTCCTTGCCAGCCTGTCGCGAATGGCTCCGTCCGACCGGCACATGCTGCTTTGCGGGGAGCATCTCTGGGCGGCGCACTGCGCGGAGGACGCTTATCTGTGGTATTACGGTCAGCAAACCGCTCGGGAGCAAATCATCAAGCTGCCGCCGGCGCATAGATACCGGGTCGAGGTGCTGGACACATGGAATATGACCCGCGAGACGCTGCAAACGGGCGTAAGCGGGCGTGTCGTGCTCACGCTGCCCGGTCGGGAGGATATGGCGGTGCTGGCGGTTCGGATGGACTGACCGCACGTGAAGCCCGCGCTGCATTCTTCTTTTCTTTTTCCCCATAATCACAAGAAAATGAAGGTACAGTTGTCAAACCTCACAAAGAAACGACGGCATATTCTACGCCGAGATTTTGTTGAAGTCTTGACAATCCCATCCCGTCGTGTATAATAAATGGTATTACACCGCAAAAAATGCGGAACGAAAAAGAGGTTATTCAGATGCAGACTCGTCGTGAATTTTTGAAGAAGAGCGCAGCCCTGCTGGGCAGCGCCGCGGTTGTCGGCAGCGTTCCCGGACTGCTGAAGGCACAGGCGGAGGACGGTCAGGAAGTCCCCGCGTACCCCTACCCCTATGTCGAACTGGATCCGGCATACGTCGAGAAGCTCGCCTATGAAGGCTATTTCGAGAACGGCTGCTGCTTCGGCGTCGCCAAGGCGATTCTGGTTGCCCTGCGCGAGAAGGTTGGCTATCCCTACACCGTCATCCCGGAAGAGATGTTCGCCAACGGCAAGGAAGGCTACACCTGCGGCACGCTGTGCGGCGCGCTCGGCGGCGCGGTGGCGATGATTGGTCTGGTCTGCGCGTCTGCGGATTCCCGCCAGCTGACCAAGGATCTGTTCGCGTGGTACTGCTCCACCAATCTGCCGATTTACCAGCCTGAAGCGGCTGCACCCGTGCAGACGGTGGCGCCCAGCGTCAACTGCATTGACTCCATCACCAAGTTCATGACGGCTGCGAATGTCGAGCGCGGCGATATCATCCGCAAGCGCCGCTGCGGCGGCCTGAGCGGCGACGTGGCGCGCCGTACGGTTGAGCTGCTGAACGCACACTTCGGCTTCGCGGAGCTGCCGGTCGCCTCTCCCGTGGCGGAGGAAGAAACCCTCGCTCCCAACGAATACATCGGCGAAGCGCAGTCCTTCGGCGGCACCCTCCGCGTGAAGGTCACGATGGACGGCGACAAGATCGCTAAGATCGACATCCTGTCCCACAGCGACACCGCCGGCGTGTGCAATCCCGCCTACGACACCGTGCCGGGCAAGATTATCGAAGCGCAGTCCACGAATGTTGACGCGGCGACGAACGCAACCATCTCCAGCAAGGCCATCATGGCGGCTGTGGAAGACGCGCTGAGCAAGGTCGGCAAGTAATCCGCTGCATTTCGTATCACATTGGGAGGGCTTGCATGGGCGCTGCCCGGCACGCCCTCCCTTTCTTTCATCGGTCATAAGCGCCGAAAGGAGGTCATCAAGCCATGTTCAACATTGGTTTTTCGGAACTGCTGCTGGTGCTGCTGGTCGCCTTTCTGGTGGTCGGGCCGAAGGATTTGCCCAAGGTTGCCCGCTGGCTGGGGCGCACGGTGAAAAAATCGCGCCGCCTGCTGAACGAAATCAAGAAGGAATCCGGCTGGGACGAGCTGGAGAAGGAAGTTCGCGATGTTCAGCACGACGTCAAGGACGCCGTGAAGCAGGGCGATGTCTCCGCGGAATTGCGCGAGGCGAAAAAATCCGTGCAGGACAGCGCGGAAAAGTTTGACAAGGACACGAAATCGAACTGAGGGAGGACACAAACATGCGTCTGGGAACCACGGAAATCATCCTGATTGTCGTATTGGCGCTGGTGCTGTTCGGCGGCGGCAAGCTGGCGGGCGTCGGCAAGGCGCTGGGCAAGAGCATCAAGGACTTCAAGAATGAAGTGAAGGACGACAAGGCGGAGGAAAAGTCCAAAGAGGACAAAAAGGACGAAACATGAAGCAGAAGCAGACGACCCCTGCCGAGGAGACGGAAGACAAGCGCCCGAATGAGACGCCCGACGGGGACTCATCCGACGCAGAGTCCTCCGATGGCGAATCCTCCGATGGCCTGAAGGAAGCGGGCGAATCCATGCTGTCGCACCTGATGGCGCTGCGCAAAGTGCTGCTCATATCCGCCGCGGCGGTGCTGATCGGCTTCGTCCTCGTCTTTTATCTGGCGATTGACCCGCTGATGGCGCAGATTCTCGCTCCCATTCAGGCGCGCGGGATTCAGGTGATTTTCACCACCATGTCCGAGGCGCTGGTGACGAAGTTCAAGGTGGCGCTGCTGGCGGGCATGATTATCGCCAGTCCCGTTGTCATCTGGGAGATTTGGGGGTTCATCAAGCCCGCGCTGTACCCGCAGGAGAAGCGGAAGTTCCGCCTGCTGTTCGTGCTGGCGCTGCTGCTGTTCCTGACGGGCGTTGTGTTCTGCTATTTCGCCGTGTATTCTCTGGCGGTGGATTTCTTCCTCGTTGCGGGCGATTCGCTGGCGACGCCGATGCTGTCCATTGACAAGTACGTCAGCTTCCTGTTCGGCTTCCTCGTGCCGTTCGGGGTTGCGTTCCAGCTGCCGGTGGTGCTGTACCTGACGACGCGCGTTGGGCTGACGACGCCCGACATGCTCCGCAGCAAGCGGAAGTATGTCATTCTGGCGATTTTCGTCCTCGCGGCGATTTTGACGCCCCCGGATGTGGTGTCGCAGGTGGCGCTGGGCCTGCCGATGTGCGGGCTGTACGAAATCGGCATACTGGTCAGCCGCTGCACGAAGGCAAGGGAGCGGGCATAAGGGGATGAAATGCGCTGCGCATGGCTGATGCCGCAGCGCTTTTTGCGTGGGAAACAGACTGGCTGGTCGCGCAGTTGGTCAGGCAAGCGGCTTGGGGGCGCGTCTGCGGACGCGCAAAGTTACAACCGCTGCGCTGAAAGCGCTTCGCTGTTCAGCGCTCGTCTCCCCGACTTGACTTTTCTCTTTGAGCTGGTTTAACGAAGCAACAGTTGGGGCGTTGCCCCAAACCCCACAAGGGACGCTGTCCCTTGACCCTGCAAGGGGCAATTGCCCCTTGACCCCTTCGCGCGATTGAGTTGACCTCTTTACCATAATCCTTCCGCGTGTTTATCCCTTTTTCCGCCCCCCCGAAATTCAAAAAATTTTAACACCTTTTCCGGCGGATTTGCTTGTCATTCGCCCTGACTTGCGCTATAATAAGGAAAGTACCCCCTCAATGAAATGTATAGAGATGGGAGAGAATAAGTTTATGCAGAAAAAGGCTCTGCTGGCACTGCTGCTGGTGCTCACGATGATTCTCAGCGGCTGCTCGCTGATTGTCAAGGACGAAGCGGTCGATGCCGCGCGCGTGGTCATCCGCGTGGGTGATGATACCTATACCAAGGCACAGGTGCAGGCGCAGATTCAGAATCAGGTCAACTATATGACCGCCCTGTATTCCAGGTACGGCCTGTCTTTCGACAGCACCAATGCGGACGTAATGAACAGCCTCACCGACAACGTGCTTAACAGCCTTGTCGAGCGTTCTGTGCTGCTGGCGAAGGCGAAGGAGCTGGGGCTTGACCAGCTGACGGACGAAGAAAAGACGAAGATTGAAGAGGATACCGCGTCTCAGCTGGATTCTCTGCGCCAGAGCGCGGCGACCGAGTTCTCCCTTGACCTCGAAACGCAGCTGGACGAAATCAACGCCAAGCTGGATGAAATCGGCTACACGGAGGAAGTTGTCCGCAAGAGCGTGACCGAATCCCTGCTCATCAGCAAGACGGAAGATTACGCGGTGAAGGACGTGACCGTGACGGAGGACGAAATCGTCGCGGACTTCAACAGCAAGGTTGAAGCGGCGAAGACCTCCTACGAATCCGACCTGTCCGCGTATGGCAAGGCGGTGCTCAACGGCACGACGGTCTACTATCGCCCGGCGGGCTATCGCAACGTCAAGCAGATTCTGATTAAGTACAGCGACGAAGATTCCGCGCTGGTGTCCAACATCCAGACCGCGCTGGACAATGTGATTACCGAGCAGAACAACGCCGCCAACGTGATGGCGAAGCTGGGCGTGGCGAACATGGACGAGCTGGCGAATCAGGTCACTGTGACGCTCAAGCCCGCCACCGAAACGCCCACCGCGACCGTGGAGGTTGAAAGCTCCGTGTCCGCGTTCGAGGAAGGCCTCGACGAGACGGTGGCTGCGACGGCTGTGACGATTGCCGAAGCGAAGGCGAAGCGCGCGTTCCTTGAGCAGCAGCTGGCGGACGCGAAGGCGAAGGCGCTGGCGAACATCACCCCCGAAGCGGACGAAGTGCTGGCGGCGCTGGCGGAAGGTCAGGACTGGGACACGCTGGTGGAAGCCCACAACGACGACCCCGGCATGAAGGCGGGCGCGGCGAACGCGGCAACCGGCTATCCGGTCTGCGAGGGCTTCACGCAGTTTGACGCTGCCTTTGTCGAGGGCGCGATGGCGCTGCAAAACGTCGGCGATTACTCCGACAAGATTGAAGGCAGCTACGGCTACTACATCATCCAGTACACCTCCGACGTGGTGGAAGGCGCGGTGGACATGGAGACGGTGCACGACACCATTTCCTCCTCCTTGCTGAGCAGCAAGCAGAGCACCGTGCGCGACGAAGTGGTGGCGCAGTGGGTGAAGGATGCCAACGCCACGATTAACAAGGACATCCTGAACGACTAATTCCCAATACAGCAAAATCCCCCGATTCGCGTAGAGTCGGGGGATTTTTGTGGGTTCTTCACGGAATCTTGGGGGCAAACAAGGGCTTAGGCGAAGCACCAAAAAAGCTGCACGCGGAAAGAGCATGAAAGCGCGACCAACTCAATCGCGAAAAGGGGTCAAGGGGCAATTGCCCCTTGCAGGGTCAAGGGACAGCGTCCCTTGTGGGGTTTGGGGCAACGCCCCAACAGTTCCACGGGCGACCAGTATGCCAAATGTGTTCAACAAAGGTGCAGGCAGCGAAGCGTCCCTGCCAGTAACTTTGCGCGTCCGCAGACGCGCCCCCAAGCTGCTTTTCCCCCAAGATTTCATGAAGAACCCATTTTGTGAGCTTTATACGTCAGTTGTTGAGAAAATCCACGCTTACATTTCCGCCGCTGAGGGTTACCCGCACGCCGATTTCCGCCTGCTGCGTCTGCACAATCTGTGCGCCGGCGCTCGATAGCACACGCAGCACCCTTTTCGCGGGGGATTCCGGCAGAATCACGCTGCTTGTGCTGATGACCGCCACTTTCGGCTGTACCGCCGCCACCAGCGCCGCTGAGGTTGCATCGTCGCGCCCATGATGCCCCACCTTCAGCACTTCGCACGATGGAATCACCCCTGCTGCCAGCAGGTCGTTCTCCTCGTCGTACTCCATGTCCCCGGTCAGCAGCATTTTGCCGCCGCCGCCCGATGCAACCAGCACCAGCGAATTGTCGTTCTCGCTTTCCTCGCGCTCCTGAATCGGGCCAATGACCGTCAGCAGCCCATCAGAGAGCGTGTCGCCCGGCTGAAGCAGGGTGATTTCCTCGCCGCGTATCGCCGCCGCCTTCACCACGGGATGCTTCTTCCACTTCTCCTTCTCCCACGCCCAGGACGCGTACCACCCGTCGATGGCAATGTCGCTTTCGGCAAGCTGCTTTGCGCCGCCGTAGTGATCCTTGTCCATATGCGTCACAATCACGCCGGTCAGGTGCGTTACGCCGAGGGCTTCCAGCGCGCGGGACAAATCCGCCCAGCTGTCCTCCGTTCCGGTGTCGATGAGGTAAGCCGTGTCGCCCGATGTGAGCAGCAGCGCATCCGCCTTGCCGACGTTGAACGCCACGAGCGTCAGCTTATCATCTGTCTCCGCCGCATCCGGCGCGGCGCAGGATGTCATTGTCAGCAGCATCATCAGCGCCAGCAGGGCGGCAAGCAATCGTTTCATCAGGAAACCTCCTGTCCAAAGAATTTTGGGGCAAAGAAGGGATTCGACAAAGGAAGGGCGAAATCCTTCATGGGGGGATTTTCCCGTTCCCTCCAAGCAACAAGAAAAACCAAGCACGAATAATACTATTTCCGGATTCACCTGCGCCATCTGCTTGCGCCTTTTCCCCTCTGGCGTCCGCTCATTCCACTTAGCGTAGCGCTGCTACGCTGCGTTTCATTCGCGTTAGCCAGAGTGAAAAATTCGCGGCGCATCTTGGCGCATTTTCGTCCGGAAATAGTATAAAAGAGGAATTATGCAAAACGACGAAGTTTGGATGCGCCTTGCGCTCCAAGAAGCCCGCCTTGCCGCGGCAGAGGGCGAAATCCCCGTTGGGGCGGTGCTTGTCCGCGACGGACAGGAAATCTGCCGCGCCCATAACCTGCGCGAAAATCAGCATGACCCGACTGCGCACGCTGAAATCCTCTGTATGCGCAAGGGCGCGGAGAAACTCGGCACATGGCGGCTGCGCGGCTGCACGCTCTACGTCACCCTTGAACCCTGCCCGATGTGCGCGGGCGCAATGGTGATGAGCCAGCTCAGCGCCTGCGTCTACGGGGCGGCGGATGCCCGGCAGGGGTGCTGCGGCAGCGTGTACGATTTGCCGGGGGATGCGGCGCTATCCGGCGTTACCGCTTGGCGCGCGGGCGTGCTGGCGGATGAATGCGCTGAAGTCATGCGCGATTTCTTCGCGAAAAAGCGTATAAATCCATAACATTCAGTCGAAAGTGGAATACAGTTTCGCCCCGGACTTCCCCCCGATGCGGGAGAGGTTCGGGGCGAATGCAGTCTCTTAGTTCGCCTTCACTTCGCTGGTAATCTTGCTCGTCGCGCTGCCAGTGGTGTTGCCCGTGCCTTCCGCCCAGACGTACAGCGAGTGCCCAATGTCGTCCGCCTGCACGGTGTAGGTGGCGCCGTAGGTCAGAATAATGTCGTCATCATCGCGATACCAGGTAATGGTCGCGGTTGCACCATAGGGGGCGACACTTGCCACAAGCGTCTGCCCGACGACGGGGTTCAGGATGTTCAGCGTCACGCTGTCGATGCGGTAACTCATGCCCGCCGTCACCTGCTGCGTGTAGGGGCTGGTGACGTTGCCGCTCGTGCTGCCCGTGCCCTGTGCCCAGGCGTAAATGCCGTGTCCCGCGTCCGTCGCGGCAACGGTGTAGGTCGTGCCCGTGCCGAGGTACACGTTGTCGTCACGATACCAGAGGATGGTGGCGGTTGCGTTCGCGGGGGCAATGGTCGCCGTCAGCGCCGTGCCGACGGTCGGGGAGTAGTTGTTGAGGGTCACGCTGCTTAGCACGACGGACGGAGTTGCGCCGGCGGTCACGGTGTCCGTGTAGGCGCTGGTCGCCGTGCCGGTGGTGCTGTTGGTGCCCTCGGCGTAGGCGAAGATGCGGCGGCCGAGCGCGCTGGGCTGCACGGTGTAGGAGCTGCCGTAGCCCAGATAAGTGCCATTGTCGAGATACCAGTAGATGTTCGCGGTCGCGCCGGACGGAGCAATCGTCGCGGTCAGGGTCGTGCCGACGACGGCATTGGTGGTGTTCAGGGTGAGAGCCTTGAGCTGATAGAAGGTGCTGACCGTGCCGTTGCCCTGCACAGCCGCCCAGCCGCTGACGACAGAGCCGGTTGTGCCGTTCTTGCCGGTCACGCGGACGCGGATGCGGCGGCCCGTGTCGCTGGTCTTGACGGTGTAGGTACTGCCCGTGCCAAGGCGCGCGCCCACGTCGTTCAGCCATTCATAGGAGACGCTAATGTTTGCCGGATTCGTGGTCACGGTCAGGGTTTCGCCGGGCCAGACCGTGTTCTTGTTCAGCGCTGCACTGCTGATGACCGTCGGCTGGGTGGTCGTCAGGAACTTGGTCATCATATAGCCGGTGTAGCCGTTGACGCGGATTCTGCACCACGTCTTGCCGTACTCCAGCACCGTCACCTGCGTGCCGACGCTGTATGTGCTGATGACGCTGTAATTCGTGCCCGCGCCCGTGCGCATCCGCACCGGCTTGCCGTTGCTGGCGGTCACATACGCGGTGTACGAGCTGGACGGCGTGGACGGGGTGATGTTCGTCACCGACAGGAACTTCGACATCATATAACCCGTGCGCGTGCCAACGCGAATCTTGCTCCAGTCCGCGCCGCTGATGAGTACCTTTACCTGCGTGCCCACGCTGTAGGATGCGACGACGCCGTAGTCGGTGGACGGGCCGGAGCGCATCCGGACGGGCTTGCCGTTCGCCGCGTAGATATACGCCGTACTTTCGGTGGTGGTCGAGCCGCTGCTGCTGCCCGTCACGGTCAGGTAGTTGCTGTTCATAAAGCCGTAATGTCCATCCGGCGTGAGAACATAGTACCATTCGCCGGATGTGCCGATGATGGTCACCTGCGTGCCGGTGAAGTAGGCGGAAATCGTTTCGGAGGATGCGGAAGCCTCCGCGCGCAGCCGCAGCCATCCGCCCTTAACGACTGCCGTCGCGTAATTCTCCGCACTCGCGGGGATGATAAGCATCGTGATGGCAATCAGCATTGCCAGAACCAATGATAAGAAGCGTTTCATAATGAAATCCCTCCATTCGGGCGGTCGGCTGAGCCTTCCGCTCCCTCCGTTTTCCTTTACACCCATAGAACGGCTGACGGATGGATTTTGTTCCCGGTGGAAAAAATTTTTCGCGGGAAGTTTGCCCGCCCTGTGACAGATTGCGCAGATTCTTGACTTCTCCCCCATAAATGCGCTATAATGGGTGGGAATGTGTCAAGAAAGGAAGACCATGATGATTCGCCTGAACAACGATTACTCCGAGGGCTGCCACCCTTCGATTCTCCTGCGCCTGAATGAAATGAACCTCGAACAGAACCCCGGCTACGGCACGGACACCCACTGCGCCGAAGCCGCTGACGCCGTGCGCAAGGCGTTTGCCTGCCCGGATGCGGACGTGCATTTCCTCGTCGGCGGCACGCAGGCAAACATGACCGTGATTGCCGCGGCGCTTCGCCCGTATGAAGCCGTCCTCTGCGCTGACACGGGGCATATCAACGTGCACGAAACGGGCGCGGTGGAAGGCACGGGGCATAAGTGCATCGCCCTCCAAAGCCGCGACGGGCGCATCAGCGCGAGCCAAATCAGCGTGGCGGCGGCAATGCTGGATGACAATGAGCATGTCGCGAAGCCTGCAATGGTCTACATCTCCATGTCCACCGAGCTGGGCACGGTCTACAACCGCGCGCAGCTGCGTGATATTTACCTGACCTGCCAGAAACTGGGGCTGTACCTCTTTATCGACGGTGCGCGGCTGGGCTATGCGCTTGCTGCCCCGACCGGCGACCTGACCGCGGCGGATATCGCCGAGATGTGCGACGTGTTCACTGTCGGCGGCACGAAGATGGGCGCGCTCTTTGGCGAAGCGATTGTCATCAACCATCCGGCGCTGAAGAAGCATTTCCGCCACATGATGAAGCATCAGGGCGGCCTGCTGGCAAAGGGCTGGCTGCTGGGTGTGCAGTTCAGCGCGCTGATGGCGGACGGGCTGTACTTCCAGCTGGGGCAGAAGGCGGTCAAGCAGGCGATGCGCATTCGCACCGCGCTGCTGGAGAAGGGGATTCCGCTGCATGTCGATTCCCCGACGAACCAGCTCTTCCCGATTTTCTCCGATGAGCAGGTGGAGGCGCTGGAGGAGGATTTCGCGCTGGAATTTCAGGAGCGTGTGGACGAGAGCCATGTCGCGCTGCGCGTGTGCACCTCGTGGGCGACGCCGGAGCGGAATGTGACGGCGTTTATCGAGAAAATCAACAAGCTGTAAGCAGCAAAAAAGGAGTTTTCATGGAAAGTTTGGGGAGCAAACAAGGGCTTAGGCGAAGCGCCAAAAAGCTGCACGCGGAAGGAGCATGAAAGCGCGACCAACTCAATCGCGAAAAGGGGTCAAGGGGCAATTGCCCCTTGCAGGGTGCAGGGACAGCGTCCCTGCTGGGGTTTGGGGCAACGCCCCAACTGTTTTTCGGGCGCTCAACTCAAAGGAAGAAGTCAACAAAAGGCGCAGGCAGCGAAGCGTCCCTGCCAGTAACTTTGCGCTCCCGCAGGAGCGCCCCCAAGCTGCTCTTCCCCAAGATTCCGTAAAGAAAAAAAGGTCGTTCCCACCATGAGGAGCGACCTTTTGCTTTACTTTTTACTTTTTCCGCTTTTTCTGATTGTTGCCCTTGCTCTCCATCCGCTGCTCCACCTTCGACTTCTCCGGGAAGTTCGCCGTCACCCATGCCTGTACCTTCTCCATCTCCGGGACGCCGCGGAAGTAGTACGCCGTGCCCCTGACGCGAATGTGGCAGACGCGCAGCCGCTTTTCAATGAACGTCTGCTTGATCAGAATGTCCTGCGCGGATACGCCGCTGACCTCGTAGGTGTTCGCGCGACCCAAATTCGCCACAATCCGCGCGCCGTGCAGGTTCGTCGCGGGCTGGAAGGTGTAGCTGCCCAGATAGCTGGGAATGTAGAACGCCATTGTCAGGCTGCACGCCGCAATCATCAGCCCCAGAATCATCAGGGTGAAGGAGGGCGGCAGGAGCAGCAGGCTGATTGCAAGCACGGGCAGCACGGACAGCGCAACCGGGGCGCACGCGGTCAAAATCACGGCGGATTTTTTCGTCCGCAGCTCCAGCTTCTCACGCATCAGGCGTTTTTCTCCCCATCATTTCGTTCGTCCGACGAATCAGGATGTCGGCGATTTTCCGCGCACAGTCGGGGTCAATCTTCTCGTGCTGCTTGGCAATCATTTTGGCGCGCTTTTCCGGGTGACGCAGCAAATCCGCCACTTTCGCAGTCAGCTCGTCGTCCGTGTGCGCCCAGAGCGCCAGCGCGTTGTCCTCCATGAAGCGGGCGTTTTCCGTTTCGCACCCCGCAATCGGGTGTGCGACGACAATCGCCGTGCCGATGGTCATTGCCTCGGTGGAGGTCAGCCCGCCGGATTTCGTGACCAGCACATCCGCGGCGGCAATCAGGGGCGTCAGCGGCGTCACCTGCGCGCGCAGGGACACGCGCGGGTCGCTGCCGTAGGCTTCGGTCGCCCGGCGCAGCGCATCCATGTTCGAGCCGCAGACGACGGTCAGATGGCCGTTTTCGCCCAACACGGGCAGAATCCGCGCAATCATCTCCGGCAGATTGCCCGCGCCCATGCTGCCGCCGACAAGGACGACTTCGGGGCGCTCCGGGTCAAGCCCGACGGCCTCCTTCGCGGCGCGCTTGTCCGTGCAGGGACGGCAGGAGAGGGACACCGGAATGCCTGTGAATTCATAAGCACTTTTGGGCAGCGCCAGCCGCCTGGCGGAGGGCATCGCCGCCTTGCAGGTGAACATCACGTCGCACTCGATGTCCTCAATGAAGGGATGAATCGTGTAGTCGGTCATGACCATGGCGAACAAGCCGTTCCACAGGTCGTGGCGGCGGAGGTAGGTGACGCTCTGCCCGCCGAACATGTGGGTGCAGACAATCAAATCCGGCGCGTAATCGGTCAGCAGCTGCTCCATCTTGCGCGCGTAGGCGGCGTTGAAGAGGTAGACGGGGGACTTGATGCGCGGCGTGCTGATGGCCTTGGCGAAGCGGTACAGCCGCCCGAAGGCATCCGGCGCCGCCTGTACAAATTTGACGTAGACGTTCGACACGGTGGCGGACAGCTTCTGCCCGCCGAATGCCACGCAATCCTCAAATCGGCATTCCACGCCGCGCTCCGTCAGCGCTTCCATCACCGCGTGCGCCGCCGTGTTGTGTCCGCCGCCGGTGGCTGTGGAGAGTATGAGTGCCTTCAATTAGTCCTCCTGCCCGGCGGCATTTTCCGCCAGCATTTCATCAATGATTTTGCAGGTCATGCGGATGATTTTCGCGCAGGGGCGACTGCTGTAATACGCGTTTGTCCGCGCATCCGGGGTGGGGAATTCCGGCTTCTTCTCGCGCCCTAACAGCTCCGCGCAGCAGATGCTGCCGTTTCGGGCGATGAACGCCCGGTAGACGCGCTGCACCCGCGCGTACGTCTGCGGGCGGTGTTCCGGCTTCGCGCCGTCTGCTCCTTCCAGCGCGGCGCAGAGCATTACCGCCGAGGAAAACGCGCCGCAGTTGTCGCGCAGCCGCCCGATGCCGCCGCCCAGCCCGCAGGCGATCCGCGCCGCCTGCTCCTGCGTCAGCCCCGCAATGTCCGCATAGGTCATCAGCACCGCCTGAGCGCAGTTCACCCCGGATGCAAACAGGCGAACCGCCGTCTTTTCTCGTTCTGAAATCGCCATTTTATTGTGCCGTGATGATTTTCAGCGTGTCGCGCAGTTTGTCGTAGACGTTTGTCTTGTAGGTGTCGGTGTACCCTGCCGGGTAGGTGAGGTGGACGGTGTAGAGCACGTTATTCTTGTAAACCGCCGCGATGCGCCCCGCGATTTGCAGATTGCCATCCAGCGTGGCGGTGTAATTGGCGTACACACCCGTTGCGCCGAGGAACAGCCCCTTGCGCGTCGCCGTGTTTGACGGGCTGAACTTGGGGTAATTCGCGTTGCGGAGGTTCGTCAGCATGGACTTGACTTCCGTCGTCAGCGAATCGGTCGTGTACTCAATGCTCGTGCTGTTTGCGCGGATGACGAGGGTCGCCGCGTAGCCCGTCGCCCAGTCGGGACTCTGGAGCTTGTAGCTGTTCGCCTCGGACGTATCCACCACCCAGCCAGCCGGGCCTTCAAACGTCAGATTCAGGTTCGACGCGGTGTAGGTCTGGTAGGTGAAGGACAGCGCCGGCAGGGGCGTGGGGGTTGGTTTGTCGATGGGGTCAATCACGACGGGCGTCGCGCCGGAATACTGCCCGGAAATGACCGGAATGGGCGTATTCGTGGGGGGAGGCGTGACGAGCGTCGGCAGATGAATTTCCTCCGGCGTGCTGGCAGCGTCGCCCGTGTAGTCGTCCTCCTCGGACGCGGGGTCGTAATCCGCCGGAAGGCTGCTGCCGGCAGCGGTATTCGTGCTGGGGTTTGCGCTGGTCTGCGTGTTCGCCGCCCCCTGTGTATTGACGTTATACTGCGTCTTCGGTTCAGATGCGCAGCCCGCCAGCAGAACAAGGCACGCGCTCAGCAGAAGCACTGTCCGAAAGCCCTTTTTCATCGTGATTCCCTCCTTATGGTTGTTACCCTAATTCAAAAACGATTGAAACACCCGTTTTCTTGCAAAAGAATGCGGATGACGTCATTCCGCCCCATCAATCTCCTGATACTTCGGGTGATAGATCCGCCGGTCAAGGCTCCAGACCTTCTCCGAGAACGCACCCTCCGGCACGCGCGAGAGAATCCCCTGCATTTCGTTCATCTTCGCGTCCAAATCGTCGATGCGCGCGAGCACCTCCGCTTCGGGGAACATCGGCGCCTTCGGGCTGCCGTATTCCGGGATGCTGTGATGCGAGAGCACCATGTGCTCCAGCAGCAGCACAATTTCCCCGGATACGCCCACGTTCTTCGCCGCTTCCTCAATCCGCGCCACGCCGCGCACCAAATGCCCGATCAGCAGCCCGTCCGCGGAATAATCGCTCACGCTGCCCGTTTCGTCGCTGATCATTTCCGTCGTCTTGCACAGGTCGTGCAGGATAACGCCCGCGTAGAGCAGCTCCGCGTTCAGAAACGGGTACGCCGCCACGACGTGCCGCGCCAGATTCAGCATACTCGTCGTGTGGTGGAGCAGACCGGAGCGTTCCGCGTGGTGCAGCCGCTGCGCCGCCGGGAACCATTCCAGCTTGTCGCCCGTCAGCCGAAGCATCTCGCGCACGATTTTCTTCAGTCCCTCGGACTGGAAGGTATCAATCGTGTCCTCGATGTCCTTGCGCATCACTTCGGGCTTTTCGGGCGCGCACGCGACCAGCTGCGCCATGTCCACCTCGTCCTGCGGCAAGGCGGCGCGCATCCGCTCAATGCGGAGCTGCTTGCGGCTGTTGTACTCTTGCACCAGCCCCTGCACTTTGATGACCGAGCCTTGCTTGGGCACGTCCATCAGCTGATTCCAGTCCCAGTATTTGCAGTTGATGTCGCCCGTTTTATCCGCGAGGGTGAGGTCGAGGTACGCGCCGCCCTTCTTATCCGTCCGCGCATCCGCAGAGCGAACGAGCAGAAACCCGACGAAGCGGGCGTTGGTTTCCAGCTGATTGACTGTCATGGGTGATTTTCCTCCGATGGATGAAAATGGTTGAGGATTTTGGAATCCTCATAGTCGTTAGTAGTCGGATTTTCAGGTTCACAAACTAAATAACTTGCGATAAAAAACAAGTATGCAGAAGTGGACTGCCGAAGGAGTCCAGAGGGCGATCGGAAAGCCCTCTGGTACTATGCCAAAGCACTGTTTGGAAAGAGAAAACAGCTTGGCATAGCAAGATGCAGCAAGTCAGAAAGGCGCATCCCCGCCGTTCTCTCCCCCCATCGCCGAGGGCGGCAAATCCGTGTACGTCGTGTATTCGCTCAGCCACGCGACCTTCACCGTGCCCAACGGGCCGTTTCTCTGCTTCGCAATGATGATTTCGCCCACGTTCTTGTCCGCCGTTTCGGGATCGTAGTAGCCCTCGCGGTGGATGAACATGACGACGTCCGCATCCTGCTCGATGGAGCCGGAGTCGCGCAGGTCGGACAGCGCGGGACGCTTGTTGTCGCGCGTCGTCGATGCACGGGAGAGCTGTGCGCAGGCAATCAGTGGCACTTTCAGCTCCAAAGCAATCGCCTTCAGCTGACGGCTGATTTCGCTCACCTCCAGCTGACGGTTCTCGGTCTTGCCGTCGGCGTGCATAAGACCCAGATAGTCCACGATGATGAGGTCAAGCCCTCTGTCCATCATCAGACGGCGGCAGCGCGAACGGAGCTGCGTCGGCGTGATGCCCGCCGTATCGTCAATGTAAACAGGGGAGTTCGACATAGGGCCGATGGATTTCGCCAGCTTTATCCAGTCCTCTTCACGCAGGGTGCCTTGGCGGACGCTCTGCATGTTGACGCGCGCGTCGGAGCAGAGCATACGCAGGGCAATCTGCTCGCGCGGCATTTCCAGCGAGAACACGGCGACGCTTTTGTTCGCGTAGAGTGCGGCGTGGGTGGCGATGTTCATCGCGAAGGACGTTTTGCCCATGGACGGACGCGCGCCGATGATGATGAGTTCGCCGCCGTGCAGACCGGTGAGCATGTTGTCCAGCAGGGTGAAGCCGGTCGGCACGCCGGAGACGCGCCCCTTGAGCTTCGCCAGCTCCTCGATGTTGGCGTAGGTGTTGTACAGCACGTCGCGGACGTGGACGAGGCTCTCGCCGGATGCGCGGTTCATCACGATGTCGAAAATCGCCTTTTCCGCGTGTCCGAGCGTCTCCTGCAGGGGATTCTGCTGGCTGTAACACTCCTGCGAAATCTCCTGCGACGCCTTGATGAGCTTGCGCAGGGTGGACTTTTCGGCTACCAAGGTGATGTACGCCTTGACGTTCGCGGTCGTCGGCACGAAGCTCATCAGCCGCATGAGGTACTCTGTGCCGCCGATGCCTTCCAGCGTCCCGCGGCGGGTCAGCTCCGCATCGACGGTCACGAGGTCAATTGGGCGCTGCTGATGGTGCAGGGCAACCATCGCCTCGAAGATTTCGCGGTGCGCCGGCTGATAGAAATCGTCGGTGGACAGGGCTTCCGCCGCCTGCAGCACCGCGTTTTCATCCTGCATCATCGCGCCCAGCACGGACTGCTCCGCTTCGACGCTATTGGGCGGCGTCACGCCACGAAATTCTGACATAAACCTCTTTCAAGGGCGCTGCCCTTGACCCGCCAAAGGGTCTTCGACCCTCTGGACTCCCTTTCGCGCGATTGAATTGGCAACACTTTCACGCAGTGTCCGCGTGCAACAGCCAGAGGGCAATGAAAACGGACGAAGTCCGCGGTTGCCCTCTGGACTCCTTCGCGTGCACTCCCATGCTACTGGTTGGTTATGTTAGTTGGGGAAAACGAAAGGTTCACAAACTATAGCAAGTTTCGGTAAAAATCAAGTATGAGAGTGTGCACCCGAAGGTTTCCAAAGGGCGATCGGAAAGCCCTTTGGTCGCCTCCGCAGAGGCGAAACCCCTGCTGCAAACAAAATCCAATACAATAGGAAACAATCCTTCCAGCAGGGAGGACAGCCCCCCGGCGGTGACTGCCTTACTTCACCGCCGCCGCTTCCACATGCACAACCATCTTCGCGGAGATGTCCTTGTACAGGCGCACCTCAATCTCCACATCGCCGACGGCGCGGATGTTCTCGCACTTGATGTCGCGCTTGTCCACCGCGACGCCGTGCTGCGCCTTCAGCTGCTCGGCAACCTCCGCGCTCGTAATCGAGCCGTACAGCCGCCCCTGTGCGCCGCACTTCACCGACATGCTGATGACCTTGCCGCGCAGGGCGTCCGCCTGCGCCGTCGCGTCGGCACGGCGCTGGGCTTCGCGTTCGGCTTCCGCCTTGCGCATCTTCTCAACGCCCTTCATCGCGCCGGGGGTCGCTTCCACCGCCAGCTTCTTGGGGAAGAGGAAGTTGCGCGCGTAGCCATCCGCCGCATTCACAATCTGATCCTTCTTGCCAACACCCTTCACATCTTCCAGCAAAATAACCTTCATAACCGTATCCTCCTTAAATCTTAAAAATCAGAAAAATCATCGTCTTTTCGATGGCGGTCGTCGCGCAGTCCGCGCGGGTCGCGGATTTGGTCAACGCAGCCCGCGAACATCGGCAGAATCGGCACGAACAGCACCATCAGGATGGTTAGGAACCAGCGGCGGCCGCGCGTTGCACCCGCGCGTATCATGGCGAAATTCTGCGCCGAAACGCCCTGCACCGCGAAGCTCCAGAACGCCACACTGCCCAGCAGCGAAGCCGCCAGCGCAACTGTCGCGTTCGTTGTAAACAGCTGCGCCGCACTCAGAAGCAGCAGCACCGCCATGCTGATGCCCAGCGGGGTGGGCATGAACCAGCGGTCGGTGGTCGGCGTGTCCTCCGCATCGGGAAATTTGCGCCAGCACAACAGCATCCCCAGCGAGAACGCCATAATCCCTTTGACCAGCAGGTCAGGCATGATGGATGGCAGCGTTCTCTCAATCGTTGCGCGCAGGCTCCATTCCAGCTGCTGCAGTACATCCTCGGAAAGCCACGGCAGCACGTTTCCGCCCGTCAGCGCCGCGAGACTTTCCAGCGCCGCCGTGCGTTTTGCATCCAGCGCCGCCAACCCGGACACATACGCGGAATACAGCACCTGCGGGCGCGTCCGCGCGTTCATCATGACACGCAGGATGTCATAGGACAAGCCCTCATACAGGTCGCCGTACGCCTGATAGCGCTGAAGGAGCATTATCAGCAGCGCGACGACGGCGGCGAAGCAAATCACCGCCCAATACATTGCCATGCGCGATTTGCGGAAGGCGCCGGGCGGCAGGAACAGCATCAGCGCGCCGCCGAAGAGCCAGACGCAGGCGGACGGAATGAGCAGCTTCGGCAGGAGGAGCAGCAGAGAGGAAAATGCGCCGATGACGAGCAGCGGGATGCTGATGCAGAGCAATGTCTGGCAGATTGGCGCGTTGCGGGTCGGCAGGGGCAGTTCCCCCGTGAGGGAGAGCAGCGAAAAGGGCATGAACAGCAGCAGAAGCACCGCCAGCGGCACGCTGCGCAGGCTGAATGTCAAAGCGAATACGATACAAGCGCCCATCATGTACCAATCGGGCCTGCCGACTTTGGCTTTGCCGTACATGCTGTCCTCACCTCCTTGTGTAGGCTCATCCATCTTCCTATTGTACAGCACAATCGCCAAAAAAGCAAGCCGGGGAGGCGCGGATGCACGAAAAAAAGGAAGCGCCTGTCACAGTCGCTTCCTTTATATATGCTGATTTTTTATTTGCCGCGCACAAGCGACTTGCGCTTTGCCAGCTCAGCCACCAGCGCTGCCGGCAGCAAATCCCGATGCGGCTCTTCCTGCGGTACAGCCCCGCGATAGACCGCCAACCTCCGCTGCGTCACCGTGTCCCAGCTGTGCGAATGGCAGATGTAATCCGGCGCTTCCGCCTTGTACTTTGCCACCTTCGCCGGATTCGCCAGCAAATCCGCCAGCTTTGCGCGCAAATCGTCGATATCGCCGCGGCGGAAGGTCACGCCGTGCTCCTGAACGACGGAGGCGCACTCGTCGATGTCGCTTGTCAGCACGCAGCAGCCGTAGCTCATCGCCTCCATCAGCGAAAGGGGCATCCCCTCGACGTCGCTGGGCAGGACGTAGGTGTAAGCGTTGCTGTACAATTCCGCCAGCAGCTGCCCCTGCACAAAGCCGGGGAATATCACGCGGTCGTCGTCCTTTGCCATTTCGCGCAACTCGTCGAAATACTCCTGCGAGTCGGACGCGCCACCCGCAATGACCAGCTTCTTGTCCGTCGGCAGATGCTTGTACGCCTCAATCAGGTAATGCTCGCCCTTTTCCGGCACGATGCGTCCCAGATAGAGGATGTAGTTGTCCTTTTCCAGCCCGTACTGGCGAATCAGCTCCGGCGCGCACGGCTGGTAGCTCGGCACGCCGTTGGGAATCAGCAACGTCTCGCGCCCATAGGTGTCCGCAAAATACTGCTGCATGCCGTGGCTCAGCACAATCAGCTCATCCGCGTAGCGCACCGCCATCTTTTCGCCCAACCTGATGCACTTGGACGCAATGCCGTTTTGCCATTTCGCGCGCGTCCAGTCCAGCCCGTGTACCGTTACGATAACGCGCTTGCCCATCAGCTTCGGCAGCCAGCAGAACAGCGCCGGGCCTTCCGCGTGCACATGCACCACGTCATAATTGCCAAACGCCGCGCACAGGCAGCCGAAGAAACTTGCGGAAACCGCCGCCAGCCCCTTCTTCTGGATGGTCGGTACATACTTCAGGCTGATGCCGTTGAAATTTTCGGGTTGCGGCTGCTGCTTGTCGGTTCGGTTGTAGCACGTCACGGAATGCCCCTGCGCCACCATGCGCTTGGCCAGTTCGCCCACCACAACCTCGATGCCGCCATCATGGGACGGTACGCGCTTCTGTCCGACCATGGCAATTTTCATGTACTTCCGAGCCATCCCTTGCAGCCTCCTTTGTTGCTTGAAATTTCCCATTATGAGGGGGAGGGGAACCACATCAGCAGCCCCGATGCGTTTTGTTGTACGTTTCGGTGTCATCTGATGCACTCATCATACCACACACATGGGTTAATTGAAACGAAGTTACATCGGTTTTCCGAAATTCTTTCGGTATTCCGCGTATTCCGAAAGTTTTCAGGAAATTTCAGGAAAGATGGCGGCGGTTTTTCACAAAATGCCCTGTCCATTCGCGTCTGTTTTTAGCCGAAAACGATATACTTGCGGTTCAAAAAAACAGCGTTATTTAATGTGTAAGAAAACTATGTAACCATACGGAAAAACAGGTTACATAGTGCAATGGCATGACGCGCGAACGAAGCCTGTCAATTTATCCGCTAAATTGCCATATTTATGCTGGTCACTCTTGACATGTTGATTTTTGTCAGGTATAATTTACATATGAACAGCATCGGTGCAGCGCCTCTGGTGGATGCTGTCCGCAGCAATGCGTGTAGCCGGACGAATAGGGGAGGAGAGAAAACATGAAAACGAGTTGGCTCAATGGAAGCAAACGAATCCTGTCAGCACTGCTGATTGCGGCGGCGCTGATGTTTGGCTGGACGCCGCTGGGGGAAGGGAAGGCGCTGGCGGCGACGGATAAGGGGAAACAGTTCGCGGATGCGGCGATGCTGTTTGCGAAGTCTGATACGGACTTTGCGCAGGATATGTACGGCGCAAAAGGAACAGACAACAACCAAATCTTTCAAGGCGGCGCATGGTGCGCGGCTTTCATTTCTGTGGTTGCGCGCCAGATAGGTATTCCGACGAGCGTAATTCCGAATACGGTAAAGGCGTATAAGGAATACTGCCCCAGCACGGGGGAAACACACGCTGATTGGTTCCACTGCGTGATTGATCCAAATAGCTTTTCGGATTACAAAAAGTATGCTAAACAGTATGATCCGAACTATGTGCCGCAGCCGGGCGATATTATCACTTTGAATACTTACAAGTCGTCTGCTGCAACGCAACTGTCATCAAGCTTGTCGCATGTTGGCATTGTCACAAGTTACAATAGCAGCTCAAAAGTGGTGACATTTGTCAGCGGCAACTGGAGCATCAGACGGGTCAGTTGTGCTGAAAGCTACGATACAACCAAGAAAGTAAATCAGACTTATTATGGCATTGTTGGCTACTATCATCCTGATTGGAGCCAAGTGGGCACTTTGCGCACGCCACAGGCGGTGACGGGGATTACGCTGAAAAACGGAAGCAGTGTTTTAAGCGAAAACACGACAATTACAATGAACGTGGATACGACGCTGAAAATTACTTCCAGCGTCTCGCCGAGCAATGCGTTTTACCCGAACCCCAGCAGCGGCGTATACCGCTACTTCTATTCTTCGCCGAATGTACAAATTGCATCGGGGTATACAGGTTTGTTCTGGCAGAGCAGCAATGAGAATGTTGCTATTGTGAACCCGGATACTGGTTTGGTTACGGCGGTTGGCGCTGGTACTGCAACCATTACGGCTTATGCGATTGCTGATGGAAAGAGAACCAGAGCGACTGCTGTGAAAAAGAGCTTCAAGGTTCAGGTGACGGGGTATCCGTCGCACGAATGGTACACCTATGAAGCCTACCACCAGAGCGTTTCCATTTACAGCACGCCTTCGCTACGAAGCGCGAATGTAATTAAAACAATAGCGGTTGGAACGGAATTTCGCGTTGATTTAAGTCATGTGTACGCTATGCGCGCGCGAAACGGCTGGGGATGGCTTTCGCCGGTGCAGCTGAATGATGGAACCACCGGCTATTGTGACCTGAACGCACACTACTACGTCTCAAGTGCAAAGAAAGACTATCCAACCGTGCGACCAATGAGCGAACAGGAAAACGCAGAATGGTGGAACTACAAGGTTGTCTGGGCAAGTGGCTTAAATTTGCGTTCCTTTGCGGATTCTAATGCTACGGGAACTGTGATCATGAAAATCCCGAAGGCTGCAACGGTTGAACTTGACCTCAATCACACAATGCGTGAGCCGAAATACGGCGACACGTGGGCATTTGCGCGCTACAAGCAGTCCGATGGCACATACGTCTATGGCTGGTGCATCGAGAGCGACAGCAACTACATGCAGAAACAGGATAAAATCGGAAACTCTGCCCACTATTCCGACTACATCATTGACGAAAATGGTGCAATCGTCGTGTATGCTGCGCCGTATTATGAGAATAAAATCGACGAGCTTACCAGCGCCGACGGCGTATTCCAGATAGATGTTGCCAACATGGTGTTTTACGATGCTTCGGGCGTTAACACCTATTGGGCGCCTTGCCGATATACAAAGAATGGAAAGACAATAGAAGGATATATCGAGGTGCTTGCGGACCCGCCTACTCCCTGCGGCATTGACCGCGAAGGCGACTGGGAACGCTACGAAGTAACGAATGCAGCGGGGGCAAAGTCAATTCGCTATCCTGCCACGTTTGAATTGTCCGAACTCAGCAGCTACGACCAAGGCGAAATCATCTGGCTTGACAGAAACGAACGCGTCACCATCACCGAAAACGGCAAACAGTACACCTTCATGCGCGGGCATGGGGATGATTTCGTTGCAGGCTGGTTTGATGTGACGAATGCCAACGAGCCGCTGACGCAGGTTGACGACAGCATTGAGGAAGTCATCTCTGTGCGCAGCGGAGCCAGCGTCTACACGTTCTGCCGCGGCAATGTCTCGTGGGCGCAGGCGGCGCAGTACGCGGCGTCTATGGGCGGACACCTCGTCGTGATTGACAATGCGCAGGAAGATGCCATGCTGCATTCGACCATCATGAGCGCATACGGCGGCACGGCGTGGACGGGCGGCCACGCGAATGGCGCAGGCAATGGCTGGACGTGGCTGAATAACAACACGATGAGCTATCAGAATTGGGGCTCGTCGAGCGCGACGCCGACCAGCAGCCATACCGCGCTGGCAATCAAGGGCGATTATGAGGGATGGTTCACCTACCGCGACTGCGCGAACACATACGTTGACAGCTTCATCGTCGAGGTGGAGGAAACGCCGCGCGCGTGGTTCACCTACCGCACGAAGGCGAAGCGCAACATTCGCAAGTCGCAGAGCATTTCCGGCGCTGTCGCGACCACAACGGCGGTGGGCGATTACCTGACCATTGACCTGCTGAACGTCGCAATGGACAGCAATAAGAAGTACTTCTTTGCGCCTGTGCTGATGTCGGACGGCTCGATTCTCTACTGCAACATCGGCGATAAGACCGCTATCGTCCCCGACCTTGAACCCGATGAACCCGCGTGGACGCAGTACAAAGCACTCAGCAGCCTCTACGTCCGCACCTTCCCGAACACTTGGTGCGATACGGGCGTGCTGAAAACGCTGAGCAAGGACACGATTCTGGAGCTGGACGTCAGCCACAAGCTGCGCGACCCGCGCTTCGGCAACGACTGGGCATACGCGCGCTACAAACAGTCCGACGGCACCTACCTCTACGGCTGGGTGATTGCTGCGAACACCTACGTCGAGCAGGTGAAGCAGACCCCTGCTTGGTACGACTACTTTGTGAATCCGGGCAGCACGGTGTATGTCTACAAGACGCAGAATGTGGATGACACGATTGTCAAAACGTACACATCCGGCAGCAATTTCCAAGTGGACGTGAACAACATGCGCCAAGACCAGAACGGCTACCTCTGGGCGCCTGTGGCAGATAGCACGGGCAAGGAACTGGGCTATACCGACCTCTCCGCGGCGCACGCAGGGAGCAAATCAGCGGCGATTCCGGATGTCTACTGCCAGTCGGGCTGGAAATACGCCTATGTGCTGGAGGATGGCTTGGACGTGCTGGCTGCTCCGAATGAAGCGGCTGCCCTCGTCAAGCACATGAATTACACGGACAATTTCTGGTTTGATGATAATAAATGCTATACTGATGCGAAGGGACGCGTCTGGACGTGCATTTACGCGCAGAAGGATTATGGTGAAATGGCGGATGGCGGCTGGGTGATGCTGAATGAGAACATCAACTATGTCGTCAATACGGGTGTTCTGTTTTACCCGATGGGTTATACTGCATCGTATAACGGCATCACCTACACGCTGTACAGTGGCTACAACAGCTGGAGCGAAGCGAGTGGATTCTGTGCAGTCTATGGCGGCGACGAGGTGCAGCCGGTGCGTATGCGTCTCGCCACGGTTCACAACGATGCCGAACAGGCCATCATTGAGGAGCTTCTGAACGCGACCTCTACCGTCGACAAGGCGTGGATTGGCGCAAGCAAAGTCAGCGGTGCGTGGAAATGGGTGGATGGTACGGCGCTCAAGTACAGCCAGTGGGGCTACAATGAACCCAATAGCACGGGAAGCGGTCTGGCTGCATCCTTCGATGGCAGCTGGTACGCATCTGAGGATGGAAAGAACATCCACATTCAGGGCTTCATCACCGAGCAGTTCACGGGCATCGGGTTGCCGCAGGTGAAGCTGCCCGCGTCGACGTTCTATGTGGATGACGAGGCGTTCGTGGGCAACAGCACGATTCAGTCGGTCGTTGCGCCGGATGGACTGCAAGTCATTGGCACGCGCGCCTTTGCGGACTGCGCGAACCTGAAGTGCATCACCCTGCCGGACTCCGTGTCCTACATCGCGGAAGATGCGTTCGAGAACACGCCGGATGTCGTCATCTTCGCCAGCGTCGGCAGCTATGCGTGGCAGTGGGCGGAGAAGCAGGGCATCCCGCACGGCACGCCGTACACCGAGTAAAATCAGTGGGCGCAGACTTCCCCCAGCGGGCGGTCTGCGCCCGTTTTCGCGGAAAAAACTCCGGCTTCGCGCAAAAAATCCGCCCAATCCCCCTTGACAAACCGCTTTCCCTGTGCTACAATATCCCTGTTTGAAGCAGAGGCTTGCCCGTCTCTCACCTTGCGCGGCGTATGCTGCCGGGTTCACAGGCTTTTTCCCTTTCAGGCGGATTGACCGCCGAAAAAGGCGCAAAGTGCATGTCAGCGACGGGTGGAGTCACCCGCCGCTTTTTCTGTGGTATGGAGCAGAAAACGCTGGCTTCAACGAAAATTGGGAGGTGTATGGACATAGCACTCGATCTGATGATCAATGAGGAAATCCGCGACCGGGAAGTCCGCCTGATTGACGAAAACGGCGAACAGCTCGGCGTCATGCCAACAGCCAAGGCGATGGAGCTGGCGGAAGAGCGCGGCCTCGACCTCGCCAAAATCCAGCCCACGGCAAAACCGCCGGTCTGCAAACTGCTGGACTATGACAAGTACCGCTACGAACAGTCGCGGCGCGAACGCGAAAACCGGAAGAATCAGCGGGTCGTCGAAACCAAGGAGGTTCAGCTGTCCGCCACCATCGAGGAGAACGACGTTCTCACGAAGGCGAAAATGGCGCAGAAGTTCCTTCAGGGTGGCGATAAGGTGAAGGTGTCCATCCGTTTCCGTGGCCGCCAGATCACCCATAGCGAAATCGGCATGCAGGTCATGCAGGACTTCGCGGCCCGCTGCGCCGAGGTCAGCTCGGTGGAGCGCCGTCCCATGATGGACGGCCGTCATATGATTATGATCCTGGCCCCCAAGGCGGCAAAGGCTTCCTTCGCTGAAAAGAAGGCCGCCCGTGAAAACGCCAAGGGGAATCAAGAACAGGAATAAAACGGCTATCGCAGCTTGCCTGCGCCCCGTTTTATCAGCATTGGAAGGAGGACTACACCATGCCTAAGCAGAAGTCTCACCGTGGTGCTGCCAAGCGCTTTTCCTTTACCAAGACCGGTATCGTGAAGCATAAGCAGATGAACGCCAACCATCAGGTTCGCCTCAAGACCACCAAGCGCACCCGTCACCTGCGCGCTGACGGCATTGTGGACAACGCGGCGGAAGCCAAGACCATCCACAAGCTGCTGCCCTACAAGTAATTAAGCCCATTCGCTGGCAAGGAGGATACTCACAATGGCACGTATTAAGAGATCTGTGAACGCTCTGAAGAAGCGCCGCAAGGTCATGAAGCTGGCTAAGGGCTACTGGGGTGCAAAGTCCAAGCAGTACCGCGCCGCGTCCGAACAGGTTGCTCGTTCCCTGCGCTATGCCTTCAAGGGCCGCAAGCTGCGCAAGCGTGATTTCCGCTCCCTGTGGATCACCCGTATCAACGCCGCTGCTCGCCTGAACGGCATGAGCTATTCCACGTTCATCAATGGTCTGAAGAAGCACAACATCACCGTCAACCGCAAGATTCTCGCGGATCTGGCTGTGAACGATGCAGCTGCTTTCACCAAGCTCGTGGAAATCGCCAAGGCGTAATTGTCGCCCAAGCGTTTCATAGCACAAATTCGTCCGATGTTGAAACCGTGTTTCAGCGCCGGACGTTTTTTTGCCCTTTTTCCGCAAAAGGGCGTTTGTGGATTGCCTGATTGCAAAGGTGACTTTCCTTCCAAACAGGACATCGCCATGCTTCCAGAGGGCAATGGAAACGGACGAAGTCCGCGGTCGCCTTCTGGACTCCTTCGGTGCCCTCCTTCGTAGCAGTGCGGTGGCGCTGCTTGGGGGTACGAATGGTTCACAAACTATAACTACTTTCGGTACAAATCAAGTAACATGGGAGTGACCGCGCCGAAGGTTTCCAAAGGGCGAGCGGAAAGCCCTTTGGTCGCGTCCGCAGACGCGAAATCCTCTGCGGCAATGGTGGAGAAAATCAGGGAATTAGGGGATTAGAGGAAATAACATCATGCTCAAAAAGTACATTACCGACCTGAAACACGAATTCTCCGGCTACAACGCCGGCAAACTCCTCAAGGACATCCTGAGCGGCATCACAGTGGCGGCGGTGGCGCTGCCGCTGGCGTTGGCATTCGGCGTGTCCTCCGGCGCGGACGCCGCCGCTGGGCTTGTTACCGCCATCATCGGCGGACTTGTCATCGGGCTGCTTGGCGGCGCGTCCTTCCAAATCAGCGGCCCGACCGGGGCCATGAGCGCCATCCTCATCGGCATCGTCGCCCAGTACGGCTTGCAGGGCGTGCTCGTCGCGTCGCTTGCGGCGGGCGTGATTATCCTGCTGGCGGGCATCCTCCGCCTCGGCAAGCTCGTCAACTTCATCCCGACCAGCGTCGTCATGGGCTTCACCAGCGGCATCGCGATTATCATCGCCTTGGGGCAGGTGGACAACTTCTTCGGCACGCACTCCGTCGGCACAAGCGCGCTGGAAAAGCTGTGGAGCTACAACAGCGTCGGATTTAACCCCAACTGGCAGGCGGTCGCCATCGGTCTGCTGGTTGTGCTGTTCATGGTCTTCTGGCCGAAGAAGCTGAACGCGAAGGTGCCGGGGTCGCTGCTGGCGATTATTCTGGCGACCATCGTGACCGAAATCGCGGGTTTCGATTCGCTGGCGAAGGTGGGGGACATCCCGAAAAGCCTGATGCTGGACAACCGCCTGAACCTCGGCGCGGTCAACCTCGACATGCTCCAAAACCTCGTCAGCCCGATTGTCTCCATCGCCATGCTGGGCATGATTGAGTCGCTGCTGTGCGGCGCGAGCGCGTCCCGCATGAAGGACGAAGCCTTCGACGCGGATCGTGAGCTGATTGCGCAGGGCGTGGGCAACATCCTCCTGCCGTTTTTCGGCGGCGTGCCCGCAACGGCGGCGATTGCCCGCACGTCCGTCGCCATCAAGTCCGGCGAGCAGACCCGCGTGACCGGCGTTGTGCATTCGCTGGTGCTGCTGCTGGCGATGGTGCTGCTGGGCGGCGTGATGAGCCGTCTGCCGCTGAGCGCGCTGGCGGGTGTGCTGATGGTGACGGCGTGGCGCATGAACGAGTGGCACGGCATCAAGACGATTTTCAGCCGCAAGGTGTGGACGGGCGTGGCGCAGTTCCTGATTACGATGGTGTCCACCGTTGTCTTTGACCTGACCGTCGCCATCGTCATCGGCATCGTGACTGCGCTGCTGATGTTCGTCTGGAACGCCGCGCGCCTGACCATCGAAACCGAGCCGGTGGACAAGGTGCGTCTGGAGTGCCTGCACCGCATGGGCAAGCCGGTGGATGAATCCCGCGCGAAAAGCATCCTCGTCAGCTATGTGAACGGCTCGCTGTTCTTCGCGAACTGCGCGGAGCTGAAGCGGAAGCTGCTTTCGGTGGATTTTACCGGCTGTGAGCATCTGATTCTCTCCCTGCGCGGCGTGTCCGCAGCCGACATTTCCGGCGTGCAGACGCTGATGGAGGTGTGCGCGCTGATTGCGCAGAAGGGCGTGACAGTCTCGATTTGCGGCGTGCATGAGAACGTCGCGGGCTTCTTCCAGAAAGTCGGTCTGACCGACCAGCTGGGCGCGGCGGCGTTCTACCCGAACGCCTCCGAAGCGGTGATTGACACGCTGGCGCAGGAACAGGCGGAAGCGTGAGCAATTCACAATGGGGAGCTAAGCGCGCTATGGGTTGCAATTCCTCTGTTCGGGAAAAGGCAGCGTCATCATAAAAAGCCCCGATAAAAATCAAGTAACATGGGAGTGCGCTGCGAAGGGGTCAAGGGGGCGACCG
>UMHI01020127.1_pt1 | contig 29774 bp, 29 predicted proteins | sample 1965481 | NCBI WGS metagenome assembly UMHI01 (sample SAMEA4836093, study PRJEB28245) | human gut metagenome | biome: gut microbiome; material: fecal sample | place: Denmark | collected 2008 | reverse complement strand
GGCAGCGGAAGGCGAACTACCTGATTTGAATGAAATATCCGATTCCGGTAAAAGCAGACAGAGAGCAGATATAGCATACGAAGAACCCTTGGCGCAGCCTGAATAGGCTGCGCCTTTTGCATATAAAAGCGGACAAAGGCGAGCGCATCGGTTCAGATGCGCCCGCCTTTTCTGCATTTATTCTTGCTGTTTGGTCCGCTGCTTTGCAACGCTTGCGTGATGCTTTGCTTTGGATGTTTCCCCATGGGGCAGGTCCCACGGGGCCCCCTCGATTTCACTCAAATTGCCCGAAATGAATCTGGGCAATTTCAAGGTGTCACTTTGCGAAACGCTTGTACGCCGCATTTGCGGCGGCATGACCATGCCTCAGAACAATCCGGTGATCTTTCCGTCCTTGTCCACGTCGATCTTTTCGGCAGCAGGGACCTTGGGAAGACCCGGCATGGTCATGATGTCACCCGTGAGGGCCACGATGAACCCGGCGCCAGCGCTGACCTTCAGGTTCCGCACGGTGACGGTGAAGCCCTCGGGCGCACCCAGCAGAGTGGGATCGTCGGACAGGGAATACTGGGTCTTTGCCATGCACACCGGCAGATCGCCGAAGCCCAGATCAAAGAGCTGCTGGGCCTGCTTCTGGGCGGCGGGGGTCAGGACGGCCTGCGCGCCGCCGTAGACCCGGTTTACAATGGCGTTGAGCTTATAGATGAGAGAGGTGTTGTCGGGATAGGCGAAGGTGAACTCCTCCGGGCTCGGCTGCTCCGGGCAGGGCTCCTCGCACAGGCGTACCACCTCGGCAGCCAGAGCTTTGCCGCCCTCGCCGCCCTTGGCCCAGACCTCGGACAGCACAGCGCGGACACCCAGCTCCCGGCACTTGTCCTCCACCAGCCGCAGCTCGGCTTCCGTGTCGGTGGGGAAGGCGTTGACCGCCACCACGCAGGGCAGGTGGAAGGTGTTGCGGATGGTGTCTACGTGATGGAGCAGATTGGGCAGGCCCTTTTCCAGCGCGTCCAGATTCTCGTGGTTCAGCTCGGCCTTGGGCACGCCGCCGTGGCTTTTCAGTGCCCGGACAGTGGCTACCACCACCACGGCACTGGGCCGCAGGCCCGCCAGACGGCACTTGATGTCCAGGAACTTTTCCGCGCCCAGATCCGCGCCGAAGCCGGCCTCAGTCACAGCGTAATCGCCCAGCTTCAGGGCCATGCGGGTGGCGGTGACGGAGTTGCAGCCGTGGGCGATGTTGGCAAAGGGACCGCCGTGGATCAGCGTGGGCGTACCCTCCAGTGTCTGCACCAGATTGGGCTTCAGTGCGTCCTTCAGCAGGGCGGTCATAGCGCCCTCGGCCTTCAGATCGTGGGCGGTGACAGGCTTGCCGTCATAGGTGTAGGCCACGATCATACGGCCCAGCCGTTCTTTCAGATCGGTGATGCCGCTGGCGAGACACAGTACCGCCATGACCTCGCTGGCCACGGTGATGTCAAAGCCGTCCTCCCGGGGAACGCCCTGCATTTTGCCGCCGATGCCGTCAATGATGTGGCGGAGCTGGCGGTCATTCATATCCACGCAGCGCTTCCAGGTGATCTGCTTCACGTCGATCCCCAGAGCGTTGCCCTGCTGAATGTGGTTATCCAGCATGGCGGCCAGCAGGTTGTTGGCCGCGCCGATGGCGTGGAAATCGCCGGTGAAGTGGAGGTTGATGTCCTCCATGGGGACCACCTGAGCGTAGCCGCCGCCGGCAGCGCCGCCCTTGACGCCGAACACGGGACCGAGAGACGGCTCCCGCAGAGCGGCCACGGCGTTTTTGCCCAGCTTCCGCAGACCGTCGGCCAGACCCACGGAGGTGGTGGTCTTGCCCTCGCCTGCCGGGGTGGGGTTGATGGCGGTCACCAGGATCAGCTTGCCGTCAGGCCGGTCGGCCCGATCCTTCAGCAGACGGTGATCGATCTTGGCCTTGTAGCGGCCATACTGCTCCAGATATTCCTCATCGATCCCCGCGGTGGCGGCGATCTCCGTGATGGGGCGCATCCGGCACTGCTGGGCGATCTCAATATCAGTCAACATGATCCGTGTCCTCCCGTTCTCAAATGTCAAAATACTTCTTCGCAGACTGGAACAGCTTCATATCATAGCAGCCGTCCACGTTTTTGTAAAGGCCGTCGGCCACACGCTCGGAGTGGCCCATCTTGCCCAGTACCCGGCCGTCGGGAGACATGATGCCCTCCACAGCCCAGATGGAACCGTTGGGGTTTACGTCCACGTCCATGCCGGGGACACCGTGCTCGTCCACATACTGAGTGACGATCTGGCCGTTGTCAGCCAGCTTCCGAACCAGCTCCTCACTGCACAGGAACCGGCCCTCGCCGTGGGAGATGGGGACGGTGTAAATATCGCCCACCTGCGTCCCTGCCAGCCATGGAGAGCGGTTGGAGGCAACGCGGGTCCGCACCAGACGGGACTGGTGGCGGCTGATGGTGTTGAAGGTCAGGGTGGGGCAGGTCTCGTCGGTGTCGATGATCTCACCGTAGGGGACAAGACCCAGCTTGATGAGCGCCTGGAAACCGTTGCAGATGCCCAGCATCAGGCCGTCCCGGTTTTTCAGCAGGTCCATGGTGGCGTCCCGCACCTCCGGGTTGCGGAAGAAGGCGGTGATGAACTTGGCGGAGCCATCCGGCTCGTCGCCGCCGGAGAAGCCGCCGGGGACGAAAATGATCTGGCTGTCCCGGGCTGCCTTGGCGAAGCGGCTGATGGAGTCGGCCACGCCCTGAGCGGACTGGTTGTTCAGCACCAGGATCTCAGGCTCCAATCCGGCCCGCTGAACGGCACGGGCGGAGTCATATTCGCAGTTGGTACCGGGGAATACGGGGATCAGCACCTTGGGGACCGCCACGCCAGCCTTGGGAGCCGTCCGGGGAGCGGCGGGGGCGGAGAGCACGGGGACCTCCGCCGGATCAGCGATGGTACGGCTGGGATAGACAGATTCCAGAACGCCCTCGTTCAAAGCCAGAAGCTCGGAAATGGGGGCGCTGTCACCGGCGATCCGCACCACCGGCTCGGCGGTGGTGACGCCCAGACGGACGGCTTCCGCCGTGTCCTCGGTCAGCTCCGCCACGATGGCGCCGGGGTACAGGGTGTTCCAGTCCACATCGGCGTTTTCGGCGGTGAAGCCGATCTCGTTGCCGAAGGACATCTTCATCACGCCCTCGGCAAGACCGTTTTCCACGGCCCACGCCGCCCGGACCTTGCCGGCCAGCGCCAGATCATGCAGCCGCTCCCATGCCGCCTTGACGCTATCCGCGTCCGTACCGGAGAAAAGGTAAACGGGATGCCCCGCTTCCTTGAATTCGGGGGAGAGCACCTCGCCCGCTTTCAGCGGCGCAATGGCGAAAGAGATCAGCGTGGGCGGTACGTCCAGATCCAGGAAGGTGCCGGACATGGAGTCCTTACCGCCAATGGCGGCGGCGCCCAGCTCCAGCTGCGCGTCCACAGTGCCCAGCAGAGCGGAGAAGGGCTTGCCCCAGCGCTCCGGCTCATTGCGGAGCTTCTCAAAGAACTCCTGAAAGGAGAGATAGGCTTTTTTATAGTCTGCACCGGCGGCCACCAGCTTGGCCATAGAGGTGTAGACCGCGTTGTAGGCTCCGGTGTAGGGGTCGGTGCAGGTCTGCTCCGGGTCGCAGCCCCAGGCCATGACGCTGGCCTGATCCGTTTCCTGACCGGGCAGGACGGGGAACACGGCGGCCATAGCCTGTGCCGGGGTGCGCTGTGTCCGGCCGCCGAAGGGCATGAGGATGGAACCGGCACCGATGGTGCTGTCGAACCGCTCCACAAGGCCGCGGCGGGAGGCACATTTCAGGCTGGAGGCCATCTCCCGGAGGGACTGGAACCGGGGCTTTGCCAGCTCGGTGCGGTCCTTCTCTGCCACGCGGACCCCAGCGTGCTTCACAGCGCCGTTGGTATTCAGGAAGTCACGGCTCAGGTCGGCGATGACCGTGCCGTTCCACTCCATGATCATGCGGGCTTCTTCCGTGACCACGGCCACCCGGTAGGCTTCCAGATTTTCCGATTCGGCGGCGGCGATGAAGGTATCCACATCTTCGGGGGCCACCACCACGGCCATGCGCTCCTGAGATTCGGAGATGGCCAGCTCCGTGCCGTCCAGACCGTCATACTTCTTGCGAACGGCGTCCAGATCGATCCGCAGGCCGTCCGCCAGCTCGCCGATGGCAACGCTGACGCCGCCGGCGCCAAAGTCGTTGCACCGCTTGATGAGGCGGGTCACGGCGCTGTCCCGGAACAGGCGCTGGATCTTGCGCTCCTCGGGGGCATTGCCCTTCTGAACCTCGGAGGCCATGGTGGAAAGGGATTTCAGGTTGTGGCTCTTGGAAGAACCAGTTGCGCCGCCGATGCCGTCCCGTCCGGTGCGGCCGCCCAGCAGAATGACCACATCTCCGGGGGCGGGACACTCACGGCGGACGTTATAGGCGGGAGCCGCCGCAACCACCGCGCCGCATTCCAGACGCTTGGCGATGTAGCCCTCGTGGTACAGCTCTGCCACATGGCCGGTGGCCAGACCGATCTGGTTGCCGTAGGAGGAATAGCCCGCGGCGGCGGTCTGGCACAGCTTCCGCTGAGGCAGCTTGCCGGAGAGGGTCTGGTCCAGAGAGGCACGGGGGTCTCCCGCGCCGGTCACCCGCATGGCCTGATGGACGTAGGCACGGCCGGACAGGGGGTCCCGGATGCAGCCGCCGATGCAGGTGGCCGCGCCGCCGAAGGGCTCGATCTCCGTGGGGTGGTTGTGGGTCTCATTTTTGAACATCAGCAGCCAGTCCTGGGCCTCGCCGTCCACCGTGGCGGTGACGTGGATGGAGCAGGCATTGATCTCCTCGCTCTCGTCCAGCTCCGGCAGCAGGCCCCGCTTTTTCAGGACCTTTGCGCCGATGGTGGCAATGTCCATCAGGGTCTGAGGCCGCTTGGCGGCCTTTTCCTCGCCGTAGACCTCCACACGGGCGGCCAGATACCGCTCGTAGGCGGCTTGAATAGCCGCATCGTGGATCTCCACCTGGTCGATGTGGGTGGAGAAGGTGGTGTGGCGGCAGTGGTCGGACCAATAGGTGTCTACCACCCGGATCTCGGTGATGGTGGGGTCCCGCCCCTCGTCATCCCGGAAATAGCCCTGCAAAAATTTCAGATCGTCCAGATCCATGGCAAGACCCAGCTCGTCCCGCAGAGCGTCCAGCGCGGCAGCGTCCATGGAGGTGAAGCCCTCCACGGTCCGGACGGTGGTGGGAATGTCGTATTCCATCCGCAGGGTCTCCGGCAGCTCCAGAGACGCCTCCCGGCTCTCCACCGGGTTGATGACGTATTTCTTGACAGCCTCGACCTGCTCCGCCGTCAGCTCACCCTCCAGGACGTATACCCGGGCGGTGCGGACCGTGGGCCGCTCGCCTTGGGATAAGATCTGGATGCACTGGGCGGCGGAGTCCGCCCGCTGGTCATACTGGCCGGGCAGATACTCCACGGCGAACACCGTGTCTCCCTGAGGCACTTCACTCGTCACCGTGTCCAGCTGGGGCTCGGACAGCACCGTTTGAACGGCGTAGTCGAACAGCTCCCGGCTGATGCCCTCCAAATCATAGCGGTTGAACAGCCGCAGACCTGTCAGGGACTGAATACCCAGAAATGCCCGCAGGTCCTCCAACAGGGCGCGGGCTTCGTTGGCCAGCGCTTCTTTCTTTTCTACATATACTCTGTAAACCATGCCTGCCCTTGCTCCCTTCAGTGTTCCAGCGCTTTCAGGGCGCGCTGGCCGATGTCATGACGGTAGAAGGCATTGTCGAAATGAACGCTCTCCACCCGCTCGTAGGCTTTTTCAATGGCGCTTTTCAAATCCGCCGCCGTGGCGGTAACGCCCAGCACCCGGCCGCCGCTGGTCAGCAGACGGTCCTCCTCCCGCTTTGCACCGGCCACATAGGTGTGGGCGGCGGTCTCGGCGGGCATGGTGATGGCGAAGCCCTTTTCATAGTGCTCCGGATAGCCGCTGGACGCCATGATGACACAGCAGGCGGCACCGTCGGAGAACTTGACCTCAGTCTCTGCCAGCGTTCCGTTCCGGCAGGCCTGCATGATCGTCAGCAGGTCGCTTTCCAGAAGCGGCAGGACCACCTGCGTCTCCGGATCACCGAAGCGGCAGTTATACTCAATGACCTTGGGGCCCTTCGGCGTCAGCATCAGTCCGAAGTAGAGGCAGCCCCGGAAGGTGCGGTTTTCCGCGTTCATGGCCTCCATGGTGGGCAGGAAAATGGTCTCCATGCACACGCGGGCCATGTCCTCGGTGTAGTAGGGGTTGGGGGCCACGGTGCCCATGCCGCCGGTATTCAGACCCTCGTCATGGTCATGGGCCCGCTTGTGGTCCATGGAGGATACCATGGGAACCACGGTCTTGCCGTCGGTAAAGGCCAGCACGGAGACTTCCGGGCCGGTGAGAAATTCCTCAATGACCACCTGATTTCCGCTGTCGCCGAAGGCGCGGTCCAGCATGATGGATTCCACGGCGGCAACGGCGTCCTCCCGGGTCTCAGCGATGAGCACACCCTTGCCCAGAGCCAGACCGTCGGCCTTGACCACCACGGGCAGGGCGCAGGACTTCACATAGTCCATCGCGGCGGCGGCATCGGTGAACACCTGATACTCCGCCGTGGGGATACCGTATTTTTTCATCAGGTCCTTGGAAAAGACCTTGCTGCCCTCAATGATGGCGGCCTTCGCCTCCGGGCCGAAGCAGGGGATCCCAGCGGCCTCCAGCGCGTCCACCGCACCAAGCACCAGCGGATCGTCCGGCGCCACCACGGCGAAGTCAATGCTGTGGTTCTTGGCAAAGTCCACCTGCGCGGAAATATCCTTCGCGCCGATCTCCGGGACGCACACAGCGTCAGCGGCGATGCCGCCGTTGCCGGGAGCGCAGTAGATCGTCTCCACAGCGGGATTCTCTTTCAATTTTTTGACGATGGCGTGCTCACGGCCGCCGCCGCCGATAACCAGAAGGTTCATGGTTCCCTCCCTGAATGAATTTTGGATGCTGCCCCGCAGACGTCTTCCGCAAACCGGTAAAGCGTTTACGGCGGAACGTGCGGGGCAGCGGAACGGATCTGCGTTTGCGTCTGTGCGGACGCGGAAGCTTTGAATTGTACGGCGGCTCAGTGATGGAACAGCCGTGCGCCGGTGAAGGCCAGCACCATGCCGTATTTGTCGGCGGTGGCGATGACATGGTCATCCCGGATGGAGCCGCCGGGCTCGGCAATGTAGGTCACGCCGGACTTTCTGGCCCGCTCCACATTGTCGCCGAAGGGGAAGAAGGCATCGCTGCCAACAGTGACGCCGGCCTGCGTGGCGATCCACGCCTTCTTTTCCTCCGGGGTCAGGACCTCGGGGCGGACCTTGAAGGTGTTCTGCCACACACCGTCGGCCAGCACGTCCTCATACTCGTCGGAGGTGTAGATGTCGATGGCGTTGTCCCGGTCAGGGCGGCGGATGTTGTCTACGAATTGCAGACCCAGCACCTTGGGATGCTGGCGCAGATACCAGTTATCCGCCTTCTGACCAGCCAGACGGGTGCAGTGGATGCGGCTCTGCTGGCCTGCGCCCACGCCGATGGCCTGACCGTCCTTCACATAGCAGACGGAGTTGGACTGGGTGTATTTCAGAGTGATGAGGGCCACGATCATGTCGATCTTGGCAGCCTCCGGAAGCTCCTTGTTTTCAGAGACGATGTTGGTCAGCATCTCCCTGTCAATCACAAGGTTATTGCGGCCCTGCTCGAAGGTGACGCCGAACACATCCTTGTGCTCCACGGCGGCGGGGACGTAGTCCGCGTTGATCTGGACCACGTTGTAGCCGCCCTTCTTCTTGGTTTTCAGAATTTCCAGCGCCTCGTCGGTATAGCCGGGGGCGATGATGCCATCGGACACCTCGCCCTTGAGGTACTGGGCGGTGGCGGCGTCGCAGACGTCGGAGAGAGCGGCCCAGTCACCGTAGGAGCACAGGCGGTCAGCGCCGCGGGCGCGGATATAAGCGCAGGCGATGGGGGAGAGCTCGGCGGCGTCATCCACGAAGTAGATCTTCCGGTCCACCTCGCTCAGGGGCCGTCCCACGGCGGCACCGGCGGGGGAGACGTGCTTGAAGCTGGCGGCGGCGGGCAGGCCGGTGGCGGCCTTCAATTCCTTCACCAGCTGCCAGGAGTTCAGTGCATCCAGCAGGTTGATATAGCCGGGCTTTCCGTTCAAAACGGTAAAGGGCAGGTCAGAGCCGTCCTGCATAAAGACCTTGGACGGCTTCTGGTTGGGGTTGCAGCCATATTTCAGTTCCAACTCGTTCATTTCGGCACCTTCTCCTTAATCTCCCAGATTTTTGTTGAACAGACGTACCTCGCCGTTCACGTTGGTATAAAGGGACACCTTGTTGTCCCCGTTCAGAGCGGCCCAGACCTCCTCCGGCTTGGGAACGGTGACCTCCAGAGGCTCACCGGCAAAGGTGGGCAGAGGATTTCCGTCGCCCTGATAGGTGCTGATGAAATAGCCCTGATTCTCGTCGCAGCCCTCATAGCAGAAGAATTCCCGCAGGCAGCGGCCGTTCTTGTGCTTGAGAATGGACATCTCAAAAGAGCCGTCGGCATTCAGAATGGCGGAGATGCGAGGGGTCCAGTTGGGCTCGTCCGGCTCGTATTCCCGGGTCATCAGACCCTTGCGGAAATCGCTGTACTGGCAGATGGTGTCCGTCTGGTCACCGTTGGTGACCACCAGCGCGTCGCCCATGGTCCGGACGGGATGATAGATGATGAGGCTGGGGTCCTCCAGCTTGGCGGGATCATGAGCCTCGGTGCGGATGCCGTCCTCCGTTTTCACGAAGATCCGGTTGCGGCTGTTGGCGCTGCGGCCCATGATGAAATAGTAAACGAGGTCCCGGCTTACAAGGATGCCCCGGCCGGGGTAGGGATTCTCCCGCAGAAGGGTCAGAAAATCAAGCATTGCTCTTCTCCTTTACGATTTGTTCCGAGACCAGCTCCGCTGCCCGAGGCAGAAGCTGCCATTCGGCCTGCTCCATGACCCGGCGCTGAAGGGTTTCGGGGGTGTCGTCCGGCAAGACCTCCACAGCTTTTTGCAGCAGGATCTCTCCGCCGTCCGGGATCTCATTGACAAAATGCACCGTGGCTCCCGTGACCTTCACACCCTTGGCCAGAGCGGCCTCGTGGACCTTCAGACCGTACATCCCCTTGCCGCAGAAGGCGGGGATCAGAGAGGGATGCACATTCAGGATGCGGGAGGGCCAGCGGGCGGTAAAGTCCGCACTGAGGATGGTGAGGAAGCCGGCCAGAACAATGAGGTCGATCTCATGCGCCGCCAGCAGGTCGGACAGGGCGGACTCAAAGGCCGCCTGACCGCCGCAGCGCTTGGGGGAGACCGTCTCGGCGGGAACGCCGGCGTTGGCCGCCCGGGTCAGGGCGTAGGCTCCTTCATTGGAGGAGACCACCAGCGCGATCTCTCCGTGGGGCAGCAGTCCCGCCGCCTGCGCGTCCAGCAGTGCCTGTAAATTTGTGCCGCCGCCGGAGACCAGCACGGCGATCTTCGCTTTTTTCATAGTCATGATTTCTCCTTTGCCGCCGATGCACCGATTCCTTTCAGCGCGCCGGAGCAGTATACGTCAGGATACCGCGGAAAAGAGGAACAGTGCGTACCGGGAGCGGTTTCACTCAGCACAAAGCAACTTTTTCTTCGCCGGCAACGATCTCACCGCAGACATAGGCGTCGATCCCTTCTGCCTTCAGAGCGGAGAGGGCCGCGTCGGCGGTCTCGGGGCTGACGATCACAGCCATGCCCACGCCCATATTGAAGGTGTTGAACATATCGTGCTCGTCGATGCTGCCCTTTTTCTGGAGCAGACGGAAAATGGCGGGGGTTTTGACAGCGGCCTTGTCGATCTTGGCGCACAGGCCGTCGGGGATGCAGCGGGGGACATTCTCATAGAAGCCGCCGCCGGTGATGTGGCTGACGCCCTTCACGTCTGCGGCCTCGATGCAGCGGAGGACGGGCTTGACATAGATGACGGTGGGACGGAGCAGGGCCTCGCCCAGAGTTTCACCCAGCTCGTCATCATACCGGCCCAGATCGGCGTTCTCCACGTCGAACACCTTGCGGACCAGAGAGTAGCCGTTGGAGTGGAAGCCGGAGGAGGGCAGAGCCAGCACCACATCGCCCTCCGCCATGCGGCTGGAGTCGATGACCTTGGGCTTGTCCACCACGCCCACGGTGAAGCCCGCCAGATCGTAGTCATCGGCGGCCATCATGCCGGGGTGCTCGGCGGTCTCACCGCCGATGAGAGCGCAGCCGGCCTGGACACAGCCCTCTGCCACGCCGGAGACGATGGCTGCCACCTTTTCCGGCACGTTCTTGCCGATGGCGATGTAATCCAGGAAAAACAGGGGCTTCGCGCCGCAGCAGATCACGTCGTTCACGCACATGGCCACGCAGTCGATGCCGATGGTGTCATGCTTGTTCAGCAGCTCAGCCAGACGCAGTTTGGTGCCCACACCGTCGGTGCCGGAAACCAGCACCGGCTCCGTCATACCGGTCAGATCGGGGGCAAACAGGCCGCCGAAGCCGCCGATGTCAGAAACTACGCCGGGAATGTGGGTGCGCTTGACGTCCGCGCTCATCAGCTTGACGCCCTTGTAACCGGCAGTGATGTCCACACCGGCTGCCGCATAGGCGGCGGAGTGAGATGTTTCCATGTCGATCATTCCTTTCCGTTCCAGCAGTAGGTACAGACCTTATCCCGGTCAATGCCGATGGCTTCCAGCACGCCGTCCAAAGACTGATAACCGAGAGAATCAAAACCGAATTTTTCACAGATGGACTTGAGCAGGCACTGACCCCGCTCCGTGGAGGAATCGGAGTACTCATCCAGATGCTTGTGGCCCTCGTCACCCTCCAGCTCCTGAATCACCCGCCGGGCCAGCAGCTCCATATCGGAGTTGCCCCGGGAGAAGTTCAGGTACTTGCAGCTATACATAATGGGCGGGCAGGCAGAGCGCATGTGGACCTCTTCCGCACCGGACTCATAGAGAAAGTCCACCGTTTCCCGGAGCTGGGTGCCCCGGACGATGGAATCGTCCACAAACAGCAGCTTTTTCCCCTGAATCAGCTCGGAAACGGGGATCTGCTTCATTTTGGCCACCTGATTGCGGACCTCCTGATTGGCAGGGGTGAAGGACCGGGGCCAGGTGGGGGTGTACTTTACAAAGGGGCGGGCGAAGGGCTTGCCGCTGCGGTTGGCGAAGCCGATGGCGTGGGGGACGCCGGAATCCGGCACGCCCGCCACATAGTCCACCTTGGGGAGCCGGCCCTGGGCCACCTCGTCGCGGGCCATGATCTCGCCGTTGCGATAGCGCATGACCTCCACGTTGACGCCCTCATAATTGGAGTTGGGGTAGCCGTAATAGGTCCAGAGAAAGCCGCAGATCTTCATTTCCTTACCCGGAGGAGAGACGGTCTCATAGCCGTTCCGGGTCAGGGCCACGATCTCACGGGGACCTAACTCGTAAGCATCCTCATAGCCCAGCTTATGATAGGCGAAGGATTCAAAGGATACGCACAGGCTGCCGTCCGGGTGCTTGCCTACCAGCACAGGCAGGCGGCCCAGCCGGTCGCGGGCAGCCAGAATACCGTCCGGCGTCATCAGCAGGATCGTGATAGAGCCTTTGATCATCTCCTGCGCGTACAAAATGCCCTCCACCAGATTTTCCTTCATATTGATGAGGGCTGCCACCAGCTCGGAGACATTGACCTTTCCGCTGCTCTGGGCCATGAACTGATGCCCGTGGTCGGAGAAATAGGTATCGATCAACTCGTCGATGTTGTTGATGATACCCACCGTGCAGATGGCGTACAGGCCCAGATGGGAGCGCACCAGCAGCGGCTGGGGGTCGGTGTCGCTGATGCAGCCCATGCCGATGTGGCCCTTGAACTCATGCAGCGCACTTTCAAATTTCGTGCGGAAGGGGGTGTTTTCAATATCGTGGATCTCCCGGACGAACCCGGTCTCCGGCCCGTAAACCACCATGCCGCCACGGCGAGTGCCCAAATGGGAGTGGTAGTCCGTGCCGAAAAATACGTCCAGTCCCACATCCCGGTGGGAGATCGCTCCAAAATAACCGCCCATTACGCGAAGAACAGCTGGGAGAGGGTCATGGGATCGATGTACTGGCCGTCCTTATAGACCCGCATGTTGCCGCTGGCCACCTCGTCGATGAGCATAACGCTGCCGTCGGGTGCATAGCCGAACTCAAACTTGATGTCATAGAGGACCATGCCCTTTTCCTTCAGATCATCGGCCACGATCTGAGTGATCTTCTGGGTCTCTTCCTTGATGGCGTCATACTGCTCGGCGGTCATCACGCCCAGAGCAACCAGCGCGTCCTTGGTCACCAGAGGATCGCCCTTCTCGTCATTCTTGAAGGTGGTCTCCACATAGGCGGGCAGGTCGGCGCCCTCAGCGATATACTCGCCGTAGCGGCGGATGAAGGAGCCGACGGCCTTGTGACGGCAAATGACCTCCAGGCCATGGCCAAAGACCTTGGCAGGGAGGACTTCCATGGTGGTATTATTCAGGTCGGCGCTGACAAAATGGGTCTTGATGCCGGCGGCGTTGATCTTCTCAAAGAAATAGATGCTCATGCGCAGGTTCACATCGCCCACGCCGTCGATGGTCAGGCCCACGGAGTTCTCACCGGGATCGAATACGCCGTCCTTGCCGGTGCAGTCATCCTTGAACTTCAGCAGATAGTTGCCGTTTTCCAGAGCGTAAACGTTCTTGGTCTTGCCAGTATAAACGAGTTCCATAGTATTGTACCTCCAAAATGTTTTGAATATCGGTTTTATCAGGAAAAGATCAATGCTTGTGTGAACAGCTTAGTGGGCCAGTTCCGCCTGAAGCTTGGCCTCCTTGGCGGCGATCTGCTCTGCCATCTCGGAGCGCTGAGCGTCCAGCTTGGCGGCCAGCGCGTCATCGCTGACGGCCAGAATCTGAGCGGCCAGCACAGCGGCATTCTTCGCGCCATTGATGGCCACGGTAGCCACGGGGATGCCGCTGGGCATCTGGACGGTAGCCAGCAGAGCGTCCAGCCCATCCGCAGCGCCGCCCTTCATGGGGATGCCGATAACCGGCAGGGTGGAATTTCCGGCGAAGGCGCCCGCTAAATGGGCCGCCATACCGGCGGCGCAGATCAGTACGCCGAAGCCGTTGGCCCGGGCGCTTCTGGCGAAGTCCGCGGCGGCGGCGGGGGTGCGGTGGGCGCTGAGAATGTGGGCCTCATAGGGGATGCCGAAGGTCTCGAGCTGCTGGCAGGCACCCTTTACAACGGGCCAGTCAGAGTCGCTTCCCATAATGACTGCTACTTTTTTCATGTGATCCTCCTTAAAAAGATAAAAATGCAAATAAAAAAAGGGTAAACCGCTCCCCATGGATCTCCATGGAGAACAGGTTTGCCCAGACGGTCGACAGTACGTATGACAGCAGGCTTCCATGTGGTGCTCCACGTTCCGTCAGTTGCCTGTGCTTCAATGTAATCATTATCTCAGACGCGACAGAAAATGTCAATTCCTGACACGGCTTTTTCCGTGGGACCTCGCCACAAAATTTTGAAAAGATTGTTGCGATTTTTGCACAATATGTTAAAAAAGTATCTATTTTAAATGAAATAAGTTATGCTAATTGGAGGTATTACCTATACTTCTTCTGGGGGGCCTTATGCCTTTCACAGCTATAAGGCGGCGTCTGCCTGTCTGACCGCTGAAAAACCCTTATGAACAGGGGAAACGCACCTCTTTGCTCTTGCACCGGGGCGGGCGCGCAGGTATAATGATGAAAAAGAGCATTAACAAATGACGGAGGTGGCTTCATGTACGAAAACGGGAAGATCTATATGGGTTTGGCAGGCGACAAGCGGGTGGAACTGGCGCTGAATATGTGCAACCGCCACGGACTGATCGCTGGGGCCAGCGGCACCGGCAAGACCGTCACCATGAAGGTGATGGCGGAGTCCTTTTCCGACGCCGGTGTGCCGGTGTTTCTGTGTGATGTGAAGGGCGACGTGGCGGGCATCTGCGCGCCGGGCCAGAGCAGCGAGGGCATGGAAAAGCGCATTGACAAATTCGGCCTGCGGGACCGCTTTGTCTACCAGGGTTATCCCACCACCTTCTGGGATGTTTATCAGGAGGGCGGCCACGCCGTCCGGGCCACCGTCAGCGACATGGGACCGGAGCTTCTCAGCCGGATCCTAGGTCTGACGGCGGTGCAGGAGGGAATTCTGCACATTGTGTTTCAAATTGCGGATGACAAGGGGCTGCTGCTGATCGACCTGAAGGATCTACGGGCCATGCTGACCTATGTCAACGAGCACCGCACCGAATACATGATGACCTATGGAAATATCACATCTCAGTCGGTGGCGGCGATCCTGCGGGCGCTGCTGCCACTGGAGCAGCAGGGCGGCGAGCTGTTTTTCGGGGAACCGGCGCTGGACATCCGCGACTGGATGCGCACGGCTGCTGACGGCCGGGGCATGATCAATGTGCTGGACTGCGTCAAGCTGGTGCAGAATCCCACGCTGTACGCCAGTTTCCTGCTGTGGATGCTGTCGGAGCTGTTTGAGATCCTGCCGGAGGCTGGCGATCTGGACAAGCCCCGGATGGTATTCTTCTTTGACGAGGCCCACATGCTGTTCCGCGATGCGCCCACTGTGCTGTTGCAAAAGGTGGAGCAGACGGTGAAGCTGATCCGTTCCCGGGGCGTGGGCGTATACTTTGTGACGCAAAGTCCCAGCGATATTCCAGACACCGTGCTGGCGCAGCTTTCCAATCGGGTGCAGCACGCCCTCAGGGCCTATACCCCCGCAGAGCTGAAGGCTGTCCGCGCGGCGGCGCGGGCCTTCCGGCCCAATCCTGCGTTTCAGGCGGAGGATGCCATCATGGAGCTGGGCGTGGGCGAGGCGCTGACCTCGTTCTTGGACGAAGCAGGCGTCCCCGCTATGGTGGAGCGCACGAAGATCATCTGCCCACAGAGCCTCATGTCGGTGCCGGAGCCCATGGTCCGGGCCAAGGTGATGATGTACGACGGCATGGAGAAGTATGACGAGTTTGTGGATAACGTGTCAGCCTACGAGGTGCTGACGGCGGAGCGGGAGGAAGCGGAGACCGCCAAACAGGAGGAGGCCGACCGCAAGGCCCGCGAAAAGGAGGAGGCTCAGGCGGAAAAGCTGCGTCTGAAGAAGGAAGAAGCTGAACGAAAGCGCAAACAGAAGCTGGAGGACGAGGCTCGCCGCAAGGCGGAGCGCCGGGCGGCCAAGATCGAGTCCCAACTGATCTCAGCAGGCGGTCAGGTGCTCAAGCGGGGCCTGCTGGGTGTGCTGAAAAAGTGGTAACGCGGTTTTTGACGGAATACCTATTAACAAACATGAAAAGGAGAACGTGATATGAAAAAGAGAATTTCGGTCCCATTTTTAGCGGCTGCGATTGTGGTTTTGGCCCTGCTTGCGGTGATCGTCATTGCAAAACCCTTTCCCCAAAAAGCATCGGCGGTATTCCCGGAAAAGCTGTTGGAGCTCCCCTGCACCGTGGCGCGGGAATCCGTGGACGGTGCGGAAAAGATTGATCTTACAAACGACCAGAAGGAAGCCCTGTTGAATGAACTGGAAACCGTTCAAGCAGTACGGCGGGGAACCTCTGACGGCAAGATTGGTCCCTACGATCAGTATGTGTACCGCTTCAGCTTTGAAAATCAGCAGGAGATCTCAATGGATGACCGCGGAACGCTCTATACGCAGAAGAGCGGCTATACGATGACCGGGGACTTCTCCGGCGTACTGGACCTCTTGAACAGTTGGTTCTGAGCTGAGCACCGGAGCCGGGCAGAATAAATGGCAAATAGAGTCTTGCAGAGTGCGTATTCATAAATGCTGATTGAAATAGCGACAGATAAGAAAATGCTCTGCAAAAGTCTGCCTTCCATTTGGAAGGCAGACTTTTTTCGCCTATCAGCCGGTAAGGGTCAGGCTGCGCTGAATTCCTCCCGCAATTCCTCCATGGCCTCGGACACATGATCCGCAGAAAAGCAGAACCGGCCGTTTTCATCATATACCTCAATGTGTCCCATCACATACCGCAGTTCAAATCGCTCCATTTTTATAACCCCTTCCGTGGTGTGTTGTTTTCTGATTACATGCTCAGTATACAATACATACTGTCCTATAAAACGGACACTGTCACCAGCTGCGATCTCTGTACGGCGTATTTTCCGCAGATCGATCCGCGGCTCAGAGCATGATACTGCCGGTTTCTCTGCCGGCCATCGCGGTATTCAGCAGCGTTTCCTTGCAGACGGCGGCGAAATACCGGCTGTCTTCAAATCTGCCCGGGTAGTGCTTCTCAATAAACGCCAGAGTTTCTTTTAGCTGCAACATGGCGGCGAACATATGCTTGCAGGCGTAAGTGCAGAAACAGTCGCAAACCAGATTTCTGATCTCGCCATCGATGTAGTCACATTCCAGCTCGTAGGGCTGTGTCCCTTCCACAATGGCCTGCACATGGGTTTTATCCAGAGAGATGTACCGCACCCGGTTTTCTCTGTAATAGTCATGTCCCCGCTCCGCAATGGCGTCGCTGATCTTCATGGTTTGCAGATCATTCAACTGAAAGCCGCTGCCGTCCTGTTCGGAAACAATCTCCGTATCCTCCTTCTCAGGTGCCTTGAACCAGGTGATGACCTGTTCATAAGGGAGTGCGCTGCGGTCAAAGGTGACGAAGTGCGATCCGGCAAAATGGAATTCACCGTGGACCTTCGTATCGGCCACGCTGATGACCCGCTTGTAGTCGGACAGCTTGATCTTGAAGGTATAGCAGACATCCACCACATGACCGCGGAAACCTTCCAGCTTTCCATCCACAAAGACCAGATCGCCGCAGTGGAGATCAAATTGATCGTTGTAGTAGGAGAGCGTCATGTTGCGAGCAGGGAAGTGGATCAGCACCAGGGATCTGGTAGGCTTCGGCTTTCTGGAAATAACAAACCGCGCGGCAGCCTCGTGCCTGCTTTCCTTTTCAGCGGCGGAAAAAACGATCTTGAACTTCATAAAACCCCTCCTTCAAAATGATCGGGTGTCCTTCCAGTGTCATCATTTTACAATCTTACCTGTCCCAATAACCGGACTGCGACGAAAAAACGGCTCTGACCGTAATGGTCAGAGCCGCTTGATCTGAATTTGATTCAGTTTTTATGCCTGCGGGCCGTAAAGTGCCGCGACGGAGCCGATATGCGCCTTCATGCTGTCCACAACATGAGCGGGGCCTACGATCTGCGCCTGAGGGCCAAAACCCAGCACCCACGCAAAGAACTGAGGGCTGACCACCACGTCCGTCCGGACGGTGAAATGGGCCGGGCCGTCGGGGACGATGAATACCTCGCTGCCCAGCCGGTCCAGAACGGCGCCTACCAGGTGATTTTCAAACCGCATCTGTACCTTGATCTCTTCGCCGGTGAACATACCGAAGGTTTTGCGGGTGTAGACCGCCATGTCCAGCGCCTGATAGACCTCCTGACCGTCCCGCTCCTCATCCAGCGTGGAGATCTTCTCCATCTTGTCCACGCGGTAGTGCTTGATGATTCCAGCCTCAGAGTCATAGGCCACCAGATAGTAGTTTTCATCGTCCCAGGTCATGGCGAAGGGACTGACTACATAGTATGCGCCGCCGTGGCGGTACTGCCGCTCCTTGGCCACATTGTACTCAAAGTACAGAAACCGGATCTTCCGGTTATTGGAGATGCCGTTGTGAATCTCATCCACATTGTAGTAGATGGACTCGTTCATGGTCTTGATGCGGTTTTTCACAAAGACCTGCCGGTGAAGAAGCTGGGCGCTGTGTACGCTGGCCAATGTCTCGATCTTCTTGATGAGGGACGCGGTCTTTTTGTGGGTGATGAATTTGGAGGACTGCACACTGTCCACCAGCAGCTTCAGCTCCGGCAGCTCAAAGGTGCGGCTTGCCACATAATAGCCGAACACGCGGCCTCGCTTGCATTCCTCAATATCCATGCCGAAGGTGCGCAGCGCCTCGATGTCATCGTAAATGCTTTTGCGCTCTGCGGCGATGCCGTTGGACTCTAAGTATTGAATCATCTGATTGACTGTAATCGGGTGCTCCTCGTCGGAGTTCTGAAGCAGATAATTCATGACATGAAGTAATTTCAATTTCTGGAAAGAGGATCTGGCCATATAGGTTCCACCTTTCTGCGCCCGGATCAGCAGGTGTGAACCTGCAACCGGATTGCTTCATATTCAGATGGCGTTCTGCCTTGTATCGCGCAATGTCTTTACGTTCATTGTAGAATGAAATGTGAGCTTCTGTCAATGGATAGACGATCCAACGGTAGCGCCCCTTACTGTACCGACTATACAAGCGCACCCGACCGTGTTATACTGTTAAAAAATTCAATACATGCAGATAGAGGAAAGAGAGGCAGATGGAAATGAACTACACCTCCGCACAGGCCAACAAGCTGCTGAAAAAACTGAATGACGAGTATACCGCGTTGCTGGACAAGGAGACCCGCAGCCGGGACTTCCGGGCTGCCATGGGGGAGGATGTCGAGTCCGTCCGGCCCGCCTACGATTACGCTGAAACGCAGACCCGCCTTGCGGCGTTGGAGACGAAGATCCGCAAGCTCAAGCACGCCATCAACATTTTTAACGCCACGCAGACCGTGGACGGCTTTGACATGACCATCGACGAGCTGCTGGTCTATATTCCTCAGCTTACCAAGCGGAAAAGCAAGCTGCTGGAGATGAAAAGCCGACTGCCCAAGGAGCGTGTGGAGGAGCAGTACGGCCGCCAGTCCAGCATCATCGACTACACCTACGCCAACTATGACATCGCGGCGGTGGAGGCCGACTATGAGAAAGCTGCCGATGAACTGTCCCGTGCCCAGCTTGCGCTGGACGCGGTGAATCAGCGGGAAACCTTTGAGCTTGAAGAATGACCGCTTTCCGTCGTTTCACACGAATGTCCGACCATTTTTGATCCAATCACGATCTCTGCGTGTGCTCAGCGTTCAGAGACAGAGAATCGGTTATTTTGATTGTTATCCGTTATGCAGCCCGTGTTTATGGGTTACAGGGAACATTTACCGGCAGCATCGGTGAAGCGAGAAAACTTTTTGGGGCCGAAGTACGGTTATAGGCCCTGACTATTTACAGTGGGGAAATGTTCGTTTTGCGGAACTCCAAATTGAGCGTGAACTGTCCAAAATGGCGGAATCATGTTGAACAGTGAAAATAGGAGGCAACGAAAATGAAATGGTTTATGTTCTGCGTCGCAATGAATTTTATAGCAGCCATTGTACTGATTGGAGCCGGCGCAACGGAACTGAATAATTTAGGAACGAGTGTTCCGGCGCTTTTGTGTATTGCTGCCGGTATATGCGGACTGATCGAAATTAGAAAGAACAAGTGATGGAATTACTATCGTTTGCTTACCGGACGCTGTCGCTGCCAAGGCACTCAAACAAGCGGCAGCCTGTTTTCACAAGGCGAATTGAACACAATACAAAAGGAAAAACGAAAGGGGAGAGGAATATGACAGTGATTGGCAATATTCTATGGTTTCTGTTTGGTGGACTGATCGGCGGACTTGCGTGGGTGCTGGCCGGATGCCTGTGGTGTGTGACCATCATCGGTATTCCCGTCGGACTGCAATGCTTCAAGTTTGCAAGTCTCGCCTTTTTCCCCTTTGGGAAAGAGGTCATATATGGGGGCGGCGGATTTTCCTTTCTGGTGAACCTGATCTGGATCGTATTCTTCGGCCTTGAAATGGCGATCGGCTATGTCATTCTTGGCTGCCTCTGGTGCATAACACTCCTTGGCATCCCCATCGGAAAGCAGTGCTTCAAGATGGCGAAGCTGTCGCTGATGCCCTTCGGCGCGTCGGTGATCTGACCGAAACCGGACAGAATCGACCGCCTCTCTTGCATTGTCAGCCGCACCGTGCTATAATACTCCTACAAAATTTGTGACGTGGGGTTTTCAAGGCGTTTGATATGCTGCTTTTAACCACGCAATTGTGCAGAACAATTGCGTGGTTTTGTTCTGCGATTTTCAGGAGGACACATGAACGAGAATCAAAAATTAGGAACCATCATGAAGGAGCTGATCCGGTTCAGCCTGCCGCTGATCCTCAGCGGTGTGCTGCAGCAGCTCTATAACTGGGCAGACGCCTTCATCGTCGGCAATGTGGACGGAGAGCTGTCCCTTTCCGCCATCGGCGTGACGTCCATTCCCATCAGCTTCTTCATCACCACCATCACCGGCTTCACACTTGGCCTGTCCGTCCTGATCGCCAAGAACTTCGGTGCAAAGAAACAGGACAGCATCCCGCCTGTGCTGGCGGTGTTTGCCGTGATCCTCGGTGGCGTATTTCTGCTGGCTGCGGCAGTCGGCTCCGCCCTGTCCTATCCGTTTATGGAGCTGCTGCACACGCCGGCGGATACCATCGACCTCGCCAGCGGCTATATCCGCATTATTTTCTGGGGCCTGCCGTTTCTGGCGGTCTATAATGTCTATACTGCCACCCTGCGCGGGCTGGGGGACAGCCGCATTCCGTTCCTCTCCATTCTGGTTTCCTCCGTCATCAACGTGCTGCTGGATATCCTTTTTGTTGCGGAGCTGCGCTGGGGCGTACTGGGCGCGGCTGCGGCGACCGTGCTGTCCCAAGCGATCATGACGGTGTTCATCGTCCTGTACGGCACATGGAAATACCCCTGGCTGAAAAGCAATTGCCGGAAAGAGAGCTTCTGCGGCGCCGTGGTGCGGGACGGCTTGCGCTACGGCCTGCCGCCCATGGTACAGTCCAGCATCAGCGCCTTGGGCAGTCTGGTATTGCAGGACTTCATGAATCGCTTCGGAACGGATACCGTCACCGCCATCACAACGGCCTACCGCATCGACACGCTGATCCTGCTGCCCATTGTGAACCTCGGCTCCGGTATTTCCACGGTCACGGCCCACAGTCACGGCGCGGGAGATACGATACGCACCCGAAAAACCCTCTCTGCCGGTACAATTCTGACCCTGGTGGTGTCTGCGTTCCTAACGGGCCTCGTGATCCCGACAGGCGGAAAGATCATTGCGCTTTTCGGCGCCGGGACCGCTGCGGTGGCCATCGGAAGCGCCTTTTTCCACCGCATTGCATTCTTCTATCCGATCTTCGGTCTGACCACGGCGTTCCGCGGCTATCTGGAGGGCAGGGGAGACCTGGTGTACTCCAGCGCTGCGGGACTGGTCTCTCTGGCTATCCGCATCATTGCCTCCTACGCAATGGCCCCGCACTTTGGAAATATGACCATCGCCTATGCGGAAATGGTCTCGTGGGTGTGGCTGCTGGTCATGTACCTGTTTCGTCTGGCAGCCAAAAAGGATGACGCTCTATGAGCAATGAGCATAGGTACGATGTCACCGATGTTGAACTGGAATCTCACCGGCATCAGATGGGAATAGCAAACTTAGATGCGGCGCCGGATGTTTTCATAAAACGGTTCCTCCTGATACGTAATCGATTTTGCTAAAGCGCGCCACCCTTATACCGGATTATGTTGTAGAAAGTCAATGAATGATCTTGCAAAAGGTCGATGCTGATTGTTTCGCTTTCACAGTTGAAATGGTTCGCTGACTATGTTACACTTGGCGGCGCAACCATGAAAAGGAGGCGGGAGACATGAAAACGGCACAGGCGGACCTCACAACTGGCCCGCTGGGGAAGAAGATCTTCCGATTCAGCATTCCTCTGATCTTTTCCAACCTGATACAGGTGTTATTCAATATGGCGGACGTGGCGGTGGTCGGCCGGTTCGCGGGCTCTACAGCGTTGGGAGCGGTGGGCTCTACCACCATCCTCGTGTCCCTGTTTACCGGCTTCCTCATCGGATTGGCCGGCGGCGTTAACGTACTGGTGGCGCACCACTTCGGAGCCGACGATCAAAAGAACCTCTCGGACACTGTCCACTCGGCGGCGCTGACCTGCGCGGCGGCGGGACTGGTGCTGCTGGGGATCAGCTGCGGCTTTGCGGGCGGTATCCTCAGAGCGCTGAACACCAAACCGGAGCTGATGGACGGCGCTGTGCTGTACCTGCGCATCTACTGCCTGGGTATGCCCGCACTGGCGGTCTACAACTTTGGCAACGCCGTGTTCTCCGCGGTGGGTGATACCCGCCGACCTCTGTACTACCTCTCCATCGCCGGCGTTATCAATGTGGTGCTGAACCTGTTCTTCGTCATCGTCTGCAATATGGACGTGGCGGGTGTGGCGGTGGCCAGTATCATCTCACAGTATTTCTCCGCCATTCTGGTAACGGCGGCGCTGCTGCGGAGCCGTGAGAGCTACTGCCTGCGGTTTTCCCAGCTGCGGTTCCATAAGACCCGCACAAAAGCCATTCTATCCATCGGTATCCCGTCGGGGCTGCAAAACGCCATTTTCGCGCTGGCCAATTTGTTCATCCAGCGGGGCGTCAATACCTTCAGTGCCACCATGGTGGCGGGAAACTCCGCCGCTACCAACGCCGACGCGCTGGTGTACGATGTGATGCAGGCCTTCTACACCGCCTGCGGCAGTTTCATCGGTCAGAACTACGGCGCAGGCAAGAAGGACCGTATCCGCCGGACCTTCCTGATCAGCACGGCTTACGCCTTCGGTGCGGGACTGCTTCTGGGTCTGGGACTGCTGCTGTTTGGACGGCCGTTCCTGAGCCTCTTTACCACAGACCCGCAGGTGATGGACGCGGGTATGTACCGTTTGACGGTCATGAGCGTTTCCTACTGCGTCTCCGCGTTTATGGACGGCTCCATCGCCGCCTCCCGTGGCCTTGGCAAGAGCGCTGTCCCCATGGTCATCGTGATCCTGGGCTCCTGCGTGTTCCGCATTATCTGGGTCTACACCGTGTTTGCGTGGTTCGGCACCATCACGTCCCTGTATCTGCTGTATGTGTTTTCCTGGACCATCACGGCAGCGGCGGAGATCATCTATTTCATTCGTATCTACCGGCAGGCCACCGCGGATCTCACCGCTGCCTGACCGCAAAACTGCAAAAGAGCGGAGGGATCAAACGATCCCTCCGCTCTTTTTGATTATGCACATGAACGAGCTTGCTGTCATTCATGGGAACGTATCGTGCGCTGTTAGCAGAACCCTACAAGCCTGTTCTTATCTGACGAAAGAATGGGAATGGCTCCGCTGCGAATCACAGTCCGCGCCAGCTTTCGGGCCGCAGACAGCTGAGATCCTGCTCAGCCTGATGGATCTTGGCCAGCAGAGCGTCCCGGTCCTGATTGAGTGTGCCCCGGAGATCCAGATAGTTGCTGGCATGATTCATGCGGAACACACTGCCGGGGCTGTCGAAGTGAGAGACCAGCAACTCTGTTTCCTTCAGCACCTGATGCTGGTCCAGCAGACGGAAGCTGCCGTCATGGACCCAGTCATACAGAGGTGTTCCCGGCTCCACCATCAGCGTCAGCATTCCGATGTATTCCGGGTTCATGGCGTTGAAGGCCTCGGCGGTCTTGACGGCGTGTTCCTCCAGCAGCTCCGGGCCGCCCAGACCTGTGATGGCAGTGACGGATAGTGCCATGCCGTTTCTGCGGACCTTCTGTCCCATTTCGATGATCTCTGCGGCGGGATGGCCCTTCCGCATGCGGGTGAGGACCTTGTCACTGCCGGATTCCAACCCCATGTAGACCATGGTGAGCCCCTTGGCGCGAAGGATTTGCAGCTCCTCGTCCGTCCGCAGGCGGATGCTGCTGGGGGAGGCGTAGCTGGTGACCCGCTCGCACTCCGGGAACAGTTCCCGGATGGTGTCCAGGATGGTATACAGTTCACTGGCCTTCCGGATCAGGGCATCGCCGTCCGCCAGGAAAATGCGGCGGACGCTGCGGTAGCGCTGGCGGGCCATCTGGAAATCCTCCAGGACCTCATGCAGAGGCCGCAGGGCAAAGCGCTTTTCCTTGTACATGCTGCAGAAGGCACAGGTATTGTGGCTGCATCCGTAGGTCACCTGCACGATGAGGCTGTACGCCTCGGAGGGCGGACGGTAGACCATGCCTTGGTATCTCATACGCCCAGCTTCTCCAATGCAGACATCTTTACGCAGGTGCAGAAAACGGCAATGGCCTTCTCCACATCCTCCACAGGCGGGAAGGAGGGGGCAATACGGATGTTGCTGTCATTGGGGTCGATGCCGTAGGGGAAGGTGGCGCCGGCGGCGGTCATGGCCACGCCGGCCTCCTTGCACAGGGCCAGCGTCCGCTTGGCGGTGCCGGGCATGGCGTCAAAGGAGACGAAGTAGCCGCCCTTGGGATGGCTCCAGCTGGCGATCTCCAGCGGGGCGATCTCACGGTCCAGAGTGCTCAGAACGGCCTCGAACTTCGGCTTCATGAATGCCGCGTGCTTTTTCATCAGCTTCAGGGTGTGAGCCCGGTTCTGGAGATAGAGCACATGGCGCTGCTGGTTCACCTTATCATAGGAAATGGTCTGAATACCGATCCACTTCTCAAAATCCTCCAGGTTGGCTTCGGAGGTAGCCATGCAGGCCACACCGTCGCCGGGGAAGGTGATCTTGGAGGTGGAGGCAAACTCGTAGACCATATCATAGTTGCCATACTTCTTGCACTGGTGCAAGATGTCCGGGAACTCCACATAGTCGCCGTCAAACTCGTGGATGCAGTACGCATTATCCCACATGATCGTGAAGTCCGGCGCGGCGGGCTTCATGGAGGCCATGCGGACGATGGTATCCTTGGAGTAGATGATGCCCTCGGGGTTGGAATACTTGGGCACGCACCAGATGCCCTTCACAGCCGGGTCCTTGATGGCCTCCTCCACGGCGTCCATGTCCGGACCGGTGGAGGTCATGGGAATGGTGATGAGCTCAAAGCCGAAGGATTCCGTCAGCTTGAAGTGGCGGTCATAGCCGGGGGCGGGGCACAGCCACTTGACAACAGGCTCCTTGCACCAGGGGCGGGGGCTGTTGAGGCGGCCGTGGATAAAGGCGCAGTCGATCACGCCGTACATGAGTTGCAGACTGGCGTTGCCGCCCACGAATACCTGCTTGGGCTTGCAGTCCAAAAGGTTTGCGAACAGGCGCTTGGCCTCCGGCAGACCGGACAGCGCGCCGTAGTTGCGGATATCAATGCCGTCGACAATATAGTCCTCCGGCTCCTTGAGCATATCGAAGATGTCAGATACCATGTCCAGCTGATCCTTGCAGGGCTTGCCGCGGGTCATGTCCAGCTTCAGCCCCTGTGCCTTCAGATCTGCAAAAGCGGTCTGCAATGCTGCGTATTCAGCCCTCCGTTGGTCCAGTGTCATGTCTTTGTATGCAGTCATCTGTCTCATCCTCTCCGGGTAGTCCCTGAAGTTTTATGCGGGGCAAAAGCCCCGGTCAATAATCTTTTATATTATACTCACCTTTTGGCCGAGATTCAAGGACTTTTTCTGTCAAGAATCATAAAAATACCCGGAAAACGCGGAAAAATTTTACGTTTTTCTTTTCTTTTTTCGAAAAATATGTTACAATCCACAAAAATGACAGCCATATCTGCACAGGGGGGACCTTTTTGGAAGATCAACAGCAAAAGAAGTATCAACTGATGACGGAAACACCGGTGAGCCGGCTGATCCCACGCATGGCGCTGCCCTGCGTGGTCAGTATGCTGGTGACTGCCTTTTACAACATGGCAGACACGTTTTTTGTAGGAATGCTGAAGAGCAATGCCGCCACCGGCGCGGTGGGCGTGGTATTTTCCCTGATGGCCATTATTCAGGCCATTGGCTTTTTCTTCGGTCAGGGCAGCGGTAATTTTATCTCCAGGGAGATCGGCCACAAAAACTATCAGGAGGCGTCGGAAATGGCCTCCACCGGCTTTTTCAGCGCGTTGGCTACCGGCATATTGATCTGCGTGCTGGGACTGCTGTTTCTGGAACCTCTGGCCTATCTGCTTGGCTCCACGGACACCATTCTGCCCTATACCAAAGCGTACCTCAGCGTGATCCTGCTGGGCACGCCGTGGATGACCTCATCGCTGGTGCTGAATAACCAGCTTCGTTTTCAGGGCAGCGCCGCTTACGCCATGGTGGGCATCACCAGCGGCGCGGTGCTGAACATCGGACTGGACCCTCTGCTGATCTTTGTGCTGGATCTGGGGATCGCCGGCGCTGCTTGGGCCACCATCATCAGTCAGTTTGTCAGCTTTTGCCTGCTGCTGATCGGCTGCACCAAGGGCGGTAACCTTCAGATCCATCTTTCCCATGTGAAACTGAAGCCTTATTATTATCTGTGGATCTTCAAGGGCGGTCTGCCGTCTCTGGCCCGGCAGGGTCTTGCCAGCGTGGCTACCATCTGCCTTAATCAGGCGGCCCGGACCTATGGAGACGCGGCCATCGCCGCTATGGGCGTGGTGCAGCGGATCATGATGTTCGGCGGCTCTGCCATGATCGGCTTCGGTCAGGGCTTTCAGCCGGTGTGCGGCTTCAACTACGGTGCCGGCCTGTACCATCGGGTGAAGGAGGGCTTCTGGTTCAGCGTCAAGGTGACGTTCGTGCTGCTGCTGGCTGTCAGCGCGGCGGGCTTTGCCTGCGCACCGCAGCTTGTATCCATCTTCCGGGACGATCCGGAGGTCATCGCCATCGGTACGGCGGCTCTGCGGTTCCAGTGCGTGACCTTCTGCCTGCAAAGCTGGGTGGTCATGGGCAATATGTGTCAGCAGACCATGGGACTGACGGTGCCGGCCACCTTTATGGCGGTGGCCCGGCAGGGGCTGTTCTTTATCCCCACCGTGTGGATCCTGGCCCTGACGCTGGGCCTGCCCGGTATCCAGATGGCTCAGATGGTGGCGGACCTGCTGACCTTTCTCTGCTCCGTTCCCATTCAGACCTGGGTGCTGAAAAAATTGTCGCAGCCGCAAAAATAAACTGTAATCGAAACTTTTGGGATCGGATACCGCTGTACGTAAGCTGTACAGCGGTATTTTTCTATGGGGAGAGGCCCTCGCAGCTGTTCTGCGGCATCAAGACCGCGCAGCGGCAGAAAGCGATTGACTTTTCCAAAAAGCTGATTTATAATCGGCATATACCGAAAACGGAGGGGGCGTATGAATGCCGAGACCACCGCGGTGCCGAAGGATCTGCGGCAAACCGCAGATCGATACCTTCTGCCCGAACGGGGGCGGGAGCGGAACGCCGATCCTGCTGACGTTGGACGAATATGAGGTCATCCGGCTGGTGGATCTGGAACAGCGCACCCATGAGCAGTGTGCCGCCCAAATGGACATTTCCCGTTCCACCGTACAGGAGATCTACGAAAGCGCCCGGCAGAAGATCGCGGCGTGTCTTGTCCACGGAAAGCCGCTGCGCATCACCGGCGGGAATTACCGCATCTGCGGCGGTGAGGAGCATCCGCACTGCGGCCGCAGCTGCCGGATGCAGACATTCAACGAATCCGATCACAAACAAAAAGGAGAACCTGATATGAAAATCGCAGTTACCTATGAAAACGGTCAAATTTTCCAGCACTTCGGCCACACGGAGCAGTTCAAGCTCTATGAAGTGGCGGACGGCAAGATCGTCCGGGAGGAAGTGGTGGACACCAACGGCAGCGGCCACGGCGCGCTGGCTGGCTTCCTGATGCAGCGGGGCGTGGATACCCTGATCTGCGGCGGTATCGGCGGCGGCGCCCAGATGGCGCTGGCGGAGGCCGGTATCAAGCTCTACGGCGGCGTCAGCGGCGAAGCGGACGCAGCGGTGAACGCCCTGCTGGCAAGCGCGCTTGCATACGATCCCAACGTCCGCTGTGATCATCACGACCATGCCCACGGCGAGGGCGGCCACACCTGCGGTGAGCATGGCTGCGGCCATCACGGCTGCCACTGATATGGAGGATCGGCTGGTGCAGCTTCCGTTTTGGAAGGATCTGACCGAGCGGGAGCGGGAAACGGTGCAGCGCAGTGCGGTGACGCGCCGCTATGAAAAGGGGGCGCTCATCCATGACGGCGGCAGCGAATGTCTCGGTCTGGTGCTGGTACTCTCCGGAGAGCTCCGCACCTATCTCCTCTCCGACGAGGGGCGGGAGGTGACGCTGTTCCGGCTGTATGCAGGCGATCTGTGCGTGCTGTCGGCCTCCTGCGTCATCAGCCAGATCACCTTTGACACCCAGATGACTGCCCAGCGGGATACCGAGGTCCTCATTATCCCCGCGAATATCGTCGCCATGCTCCGAGAGCAGAATCTGGCTGTCCGCTGCTGTCTCTACGAGTTGGCCACAGCGCGGTTTTCTGACGTGATGTGGGCCATGCAGCAGCTTTTGTTCAAGGGCCTTGACCGGCGGCTGGCGGGCTTTCTCCTGTCCGAAGCGGAGCGCACCGGCTCTGATACGATCCGCATGACTCATGAACAGATCGCCCAGCATATCAGCTCCGCACGGGAGGCCGTGGCGCGGATGCTCAAGCAGTTCTCGGAGGAGGGCCTTGTGGAGCTCAAGCGCGGCGCCATCACCTTGCGGGACTTTGACAGCCTGAAACAGCTGATATAGTAAGAGACTGTCGATAAAGTGGTAAATTCTCCGCAACGGTAAGGAAGGGTGTGTGCGGGAAACCCAAGAAGGGTGTCCTGCACCATTAAAATCCTAAGTTTTCAGAACATTTATAAAGTTCTGAAAACTTGCTCAGCGTGTCGAAAAGACTTTTTCGACACGCTGAAATCCGACGCTGAAAAAAGCGTCGGATTTTTTCATGAATGTGACTTTGTTACAGAAAGGCAGGACGAAACCTGCTATGATAAGACCATAACAAAAAATGAGGAAAGAGGGAACTGACATGAAAATCAAGCTCAATTCCGATCAGGAGGTCGTCAACACCATCCGCGAGGGCCTGAAACGTACCGGCGGATACTGCCCCTGCCGCCTGGAGCGCACGGAGGCTACCAGGTGCATGTGTCAGGAGTTTAAGGACCAGATCGCCGACCCTGATTTCGAGGGCTACTGCCACTGTATGCTCTATTACAAATCTTTGAAGGACTGAGAGGGGACCCATCCTCTGCTTCGCCCTCGGCCTTACAGCCTCATGCTGACTTCGCTGCTCATCACCATGGTACTTGACAAGCCACGGACGCAGTGCGCCTTCTATCCCGCAGAGACTATACCCCAGAGTATTTGCAAGCTGAAAAACAAAGACTGACAATATACAAACGAAAGGAACCCTTCTTATGGCTGAACTGAAAATTACTGCTGCGAATTTTGAAAACGAGGTACTGAATTCCGATAAGCCCGTCCTGCTGGACTTCTACGCCGACTGGTGCGGTCCCTGCAAGATGCTCGCTCCCGCGGTCCACGAGATCGCTGAGGAAAACGCCGGAACCATCAAGGTGGGCAAGATCAATGTGGACGAGCAGATGGAGCTGGCCATGCGCTTTCAGGTCTCCAGCATCCCCATGCTGGTGGTCTTTAAGGACGGCAAGGCCGTTGCCAAATCCGTGGGCTACCGGCCTAAGGCGGAGATCGCCGCCATGGTGGAAAACGCAAAATAAGGACTGTGACAGGCGAAACGCAAAAGTGAATATGAAAGGGGACGCCATCTGCAAAGATGGCGTCCCTGAGACTGTCGATAAAGTGGTAAATTCTCCGCGACGGTAAGGTAGGGCAGCCGT
>UMHI01048824.1_pt1 | contig 29892 bp, 28 predicted proteins | sample 1965481 | NCBI WGS metagenome assembly UMHI01 (sample SAMEA4836093, study PRJEB28245) | human gut metagenome | biome: gut microbiome; material: fecal sample | place: Denmark | collected 2008 | reverse complement strand
AAATAAAAATATTTATAGATTTAAATTTTTATGTTTATATTGATAATAAAAAATAGAAATTCTTGCATTACTTAATGGTTATTATTAATATGTATGAAGGTTTTTTAGGAATTTGATATTATATTTATGAAAAATAATTAAGTTTATCTCAAATTACTAGGTATGGATATTTGTATTAAAATAGTTTAATAGGTATGAGTTTACTAACTAAAAAGTTTTTTAAGGAGGAGGAATTAAATGGTTGGAAAATATAAGGTTATTACTTTGTGTGGAAGCACGAAGTTTAAAGATGAATTTCTAATAGAACAAAAAAGATTGACTTTGGAAGGAAATATTGTAATTTCGGTTGGACTTTTTGGACATAGCGGTGATGATGAAGTTTGGACAGAAAATATCAAAAAAATGCTTGATGATATGCATAAAAGAAAAATAGATATGGCAGATGAAATATTTGTTATAAATAAAAATGGATACATTGGTTCAAGTACCAAGTCTGAAATAGAATATGCATTAAAAACTAATAAGAAAGTTAACTATATGGAGTAATATTGTATACGAAGTTTGCGCAAAAGTGGTGAGAGATGATAAAAAATAAGTAAAACAAAATAGAGATAGTTTATGCAAATAATTCATTTCTAAAGCAAAAGTTCTTTATTGAGACAAAGATGAATTAAAAAGGAGGAAGAATATGGAACAAAAAAAAGAAAGAAAATTGAGTTTTATTTATAAATTTAAGTATTTACTACATTCCACTCGAGAATATCAAAAATACGCTTATTTATCGATTGGTTTTGTTTTAGTAGAAACAATTTTAGAATGTATTATACCTTACATTATGAGTCGGTTAATTTCTCTTTTGCAAAGTTTTATTGGTGTTGAAGTAACAGAAACCTTGAAACAAGAAGCTTTAAATGGTGTTATCATTTATGGTTCAATTTTATTAGTTTTAGGGATTCTATCTTTAATTTGTGGTATTTTAGCAGGTCGGATGAGTGCAATTGCTTCTGCCGGTTTTGCTAAAAATTTACGTACTGATGAATTTGAAAAAATTACGGCTTATTCTTTTCATAACATTGATAAATTTTCATCTTCATCTTTAATTACCCGACAGACAACAGATATTAGTAATATCCAAATGGCTTTTATGCTTTTAATTCGGATTGCCGTTAGAGCTCCATTTATGTTTATTTTCTCTTTTGTAATGGCTTTAGTTGTCGCTCCACAAATTTCTTGGATTTTTTTAATTACGATTCCATTTATCGTCATTATTTTAAGTATTTTAATTCCCATTGCAACTAAATTATTTATTAAGTTGTTTAGGAAATACGATGATTTAAATGAATTAACAGAAGAAAATGTTCGCGGAATGCGTGTAGTGAAAACCTATGCTCGTGAAGATTATCAAAAAGAAAAATTTGCTCATGAATCAGGTGTAATGGGCAAAGGATTTGAAAAAGTTGAACAAATTATGAATGCGGTTAATCCTGCTATGCAAGCAGTTATGTATATGTCTATGTGTTTGATACTATTTTTAGGCAGTATGCTTGCCATTTCGCAAGGAATTGAGTTTGGTCCAAAAAATGCTCCATTTGGAGTAGGCAATTTATCCGCAATGATTACTTATTCTGCACAAGTATTATCTTCTCTAATGATGGTTGCAATGGTTTTATTTATGATTATCATGTCTGTTCCCGCAATCAATCGTGTCTATGAGGTTTTAATGGAAGTACCATCTATTAAAAATAATGATCATCCCATTTATGAAGTTTCAAATGGGGATATTGATTTTGAAGATGTTTCTTTTAAATATAAACCTGATGCTCAAAAGTATGCTTTAAAAAATATTAATTTGCATATTAAAAGTGGACAAACTGTAGGTATTATTGGGGGAACCGGTTCTTCTAAATCTACTCTTGTCAATTTAATTTCCCGTTTCTATGATACTTCTGTTGGAATGGTAAAAGTAGGCGGAGTGAATGTTCAAGACTATGATGTAAAAACCTTAAGAGATCATGTGGCAATGGTACTACAAAAAAATATTTTATTTTCAGGTACGATTAAAGACAATTTAAAATGGGGTAATGCCGATGCTACAGATGAACAAATAAAAGAAGCTTGTAAGATTGCTCAAGCCGATGCTTTTGTTGAACAATTTCCTCAACAATATGATTCATGGATTGAACAAGGTGGAGTGAATGTTTCTGGCGGACAAAGGCAACGGCTCTGTATTGCTAGAGCACTTTTAAAAAATCCAAAAATATTGATTTTAGATGATTCTACAAGTGCGGTAGATACGAAAACAGATGCGTATATTCGCAAAGGATTTAAAGAATTTATTCCTGGGATTACTAAAATTATCATTGCACAAAGAGTTTCTTCTGTTCAAGATGCTGATTTTATTATTGTTATGGATAATGGAGAAATCAATGGCATAGGAACACATGAAGAATTACTGAAAAATAATGCAATTTATCAAGAAGTATATGAAATTCAAAATCGAATTGGAAAGGTGGGAGAATAATGAAAGAAGCAAAACACAAAAGAAAACATGTCTTACTTCGTTGTATCACTGATTATTTTAAAGCGCATCCTATTGCTTTAATTATTTCTGCAATTTGTACTTTAATTTCAGCCTTAGGTCCAATCGTTGCCCCATTAATGATTCAAAAAGTAACAAACTTGATTGCTACAGCCATTGAAAAAGGAAGTTTTGTTGTTGTTTCTAAAGAATTTTATGAATGTTTAGTCATTATGATTTCAGCTTATGTTATTTCTCTTACAGGTGGTTTTATCTATTCCCAACTTACTGCTCGATATGCTCAAAAATATATGCATGAATTGAGATGTAGACTTTTTGAACATATGCAAGACTTACCTATTAAATATTTTGATACGCATGATAAGGGAGAAATTATGTCTACTTTTACGAATGATGTTGATACCATTCGTCAATTATTAGCACAATCCATTACGACAGTTTTAATCTGCAGTGTTACCTTTATTTCTGTCTTTGTCATCATGCTTTTTTCTTCTATTTATTTAACGATTATTGTTATTTTAGGAACAATTGCAATACTTTTGGTTACTAAATTTATTGGGGGTAAAAGTGCGAAAAACTTTACTGCACAACAACATGTTTTAGCCAAAGAAGAAGGATATGTAGAGGAAATGATGAATGGTTTGAAAGTGATAAAATCATTTACTCATGAAGAAGAATGTAAAAAAGAATTTGAAAAGCACGTCACGGAATTGCAAAAAGTATCAACAGATGCTCATAAATTCGCAAATATTTTAATGCCAATTTTAGGAAATATTGGGAACTTTTTATACATTTTAGTTGCTATTGTTGCTACCACTTTGTTTATCTTTGAAGTTCCAGAACTTACGATTACTGGTTATCATCCAAATAGTTTTATTTCTATTGGTGTTATAGTTTCTTTTTTACCAATGGTTCGTCAATTTACAAACAATGTAAGCGAAGTTTCAAATCAAATCAATCCTATTGCTATGGCGATTGGGGGAACAAGTCGTGTTTATGAATTACTAGATGAAGAAAAAGAAATAGATGAAGGTTATGTTACTTTAGTCATGGGTAAATATGATACAAAAGGTAATATCGTGGAATGCAATCGAAAAGAACATACCTTATGGGCATGGAAACATCCTCATACAGCAGATGGTTCAATTACCTATACCTTACTTCAAGGAGATATTCGTATGTTTGATGTCGATTTTGGTTATGTTTCAGATAAGATTGTTTTACATGATGTTTCTTTATATGCCAAACCTGGTCAAAAAATTGCCTTTGTTGGTGCAACAGGAGCAGGAAAAACGACAATTACCAATTTAATTAATCGGTTTTATGATATTGCCGATGGTAAAATTCGTTATGATGGTATTAATATTAATAAGATTAAGAAAAAAGATTTGCGAAGATCATTAGGGATGGTACTTCAAGATACAAATTTATTCAGTGGTACAATTATGGATAATATCCGTTTTGGACGACTTGATGCAACCGATGAAGAATGTATTGAGGCCGCAAAATTGGCCAATGCAGATTCTTTCATTACTCGTTTGCCTCAAGGATATAACACGTATATCAAAGGAAATGGTTCTTCAATTTCTCAAGGACAGGCTCAACTTTTATCTATTGCTAGAGCTGCAGTCAGCGGTTGTCCGGTTATGATTTTGGATGAAGCAACATCTTCCATTGATACACGTACAGAACAAATCGTTTTAAAAGGAATGCAAAATTTAATGAAGGGACGCACTGTCTTTTTAATTGCCCATCGCCTTTCAACCATTCAAGATGCTGAAGCGATTATGGTATTAGAACACGGACGGATCATTGAAAGAGGAACACATGAGCAGTTAATTGATCTTCATGGATATTACTATCAATTGTATACCGGAGTATTTGAACTTGAATAAATAAAAAACTGTTTGCTATGGACAAACAGTTTTTTATTGCTGATTCATTTTATATACTTTTGTCAATTTGAAACCATCCATTCATTCCAAAATGAAAAAAAGTACATGGGAAGATGAATGGTATTTTGCACATTTATTGGACTAAAAAAACATCAACTAATAGTGGTAAGATATAGAATGGTTTTACAATTATTAAAATTATTCAAACAAAATTGATAAATCTATTTGTTCAATTACTTGAAAAAACACCAGTTTTAGATATGTTAGGTCATTTTTGTTAGTTGATCTTTGTAGATAAGAGAATAGTGCCTAGAGATAAAAGCAGAAATAAATAGTAAAAGAGGAATTCTAGTGTAAGACTTTTATTTTGATATATTTGAAATTTTTGTGGTATAATTATTAAAAAAGGGATTAAAGCAACAAAAAATAAATGGTAATTTAGAGAGGTAAATGATGGAAATTAGAAAAGCAGAAACAAAAGATATAAATGCAATTTTGAATTTATTAAAGCAAGTCAATTTAATACACCACAATGGTAGACCAGATATTTTCAATATTGGTACAAAATATACTTATGAACAACTTGTAGAAATCATAGATGATGATAATTGCTCTATTTTGGTAGCCAACGATAATGGCAAAATTAAGGGTTATGCTTTTTGTATATATCAAGAAAATAAAAACGACAATATATTGACTGATATAAAAACTTTATATTTGGACGATTTGTGTGTTGATGAGAATTATAGAGGTAAACATATTGGTAAAAAATTATATGATGCTGTTTTAGAACTTGCAAAAGAAAAGCATTGTTATAATGTTACCCTTAATGTTTGGCATCTAAATGAAAGTGCACTTAAATTTTATGAAAAGTGCGGTATGAAACCGCTAAAAATATGTATGGAAAAGATTATGGATTAAATTATAATTTATAGGAGTATGTAAAATGTCATACGAAAAGGCTATTTTATCTTTTGAAAGTCTACAAATGTCAATATTTTAAGATTTTTTCAATATTTATTGAATGAATACAGACTATATAACGTAATAGGTTATTAGATTTTTTTTGCAATACATATGCATACTTCAGTTATAATAAAAAAAGGAGTAAATATGAGTATAATTGATACATTTGATAACGAAACCGAAGCAATGATCCATTTAGAGGATGTTTGTCAAAAAAGTACTATTCAATTGGATGTTTGTATCATCAATTTTTCTTATAAAATAATGCAAGCCTTAATAGAAGATGATTTAATTGAACTATTAGATGATAGTATAATTAAAAGTGTGAGTGGGAATTATCCTATTTATATCTATAAAAATACTAAAATTGGAGTTGTTAAAACTAATATTGGTGCACCACTTACAGTAGGTCTAATGGAAGAGATTGGTTATGTTTTTTCTTGTAAAAAGTTTGTTATGTTTGGTAGTTGTGGTGGACTTGATAAAAATATTGCTTCAAATAAGATCATTATTCCTACACATGCTTATCGAGATGAGGGAGTAAGTTATCATTATGTTAAAGCTAGTGATTATATGGAAATTTCCAATTATAAAATAGTTAGTGAATACTTAGATATTTTAAATATCGAATATGTACTAGGTAGAACTTGGACTACTGATGCTTTTTATCGAGAAACGAAAGGAAATTTTTTAAAGAGAAAATTAGAAGGATGTATTGCGGTCGAAATGGAAGTTAGTGCTTGTCAAGCTGTTGCAAATTTTAGGGGCTATCAATTATATAATTTTTTATATCGTGCTGATAATCTTGATTCATCTAAATGGGATAAAGGAATTTTATCTAATATTGAAATTGATGAAAGATTAAAACATTTCTTCATCGCATTAGAGATTGCTAAAAGGGTTGTAAAAAATGAGTAAGATAATTGGTAAAGAAGTGAAAGTCATAATTGATAGACCACTTGGAAGCCATCATTTAAAATACCATAATACGATTTATGTTGTAAATTATGGATATGTTGAAGGAGTGATTGCAAATGATGGTGAGTACCAAGATGCTTATGTCATAGGTCCTTGTATACCATTGGAAGTATTTATAGGAACGATTATTGCTATTGTTCATCGTAAAAATGATATAGAGGATAAATGGGTTGTTGCTGAAAAGGGGAAAAATTATTCAAAAAAACAGATTGAAGAGTATATTCAATTTCAAGAACAATATTTTGATTATGATATTGAAATCTAAAATCAAAATTTCTATGTTATGATAAACAAAATATAGGAAGATATTTGTATATTCAATATAAATATCTTTTTTTATTGTCTAAAATTAAAAAATATGTTATAATAAACTTGCAAAAAAAGGAAATAGAAGTGAAAGAAATTTATGAACAAAAAATATACCAATCAGACACATCCTATTGAACCGGTTTGGAATGGTGATTCTAGAATTCTTATTTTAGGTTCTTTTCCTTCGGTTAAGTCGCGTGAAATGGCTTTTTTTTATGGACATCCTCAAAATAGGTTTTGGAAAGTAATTGCTAGTATCTATGAAGAAGAACTTCCAAAGACTATTGATGAGAAAAAAGCAATGTTATTAAAAAATAAAATTGCTCTTTGGGATGTAATAAAGAGTTGTGATATTATAGGTTCTGCTGATAATTCAATTAAAAATGTAGTTCCTAATAATCTTGATGTAATTTTAAAAAATGCGAAGATAGAAAAAATATATGTTAATGGTAATCAAGCTTTAAATTTATATAATAAATATTTATTACCACATCTTAGCGTTGAAGCTATTTTATTACCATCGACAAGTCCTGCTAATGCTATTTATTCTTTTGAAAAGTTATGTGCTATTTGGCAAGCAAAATTAAAAGTTGAAAATGATTAAAAAACAAGGAGGTTTCAAAAATGTTTTTAGTATCATTTCAAGGTGTATATGGAATTGGCCATATTGTTTATTTGATAATTTCAATTCTTTTAATGGTATTGGGAATCATCATTATAAAATTAGTAAAAAAAGAAGACATCTATTTTAGAATTATAAAAATAAGTGGTATTATACTACTAATCTTAATTTTGATTAATAGAATTTCGGTTACTTATTATGATGTAGTAATTTCTAAAAGAGAAGGGTATAGTTGGTTAAATATAATTCCTAATACTTTTTGTGGTTTATCATCATTGATTTTATCATTGGCAATTATCTTTGGTAAGAAGGACAATGTTGTTTTGCACTTTATTTCTTATTTAGGTATTATTGGTGGTATTATCACAATGTTTTATCCTGATTTCTTAGAATCACAAAATTTTTTTGATTTAAGATCAGTGTCAGGTTTATTACATCATACAATAATGGTTTGGTTAGTTATAATTTGTATGTTAACTAAATATATTGTACCAACAATGAAAAAATGGTCTATCTTTCCAATTGGACTTTCTATGGTTATGACTTTCGGCCTTTTTGAGAAAGACTGTTTGCACTTTACGAAAGCAATGCAAATTGGCGAACCATTACTAAAATCAGCACCAATTTTTACATCTTGGTATGTAATTGGAATTTTAATATTGATTTTACATTTTCTTTATTTGTTTATCTATGATTTAAAAGTAAATAAAGTAGGATTAAAAGAAATTTTTACGTTGTCATAAATAGAAAAATCTATTTCTAAATGTTAAAGAAATAGATTTTTTAAATTATAAAAATTTAAAAATGATATGAGGAAAGAAAAATGAAAAGAAAACTTCAAAAAATAGGATATTTTTGTCTAATATCAAGTATGATTGTTTTTATTGGATTTTTTGTTATTATGTTTGTTCATCGAAGAGATATTGTTCGTCGCAATAGTTTTGATAATCTACAACAAAAAGCAGAAAAAGTCATTTTATGTATTGGTGATGGAATGGGAGAAAATCATATTGAAATTGGGAAAAAATACTTAAATCAAAAAATGATTTTTGAATCGTTTGATTATCAAGGATATATGACTACTTTTTCTAATGCTATTTTTTCACCAACCGATAGTGCTGCTGCCGCGACCGCAATGGCAACAGGTCAAAAAGTTAACAATGGTGAGATTTCAAAGCATAAAAACGAAAACTTACTAACGATTAGTGAATATGTAAAAAGTTTAAATAAAGGTATAGGAATTGTCACAACAGATTCATTAGCAGGTGCAACACCAGCTTGTTTTTCATCACATGCCAAAAGTCGTGATGATGTGGAAGATATCATTAATGGTCAAATAAATAGTGGAATTGATCTATTTTTGGGAGCTGGTTATACTGATTATTTACCTTATCAAAATCAATTAGAAAATAAGCAGTATTTGTTTACAAATCAGTTTGACCAATTGTCAATGCATGCAGAAAAAGTCTTTGGATGTTTTAAAGAAATCGTAAATTATCAACATCAAAATGATACACCTACACTAGTAAATTTGGTAGCATTTGCAATTAATTTTATGGAAAGTAAATATCCTGAAGGATATTTTTTGATGATTGAGGCTGCTCATATTGATAAGATGAGTCATCAAAATGAAATTTTTAAAATGATTGAATATTTAGATGAGTTTAATCATGCAATACAATATGCTTATGAAAAATTATCAAAAAATACTAATACCGCTTTTATTGTAACTGCTGATCATGAAACAGGAAATCTTCCGCACTTTACAGGGACAAAGGAAGAAATCAATAATAAACTATATCGTAGGAAAAATCATTCTAGAAAAAAGGTTAAATTTTTTCTTCAATTCCCATTTGATGTTGATTCATCTACAATACCTTCTAAAATAGATAATACAGATATTTATAACATATGTTATCAATTAATAAGTTAAGAAATGCTATTTTACTTGCAATACAATAGAAATGTTTGTATTTTTTTGGTAAAATATATTGATGAGGTGAGAATAATGATAAAAAAGGTTACAAATACAATATATTATATAGGAGTAAATGATCATAAAATTGATTTATTTGAGGGTCAATATCAAGTTTTAAATGGTATTTCATATAATTCCTATTTAATTGAAGACGAAAAAATAGCTATTATGGATACTGTTGATGAACATTTTTCCTTAGAATGGCTTAAAAATATAGAAGATGTATTAAATGGTAAATTACCTTCTTACCTAATAGTTTCCCATATGGAACCTGATCATTCTGCTAGTATTCATGCATGTTTAAAAAAATATCCTCAAATTACAATTGTCGGGAATACAAAAACATTTCAAATGATTGATCAATTTTTTCCTGATTTGATTATTGAAAATAAATTAGTTGTAAAGGAAAATGAGCAATTAAATTTGGGTAATCATCAATTAAAGTTTGTCTTTGCTCCCATGGTACATTGGCCAGAAGTTATGGTAACATATGACACAAAAGACAAAGTATTATTTTCTGCTGATGGTTTCGGTAAATTTGGTGCTTTAGATATTGAAGAAGATTGGATCGATGAAGCAAGAAGATATTATATTGGCATTGTGGGAAAGTATGGTCTTCCTGTTCAAAATTTATTAAAAAAAGCGATGCTTCTTGATATTAAACTTATTTGTCCTCTTCATGGTCCAGTTTTGAGTGACAATTTGAACTATTATCTTAGTTTATATGATAAATGGTCTAAATATGAAAGTGAAGAAGATGGAATTGTAATTTGTTTTAATTCTGTTTATGGTCATACTAAAAGTGCAGTTTTAGAACTCGTAAAAGTTTTGCATAATCATGAGTATTATAATGTTAAAATTTTTGACCTTGCAAGATGCGATCAATCAATTGCAATTAGTGAAGCATTTAAATATTCTAAATTAGTATTGGCATCTATTACCTATAATGGTGATTTATTTCCTTATATGAATCAATTTATAAGTGGTTTAGTTGAAAGAGATTTTCAAAATAAAAAAATTGCTATTATTGATAATGGTACATGGGCACCACTAGTTGCAAAGAAAATTAAAGAAAAATTATCAGGATGTAAAAATTTAGTCTTTTGTGAAAATGAAATTAAAATTAAATCTGCACTAGCAAATATAAATTATGAAGAAATTAATAATTTAGCACGTGAATTGATAGAATAAAATTCTATATGATTAATATCTTGCGTTATCTTTAAAAATATGTTATAATATAACAAGTAAAAAAATAGTGAATAATAATGAGGTGTAGAATGACCGATTTAGAACAATTAGCAGAGTTAATTTTTCCTGATGTTAAAGAAACAGTAGAAGATTTAGAAAAAAGATATCCACCAAGGAATCTTGAAGAGGGAGCAATTGTTGCTAGATTTGCTCCATCACCAACGGGATTTCTTCATACAGGTAGTCTTTTTGCAACTTTGATTGCTTGGCGTTTTCCCAATCAAACAAATGGTGTTTTCTTTACAAGATTAGAGGATACAGATACAAAAAGGGAAATTGAAGGTTCTGGTGAAGAATTATTAAAACAACTTGAAGCATTTGGAATTACTCCTAATGAGGGTTATATGGGAAGTTATGAACTTGGAAATTATGGACCATATAAACAAAGCAATCGTGAAATGATTTATCGCATTGTTATTAAAGAGTTTGTAAAAAGAAATTTGGCATATCCTTGTTTTTGTTCAAGTGAAGAGTTATCCAAAATGAGGAATTTTCAAGAGGAAAATAAGTTAAACCCTGGTTATTATGGTGAATTTGCGAAGTGTTCTAAACTATCACCAAAAGAAGCGATTGCAAAAATCAAAAATAATGAGCCATATGTAATTCGTTTTAGATCACATGGTAATTATCAAAATAAAATAAAAATTACAGATTTAATTAGAGGTAATTTAGAACTAGCACAAAATGATCAACATATTGTTATTTTAAAAAGTGACGGACTTCCTACATACCATTTTGCCCATTTGGTGGATGATCATTTTATGAGAACTACCCATGTCACTCGTGGTGAGGAATGGCTTCCAAGTTTGCCAATTCATTACGAATTATTTGATGCAATAGGATGGAAAAAACCAAATTATGCTCATCTTCCTGTTATTATGAAATTAGATAATGGTAGCAGAAGAAAGTTGTCTAAACGAAAGGATCCTGAGGCATCAGTATCATTTTTTCTAGAAAATGGCTATCCAGTTGAAGGAATTTTAGAATACTTGGTAACAATTGCTAATTCTAATTTTGAAGAATGGCGGTTACAAAATATGAATGAAAATATTTTTGATTTTAAACTTTCATTTGATAAGATGACATTAGATGGAGCTTTATTTGATCTTGCAAAAGTGAAAAATATTTGTAAGGAAAGATTAGCAAGATTAAATAAAGAAGAATTTACCAAAAAAGCATATGAATATGCATGTAAGTATGATGAAAATTTAAAATTATTAATTGAAAAAGATAAAGAATATTTTAAGGCGATCATTAATATTGAAAGGGAAAAAGAAAATCCTCGAAAAGATTATGAAACATTTAAAGATATATATCCAATTATAAATTTTTTCTATAATGATTTATATGAAGAACTTCTTCAAAATGAATTACCATTTAATAGAGAAAGATTTGACAATGAAGTGATTATTCATATTCTTAGCAATTTTAAAAATAATATGGGACTAGAATATGATGAAGAAGGATGGTTTGAAAACCTTAAAGCAATTTCTACAGCTTGTGGATTTTGTCCAAATGTGAAAGAATATAAAAAAAATAAAGATGCTTATCTTGGTCATGTAGGTGATGTCTCTGAGATGATCAGAATTGCCATTTCTACAAGAAAAAATACTCCTAATCTTTATTATGTATTAAAAATTTTAGGAAAATTAGAAGTAGAAAGAAGGATAAATATAATAATAGAAAAATTAAGTTAAGAAAGTCTTAACTTAATATGGCCAGCTGGTGAAGTGGTTAACACATCGCCCTCTCAAGGCGACATTCGCGGGTTCGAACCCCGTGCTGGCTACCATTGCAAATTAAATCGTATTTTGTCGAAGGACAAGTACGATTTTTTAATTTTTTTATACAAAATTGGCGAAAATCTATGTTTTTTGTCAATTTTATGCCATGATTAACTCCGAAAAATTATATTAAAAAATTAAACATAAGAATATGTGGCTTTTAATCTTGTATCTAAGATGAAACATAAAAATACGTAAGTTATAGTAGTTTACTTTTCTTTATTGTCAAAATATGGTATAATATCTATATCGAGGTTAGCCTTATGAAATTAGAGATTTATAACGATGCCATTGAAGAATATTTAGATAATTTAGAGCAAACATTAAAAGAACTTCATCAAAATTCATGTTTAATGTCAGAAGATGTAGATGAAATGCTTCAAAATGCAAAGGGACAAATTGACAATCTTTTAAAAACAAATGAGCATTATGCAAAACTTCAATTAGATCTAGAACATTTAAAATTTAAAGATAGACAAAAATATTCTTTAACAGAAACCGCTAAAAGAAAAGATAGTTTTAATCCAAGCTATGTTATTCAATCTTGGCTACGTGATAAAAACACATTAGAATTGCTATGTCTTTGGGAGAAAGAACACAATCCAGATTTTAATTTAGAAGAAGCAAGGAAGCTAATTGACAAAACAAAAGAATCATCATTTACATTGACTTCAAAAATATGGATTACAAATACAAATGCAAAAGGGTTGGTATCAAAGCAAGGAAAAGGTGGAGGAACTTATGCCCATCATGAAATTGCAATAGATTTTATAGTATGGCTGTTTCCAGAAAAAAGACATGAGTTAACAAAAATGATAACAAATAGAATTTTACAGATGAAATAATTTGTGTAAATATTTGAGGAGTGGGAATTTGAATTCTAGTAAAAAAATGAATGCTCCAAAACTTGAAGAAAGCTTATTTTCAGTTAATAGATTGCTTTCTAATGAATGGCATCCAACAAAAAATGGCAAATTGACAACAAAAGATGTGTATTCTAATTCTAATAAAAAAGTTTGGTGGTTGTGTAAGGCTAGTCATGAATGGCTAGCTTCTGTCAGTTCGAGAAATAGTGGCAATGGATGTCCGCAATGTAACAAGGAATTACAAACGTCTTTTCCAGAACAAGTTATATTTTTTTATTTAAATAAAATTTTTTCTGATGCAATAAATAGGTATGTTAGTAATAAATATGAATTAGATATTTATATCCCATCTCTAAATTTAGGTATTGAATATGATGGTTATAGATATCATAATGAAAAAACATTGCATAAAGAACTTCGAAAAGACGAATACTTTTCAAAATTAAACATCAAAGTCATAAGAATAAAAGAACAAAAAGATTTAGGCGATAATATCGTACAGAACGGATTGATTTACTATTATTCACCGATTAGTAATTATCGTTTTTTAGATAATATCATTACTAGATTAATTAAAGATATATGCATAGATTATGGCATAAAATACACTATTTCGATTTCAAAATCCACTGATACGCCTGAGATTTTATCGTCGTATCTATCTAGAATGAGAGATAATTCAATAATGACTAATAAATTGTTGGCATCTGAGTGGGATTATAAGTTGAATAAAAACTTAAATCCATGGTATGTATCTATTAAATCCGGCAAAAAAATATGGTGGAAATGCAAAAATGGCCATAATTGGTTAGCAACTGTTTATAGCAGAGAAAAAAATAATTGTCCCTATTGCTCTAATCAAAAGGTATTATCGGGATATAATGATTTAAAAACGAAATACCCATTGCTTTCAACAGAATGGCATTCTATAAAAAATGGAAATTTAAAACCAGAAAATGTTTCATGTGGTTCAAACAAAAAAGTTTGGTGGTTATGTGAAAAAGGACACGAATGGTATGCAAGTATTCATCCTAGAACAAAAGGAGTGAATTGTCCTTATTGTTCTAATCAAAAAGTGTTAAAAAATTTTAATGATTTAGAATCAAAATATCCTATTTTAGCATTGGAGTGGCATCCAACTAAAAATGGAGAATTACTTCCAAGTATGGTTACATATGGTTCAGGCAAAAAAGTATGGTGGTTATGTAAAAAAGGACACGAATGGGAAGCCTCTATTAAACATAGAAAAAATGGTTCGGGATGCCCATTTTGCTATGAAATAGAGCCAAAAATCACCACTAATAAAAGAATAAATGCTTATTTTGTTGAAGATAAGTCGTTTTATATGTCTTTTAATGATGCAAAGCAGTTATGCAATCATCTTGGAATTGAATACAAAAAACAGTTTGGAAACATTGCTTCAGTGTGCCGAAGAAAACAAAAGACCCTATTGAAAAAATATATATTAAGATATTTAGATGATGATGAATTCCAAAAGAATTAATTTTATTAGAATTTTCATTGCTATAGTAAAGTATAGATTAAATTGTGAGCAATAAAGAAGTTTTTTTCGTCAAGTTCTATCGGTATAAATGGTTGTATAGTTAATAGTAATAATTATTGTAAAAAAAATTTTTAAAGCAAAAGATGAAAATAAATGATTAACTATAGTTGTAGAAAAATAATACTAAGTCTAATAAACTCGTTTCAGATATAGATGAAATATTTTAAAAGATCATATTGATGTAAGCGATGAAAAAAATCATAGATTGAAAAAATTTGAAATGTATAGTTGTGATGGTGGAAATTATTGTAGATTAAGAGTTGAAAGAGACATTGATGATTGATTATTGAAAAATTAGATGATTGTGTGTATGAAAAAAATATTTTTGATAATTTAGAATAGAGATTATTGTGTTTTTTATATACCAAAATATAAGTCATATATCGAGTTTCTGGATAGAAATGTTTTGTTCTATTTGAATCGAAAACAAGAAAAATTGAATATATATAATGCCTTATATAGTTATAGGTCATTATAATTGTCTTGTGAAGATATTGGCAATATTAGGCGATATATTTAATGATGCTTAAAAAAGATGTATTAATGAAAAATAGGGATAGGGGTAATATAATGATACTTAACAAGGAACTGTTTGATAAGTTTATTGAAGAGTCAGAAGATTCAAAAAAATTGGATATTTGGTGCAATCGTTTTGAAAATGGAGAATTAGAGTTTGATAATATTGAATATAAAATATCCTTTTTAAATAGCTTAGGGAAAAATTATAGCGATAGATTATCGGAAACTGGGAAAATGGAGATTATTTTTAAACAAAATTATATACATTATCGTGCAACGTATTATTATGAATATGCACTTTATGTATATGAAAATGAGTGTGATAAGAATTATTATTTTGAGGATAGTTTAATTAAGAGGATTTATGTTAATTTAGGTGTTGAATATAGCAAACAATATCGTATATTAGAAGCTTTAAGTTGTTATAAAAAATCATTGGAGATAGATCCCAATTTTAGTATGGCATTATTCAATCGAGCAATAGTTTTGAACAAAATTCATCATATAAAATATTATTGTGATATTAATAAATATTATTCATGTGTAATGAGAGATATGTTTTTGATAGATAAGAATAAGTTAGAGTGTCCGATTGAAGCATATGAATTCGTATTAAATAAATATTTAAATTTTGGAAGTGAATTAATATTATGTGACCAAGATGTTACTAAAGTTTTTAAAATATGTAGAGGAAAAGTTGATAATTATGAAAATTTTTGCTTACATAATGATTTATTTTTAAATCCATTAAATTCTATTGATATTTTTGTGGAGGCTAAAAGAGATGTCACAATTTTAGAAAATTTACCAAAAGAAATTATTCCATTATACGAAGAAGTAGTAGACTATTATAAATATTTACGAAAAAAAATTTATAAATTTAGAAGGAATAAAAAAAATAATGATATACTTAGGGATTGTATAGAAGTATTTAAGGGTGTATATTCAATTTTTGATAAAATCGCATACATAATTTCAAAAGTATGTAAACTTGATTTAAAAGAAAAAGAGATAAATTTTCATAGGATTTGGAATGCAAAAATATGTGGATCAGTTGATAAGAAACTATCTGATATCAAAAACGTATATTTATATAGTTTATATTGGATAAAAAGTGATTTTATGCCAGATAGGGATAAGTTGAATGATAGCATAAATAGATTTATGTCTCCAGAATATCAAGATTTTGCAAATTTAAGAAATAGGTTGGAGCATAGAGTTGAAAGGATATCACAATTTGATTTTCAAGAAATATATAAGAAAACACTAGGGATATTGAAAGTAATGAGAAATGCAATAGTAAATCTGAACTGGTTTTTATATGATGAATCATATTCAGCCTTATATGATGATTCTGGTAAGCGTAATTTTGATTTATGCTTTTTACCTAAAGTATTTATGTTAAAGTAAATATTGTAAGATTGTTGATATAGAAATGCCTTTGTGGTATAATTATGTTGTAAAAGGGAGGTGGTTATATGAAGACTTTAATTAAGAAAATAATTAAATCTTTAATGCCGATGTGCATAGGAGAAATGTCTTTTATAATTGGTTCGGCCTCTGGTCATGGAGAAATTCCGCAGGCACCTTCTTTTTCCAATATTTAAACATTTATGGGATTATCATAGAGTAATTAAGCAATAATAGCCTTTTTGTATGTCTTACACATATGCATTAGAATTTGAACACGACTCTGTTTGGCGATGGGCGTGTTCTTTCTTTTTATTATCATCTTCAATATTTTCTTTTGTAAATTTATTCAACCACATCATGGTTTCGTTGATAATCAATCCTTTAATGATGGTATAAATTATATTAAAAGTGAAGAAATTTTTTAATAAGAGATATGAAATGAATAATATAGAAAAGCAATTTTAAGAATAGAAAGGTCCTTGGAAATTTAAGTTTGTGAATAAGAAAAAAATAAAGAGGAAGAAGATATGAAAAAAGTATTGTTTATATTAAGTTTATTATTGTTTTTTGCGTGCACGGGTTGTGATAAAGCAAAAAATTACTTTTTGATAAATAGAATTTAAATAAAGAAGATGAAAACCATTAGAGAACAAAATAATTTGTTCTCTTTTTTATTGAATTTTTATTTAAAACTTCAACAAGTGAATCAAAATAATGCAAATTTCGACATATTAAATTATATATTTATAATATAATTTAATATATTAAGAATAGTTTTGTTATAAAAGATTGATTTCTACTATTTGTAGATATTATTTCCCTACTTAGGGCTACATTTTGTGATTTAAATTCGTATAATAATAGTATAAATAAATAATGGAGGGCAAGAAATGATTGAAAAACAAATTAAAGATGTAATTTATGAAAATAGAAAAAAGAAACAATTAACACAAGAGCAATTAGCAGATCAACTAAATGTTTCTAATAAAACCATTAGTAAATGGGAAAGAGGATTGGGTTATCCGGATATTTTAATACTTCCAACTCTTGCGAAAGTATTAGATATTTCGGTAAATGAACTATTAAGCACAGATGATTTAAAACCTGAATCAATTGAACAATATGATTATAAAATTATGACAAAGTATAAATTAAATATTATTTTTGCTTTTTTCATATTAATTTTTTCTCCTGTCTTGTATATAATTAGTGCTTTTGTTTTTCAATCATATGAATTATCAATAATTTCTATTTTTATTGGAGTGATAGTTGCGCTCTTTTCTTTTATAACTGTTATATTGCATTCAATTCAAATGTATGATTTTATACGTAATAAGTATACAAATGAAAAATATATAAGAATTTTTAAAAATTATTTAGGTCTTTTTAGTATGATTTTGTTTGTATTATCTTTATTTTTAACATTATTAATTGAAAACAAAATTTTCTCAATCACTGTTGCAACATTGATTTATTTACTATTTTTAGCAGCCATACTTATTATTTGTTTAAAATTGAGGGTCAAAATTTTTAAAACAATGGGACTGATTTTATTTATCTTATCATCAATATTATTTATTAGTGGAATAATTACTATGTCTATATTGGGCATCATCCCATATATATTATTTTATGTTGGCTCACAAATTTTAAATTATATTGTATTGTTTATCTCAAATGATGTAAAAAAATAAAAAGGAGAAAAGAATAAAATGAAAAAGATAATAAAAGCTTTAATATTTGTAGTATTATTAGGAATAACAATAATTACTTCTGTAGTGGGAATATCCAAATTTGAAGCCTCAGAATTAAATGTGGATGAAATTTTAATAAATGCGGATTTTCCTCAAGAAACAATTGAAAAATTAAGTAGCTACACTAAAGCAGAATTAGCTAAGCAGATTCTAGAAAGTGATGGATTTGAATATAAAATTATGACGCTCAATGAAGTTGAATCGATGGTTACAAGAGGGCAAATTCCCGATGATGATTTAACTATTATTATTACAACGATAATCAATAAAGTTGAAAATGGTGCTGTTAAAGAAATAAAAGTAAAAGTATATTATGAGTGGACTGATTTACCTATTTGGCGCCTTGAAGATCCAATTGTTGTTCAATGGGATGCAACAAAATTTTCTTATCAAGAAGGAAGTTTTTATAGTGAAGATCGCTATGAACGCGATGGTGATCATCTACATATTAGTAGAACTGGTTATTATGATCGAAATCAAGATTCTTTTTGTTGGTATGCAGATTTAAAAGCAGGTTATTTTTTAGGAATAGGTGGAACTATTAGTAAATTGTATGGTTTTGGTGAATTAATTTTAAATGTAAAAGATGAACATCAACTATATGGTACTTCATTTATAAAGACAACATATGTTCATTCTAAAATTAGTGTTGAAATGGGCATATCTTTTTATGGTGAAATAGGTGTTGAAATTCCTAAAACGAGTAATGATCAGGTTACAACTGATATTTTGTTTAATTGGAGTACACCTTTGGTTTTGACACCAGCAGATTATGTCTTTGAACAACAATATTTTTTTTATGAAAAAAGTAGCAATATAACTAAAAATGCATATACTTTTCAAACTACTAGATTAAGGTGTGGTTATATTGAAGAAGAATATATTGTATTATCTCCTCGAAGGGAAGATGCAGGCGTTGCATATTTGGTATATTCTTTTGATGATTGTATATCACAGATAAATGTGGATATGACAATGTGGAGTAATAGTGAATATTTATATACTTCAGATGGAAGTGTAGCCTTATTACAAGTGAAGGATAATAGTGGTAATTGGATAACAGTATTGGATTTGTTAAATGATATAACATTATCAACGGATCGAAATAATCCTAATAATTATATCATCTCTTTTCCTGAAAATACTAAAGAATTTAGGTTCTATGTTGCAAGTGCACAAATTGGTAATCGTAACAAAGGTAGAGTGTGCATTGGCAATATAGAAATATTTATTAACTATTAATATAAAAAATATTTTAAATAAAGATAAACGAGAAAGTAATCCTAATTTTTGTTAGTGGTTCACTAAATATACCGGTATTTTAGCAGATTTATATTGATTCAATTTTAAAAATAATTTATATAGCACAAAGAAACTACAAAAGTTGACTAATCATGAATTGAAAATAGCAGTATAATATAGGATGATTAAAATTTGTAAGTCATAGGAGATTGCTTATTGCAATCTTTTTAATTTAACAAAATATATACATATAATTTCTTTTTTGATAAATACTATTTATAGGAGGAATTGAACAATGGAAAAAACGAATGAATTAAACAAATTCTTATCGTATATGCATATGGGAAATACTATTTATAGAATTTATTTAGAACATGCAAAAAAATTAGAAAATGAAAAATTAATTCATCTTATAATTGAAATACAAGAAATATTCAAAACTCATGAAGAAGCAATTGCAAATTTGATTAAGGAATTTGATGAAAAACCTACTGATGATTTAACGTTTGCGGGAATGATGGGAGTGTATAAAGAAAAATTAAAGACTTTTGATAATGCATTTGATATTTGTTTAAGTGCCATAAAAGCAACCAATATGGGAATGATAAGTGCACTTCGATTTTTAGATGAAAACAAGGAACTATCAAAAGGAATTAAAGAATATATTATTAAAGTTATCGATGACTATGGAATTATTATAAATAAACTTAAAGAATTTCTTTTACAAGAATATAGATAGAAATTCAAAAAAGACTTCTGTATAGAAGTCTTTTTATTATAAATAAAGTAACAAAATCTATTTATTGAATAAAACAAAAAACTATGATATAATAATAACAGAATATGATGTTAATGAGGTAAATATGAAAGATAAAACAGTATTATATAAAATTTCACAAGGAATGTATGTGTTATCAACTAAAGGTGCAAGTTGTTTTGTTGATGCGGTTAGTCAAGTTAGTGGTGGTGAGAATCCACTTGTTTGTGTTGCCGTAATGAAAAAAAATTATACAAATGAAGTCATGCATAAAACCAATCATTTTGCTTTAATGGTTTTTGGCAAAAATGATAATCCTGATATTATTAAGACTTTTGGTTTTTCCTCATCTAAAGAGATGGATAAATTTGCTAAATATGAATATTTTGAACAATTAGATGTGAAAATATTAAAGTCGATGATAGGATATATGCTGTTAGAGAAGGTTGATACTATTGAAAATGAAACGCATACTTTATTTATTGGTAAAGTCATTGATGCTGATAAATTTAAAGAAGAGGAAGCAATGACATATAGTTATTATCAAGAGCATAAGGAAGAATTATTAAAAGTTCAAACTGAACGAGGAAAAACAGCTTGGGTATGTTCGGTCTGTGGTTATGTTTATTATGGTGAAGAATTGCCCAATGAGTTCACTTGTCCAGTTTGTATGATGCCAAAGGAATATTTTAACCTAAAAAAAGAGGAACTATAGTAATGGTGAATCATGATAAAAGATCCTATTATTTTATTAAGTTATATTAATACTAAACTACGCGATCATTATTTAAATTTAGATACACTATGCGAGGATTTAAATTTAAATAAGGCACAAATAAATGATATTCTCAATAAAAAAGGGTATTATTATGATAGTATTTTGAATAAATTTGTTTATAAAGGAGAAATGAAATGATTAAAAAATTATGGTTAGTATGCTTTATTTTGTCAATAGTTTTGACACTGACATCATGTGCAGCTCAAATAGAAGATACAAATGGTACTGATAATTATGATTTAAATACGCTTACAGATGAAGATTTTTTTAAACAATCAAATGTTACTAAGTTTGGAAGTGTAACTTCTAAAATAAACAATCAAGCGACTTTAAAAGTTAAAAAAATGTCGGGAGTTGAAGTGTTAGACAAAATTAATGTATCATCAGGTAATTTAACTATTCATACCAATCTAAAAATTACAGCAGGAAATATTAAACTGGTTTTAATTTATAATGATGAAATTATTAAAGAATTTAAAATCAATGAAGAAGATAGTTATACAGGTATAGTTAATGGGGTATATTATTTAAAAATAGCAACAGAATCGGCGAATTTTAATTTGCAATATACGATTATAAAGTAAAAATGTAGTATAAATCATATATGATTTATACTACATTTTTCTTACTTTTTGAAGTAAGGTTTACTCCTAAAATTCCTCCTACTATTGATGTTAATAAATATACACCATATTTGATAAGATTAGTAGGTTGAAATGATTGTTTTGATAATAATTTAACAATTATTATGATAGCAATAATGATGAAGGTAGAAATAAAACTTGAAAGAAAACCTTTCTTTTTTTCGGTTATTCCTGTTAGCAGACCATAAATAAAGAAAATAATAGCACCGATAATAAAGGAAGTTCGATAAATACCAGCTGTGGATATATCAATTTTTTCTTTATAGATTAAAAAAGTATAAATTAGAGAAGTTATGAACAAAATAAATAATGTAATTAAAAAAACAATTGATTTTTTTAAAAGATATTGCATAATGAATCACCAATAAAGTATATGCAATGGAAAGGAAAAAAAGAAGAAAATGCATAATTTATTTATTATTTTATTTAGAACAATTTTAGGATATGTTTTACTTACTATATCTATGAAAATTATGGGAAAAAGAGAAATAGGTCAATTAAGTGTTTTTGATTTTTTAATTGTATTATCAATTGCCGATATCATGATTATTGGAATTGAAAATTATGATGAAAGCATTTGGTATTTTATTGCACCTTTAATTACAATTGTTTGTTTACAAAAATTAGTGGCTTTTATTGATTTAAGATTTCCTAAAATAAGAGATAAAATTGATGGAAAAGAGAAGATGATTATTTATAAGGGTGTGATACAGTTAAAAGCTATGAATGAAGAAAAATATAATATGAATGATTTATATACGCAATTAAGATCTAAAGATATAAGATCCATTGAAGAAGTGGAGTATGCAATTTTAGAAACCAATGGTAATTTAAGTGTTTTTACTTATGAAGAAAATCAAGATAATACTTTTCCTTTACCACTTATTGTGAGTGGTCAAATAGATGCTGAGGCTTTAAAGTTGACTGGTAAAAATAAAAAATGGTTAAAAAATGAATTAAAAAAACAAGGAATAAAGAGTGAAAAAGAGGTTTATGGTGCAACTCTTTCTAATAATAGTTTAAAAATTGTAAAATTTAAAAATCAAAAGGTTGAAAATAAAAACGAAAAATGATATAATAATTCAAAAGGAAAAGTAGAAAATGTCTTCAAAAATTGATATTAAAAAAATTGATAAAAATTTTTCTTCTCATCTGTCTAACGACATTTCGTATAGATGGATAAATCCCTTGAATGTATCCGATATCTCAGTATATGGTTTTAATTGGTTTCAAAAAGATCGAAGATATCATCGATTTCCACAAGATAGTGATAAAAGAATGGAAAAATTAGATGGTTCTGTTGGTGTTCTTGCTAATAATTCATCTGGTGGAATGCTAGCCTTTTGGGGTTCAATCCAATCGCTTAAAATTAGAGTAAAACTTTCTTATATGTTCAATATGGGACATATGGCTTATACTGGACAAGCAGGTTTTGATCTTTATATGGGAGAAAATTTTGATAGTCTTAAATTTTATCGGACTGCTAATTTTAATTTTAATTATAATCATTATGAATTTACTTTTTTTGATAGGAATGAAGCACTCAATCAACTTTTTGTTTTAAACTTTCCCCTTTATGCATCAGTTGAAGAAATTTTAGTTGGTGTTAATGAGGATGCGGAAGTGAAAAAAGTTGAAAATTTATTTCCTAATGAGGGTAAAATTGTCTTTTATGGAACCTCAATTACACAAGGTGGCTGTGCTAGTAGACCAGGAATGAGTTATACACAAATTATTTCTAGGCATTTAGGATATGAATGTTTGAATTTTGGTTTTTCTGGAAATGGAAAGGGACATATTGAGGTTGCTCAAATTTTATCCACAATTGAAAATGTTAAAATGTTTATTTTAGATTATGAGGCAAATGTAGAGTTTACAAGATTAAAAAGTACATTAAAACCATTTGTTGCAGAACTAAGAAAAAAGTATCCAACTGTTCCAATCTTTATAATAAGTAAGATTATTTTCAGTTCGGAAACGCATTTTTCAAAAGATGCAGAAGAGGAATGTATGATTCGTAGTTATCAAGAAGAATTTGTAAAGACATGTTCTATTTTTGACAAAAATATCTATTATATAGATGGAAGGACACTACTTGGTGATGATTTTAATGAAAAGACTGTTGATGGTGTTCATCCAAATGATTATGGTTTTGCAAGTATTGCTAGAACTATAGAAAACAAAATAAAAGAAAAATTATAAGTAAAGAGGTGTTAAAATGGAAGAAAAAGATAACATTGTAGATGTAGAATCAGAGGTAATTGAAGAAAAAAAGGTGGATAATACAGGAAATTCCAATTAAAATGATCAATCTAATACGATTCTTTTTTCAATTTTAAGTTATATAGGTATTTTATGGTTAATCCCTTTATTGGTAGAGAAAAATGATAAAGTCGTTAGATTTCATGTAAATCAAGGTATAGTTTTATTCATATTTGATATTATTGGCTCAATTGCCGTAGGTATTTTATCAGCTATTTTTGTCTTTATACCAGTTATTAGTTTTTTGGGAGTTGTTATTGCTTCCTTATTTGGTATTTTATGTTTTGTACTGATGATAATTGGAATTGTAAATGCTGCTAATAAGAGCGAAAAACCATTACCTATTATTGGCAAATTTCAAATTTTAAAATAATTAAAAAAATTAAGAGTTTTCTCTTAATTTTTTTCTTTTAAGAAAATTTTGTTTAAAACTTTCTATCCATATGAGTTTTTGCCAAATTGCTAAGCTTAAAATAATAATACTTGTAATACCTAAGATAAATAAATAATGTACATCCCATTTTTTCAACAGAATCGCAACACTAAATCCAATGATTGAAATAAGAATTAGAGAAATCATTGAAGAAAGTTGAAATCTAAATTTAGTAATTTTTATTAATTGAATTAGATTTACGATAAAACCTAATATCATGGTTGCTGTTGTAGCAATTAATACGGAATTTAGACCAATACATGGTATAAAAGATAGAACAACTAAAAGGAGTAATCTGGTTATGTGAATTATAGTTGAAGTTATAAAAACTTTTTTGGCATAACCACTTGCTTGTAAAATAGCAACAATTGGAATGTGCAAATAATAGCAAATAAACATAAAGGTTAAATACTTAATGTAAGTAGTGCCCTCAGTAGTACCATAGATTAAGTTCATATATTCATTTGCAAATAAAAATAAATTGATAGATAAGATAATACTAGGTATTAAACAAAAAGTTAGACTTTTTCTTATGTAATAATGAAGGGAATTAGTTTTATTTAGGGCACTGGCTTCTGAAACACTTGGAACCATGGCAGTTGATAAAGCAAAAGGTAGAAAAGAAATAAAGGTTAGAAGAGGTATGGTATAAGCATCTAGAATAGTATATGTTGTTTGAATATCAGTTACTTTATAACCTAAGTAACTTAAAATAGTTGTGTAAAGAATAGGTTCTAGAAAATAGGTAAAGTTTCCGATTAAACGTGATGTAGTAGTGGGAACTGCCATAGCAATGATTGCTTTTCCTTCCCCACTAGTGTTATCATATGATTCAATGGGATATTTTTTAATCTTAATCAAACTATAAATAATAGCACAAATTTCACCAAAACTAAGAGCTAGAAGGCAAAAAAAAGTTGCGGTAATAATTCCATATGGTAACATAATATAAAGAAAGATAAGACTAAAACCAATTCGGCCAATTTGTTCAATCAAATTACCTAAAGAAGAAATATGCATTTTTTTAATTCCTGTAAAGTAACCTTTTAATCCATCGCTGATACCTACAAGCATAATCAAAGGTGCACCCGCTAATAAAGGATAGAAAAGATCTTCATTTTTTAAAAAATGAATAGTTAGAGGTTTTAAAAAAATAAGATATAGAATAAGCATAATAAAGGATAATAAAACCGAATATAAACATGATTTTTTAACTAATTTTTTTGGTGAATATTTCCTACTTACAATAGCTTCTGAAACAAGTTTACTAATTGTAATATTAAGACTAAATCCTGCTATACTTATAAAAAGCATAATGGTAGGAAAAGATAAAACATATAAACTCATTCCGTTTGTACCCAGCATTCTGGTTATAGCAATTTTATTGATCAGACCTAACATTTTCACTACAAAGTTAGTAATGATTATAATTAAAGTATTGATAAAAAAGGTATTATTTTGTTTTTTATTCATAACATTTTCTCCATTCAAACTATCATATGATTATGTTGCATAAATTATTTAAAAAAATAATTAGCATTATCAATAAAATTATCAACAAATTTCTTTATAAATAAACAATTTTTTGGTATAATATATTGTAACAATTTGATAGTTACTAATAGAATAGTAGAGGTGTAGATGATGAATTATAAAGATTATATTGCAATTATTGAAGATTTTCCTGTTAAAGGTATTTCTTTTAAAGATATTACTCCTTTAATGCAAAATGGTGATGTGTTTAAAAAAGCATGTGAAGAATTAACAAATTATGCTAAAAAAGTTGGAGCAACTGTTATTGTTGGTCCAGAATCAAGAGGTTTTATTTTTGGTTGTCCAGTTGCGACTAATTTAGGAATAGGTTTTGTTCCTATTAGAAAACCTGGTAAGTTACCACGTGAAGAAATTCGAGCTGAATATAGTCTAGAATATGGTAAAAATACTTTATGTATGCATGCTGATGCCATCAAACAAGGAGATAAAGTTTTAATAATTGATGATTTGCTAGCAACAGGTGGCACAGTTCAGGCTGCTATTTCACTTGTTGAACAACTAGGTGGTGAAGTAGTTGGATGTGCTTTTTTGATTGAACTTACTGGTCTTAAGGGGCGCGAAATACTAAAAGATTATAATATTTTTTCAATGATTGATTATGAATTTTAATTGTTAATTCATAACAATTCATTTTAAAATGAAAGGAGGTATGTTATGAATCAAGAAGGTTCTATTACGATTAATGATATTTTAGATTTAGCTAAAACTTATTTACACGAAGAAAAAAATATTCACTTGATTGAAAAAGCATTTTTGATAGCAAAAGAAAAACATGATGGTCAAATGCGTAAATCGGGAGAACCATATGTTCAACATCCTCTTGAAGTTGCATATATTTTGACGAATCTACATGCTGGACCTAGCACAATTGCAGCAGGTCTTTTACATGATGTGTTAGAAGACACGGATATGACTAAAGAGGAGATGGCTTTAGAATTTAACAAAGATGTGGCTGAAATTGTTGATGGCGTGACTAAAATTAGTAAATTAAAATATATGACTAAGGAAAAAGCATTGGCTCATAATCATGAAAAATTATTGTTGGCTATGGCGAAAGATATTCGAGTCGTTTTAGTAAAAATTGCTGATAGATTGCACAATATGAGAACGATTCAATTTCATGAGGAATCAAAACGGAAAAGAATTTCACAAGAAACGTTAGATTTATATGCACCTCTTGCTCACCGACTTGGTATGTATAGAATTAAGGCAGAACTGGAAGATTTGAGTTTTAAAGCAATTGAACCTGAAGAATATCATAAAATCGCAAGTGAAATAACTAGTCGAAAGGCTGAACGTGAAGAAGATATTGAGATAATGAGTTCGCAAATAGATGAACTTTTAAAAAAACATTTCATAACAAATTATGATATAAAGGGTCGTATTAAAAATATTTATAGTATTTACAAAAAAATTATCAATAAAAATAAAAAATTAGAAGATATTTACGATTTACTCGCATTAAGAATTATCGTTAATACAGTAGAAGAATGCTATAGAGTTTTAGGTATTATTCATAGCATTTGGACACCACTACCCATGCGCTTTAAGGATTACATTGCGGTACCAAAACCGAATATGTATCAATCCTTGCATACGACCGTTGTTGGTAGAGCCGGTAAAATTTATGAAATTCAAATTAGAACCTATGAAATGGATAAAGTTGCTGAAATTGGTATCGCTGCACACTGGGCATATAAAGAAAATGCAGGTTACTCACCTGAAAAAGAACAATTAGAAATTACTAATAAGTTAAAATGGTATAAAGATTTAACTACTTATGTTGAAAATTCTGATCATGAAGATCCATTAGATAGTATTATTGAAGATATTTTTAGTGCTAATGTTTATGTTTTTAGTCCAAGAGGAGATGTTTATGATTTCCCTGCAGGTTCTATGCCACTTGATTTTGCATACCGAATCCATTCAGATATTGGTAATAAAACAATAGGAGCTATTGTAAATGGTAAAATTGTTCCTCTTAGTTACAAACTAAAAACAGGAGATGTTATAGAAATTAAAACAAGTAATACATGTGCAGGACCTACGAATGCTTGGATAAAACTGGCTAAAACCTCGCATGCTAGAACTAAAATAAAAGGATTTATTAACAAAAAACAACGGGATGAAATTGTTGCAAGAGGTAGTGAGGAGTTTAATACTGTTGCCAAAAGTCTTGGCTATAATCCAACAAATTTGGATGAAAAAACAATTAGCACTTTCTTTTCCAAATATAATTTTAAAACACCAGAAGATTTACTGTGGTGCATTGGTAAAGGAGAATTGTCAGCACTTGCGGCAATGAATCGTATTTTAGGTTTAACGGATACTAAATTAGACAATGAGACCGCATTAAAACAATATAGTGAAAGTAGTTCAAATACTAGAAAACAAGTTGCGCATAATGGGTATGGAATTATTGTCGAGGGATTAGATCGAGCAAAAATTAAACTAGGTAATTGTTGTCAGCCCGTTTATGGTGATGAAATTGCTGGATATATTTCTAAAGGTAATGGTATCATTGTGCATCGATTAAGTTGTCCTAATATTGATAAAAACGGTAGTGAAAGATTTATTAATATTTATTGGGATAAAGAGTCACATGGCAAGGTTTTTGATACAACCCTTAAAGTTTCCGCATTTGATCGTAAAAATTTATTAGCTGATATTATCAATATATTAAATACTTGTAATGTTACTATTGCATCTGTTACACTTAATAAAAATAGAAATGGTGAATGTATTGTAAAATTTAAATTACAAGTGGCTAATTTAATCGATTTAAATAATACGATTCTTAACCTTAATAAAATGTCTGAAATTTATGATATTGAAAGGATTTTTAAATAATGAGAGTAATTATTCAAAGAGTTTTAAAAGCCGATTGTATTGTTAATAAAGAAATTGTTTCTTCAATTCATCATGGTATGATGATACTTGTTGGATTTACTCATACGGATAGTGAAAAAGAAATAGAACAAATGGCCCTAAAGATAGCAAAATTGAGAATTTTTGAAGATTCTAATGGTAAAATGAATTTATCCATTCAAGATGTTGGAGGTAGTATTTTATCTATTTCACAATTTACACTGTATGCTAATTCCAAAGAGGGGAATAGACCATCTTTTATACAAGCTATGAATCCTAAAATAGCATCTGAATTATATGAAAAATTTAATCAAAAAATAAACTCACTAGGTATTCCCCTTGTTTCTGGTATCTTTGGTGCTGATATGAAACTGGATATGATTTGTGATGGACCTGTTACTATTCATTTAGAGTATTAGGAGGAAAGAATGTATCGTAACATTATTTTAGAATTTTTGGCTAACAATGATCAAACACTACATGAAAATGGATGTTATCAAATGACAATAGTTCTTTTTCCCTCTCAAACTTTAGGTTGTAATCGACTATTTAAAGAAGATGATGATGTAACTATTTATCACATTAAAAATCCATATACTTTTGAAAAAACTTATTCAATGCATAATTTAGAAGGAACTATTGTTGAATTGTTGATTGAAGATCAAAATAAAAAAAAGTTTTCTTATAGTGATTTTCAATATGAGATAAAAGATCCGTATTATTTAAAAGATATTAGAGAACAAAAATTTTTATCAATAGAAGTAATGCCTATATTTACTAACAATGATTTCATTGCTTGTGCTCTGAATTATAGTAATAAAGAAGAAATGGATTTACATATTTCTAATAAAAAATGGTCCACATTTATTCATAAACTTTTGGAAGAACAAGATAAATTTTATAGTGACGATGTATT
>UMHI01012793.1_pt1 | contig 30020 bp, 23 predicted proteins | sample 1965481 | NCBI WGS metagenome assembly UMHI01 (sample SAMEA4836093, study PRJEB28245) | human gut metagenome | biome: gut microbiome; material: fecal sample | place: Denmark | collected 2008 | reverse complement strand
ACCGCCATCCAGATGGACCTCAAGAACGACGGCCTGACCATGGCGATCATCAAGAACGCGCTGGACATCACCTACGATGCGCGCGTGCAGATCCTCGACCAGATCATGCTGCCCTGCATCGCCGAGCCGCGTCCCGAGGTCAGCCCCTACGCGCCCAAGATGATCACCATGAAGATCGACCCCGACCGCATCCGCGAGGTCATCGGCAAGGGCGGCTCCGTCATTCAGAAGATCGTCGCCGACACCGGCGCGAAGATCGACATCGACGACGACGGCACCATCCACATCGCCTCCGCCGACGCCGCCGCCTGCGACGCCGCGAAGAAGTGCATCGACGACATCGTGTTTGTCCCCGAGGTCGGCAAGCTGTACTACGGCCGTGTCGTGCGCCTGATGCAGTTCGGCGCCTTCGTGGAGATCGCCCCGGGCAAGGACGGTCTGGTCCACATCTCCAAGCTCGACAAGAAGCGTGTCGAGAAGGTCGAGGACGTGGTCACCGTCGGCGACATGATCTGGGTCAAGTTCATGGAGATCGACGAAAAGGGCCGCTGGAATCTCTCCCGCAAGGATGCTCTCCTCGAGATCGAGGCCCAGCAGGCCGCGGCTGCCAAGGAGCAGTAAGCGGCAAGCTGAAATTTGATATGCGGCGTCTTTTTTGCCCTTGTGGGGAAGTGCGGAGTATGATACAATAAAAACAACAATATATTCAGCTGGGAGGTCAACCGGTGAAAGAGATCAAAAGTATACTGATGTCAGAGAATGGAATGAAGATCGTAAATGCGTTGTTCCTTCTAAGTATATTAATCCGGAACCGCGGCATTATTTTTGCGTTCTACTCCTGCTGGATCATCTATTTGGCATATTGCATCAGGAATACAAAATCTAAGGCCATGCAAATAAGCTGGGCGATGCTTATTGCGTTTGCCGTTGTGATGATTTGTGTAAACATCTATTTTTATTGCATCTCACGCTGATTGCTGATCGGTGGAATACAAAAAAGGGACACGGCTGCGCCGTGCCCCTTTTCATTTTTTCCGTTTTGTGGTATCATACAGGCAAATGCCGGCTAATATCAAGGAGGAAGCATTATGCCCGACACCATTGCTGCCATCGCCACCGCGTCCGCGGCCGCCGCGGTCGGCATCGTGCGCCTAAGCGGCGCGGAGACGCGGCGCGTGCTCGCGGCGCTGTTCACGCCGGTGGACGGTCGTTCGGCCGCGGAGCTTCCGCCGCGGCGCATGACCTACGGCACGGTGCGTGACGCCGAGGGCCGCACGCTCGACCACGCGCTGGCGGTGGTGTTCTCCGCCGGACACAGCTACACGGGCGAGGAGAGCGCGGAGCTGCACTGCCACGGCTCGCCGGTCGTTTTGCAGGAGGTCCTGCGCGCCGCGTTTGCCGCAGGCGCGCGGCAGGCGCGGGCGGGGGAGTTTACCGAGCGCGCGTTTCTGAACGGCAAAATGGACCTCACCGAGGCGGAGGCGGTCATCGACCTCATTGACGCCGAGACCGCTGAGGCGGCGCGGAACGCCGCCGCCCAGGTGGACGGCGCGCTGCGCCGCCCGCTCGAACAGGTCTACGACGCGCTGCTGGGCCTCACCAGCCGCTTCTACGCCGTGGTGGACTATCCCGACGAGGACATCGAGGACCTCACGCTTGCCGAGACGGAGCGGACGCTCACGGAGAGCGAACAAACGCTCGCGGCGCTGCTCGGCACCTTTGCGCGCGGACGCGTGCTCAAAAGCGGCGCGGCGACCGCCATCGTCGGCGCGCCGAACGCGGGCAAAAGCTCGCTGCTCAACGCGCTTGTGGGCTACGACCGCGCCATCGTCACCGACCTTCCCGGCACGACGCGCGACACCGTGGAGGAGAAGGCGGTGGTCGGCGGCGTGCTGCTGCGGCTCATCGACACGGCAGGCATCCGCGAGACAGACGATGCCGTGGAGCGGCTCGGTGTGGAGCGCTCGCGCCGCGCGGTCGAGAGCGCCGATCTGGTGATCGTGGTAGCGGACGGCAGCCATACGCCGCTCACTGTGGAGCCAGACATTCTCGCGCTTGCCGCCCGAGCGCCGCATTGGATTCTGGCCATCAGCAAGGACGATCGAAACCCCGCCGTAAAGACCGCCGTTTGGAGACTGCCGGACGGCGCGCCTGCGCCGGAGCATCTGGTCTCCTTTAATTCCGTAATGCCCGGCGGGCTGGATGCGTTGATCGACACCATCGGAGACTGCTTTCCTGCCGGCGTTCCCGCGGGCGGCACGCTGCTCACCAACGCCCGGCAGGCCGAAGCCATCCGCCGTGCGCTCGAGAGCGTCCGTGCGGCGCACGAGGCGCTTACCGCCGGGCTGACGCCCGACGTGGTACTCACCGAGGCCGAGGGCGCGCTCGACGCGCTCGGCGAGCTGACCGGCCGCACGGCGCGCGAGGATATGGTGACGCGCATTTTTGAACGCTTCTGCGTCGGAAAGTAAACGGAAAGCATTGTTTACAGAAAATGATTGATATTATCTTAACGTTCTGCTACAATACTGCCATTCTAAGGAAGAATCGACTCTATTCCCCAAAAGGGGCCGTTTGTCTGCGGCCCGGAAAGGAACGCCATGCGTGACTATATTATCATGACCGACAGCTGCTGCGACCTGAATCAGCAGGAGGTCGACGAGCTCGGGCTTACCGTTCTGCCGCTTTCCTTTACGATCGACGGCAAAACCTATCTCAACACGCCCGACCATGCCGATATGTCCCCCGAGGAATTTTTCGCAAAGATCGCTGCGGGCGAGAACAGCACCACCGCCGCCGCCAATGTCGGTCAGTTCGACGAGGCGATGCGCAGGGCGCTCGACGCGGGCAAGGATATCCTGTGCATCTGCTTCTCCGGCGCACTGTCCACCACCTACCAGTCCGCCTGCATTGCGGCGGAGGACCTGAAAAGCGAGTACCCCGACGCGAAGATCGTTGTCATCGACTCTCTTTCCGCCTCGCGCGGACAGGGGATGCTGCTCTACCGCACGGTACAGGAGCGCCGGAGGAGCAGCCCCGACATCGAGACGCTGGCGGCATATGTGAGGAGCATCCTCCAGACCCAATGCCACTGGTTCATCGTGGACGATCTCAACCACCTCAAGCGCGGCGGCCGCGTGAGCGCCACGGCGGCCTTCGTCGGCACGATGCTGGGCATCAAGCCCGTCATGCACACCGACAGCGAGGGCAGGCTCATTCCCATGAGCAAGGCGCGCGGCACCAAGGCTGCGCTCAAGGCGCTGGTCGACAAGGTGGAGGAGCTGGGCGTCGAGCCGGACAAGAACCAGCCCTTGTTCATCTGCCACGCCAACTGCCCCGACTCCGTGGCGTATGTCAAGGAGCTGCTGGAGGAGCGCTTCGGCGTGACGGACGTCCGCGCGGACTTCATCGGCCCTGTGATCGGCGCGCACACCGGCTGCGGCACGCTGGGGCTGTTCTTCGTGGGGACGCAGCGATGAAGTGGCTGGAGCTGCACATCGACACCGCCCGCGCCGGTCTGGAGCCGGTCAGCGAGCTGCTGCGCGAGCAGGGCGTCGAGGGCCTTGTCATCGACGACGAGGCGGACTTTAAGGATTTTCTCGAAAACAACCACCAGTATTGGGACTATGTGGACGACGAGCTGATGGCGGAGAAGCACGGCAAATGCCGCGTGACCTTCTACCTCGAAGAAAGCGAGAGCGGTTTTTCCACGCTGGCGCAGGTGCGCATCGCGCTCTCGGCGCTCAAGAAGCAGCATCCCGAATACGCGCCGCTGCTCCTCACGATGGAAAACGTGGAGGACGCCGACTGGGAGAACAACTGGAAGCAGTTCTATAAGCCCATGGAGATCGGCGAGCGCCTGCTGGTCATTCCCGAGTGGGAGCAGGCAAAGCCGACGGAGCGCGTGAAGCTCATCCTGAATCCCGGGCTGACCTTCGGCACGGGCAGCCACGCGACCACACGCCTGTGCCTTCAGGCGCTCGAAAAGTACATTCGCGGCGGCGAAAAGGTGCTCGACCTCGGCTGCGGCAGCGGTATCCTCTCCATCGCGGCGCTGCTGCTGGGCGCGGAGGACGCCTTCGCCTGCGACATCGACGACAAGTGCGTGGGCGTCGCCTACGAGAATGCCGCGCTCAACGGCATCGGACGGGAGCACTACACCGTCCGCGCGGGCGACGTGCTCAGCGACAAAAGGCTCGCGCGCGAGTTCGGTGGAGACTATGATATCGTCGTGGCGAACATCGTGGCGGACGTCATCATCGCGCTCGCACCGCAGGTGCGGCCGCTGCTGAAAAAGGGCGGGCTGTTCCTCTGCTCGGGCATCATCGACGACCGCGCGGTCGAGGTCGCGGACGCGCTGCGTCTTGCGGGCTGGGCGATCATGGAGGCCCGCGAGAGCGAGGGCTGGTTCTCATATTTGTGCAAATAACAGCACAGCAAAAGGGGAGCGTTCTCTGCCATAGAGAACGCTCCCCCTGTTTGGTGCCGTATCGCGTGCAATTTATTTCCTGATTTTTTGCAGCATCCTTGTAAATTCCTCCGGCAGGGGACAGGAAAGCTCCATGACCTCGTGCGTGCGCGGATGGAGAAAGCGCAGGCCGACCGCGTGCAGGCATTGCCCCGTCAGACCGGCAACCTCCTTCTTTGCGCCGTATACCGTGTCGCCGAGAATGGGATGCCCGATGTAGGCCATGTGGACGCGGATCTGGTGCGTGCGTCCCGTTTCGAGCCGGCAGCGGACGTGGGTATAGCCCGGATAGCGGGCGATGACCTCCCAATGCGTGACCGCCTCGCGCCCGCCGGCGACCACCGCCATGCGCTTGCGGTCGGTCGGATGGCGCGCGATGGGCGCGTCCACCGTGCCGCGGTCCTCGCGCAGAGCGCCCACAACGATGCACTCGTAGGTGCGCGCGAGCGTGTGGTCGGCGAGCTGCGCGGAGAGGTACTGGTGCGCCGCGTCGTTCTTCGCCGCGATGATGAGACCGCTCGTGTCGCGGTCGATGCGGTGGACGATGCCGGGGCGCAGCGCGCCGCCGATGCCCGAGAGCGTTCCCGCGCAATGGTACAGCAGCGCGTTGACGAGCGTGCCGTCCGGGTGCCCCGGCGCGGGGTGGACGACCATGCCGCTGGGCTTGTTGACCACGATCACGTCCGCGTCCTCGTACACCACATCGAGCGGAATGTCCTGCGGCACGGCCTCGACCGGCTCCGGTTCGGGCAGCGTCACGGCGATGTCCTCGCCGCCCGCGAGCTTATAGCTTTTGCTGACGGCTCTCCCGTTCACCGCAACCTCGCCGCTCTCGATGAGCCGCGTCGCCTGCGAGCGGGTCAAGCCGTCAAGGCTCGACGCAAGAAATGCGTCGAGCCTTTGATTTTTGCTTTCTTCACTTGCCCTGAGCCGGATCGGTTCCATGGTCCTTCTCCCAATTCTTCGCGTCGGTGTTCGGGTAGATCCAAATGTAGTAAACGAGTGCCGCGATGGTGCCGCAGACCACAAAGCAGTCCGCAACGTTGAAAACCGGAAACTCGATGAACGTGCAGTCGAGCATATCCACCACATAGCCGAGGCGAACGCGGTCAATAAGATTTCCCACGCCGCCGCCGATCACGGCGGTCAGCGACCACACGCCGAGCGGGTGCCGCACGATCCGCGCGAGCAGCCATGCGAGCGCGAGCATCCCCACGCCCGTCACGCCGATGAGCAGCCAGCGCTCGCCGGAAAAGCTCGACCATGCCGCGCCGAAATTGCGCACATAGTGCAGCCGCAGCAGCTGTGGGAGAAAGGGCTTGCTCTCGCCCACGGCGAAATGGGTCACGATATAGGCCTTCACCCACTGGTCCAGCGCGACGATGGCCGCGATAGCCAAAGGGCAGAGCCACAGCGAACGCTTCTTCACGGCTGCGGCACCTCGCTGTCGTCATTGGGATAGACAAGCACCCACTCCGCGTCCGCGGGGGCAAGTGCGAGCGTTTCCGCCTGCGCCTGCCTCATGCCGAGGCCCTCCGGCAGGTCGCGCAGCGCGGCGATAGGGGCATAGTAAAAGCCCGCATCGCCGTCCTTCACGCCGCCGCTTGAGAGCACATAGTCCGTCGCGCCCGCGCCGTACAGCTCAAGCACCACGGGACCGTACCACGCGGTGAGCAGGCTGCCCTCCTCGCCGCTTTCGCCGATGGGAGCGGTCTCGCAGTAGTATTCCTGCTCGGGGCTGCCGTTTTCCGTGCCGTCGGATGCGCCCGCGATCTTGGCTCTGTCCGCTGCCGCGCCGCCAAGCTGGCGGTCATAATACGGGCTGGACTGCACCGTTTCACAGCGCTGCTCGGGATATTCCACCTCGGCGTCCGTATCGGGCAGCGGATCGCTGGGCGGCGCCGCCATCGAAAACATCGCCTGATCCTCCTGTGCGGCAGGCGCGGCAGGTGCAGCGTCGTTTGCTTCCTGCTTCATCGCCGTTCGCGGGATCGTTACCGCCGCCGCGAGTGCGACGATCGCCGCGCAGGCTGCCATCGGCATCCACTGCCGCCATGCGCTCCGCTTTTTTGCTTGCGGCTTTTTCGCCGCCTTTTCCGCGCGCACCGCCGCCATCACGCCCTCCGTGAAGCCTGCAGGTACGTCCTCGTCCTCCAGCTCGCCGAGGGCGGCGTGCAGGGCCGTCAGCTCACCGAGCAGCCTTCTGCATTTCTCGCATTCGCTCACATGAGCGAGCACCTCCGCACGCTCCTCCTCCGTCAGCTCTCCGTCAACAAAGGCCGAGAGCAGCGGCGCAAATTCTTCACATTCCTTCATATTGCGTTCCTCTCCCCTCCGACAGTCTGATTACATTCTGTAACCTTTGACGCTGGCTTTTCAAAAAAGTTCCCGTCTGCCGCCAAATAATTTCGCAGCAGCAGCCGCGCGCGGTTGATGCGGCTCTTTACCGTGCCGAGCTCCAGCTCCGTGACCTCGCAGATCTCCGCATAGCTGAGCTGGTGCAGCTCGCGCAGCACGAGCACGCGCCGGTAATCCTCCGGCAGCGCGGCAAGCCCCTCGCGCACCAGCCGCTGCGTCTCCCGGCCCTCGACGTGCTCCTCCGGCGTGGGCGCACGGTCGCGCACCTCGAGGTGTACGTCCTCGTCGTCGAGCGATACGCCGTCCACCGTGCGCTTGCTGCGCCGCAGCAGGTCGATGCAGGCGTTGCTCGCCAGACGGTAGAGCCAGGTGGACAGCGCCGCATCCTCGCGGAAGCCCTCCAGTCCGCGCCAAAGGGCAAGGAAGGTATCCTGCGCGGCCTCCGCCGCGTCCTCGCTGCTGCCGCACATACGCAGGCAGAGGTTGTATATTTTCTTCTCATGCAGCCGGACGAGCTGTTCAAAGGCTGCCTCGTCGCCGCCCCGCGCGGCTTGGATCAGTTCACTTTCGTTCATGTCCGCTCCGTGTGTTCAGTCGCTCAGATCGCGCTTGATGCCCGCCGTGATGCGGTAAAGATCCTCAAGCGTCTCCATATGGTTGATCTGATCTTTATAGTAGTTGGCGTATTTCACGCCCTTGAGATACCAGCAGTAGTGCCGCCGCGCTTCGAGCAGAGCGACCTTTTCATTGCGGAATTCCGCGCTGCGCTCAATCTGGCGCACCAGCGCGTCGCAGCGCTCGGCAAGCGGCGGCAGCGGCGGGATCGGCTCGCCCGCGAGCGCGGCTCTGCACTGCTGAAAGAGCCACGGATTGCCAAAGCAGCCGCGCCCGATCATCACTGCGTCCGCACCGGTGAGCTTCAAGGCTTTTATCGCATTTTCCGGGGTAAAAACATCGCCGTTGGCGATAACGGGGATCTTCACCGCTTCCTTGACCGCGCGGATGGTCGACCAGTCTGCCTGTCCGCCGTACATCTGCACGCGGGTGCGCCCGTGGACGGTGATCGCCGCGACGCCCACGGATTCTAACAGCACCGCCAGCTCCGGCGCGTTGATGCTGCCCTTGTCCCAGCCGCGGCGCATCTTCACCGTGACCGGAACCTTTACCACCTTGACCACCGCCTCGGCGATGCGCGCCGCCTTTTCGGGGTCGCGCATCAGCGCCGAGCCGTCGCCGTTGTTGACGATCTTGCCGACCGGGCAGCCCATGTTGATGTCCAGAATGTCCGCGCCGCTCGCCTCAATAGCGATCTGCGCGGCCTCGGCCATGCAGACCGGGTCGCTGCCGAAGATCTGCGCCTGCATCGGATGCTCGCCCGGAAAGGGCGCGAGCAGTGTGCGGCTCTTTTTATCCTGATAGCACAGCGCCTTCGAGCTCACAAGCTCCGTGCACGTCAGCCCCGCGCCGAGGGACGCGCACAGTTCGCGGAACGCCGCGTCGGTCACGCCCGCCATCGGCGCGAGCGCGAGCTGCGAGTTGATCTCCACTGTACCGATGCGCATGGACGTTCCCTCCTTCTCCATGTTTCATAGAAGAAAATTATACCACAGCTTTCCCAAAAGCGGAAGTCCTTATTTTTGCGCGGCAAAACGCGGCAAAAAAGGGCGGCTCCGAAGAGCCGCCCCGGTATGTCGTATGCTGTTTTGCTCAGGCTGCGTCGCGGCTCTCGCCGGAATAGCTGCTGCCGTAGTAGCCGTTGCCGAAGAAGCTATTGAAGAAATCCCAGGGATTGTAGTAATAGCCGCCGTTGCTGCCGCCCTGCTGTTGCTGCTGGCTGTTGTCCTGCGCCGTTTCCTGCGTCTGCGGGACGGCGTCGAAGGTCAGCTCGACCTCCTTCGTTCCACCCGCGCGATAGATGGTCAGCGTCACGGTATCGCCCGCGCGGTAAGACTTCTTCGCGGCGTTCAGGTCGTTCATGTCGCTGATCGCCGTGTCGCCGATCTTGGTGATGACGTCACCCATCTGAAGGCCAGCCTTTTCCGCGGCGCTGCCCGGCTCGACCGAGCAGACGAACACGCCCTGCGTGACATCGTAGCGGTACTGCTGCGCCATCTGTGCGGTCATGTTCTGCGGTGTGATGCCAATGTAAGGCTTGTTGGTCACATAGCCGTCGGTCATAATGTCCTTGACCATGGCGAGCACATCGTCGATGGGGATGGCGAAGCCGATGCCCTCAACGGTGGTGTTGGAGTAGCTCGAATACTTCGCGGACACAATGCCGATGACCTCGCCGTAGCTGTTGAAGAGCGGGCCGCCGGAGTTGCCGGGGTTGATGGAGCAATCGACCTGGATCATGTTGAAGGGCTTGCCGTCCACATTGATCGCGCGGTTCACGCAGGAGACGATGCCCTGCGACATCGAGAAGGTCAGCTCGCCGAGCGGGTTGCCGACCGCGGCGACCGTCTCGCCGATCTGCACGCTGCCGGACTTTCCGATCACGACCGGCTGGAAATTCGTGCCCTCGACCTTGATGACGGCGATGTCGTAATCCTCGTCGCCGCCGATGACGGCGGCATCATAGGTCGTGCCGTCGTAGGCCGTGACCTTGACGGTGCTCGCACCCTCGATGACGTGATAGTTGGTGAGGATGTAGCCGTCCTTGGTGATGAAAAAGCCGCTGCCGCTGGCGGCGGACTCTGTCGTGCGGCCGAAGACATTCGTCGTGGTGGACACGTTGATGCTCACGACGCTGTTGACGTTGGCGGCGTAGACCTCGGGCATGGTGAGCTGCTGCTTGCCGTCCACCTTGACCTGCCGGACCTCGGCGACCTGACGGTCGGAGACCTCGATCTGCGTCGAGCCGCGCGCGGAGGCAAAGGCGTGGTGCGTGATGCCCGCGCCCGCCGCGCCGCCGATGAGCGCGCAGGCGAGCGCCAGCGCGGCGATCTTCAGCCCCAGCCGATTCTTCTTCGGTTTCTTTTCCTCCCAGGGGTCTGCCTTTGCCGCGGTGTTCGGCACCTCGGTGTAGTCCACGTCGCGGACATTCTCCACCTTGTCGCCCTTGCGGTAGCTGTAATGGTACAGGTTGTTTTCGTCTTCGTAATACATAGATAAGCCTCCTTGCCGTGAAGCGTTTATTTTTCTTTTGATGCTACCGATGATACCCCCTGTTTATGTCCATTTCGTGAAGCCGGAACGAATTTTTTTGAACTTTTTTTGAATAGGCCATAAAGAAATCCTGAAGAATGGCCGAATTGGAAAAAATAGCTTGCGCGGGACATTCGGATATACTACAATAAAGCCGATTTCCCAATGCGAAAGGAGCGCTGCCATGCTGAAGATCGAAGGGCTGAAGCTCGCCCCGGGCGAGAGCGAGGCGTTATTATACGAACGCGCCGCGGCGGCGCTGCGTGTCAAAGCGCCCCTCCATACGCTGCACATTCTCCGCCGCAGCATCGACGCGCGCGACGGCGTGACGTTTATTTATACCGTTTTCGCCGCGCTCGAGAACGAGGAAAGAGTGCTGCGCCGCGCGAGGAACAAAAGCGTCAGCGTCTACGCGCCCGCCTTTTACGAGCTGCCGCCGATGATCGTCCCTCCCGTCGTGCGCCCCGTGGTGATCGGCGCGGGCCCGGCGGGACTGTTCGCGGCGCTGGTGCTCGCCCGCTGCGGCGCGCGGCCCATCCTGCTCGAGCGCGGCGAATGCGTCGAGCGGAGACGGCGCGATGTCGAGCGCTTCTGGGCAACGGGCGAGCTGAACGTGCACTCGAACGTCCAGTTCGGCGAGGGTGGCGCGGGCACGTTTTCCGACGGCAAGCTCAACACCGGCACGAAGGACGTCCGCCACCGCTATATTTTAGAGGAGTTCGCCGCGTTCGGCGCGAGCGAGGATATTCTCATCGACGCCAAGCCGCACATCGGCACCGACCGGCTGTATATCGTGCTGCAAAATCTGCGGCAGGAGCTGCGTTCCCTCGGCGCGGAGGTGCGCTTCAACCATCAGGTCACCGGACTGGAGCGGAGGGACGGACGGCTCGCCGCGCTGCGGGTCACGTCTCCCGACGGAACGTATACGCTCCCCGCGGAGCACGCGGTGCTCGCGGTCGGTCACAGCGCGCGCGACACCTTCGCCATGCTGCGTGATGCGGGCATCCCGATGGAGCCGAAGCCCTTTGCCGTGGGCGTGCGCATCGAGCACCGCCAGAGTGATATGGACGCGCAGCAGTATAAGCAGTACGCGGGCCACCCCTCGCTGCCGCCGACCTCGTATAAGCTCTCAGCCCACACGGCGGCGGGGCGCGGCGTGTTCTCGTTCTGCGTCTGCCCCGGCGGACAGGTCGTCGCCGCGGCAAGCGAAGCGGGCCGCGTGGTCACGAACGGCATGAGCGAGCTGGCGCGCGACGGCGAAAACATCAACGGCGGGCTGCTCGTCTCCGTTACGCCGGAGGACTTCGGCGGTACCGACGTGCTCGCGGGCGTCGCCTTTCAGCGATGGCTGGAGGAGGCCGCCTACGCCCTCGGCGGCGGGGGCTATGCCGCTCCCGCACAGACGGTCGGCGATTTCCTTGCGCACCGTCCGTCGATCGGGCCGGGGAGGGTCACACCGACCTACCGCCCCGCCGTGCGCTGGTGCGATCTGCACGATTGCCTGCCGCCGTTCGTCTGCGCGGCGCTGGAGGAGGCGCTGCCGCTGCTGGAGAAAAAGCTGCACGGCTTTGCCGCGCCCGACGCGGTGCTCACCGCGGTCGAGACGCGCTCCAGCTCCCCCGTGCGCATCGTGCGCGACAACACCTATCAAACCGCTCTGCGCGGGCTCTATCCCTGCGGCGAGGGCGCCGGCTATGCCGGCGGCATTCTCTCCGCCGCGGCGGACGGGATGCGCTGCGCGGAACAAATTATAAAGGAGATCACTCAGCATGGCTAAAAAGATCGGCGTCATCATCGACTTTCTCAACGACAAATACGAGCGTCAGCTCAACGCGGCGGCAGCCAAATACGGCTATGAGATCGAGTATTTCCCCTCGTCCGCTGAAGCGGTCGGCAGGGTGGACGACTGTGAGATCCTCTACGGGCACTGCTCGCAGAAGGTCATCCGCAGCGCGAAAAGCCTCAAGTGGTATTGCTGCTGCTGGGCGGGTGTGGACCACTTCTGCGACGAGAGCCTGTACCAGAATCCCGACTGTCGGCTCACCAACTCCTCCGGCGCCTACGGCACCACCATCTCCGAGCATCTCATCATGGTCTGCCTGATGCTGCTGCGCCGCCAGATGGAGTATACCGAGATCATCCGCGCGGGCGGCTGGGAAACGCTCCCCGGCGGTATCCGCTCGCTGCACGGCGCGCGCATCACTGTGCTCGGCACGGGCGACATCGGCACGGAGTTTGCCCGCCGCGCGCAGGCCTTCCATCCTGCGTGCATCACCGGCGTGCGCCGCACGGTCAGATCCTCCGACCCGGCGTTCACCTCCATCCATGCCATCGCGGAGTTGGACAGCGTCCTGCCCGAAACGGATCTTCTCGTGATGGCGCTGCCCTCCACGGCGGAGACCGTGGGCATCCTCTCGCGCGAGCGCATCGCGCTGCTGCCCGACAGCGCCTTCGTCGTGAACGTCGGCCGCGGCACCGCCATCGACCAGGAGGCGCTCTGCGACGCGCTCAACGCCGGGCGGCTCGCCGGCGCGGCGCTCGACGTGGTCGTGCCTGAGCCGCTGCCCGCCGACCATCCGCTGCGCCGCGCGAAAAATCTGCTGCTCACGCCGCACGTCGCGGGCAACATGACGCTCGGCTACACCTGCGACAAGAGCGTGCAGATGTTCTGCGACGATCTGGAAAACTATGCCGCGGGCCGTCCGCTTGCGCATCTGGTCGACCGGAAGAGAGGCTATTAAAAATGGGTTTCTCCCTCAAGACGGTCCTGCTGCGGCTGGTGCAGGGCTTCGTCATCGGCGCGGGCGGCATCCTGCCGGGCATTTCCGGCGGCGTGCTGTCGGTCATCTTCGGCATCTACCGGCCGGTGATGGAGGTGCTCGCCCACCCGCTCAACGGGCTGCGCCGCCATCTTTCCCTCCTGCTGCCGGTCGGCACCGGCGCGATCCTCGGCTTCCTGTGCGGCGGCGGGCTGATCCTTGTGCTGTTCGACCGCTCGGAAAAGCTCGCGACCTGCCTGTTCATCGGCCTGATCCTCGGCACGCTCCCGAGCCTGTGGGCCGAGGCGGGCGCGCAGGGGCGCGGACGCGGCGCGTACCTTTCCTGCGCGGCCAGCTTTCTTGCCCTCTCCGCCGTTTTGCTCTACGCGCAGTACGGCGCGTTCTACACGATGCGCCCGGGCTTCCTCGGCTTTCTCTTCTGCGGCCTGCTTTGGGGCCTGAGCCTGATCGTACCGGGCATGACGTCCTCCTCCATCCTGATGGCGGTCGGGTTGTTTACGCCGATGGCGGAGGGCTTTGCAAGGCTCGACATGGCGGTGATTCTGCCGTGGCTGCTCGGCATGGCGCTCATCGTGCTGACGCTCGCGCGCGTGGTGAACTGGTGCTTCCGGGCGCATTACCCGCTTTTCTACCACGCCGTGTTCGGCATCGTGCTGGCCTCGACGGTCGTTATCATCCCGCTGCATTACGACGGCGCGCGCGACGCGCTTTTGTGCCTGCTTGCCGCCGCGCTCGGCGCGCTCGCGGCCTACCTCAGCGCGAAGCTACAGCCGAAGGAGGATGCATAAGAACATAAAAAGTCGGCAGGAACCGTATGGCTCCTGCCGACTTCCTTGTTATCCTCTCTTCCTCCTTCGGTACAGCCGCGCGAAGCGGCGCAGCAGCTCGTCATAGAGAAAGAGCAGCACCGCGCCGAGCGCAAAGGTCGCCGCGATGAGCCACGGGGCGGTTGCCGCCAGCTCCGCCGTCACCGCGTCGAGCCGGAACACAAAGACGAGCAGCGCGTACATCGCGCCGACGGCGAGGACGTACAGCCCGAGCTTCGTGAGAAAGCGCAGCGCGCGGCTGCCGATCGCGTCGAGACTCGGCTGCAAGAGCGGGTAATAGCCCAGAAAGCAGAAGAGCAGCGCGGATTCCTTGTCCGGCCCAAGCAGCAATCCCAAAATGGCGGCGGCGAAAAAGCAGCACCATTGATAGCTCGCGCGGCACTCCTCGCGCACGGGCAGCAGGCAGGCGGACGCGAGCAGGGGACAGGCGTAGAGCGCCAGCGGCAGCACGCCGCCGAGGAACAGGAACAGCACCGCCAGTGCACCGAGCACGCTCGCGAGCGCCAGCTCCCTCGTCTGTTGTCTCATAGGACTCCTCCTTACGGAAAAGCGCCGCCTGCGGGCGGCGCTTTCGGTTTATTCGTGGTCGGGCGTTTCCGCGCCGTCACCGGCGGGAGCGTCCTGCGCAGGGGTCTCCTCCGCGGGCGCTTCTGCTTTCTTGCCGTTCTCCGCGTCGGATGCGGCGGGCTCGTCCGGCGCTTCGCCGTCCAGCGGCGGCATCTCGATCTTCTCGCTCGTCATAGAAATGTGACGCGCGGGCGCTTCGATGGTGCTCGGCACGGAGGGGCGGAAGTCGCTGTCGCTCCTGCGCGTGGAGGCATAGGCGTCCTCCACCGTCGCGGGGTCGCGGCCCTCGAGGATGGCGACCATCTCGCCGCCGGTGATCGTCTCCTTCTCCAAAAGATAGGCGACGACCTTGTGCATATCGTCGATATTCTCCTCGATGACCTTCACCGCGTCAGCGTAGCACTTCTCCAGAATTTCCTTGACAGCCTTATCCATCACGGCGGCGGTCTCCTGCGCACAGTCGAGACCGTAGCCGCCGTCGAGATACTGGCTGCGCACGGAGCCGAGCGCCATCATGCCGAACTCGTCGCTCATGCCGTACATGGCGACCATGTTGCGCGCGATGTTCGTGGCCTCCTGAATGTCCTGAGAGGCGCCGTTGGTCATCGTGTGCATGATGACCTCCTCGGCGGCACGGCCGCCCATGGAGACGGCGATCTTCGCCATCAGCTCGTCGCGGGTGCGCAGATTCGTCTTGTCCTCCTCAGGCATGAGGAGCGTGTAGCCGAGGCTCCCCTCGGTATGGGGCACAATGGTGATCTTCTGCACGGGCTCGGCGTTCTTCTGCCTGTAGGCGACCATCGCGTGGCCGACCTCGTGGTAGGCGACGAGCTTCTTTTCAAACTCGGTGAGCACGCTGTTCTTCTTCTCGCTGCCCGCGATGACGAACTCGAACGCGGCGAGCATATCCTCCTGCGTGACGAGCTTGCGGCCCTTGCGCACGGCGCGCAGAGCCGCCTCATTCACGATGTTGGCAAGGTCCGCGCCGACGCAGCCGGCGGTCGCGAGCGCGACCTTCTTGAGGTCGACGTCCTCGCCGAGCTTGATGTTGCGGGTGTGGACCTCGAGCGTGGCGATGCGGCCCGCGAGGTTCGGGCGGTCGATGGTGATGCGGCGGTCGAAGCGGCCCGGGCGCAGCAGCGCCTGATCGAGTACCTCGGGGCGGTTGGTGGCGGCGAGAACGATGATGCCCTTGCCGGGGTCGAAGCCGTCCATCTCGGCAAGCAGCTGGTTGAGCGTCTGCTCACGCTCGTCGTTGCCGCCGAAGCGCGTGTCGCGCGTCTTGCCGATGGCGTCGATCTCGTCGATGAAGATGATGCAGGGCGCTACCTTCGAGGCCTCGGCAAAGAGGTCGCGCACGCGGCTCGCGCCGACGCCCACGAACATCTCCACAAAGCCGGAGCCGGAGATGGAGAAGAACGGCACGTTCGCTTCACCTGCGACCGCCTTGGCGAGCAGCGTTTTGCCCGTGCCCGGAGGGCCGACGAGCAGCGCACCGCGCGGCAGCTTCGCGCCGATGTCGGTATACTTCTGGGGATTGTGCAGGAAGTCGATGATCTCGACGAGGGATTCCTTCGCCTCGTCCTGACCGGCGACGTCAGCAAAGGTGACGCCGGTGGATTTTTCCATGTAGACCTTCGCGTTGGACTTGCCGACGCTGCCGAGGCCGCCAAAGCCGCCGCCCCCGGTCTTTTTGCTGATGAAGCGCATCATCAGGATGAACGCGCCGACCATCAGCGCCGTGGGCAGGACGTAGTTGAGCATGATGATCTCGAGATACGAGGTTTCCGCCTTGTAGGGCTTGCCGAACTCCACGCCGTTTTCATCCAGGAACGACCGCAGCTCAGGGTCGTTGATCTGCGTGGTGAAGAGCTGGTAATCTCCCGTGTAGGTCTTGCCGTCCGCGTCGGTGTAGGTGAAGCCGTCCACGGGCGTGATGTTGAGCGTGCGGTCCGCGATCTCGACCTCCTTGACCTTGCCGTCGCGGACAAGGTCGAGAAATTCGTCGTAGCGGATCTCGCAGGTGCTCTCCGCCAGCTTCTTCGTGTCCATCGCCGAGAGGAGATAGTTGAAGCCGATGGTCAGCACCAGCGCCCAGATGAGCAGCGACAGCACGCCCCTGCGGCGGTCGTTGTTCTTGTTGCTTTTGTTCTTGTCGTTCTGATCCATGTATCTGCGTTCCTTTCCGCCTGCGGCCCTGCGCGGGCACAGGCGACAGCTTGCCAAGTTAATTATATGGTATTTTAGCATACCCCTCCTCGTTTCACAAGCGCCGCGGTATGAATTTTCGGTGAATTTTTGTCCGCTTCCCCCCTTTATCTTATCCGCCTGTTGTGTTATAGTGTATTATGTATACGAATTTTGACCGGGAGGATCGGTTTATGTCGAAGGAATACGAAGAAAAGCGCGGGCCGCGCGGTGCGGACGACCACACGGAAAAGCGCTTTCCGCGCGAGCGCAGAGTGGAGGAAAGGGTCCCCATGCGCGAGCGCGACGCCGAGGCGGACGGTCTCATCGAGGGACGCAACGCCGTGACTGAGGCGCTGCGCGCCGGCACGCCCATTGATAAGATCTTCATCGTCCGCGGCGAGACGGACAAAACGCTCGGGCACATCGCCTCCACCGCCCGCGCGGCGGGCGTGGTGGTGGTCGAGGCCGACCGCCGTAAGCTCGACTACATGAGCGCGACGAAGGCGCACCAGGGCGTCATCGCCCTTGCCGCCGTGCGCGAGTACGCGAGCGTGGAGGACATCCTCTCCGCCGCCCGTGAACGTGGGGAGGCCCCTCTGCTCGTGGTGTGCGACGAGATCAGCGACCCGCACAACCTCGGCGCCATCATCCGCACAGCGGAGTGCGCGGGCGCGCACGGCGTCATCATCCCCAAGCGCCGCAGCGCGGGCTTGACGAGCATCGTCGGCAAGACGAGCGCGGGCGCGGTGAGCTATCTGCCCGTCGCGCGCGTGCCGAACATTCCGGCGCTTTTGAAGGAGCTGCAGCAGCAGGGCGTGTGGATTTTCGGCACCGCCGCCGAGGGGACCACGAGCCTGTACGAGGCCGACCTCAAGGGCCCTGCCGCCATCGTCATCGGCAGCGAGGGCGACGGCATGGGCCGGCTTGTGCGCGAGGGCTGCGACTTCCTCGTCAGCATCCCGATGAAGGGCCGCATCTCCTCGCTCAACGCTTCCGCCGCCGCCGCCATTCTGCTCTACGAGGCCGTGCGTCAGCGCCTTGGCTGACGCGCGCCGCCATTCACGAGGTCTTCCATGGATCACAAAAAGGATCAAGAATTTGAACAAACGCTCGCCGAGTCCGAGCTTTTGCTGCGCGGCGCGGCCCGCAGCGCGTCGGACGACGCGGACCTGACGCTCGAGAGCATTCTGGCGGAGTTCGGCTCCCGGGAGGACGGCGCCGAAGCCGCCGCAGAGCCGGAGGACGTCGGGCTGCCCGAGCCGCGGCCCGCCGTGCGGATCGGAAAAACCGCCGCGCCCGCCGCGGAGCCGCCGGAGCCGCAGCCGTCCGCGCCGCCGGACGAGGCATCGTCCACCACGCCCGCGCAGGACACCGTGAGTCTGCAGGAGGTGCTTGAGAGCACTGTGCAGTCCGTGCTCGACGAGGAGGAAGCGGGGGAGCCGGTCGAGCTTCTGCCGCCGAAGCGCCGCGGACTTTTCTCACGCAGAAGGCTGCGCGACACCGAGCAGCTTTATTCCGACGAGTCCGGGGAGGAGCCGCAGCCCGAGGAGCCGGACGAGCCCGAGGACTTCTTTACCGAGGATTTCGGCGAGCGGGACGACACCCCCGAGCCGGACGCGGGCGAGCTGGCTGCCGACTACCGCGACGACGCGCGCATGGGCCTGCGCAGCGCGCAGGCCGCGCTGCTCGTCACCGCGCTCTCGTGGCTCGCGCTGCTGCTCGACCATTTCGGCGTCATGCCTGCGCTGTTCGCCGAGGAAAGGCTGCTCAGCTGCCTGCCGTTTTTCATTGCCGAGCTTCTTGTCTGCGTCCTCGGACGCGACGTGTTCGTTTACGCCTTCGAGCAGCTCCGCGCGAGGACGGTCACCTATGAGCTGCTCTCCTCGCTCGCCTGCGCCGTCACGCTGGCGGACACAGCGCTCGACTTTTTCCTGCCCGCGCGCGCCGCGCTCGCGGTCCCGTTCCACGCCGTCGCCATGCTCGGCATGAGCTGTGCCCTGCTTGGGCGCGCGCTGCTCTTCGGCGCGATGTACGATACCTTCCGCGTTGCCGCGGTCGGCGAGCCGGACTATCTTGTCACCGTCACCGCGGGCGGAGCCGCCAAGCGCCGCGGCAGCGCGCAGGGCTTTTCACGCTGCGCGCAGCGTGAGGATGCCGCCTCGCACTGGCAGAGCGTGCTGCTGCCCGTGCTGCTTGCCGCCTCGCTCGTATTTGCCGTGCTCTCCACGCTGCGGCGCGGGGAGCGGCTGCTGTTCCTCTGGAACTGGGGCGTGCTGCTCACGGCGATCAATATGCTTGCCTTTCCGCTGTGCTATTCTCTGCCGCTGCGCCGGCTGACAAAGCGCTTCGTCAAGTCCGGCAGCGCGCTGGCGGGCTATGTCGGCGCGGACCGCCTGCGCCGCAGCAATTGCGTCATCCTCACCGACACCGACCTGTTCCCACCGGGAACGGTCAGCCTGAACGGGCTGAAGATCTACGGCGAGGAGAGCGGCAAGGTCATCTCCTACGCCGCCACGATGGCGCACGCCTCGCAAAGCGGTCTGAGCCGCCTGTTCGACACGCTTTTGGAGGGCGAGGGCGGAAGACTCGAGCCGCTCGACGATCTGAGCTTTTATGAGGAGGGCGGTGTCTCCGGCCTTATCCACGGCGAAACGGTGCTCTTCGGCACCGCCGCCTTCTGCCGCAAGATGCACGTCACGATGCCCGGCGGCCTGAGCCTCAAGACCGGCGCGTTCCTCGCCGTGGACGGCACGCTCATCGCCGTTTTCGCCGTCAAGTACACGGCGGCAGAGAATGTGGACTGGGCGCTCCACGCGCTCAAGCGCAGCCGCATCACGCCGGTGCTCGCCGTGCGCGACGGCAGCATCACGCCCGCGCTTTTGAAGCGCAAGTTCGGCACTGACGCCCGCGCGGTCTATCCCACCATCTCCACGCGCCTTGCGCTCTCGGAGAAGGACGGCGAGCATCCCTATGCGCTGCTCTACCGCGAGGGGCTGATGCCCTACGCCGAGATCGCCGTCGGCAGCAAGCGTCTGGTCCACGCCGTGCGCGTGGCCACCGTGCTCTCGCTCGGGAGCAGCGCCGTGTCCGCGCTGCTGGCGTTTTACCTCACCTTTGTCGGCGCGTACAGCGCGCTCACACCGGTCTCGATGCTGCTCTATCTGCTCCTCTGGGCGCTCGCGGCGCTCATCGAAGGCTTCTGGGCGGACCGTTATTGAGCATTTTTAGCAAAAATGGCTATCAAACTTCTAAAATTACAATAGTTGTATTGACGGAAAGAATATTATATAATTGAGCTGTTGAAGTGACTTCCCGCAAGGGAATTCCGATTTGGAAGGAGACATGAACCCCTATGAGTGCAAAAGACATTCGCAATATCGTGCTGCTCGGCCATGGCGGAAGCGGCAAGACCACCCTCGCTGAGAGTATGCTGTTCATGACCGGCGGCACCGACCGCTTCGGCAAGGTCACCGACGGCAACACCACCTGCGACTACGACGCGGAAGAGATCAAGAGAAACATCTCCATCTCCCTCGCCGTCGCCCCCGTGAAGTACAAGAACGTGAAGATCAACGTGCTCGACACTCCGGGCAACTTTGACTTCGCCGGTGAAGTTCTCTCCGGCATCCGCGCGGCCGAGTGCGCCGTGCTGGTCTGCGGCGCGAAGGACGGCCTGAGCGTCGGCGCGGAGCGCGCCTGGAAGATGCTCGGCAATAAGCCCCGCATGATCTTCATCAACCGCACCGACGAGGAGAACAGCGACTACAACGCCTGTTTCGACGCCCTCAAGGGCAAGTTCGGCACCGCTGTCGCGCCCATCGTCGCCCCCATCATCGACGGCAGCAAGAAGGTCACCGGCATCGTCGACCTGCTGCACAACAAGGCCTATGAGGTCAAGGGCGGCAAGGCTGCCGAGTGCGCCATTCCCGCCGACATCGCCGACGAGGTCGAGGCCCTGCGTGCCGAGCTGATGGAAGCCGCCGCCGGCGCCGATGAGGAGCTGATGGAAAAGTTCTTCGAGACCATGGAGCTCTCCGCCGAGGAGATCGCCAAGGGCCTCAAGCTCGGCGTGCGCGACGGCAGCGTCGCTCCCGTGCTCTGCGGCAGCGCCATCTCCGGTCTCGGCGTCGATATGCTGATGCAGACCGTGCTTGATCTCGTTCCCGTCGCCACCGATATGCCCGCCGAGGCCGCGCAGGACGACGACGGCAACGCCGTCGAGGTCGCCCACGATGAAAACGGCGCCACCGCCGCCATCGTCTTCAAGACCGTTTCTGACCAGTACGGCAAGTTCTCTCTGGTCAAGGTCGTCCGCGGCAAGATCACCGGCGATATGTCCCTCTACGACACCACCACCGGCAACACCGAAAAGCTCGGCCGTCTCTACACCCTCAAGGGCAAGAAGAACGAGGAGGTCAAGGAGATCTGCTGCGGCGACATCGGCGCCATCGCCAAGATGGACCGCGTCAAGACCGGCGACACCCTCTGCGACCCGAAGAGCATCGTCAAGCTGGCGGGTATGCCCTACGCCGAGCCCTGCTACTCCCGCGCCATCGCGCCCAAGACCCGCGGCCAGGAGGAAAAGCTCGGCACCGGCCTCAACCGTCTGAACGAGGAAGACCCGACCTTTACCGTCGTCAACAACGCCGAGACCCATCAGATGGTCGTCTCCGGCGCGGGCGACATTCAGATCGACGTGCTCGTGAGCAAGCTCAAGACCCGCTTCGGCGTGGACGCCGAGCTCGACACCCCGCGCGTGCCCTACCGTGAAAAGATCCGCAAGACCGTGCAGAAGCAGGGCCGTCATAAGAAGCAGACCGGCGGCAGCGGCCAGTTCGGTGATGTCTGGGTCCGCTTCGAGCCCAACGAGGAGAGCGAAGAGATGGTCTTCGCCGAGGAAGTGTTCGGCGGCAGCGTGCCCAAGAACTTCTTCCCCGCCGTGGAAAAGGGCCTGCGCGAAGCCGTGCTCCACGGCCCGCTCGCCGGCTATCCGGTCGTCAACCTCAAGTGCGTGCTCTACGATGGCTCCTATCACCCGGTCGACTCCTCCGAAATCGCGTTCAAGACCGCCGCGAACCTTGCCTACAAGGCCGCGATGCCCGAGGCGTCCCCCGTTCTGCTCGAGCCCGTCTGCGAGCTGAAGGTCACCGTGCCCGATCAGTACATGGGCGATATCCTCGGCGACCTCAATAAGCGCCGCGGCCGTGTCATGGGCATGACCCCGACCGGCGACGGTGAGCAGATCATCGAGGCCGAGTGCCCCGAGGCCGAGCTCATGAGCTACGCCATCGACCTGCGCTCCATGACCCAGTCCCGCGGCTCCTTCACCATGCACTTCGTGCGCTACGAGCAGTGCTCTGCCGACGCGCAGGAGAAGGCCGTCGCCGCGGCCAAGGCCATGCAGGAAGCGGAATAATTCACCCGAAATAAAAAAAGCCGTCCGATTCCAGACGGCTTTCTTTTTTCAGTAGATCTTATCCAGATACTCCACCACGTCGGCCACCGCGCCGTCGCTGCAATGCGAGACGATGTGCGCGCCGAACTCGTGTACGGCGGGAATGGCGTTCGCGGGCGCGAAGGGCACGGCGGAGACCTCCAGCATCGGAATATCGTTTTTGTGGTCGCCGATGCAGTAAATGTCCTTGCGCGCCACGCCGAGGAGCGACGCGAGCCGCAGGATCATGCCGCCCTTGGTCGCGCCGGCGGCGGTCAGCTCGAGCAGATGCTCGTTGGAGTAGATGAGCTCGTACTCGCGCCCCCAGGGGCGCGAGAGGATGAAGGTCCGCACGGCATCGAGCACCGGAAAGTCCTCTTCAAAAAGGATCTTGATGATGGGCAGATCAATGTCGGCGAAGCGCTCCACCACCTGCACGGGCGAGCGGGTCAGATGCTCGTGGTTGCGGATGTAGCGGTTGGGATTCATCGCGTGGATGCGGCAGTCGTCATGGTAGACCTCGAAGGCGAGCGTCGGGAACCGCGCGAGCACCTCTGCCATGTGCTCGTAGATCGCCTCGCCGAGAAACGCGGTGTAGAGGTATTCATTGGCGCGGAAGTCGTAGATCGCCGCGCCGTTGGCGATGACGCACGGCGCGCTCATCGGCACGTCCTTGGCGTAGTCCATGAACGCGGGCAGCGCGCGGCCGGTGGAGATGGCGAACAGGCCGCCGTTTTGGATGAAGTAGTCCAGCGCCTTGCGGTTGCGCGGACACATGGGCGGGATGTCGGTGCCGTTGTCGAGCGCGGACTGGGTGTAGACGAGCGTGTTGTCAAAGTCGCTGGCGAGCAGCACGTGGTCGAATTTCTGCATGGGGAGGCCCTTTCCTGTCGGTTTCTTTTTCGCTCCCCAGTATACCACAGCTGCGGGAAAAAGCAACGCCTTTCGCGCAGCACACGATTTGCCTGCCCATGGAGGAAAAGCGGCTTGCATCGCTGCAAGCCGCTTTTCTTATGGTTCATAGTTCAACAGGACGACGCTGCCATCGTCCCGTATGGAAAGCTCCAGAACGCTCTGCGCGCGGCGGAAGACGGGGCCGTGTCCCCAGCCGCTATAATCCTTCGCGGTCCGGACGGGGTACTGGAGGCGGCTCTCCTGATGCGTGTAGTTGCTCCGCGAGGCGAGGAAGGTCGTCTCACCGTCTGTCTCCTCGGTGCTATAGGCGACATAGCCGCGCCGATTTTTCCCGCGCGAGGGCAGGGAGAATTCGGCGGAAATATCCTCCAGGTGATAGGTCCATCCTAACCAGTTGGTCACCGTGTAGCGCTCGACGGTAAGGGAGGCACAGGGCGCGGCGTAGGCATTCCCCTCCGCGTCATCGTAGAGCACGCGGCCTGTCGGCACACCGTCGTCGGGACGCCAACTGTCGTCCTCATAGTAGGCGGGCCAGAGGCGGACGAGCTCCGTTCCGCGGAATTTCACCTCTTCCGTCCAGCGGAAGTGGTGGAGGACGCGCCAGCGCTCCGCTTCGCCGGGCAGCCGCACGGCGACGTCGGTGAAGTGCAGCTCCCTGACATCGTAGACGGTCGAGATGTGTGTCGAGCTGCCGAAGTCCTCGCGCACCTCGCGGCCGCCGTTCATCGGCTTATCCGCCTCGTGCACTACGACGAGCGTCGCGCCGCGGCAGGCAAGCAGATCGTCCTCGCTGAGGTCGTTCAGCGCGTCCTCGGGATAGCCAAGGGCAAGCAGCTGCGCGCGAATTTCAACAGCCTCGGCGCTGAGGCTGTCGCTCTTTGGCTGCCAGTCCATGCGATAGCTGCCGAAGAAGAGATAGCCGCAGGCGATGCCGATGGCGAGCAGCGCCGCGATGGCCCTGACCAGCATCTCGTCCGAGAGATGCACCGGCGCGGGCGTGAGCGCGTAGCCGCTCTCCTCCATCTCGCGGGAGAGACGGAAGAGGCTGCGCAGAATGAGAATATAGCAGCCGAGCATCGCAAGGCCGAGCAGCAGACCGCTGTACTGGACATAGGCCAGCGTGAGGACCGCTGCATACCAGATGAGCAGCGCCGCGGCGGAGCCGGCGCGGACCTCCGTCCCCGCCTTTTGCCGCACGGCGCGCAGCGCGCGCCAGAAGCAGAAAAAGAGCAGAAGCTGTGCCGCGACCGTGCCATAGGTCAGCGCCGTCCCCACGGAGGAGGCGTATACGGCGTTGGAATAGATTGTCGCGTTGAGAACGATGCAGGGCAGGAACAGCGCCGCGCGCAGCACGGCGAGCAGCCAGCAGGCGCGAAACCAACCGTTCTCCCGCCGCAGCGGACGGAAGCCAAGCAGCTGCAGGATCACGCCGATGGTCGGCAGCAGATAGTTCAGGCAGAAAAAGTTGAGCGTGATGGAGCACAGAGCGCTGCCGCCGAGAATATTTCCGATCGCGCGGCGCCACGGCGTGACGTCCCGTGCGACGTCGTCGGGCGGAAGCTCCGGCGCGGCGGACTCGAGCAGAGCGTCAAATTCGCGGTCGTTCATGCGTCGTCACCTCCCAGCGCCTTGCGCAATGCCTTTTTGATGCGGTAGAGCCGCCCCTCCACAGCGCGCTCCGTCGTTCCCAGCTCCGCGGCGATCTGCGCGGTGGACTGGCGGTAGTAATACTTGCGGTAAAAGAGCAGCCGGTCCCGCTGCGGCAGCGCGGTCAGCGCGCGCTCGAGCGCCTGTCGGCGCTCCTGCTGCAAGAGCCGCTCCTCGGGCGTCGGCTCGGCGGAGGGCAGGTCGCCCGAAAGCTCCTCGCTGCCGCAGGACTTTTTCCGCGCGCGGTTGAGCGCGGTGTTGCGCGTGAGCGCCGTGAGCCATGCCGTCCACGAGCCACGCGCGGGATCGTAGGTTCCGAATTTCTCCCACACGCGCAGCGCGGCGTCGGAAAGGCACTCCTCGCGGTCCTGCGCGTCCGGCACGATGGGTGCGATGATGTAGCGCATCAGCGGCGCATAGTGGCGCAGCAGCGCCTCCGCGCCGCGTTCATCCCCGGCGCGGAGAAGCGCCAGGACCTCCTGCTCGTGCATCTGCCCACCTCCCTGTGAAAGCCGTTTGCTCTATCATACACGCTCCGCGCGAAAAACCCACGAAAAAACGGGAACCGCAGGGAAAAGCGGCTCCCGTTTCTTGACTTTATTCCGCGCTCGGCGCTGCGCCCGGTGCTCCGCCGCCGCTTCCGCCGCGTCCGCCCCGGCGTCCGCGTCCGCCGCGATGATGCCGGCGGCGCGCGCTCTTTTCACCCTCGCCGCCCTCGGCGGGCTTCCTTTCGGCAGAGGGGACAGGAGACTTTTTCTCACCCTCCCGGCGCTCGGTCGGTCTGCGGCGCTCGCCGCCCTTGTCGGCGGGCCTTTCCGCGTTCCTTTCGGGACGCTTTTCCTTGCCGCCGCCCTCGGCGGCCTCCGGATTTGCTTCGGTGCGGCCCTCTCCACCGCGTCCGCGGCCGCCCCGGCGTCCGCGTCCCCCGCGGCGACGGCGCTCACGCTTCTCACCGCTCTCCTCGGCGGCAGGCGTTTCCGGCACAGCGGGAGCATCGGGCTCGGAGAGCTCCAGCGCGCGGAACACGGGCGAGGGAACGGCATCCAGCTCGCTCTCCGCGTCCTGCTTTACGAAGCGGGCGGGGCGCTCGGCGGGGATCTCGATGCCCTCGCGCGAGCCCTTGCCGTTGCGCAGCACACGGATCTCGCAGCCGTGATAGCTCTTCTGCCCCTCGGACGAGTCGTCCAGCCGGACGCTGACCATCTCGCGCACGAGGTTCACGGCGCTGACGTTGCCGGGGCCGTCGGGCGTGAGGACGAAGGAATCGTTCTTGGGCATCCGCTTCACGGCGTCCTCGTAGGCCGCCTGCTCGTACTTCAGGCAGCACATGAGGCGGCCGCACGCGCCGGAAATTTTCGTAGGATTCAGGCTGAGATTCTGCGTCTTGGCCATCTTGATGGACACGGGCACAAAATCGTCCAGAAACTGCGCGCAGCAGAACGGACGGCCGCAGATGCCGAGGCCGCCGAGCATCTTGGCCTCGTCGCGCACGCCGATCTGGCGCAGCTCGATGCGCGCGCGGAACACGCCCGCGAGGTCGCGCACGAGCTCGCGGAAGTCCACGCGCCCCTCGGAGGTGAAGAAGAACACGATCTTGCTGCCGTCAAAGCTGCACTCCACGCGCACGAGCTTCATGTCCAGCCCGCGCTCGGCGATCTTCCGCTGGCAGATGCCGAAGGCATCCTTCTCGCGCTGACGGTTGTACTCCATCGTGCGGCGGTCGTTTTCCGTCGCGATGCGCACGAGAGCGCGCAGAGGACGGACGACCGCGCCGTCGTCCACCTCGTGGTTGCCAGTCAGGCACTGGGCGTATTCGGTGCCCTGCGCCGTCTCGACGATGACGAACTGACCCGCCTCCACGGCGATGCCGTGCGGGTCGAAATAATACTCCTTGCAGCCGCCGCGAAAGCGGACGCCAATCACTTCAGTCAAAGGATCTCCTCCAATTCAACGGCGAGGCCGCCGAGCAGCGGGCCGACGCCGACATTATATTCACAATGGTTTCGATAGGTCTCCAGCAGCTCTATTGTGCCGAGGATCTGCGCTTTTGTCAAGCGGGAGCCGAGCACGGCGCGCAGCGCCTGCTCGTCGCGCGGCTCGGCGGGGGGCGCGCCGCAGAGCGTGCAGAGCGCGTCGGCGAGGATCACGCGCGCGCCCTCAAAGAGCGCGGCAAGCTCCTCGCGGGTTGCCTTGGCCGTTTCCAGCTTCAGCAGAAAGGCGGCGCGCGCGGCGGCGCGGCCCTCGGCGATCAGACGGAGCAGCTCACGCGTGCGCTCGTCGTCCTCGCCGACGGTCCCCGCCGGCGGGAGCTTGACCTCCACGCAGCGCGAGCGGATGGTGGGCAGCAGAACGCTTGCGTTCTCCGCGCAGAAAAGAAAGGCGGCGTAGGGCGGCCCCTCCTCCACGGTCTTGAGCAGCACATTCTGATCCTTTTCGTTCAGCCGCGTGCAGTCGGGGAAGATGTAGACCTTGCACGCGCCCTCGTTCGGGCGGATGAAGGCGTCCGTCCGCACGCCGCGGATGACGTCCACGCTCAGCTCGGCGTGCTCGTCGTCGCGCACGGTGAGGACGTCGGGATGGATGTCCGCGAGCACTTTGCGGCAGTGCGCGCAGACCAGACAGGGCTTGTCCGTACCGGTACACTCCAGCGCGGCAGCGGCGTAATGCGCCGCGGCGTTCCGGTCGCCCGCTCCCGAGAGGATGAGCGCGTGGCTCAGCGCGCCGCGGCTCGCGGCGGCGCGGAGACGCGCAGCGGTATTCGTTTTTGCAAAGGCCGACAGCTCCATGCGCTCCTCCGGACAATATAACTACAACATACAGTATAACGCAAAAAAACACGGAGTGCAAGAAAAGTTACGGGGAAATGCACAGCTCAAAGAGAAAATCTATAAAACATTTTGAATTTTTTCGGCGGAATTTCTTGCAAGTTTGGAAAAACCTGTCTATAATATAAAAGCTTATGAACGATTGGGATCAAAAACCATAGATACTTTGTAAATTGGAGGAACATTATGAGCAAAAAGTATTGTTACCTGTTTACCGAGGGCAACGCCAATATGCGCGAGCTGCTCGGCGGTAAGGGCGCGAACCTGGCCGAGATGACCAACATCGGCCTGCCGGTCCCGCAGGGCTTCACCATCACCACCGAGGCCTGCACCCAGTATTATGAGGACGGCCGCCAGATCAACGACGAGATCTTCGCCGAGATCATGGAGTATGTGGAAAAGATGGAGAAGATCACCGGCAAGAAGTTCGGCGACCTCCACAATCCTCTGCTCGTTTCCGTCCGCTCCGGCGCGCGCGCGTCCATGCCCGGCATGATGGATACCATCCTGAACCTCGGCCTCAATGAGGATGTTGTGAACGTCATCGCCGAGAAGTCCAACAATCCCCGCTGGGCGTGGGACTGCTACCGCCGCTTCATCCAGATGTATTCCGACGTTGTTATGGAGGTCGGCAAGAAGTACTTCGAGCAGCTCATCGACCAGATGAAGGAGAAGAAGGGCGTCACCCTCGACGTCGAGCTGACCGCCGACGACCTCAAGGAGCTCGCGGGCCAGTTCAAGGCCGAGTACAAGGCCAAGATCGGCGAGGACTTCCCCACCGACCCGAAGGAGCAGCTCATGGGCGCGATCAAGGCGGTCTTCCGCAGCTGGGACAACCCCCGCGCGAACGTCTATCGCCGCGACAATGATATCCCCTACTCCTGGGGCACCGCCGTCAACGTCCAGTCCATGGCGTTCGGCAACATGGGCGACGACTGCGGCACCGGCGTTGCCTTCACCCGCAACCCCGCCACCGGCGAGAAGAAGCTCATGGGCGAGTTCCTGACCAACGCCCAGGGCGAGGACGTCGTTGCCGGCGTCCGCACCCCGATGCCCATTGCCGAGATGGCCGAGAAGTTCCCCGAGGCCTTCAAGCAGTTCGAGGACGTCTGCAAGATCCTTGAGGATCATTACCGCGATATGCAGGATATGGAGTTCACCGTCGAGCACGGCAAGCTCTATATGCTCCAGACCCGTAACGGCAAGCGCACCCCCGCCGCCGCTCTCAAGATCGCCTGCGACCTCGTGGACGAGGGCATGATCGACGAGAAGAAGGCCGTCGCCATGATCGAGCCCCGCTCTCTCGACACGCTGCTCCATCCCCAGTTCGATACCGAGGTGCTCAAGAAGACCCCCGTTATCGGCAAGGCGCTGCCCGCCTCTCCCGGCGCGGCCTGTGGCAAGATCGTCTTCTCCGCCGAGGACGCCAAGGCGTGGAAGGAGCGCGGCGAGAAGGTCGTGCTCGTCCGTCTCGAGACCTCTCCCGAGGACATTGAGGGCATGAAGGCCTCTCAGGGCATCCTGACCGTCCGCGGCGGCATGACCTCCCACGCGGCCGTCGTGGCGCGCGGCATGGGCAAGTGCTGCGTCTCCGGCTGCGGCGACATCAAGATGGATGAGGAGAACAAGCAGTTCGAGCTCTCCGGCAAGGTCTATCACGAGGGCGACTGGCTCTCCATCGACGGCTCCACCGGCAACATCTACGACGGCGCTGTCCCCACGGTCGACGCCTCCATCGGCGGCGAGTTCGGCCGCGTCATGGGCTGGGCGGACAAGTATCGCCGTCTGGGCGTCCGCACCAACGCCGATAACCCGCACGATACCGCGCAGGCGGTCAAGTTCGGCGCCGAGGGCATCGGCCTCTGCCGCACCGAGCATATGTTCTTCGAGGCTGACCGTATCCCCGCCATCCGCGAGATGATCTGCGCCGACACGCTCGAGCAGCGCGAGAAGGCGCTCGCCAAGCTCGAGCCGATGCAGCAGGGCGACTTCGAGGCCATGTATATCGCGCTCGAGGGCCGTCCGATGACCGTCCGCTTCCTCGATCCCCCGCTGCACGAGTTCGTCCCCACCGAGGAGGCCGACATCGAGCTGCTCGCCAAGGATATGGGCAAGAGCGTTGCCGAGATCAAGAACATCATCGCCTCCCTGCATGAGTTCAACCCGATGATGGGTCACCGCGGCTGCCGTCTGGCTGTCACCTTCCCGGAGATCGCCGCGATGCAGACCCGTGCGGTCATCAAGGCTGCGCTGAACGTCAACGCCGCGCATCCCGACTGGCACATCGTGCCCGAGATCATGATCCCGCTCGTCGGCGAGGTCAAGGAACTCAAGTACGTCAAGGACGTCGTCGTCAAGACCGCGGACGAGATCATCTCCTCCGTCAAGTCCGACATGAAGTATAAGGTCGGTACCATGATCGAGATCCCGCGCGCCGCTCTGACCGCGGACGAGATCGCCAAGGAAGCGGACTTCTTCTCCTTCGGCACCAACGACCTGACCCAGATGACCTTCGGCTTCAGCCGCGACGACGCCGGCAAGTTCCTCGGCGCGTACTACGACAAGAAGATCTACGAGAATGACCCGTTCGCCAAGCTCGATCAGGTCGGCGTGGGCAAGCTCGTGAAGATGGCCGCTACCATGGGCCGCGAGTCCAATCCCGACATCCACCTCGGCATCTGCGGCGAGCACGGCGGCGATCCCGCTTCCGTTGAGTTCTGCCACAAGGTCGGTCTGGACTATGTTTCCTGCTCCCCGTTCCGTGTGCCCATCGCCCGTCTCGCCGCCGCACAGGCCGCGATAAAGGAGATGTGAGCGATCTTTTGAGCGTTCACAAAGCGGCTTGAAACTTGCAAACCTTTG